>JAEEGH010013155.1_pt1 | contig 18406 bp, 23 predicted proteins | sample 9134181 | NCBI WGS metagenome assembly JAEEGH01 (sample SAMN16246544, study PRJNA631951) | gut metagenome | biome: gut microbiome; feature: rumen; material: DP-attached | host: Bos | place: Iran: Karaj | collected 2018-10 | reverse complement strand
AGAGTAAAAAATTAACAAATTTATTTACGAAGGAGATTAAAATGCCTATTAAAATTAAAAAGAACATAGAAGAAAATTATGGCGTAAAAGATATAAAGACACTTGAAGGCATTGAAGCTATTCGTCTTAGACCAGGTATGTATATTGGTTCCACTGGACCCGAAGGTGTAAAACAAATTACTTTAGAGATTATCTCCAATGCAGTTGATGAATATTTGAATGGATATTGTACAAGTTGCACAGTTATTATTGGAGAAGACGACGATATAGATATTATTGATAATGGTCGTGGAGTTCCATTTGGAAAAGCAGAAGATGGCTCTGAAACATTAATTAATATATTTACAAAATTACATACTGGAGCTAAATTTGATAGCGATGGAAAAACTGGATATAATACATCTGGTGGTATGAATGGTGTAGGAGCGAAGGCAACTAATGCTTTATCCTTTTATTTTAATGTAAGTTCAGTTAGAGATGGCAAACAAGCCGTTGCTACTTTTAAGCAGGGCGAAAATACAAGTTATATTGTAAATAATTGGACAGATAAAGATCATCCGCACGGGACCCGCATTCAATTTCTTCCAGACAAAGAAATATTTAAAGAAGGAATTACTTTAGATTATACGAGCTTAAAGAAGCAATTACAAGAATTAGCTTATCTTTCTCCTGGATTAATTTTTAATTTTAAATATAAAGATAGGCCGATGGAAGAAATCACTTCTCAGAACGGAATCCTTGATTATATAAACGATTTAAATAGAAATAAAAATGTTATTACTTCTGTATTTTATGCAGAAAGTATGGAAAATAGAATTGGAGTTAAATTAGCTATGAGTTATAATGACTCATATTCTGATACATATAAGTTATATACTAATTCAATTCCAAATACAGCTGGAACGCATCTAACTGGTTTCCGCACAGCTTTAACTCAGCAAATTAACGCATATGCTCGTGAAAATAAGTTATTAAAAGAAAAAGATAGTAATATAACTGGCGAAGAACTTAAAGAAGGTTTAACTTTAGTTTTAAGTTTTATTATGCCAGACCCAGTTTTCTCTGGACAGACAAAAGAAGTTCTTTCAAGTAGCGAAGCCCGCACATCTGTTCAGCGTTTAGTTTCAAAAGAACTTGCTATTTGGTTTAATAATAATCCAAAAGATGTGAAAGTAATTATTGAAAAGGCTTTGTTAGCACGTGCGGCTAGAGAAAAAGCAAAACAGGCTAAAGAGACCGTTAGAAATAAAACCGAAAAACAAAAAAAGGCTTTAAAATTTAATAGTAAATTAGCTGATTGTTATTCTAAAAATAGAGCAGAGTGTGAAATTTATATTACAGAGGGTGATTCTGCAAGTGGTAACCTTAAGACCGCCCGCAATAATGAGTTTCAAGCAGTAATGCCAGTTCGTGGTAAGATTTTAAATACTCAGAAAGCAACGATCGCCCAAATTCAGAAGAATCAAGAGATTATGACTATGATTGATGCTTTTGGATTAACGATTGACCCTAAGTCTATGAAAGTCACATATAATAAAAAAGACCTTCGATATGGAAAGATTATTATTATGAGTGATGCAGATGTCGATGGTGCGCATATTAAGAATTTGTTTTATACTTTTATATGGAATTTCTGTCCAGATTTGATTAAAGATGGATATGTTTATGCGGGAGTTCCGCCACTTTATAAAGTTACTATTGGAAAAACTTATAAATATTTAAAGAATGATGAAGCTCTTGAAGAGTTTAAAAAGGAACACCCTACAAGCAAGATTATAGTTAATCGTCTGAAAGGTCTCGGTGAAATGAGTGTTGATGAAACAGAAGAAACTCTCACCGATCCAGAAGGAAGAATAATTAAACAGATTACAGTTGAAGATGCGGTGGCGGCAAGTCGGTTGTTTGAAGAATTAATGGGGCAAGGCGTAACAGCAAGAAAGTTATATATTAAGGAGCACTCAAAGGAGGCAACCTATAATGCAGAATAAAATAGAAAAGTTAGAATATTATTCTTCTTGCACAAAAGACTCTTATGTTTGGATTAGACATCCGAATGAAGATGACATAATTGACAAAATAAATGAAATTATTGACTATATAAACAATAAGGAAGATGTGAATAATGCAGAATGATTTAATAAAAGAATTAGGTACTAACTTTATAGAATATGCGGTTGCTGTAAACACCGATCGAGCCATTCCAAATGCTGTTGATGGTTTAAAACCAGTTGCTAAAAGGATCCTTTATTGTAGTTATGACGAAGGGTTTAAGTCAAGTAAACCGCACGTTAAGTGTGCTAATATAGTTGGTCGAACAATGGCAGACTGGCACCCGCACGGTGATAGTTCTATATATGGAGCTTTAGTTCGACTTTCTCAAAGTTGGATTATGCGTTATCCATTAATTGATTTCCATGGTTCAAATGGTAATATTGATGGAGACGGACCGGCAGCTTCTCGTTATACAGAAGCAAAATTAAGTAATTTAGTAGAAGATGGAATGTTAATTGGATTAAAGAAAAATGCGGTTGATACTGTTCCAAATTATTCTGAAACTAAAGATGAGCCAGTATCTTTGCCATCATATTTTCCAAATCTTCTTTGCAATCCGAATTCTGGTATCGGTGTAGCAATGGCATGTAGCTGGGCTCCGCATAATTTAAAAGAAGTTGCACAAGCAATTAATGATTATATAGATGGTAAAGAACCAATACTTCCAGGTCCTGACTTTCCAACTGGCGGTATTATTATTAATAAGAATGATATTCCAGGTATTATGAAGACAGGACATGGTTCAGTTAAAGTTCGTGGAAAATACAATATAGATGGAAATTCTATTATCTTTACAGAAATTCCATATGGAACTGCAACTGAAGCTTTGATGGATCAGATTGGAGAAGCTTGTGATTCAGGTAAGATTACCGGTATAGCGGATATCCGTAATGAAAGTAATAAAAAGGGTTTTAAATTAGTTATTGAGTGTGAAAAGAATGCAGCACTTAAAACTATTGTAAATAAATTGTTTGCAGAAACGAGTTTGCAAACAACCTTCTCATATAACCAGGTAGCCCTGGTAGATAAAACGCCAACTGAATTAAATCTTAAAGATTGTATAAAAATCTATATTGATTATAATTCAAATTGCATAAAAAGAGAAGTTTCATTTGATATAGATAAAACAAAAAATAAACTTCATATTATAGTTGGATTAATTAAAGCATTAGATATTATTGATGATATTATTGCTATGATTAAATCTTCTGAAAGTTCCGCAAAAGCTAAAGAAACTTTACAATCTAAATGGAGCTTTTCTGAAGCGCAGGCTCAAGCTATTCTTGATATGAAATTGGCTAAACTTTCTAAATTGGAAAGAAATGATTTAGAGCAAGAGAAGAAAGATTTAGAAGCATTATTAATTGAGCTTCAAAATATCTTCGATAATCCAGTTCCAGAACTTCAAAAAAGATTGGATAATATTATAAATAAATATGGTGACGCTCGTAGAACAGAATTAGTTCAAATTGATGAACTTCCAAAAGAAGAAAAAGAAATAGAATTGGTTACTCCAGAGAAATGTGTTGTTGTTATTACTGAAAGCGGATTGATTAAACGTATCCCTGCTACAAGTTTTAGAACTCAAAATAGAAACACAAAAGGAGTAAGAACTCAAGATGACATTACTTCCGCAGTTATTAGGACAAATACTGTTGATCAGTTAATGGTATTCTCTGATAAGGGAAAAATGTATCGTCTATTAGTAGATAATATTCCAGTTGGGACAAATACTTCTCAAGGCACTAATGTGCGGGCGCTAGTTGAAATGGAACCAAACGAAACCCCGCAAGTCATATACTCAATTTATAGACAGACAGATGCTAAGTATGTATTATTCACAACTAAAAAAGGCTTATTGAAAAAAACAACTTTAGAAGAATATTTGAAAACAAAAAAGAAAAATGGAATTGAAGCCATTACATTAAAGGAAGATGATGAATTAGCTAATGTTAATCTTATTAAAGACGAACAAATTATTTTAATTACCGCTTCTGGAATGGCAATTCGAATTAATAGCACAGAAATTGGTGCGTCTGGAAGAAAAACACAAGGATTAAAAGGAATTAATCTTAAACCAAATGATTATGTTGTTGCTACCTTACCAATTAGACATGACACAGATGATTTAACAATCTTTTCTCAAAATGGTCAAGGTAAAAAGGTTCCATTATCTGATTTTATGGTTCAAAAAAAGAATGGTAAGGGATTAATGTGTTATAAAATTAGTGATTCTACTGGACCGGTGGTAACGGCTACTCTTACAGACAATGAAGATAAAATACTTATTGTTGGAGATAAAACAGGAGTGTGTATTTCTTCTAAAGATATTCCTCTTGGAAGTAGAGGTACGATCGGAAATATTTTAATTAAAGATAATAAAATTAAGAGTGTAAGTAAGGTTTAATAGGAGGCTTAATAGCCTCCTTTTAAATTGATTTTTTATTTAAAATATGATATAATTATTATATAAAAAAAGTAGGAGAGATATAAAATTAATGAATATTCAAGATTTAGTAGAAGAGTTAAATTATTATACAAAATTATATGATGAAGGACATCCAGCTATTTCTGATCAACAATGGGACGATATGTATTTTACTTTAGAACAATTAGAAAAAGAAGAAGGTATTTATCTTTCTGATTCCCCAACTCAAAAAATTGATTATCAAGTAATAAATTCTTTAAATAAAGTTACACATAATCATCCAATGTTATCTCTTAATAAAACAAAAAATATTAAAGATGTTATTAATTTTAGTAATGGACATAGATTAATTGCTATGGCTAAAATTGATGGTCTTACTTGCAGTTTACGTTATTTAAATGGTAAACTTATTTCTGCTGAAACAAGAGGAAATGGTATCATTGGAGAAGATATAACCCATAATATTGTTCATGTTGCTCATGTTCCATTAACACTTCCTGTAAAACATGAAGTAATTATAGATGGTGAAATTATTTGTAAATATAATGATTTTGAAAAATTTAAAAACGAATATGCTAACCCAAGAAATTTTGCTGCTGGTTCAATTAGATTGTTAGACTCTAAAGAGTGTGCAAAAAGAAAATTATCTTTTATTGCTTGGGACTGCATAAAAGGTCTTGATGATGATCAAGAATTGTCTAGTAAATATTATCATATGTGCCAAGATTGGAAATTTACTCCAGCGCCATGGTTACATCTATTAACAGATATGACTAACGAAGATAAGATTAAACATATTATTTATCTTTTAAAAGAATGGGCTAAAAAAGATTATATCCCAATAGATGGTATCGTGTTTAAATATGATAATTGTGAATATTATAATTCTTTAGGTGCAACTAATCATCATTTTAGAGGTGGATTGGCTTATAAGTTTTATGATGAAGAATATGAAACAAGATTAAGAAATATTGAATGGACAATGGGGAGAACAGGAGTTTTAACTCCAGTGGCAATATTTGATCCAATAGATGATGGAGAAACAATAATTAGTAGAGCCTCTCTTCATAATGTTACAATTATGAGAGAAACTTTATATAAACCTTATGTTGGTGAAAAAGTCTGGATTGCTAAAATGAATGCGATTATCCCACAAATTGTAAATAAAAAATGGGTGGCAAATGATTATGATCCAGATATTAATATGCTTAAGGTTCCAACGATCTGTCCTATCTGCGGTGGCCGCACAGAAGTCAGAAAAGATAATGACTCTGAAGTATTAATATGCACAAACCCAGATTGTGACGGCCGTTTAATTAATCAGTTAAATCATTTTGCTGGTAAAAAAGGATTAGATATAAAAGGTCTTTCTAAAGCAACCTTAGAAAAATTAATTGATTTAGGCTGGCTTGTTAATGTGGAAGGCATCTTTTCATTAAAAAATTATAGAAATGAATGGATTAAGCTTTCTGGATTTGGTGTAAAATCAGTAGATAATATTTTAGATGCTATTGAACAAAGTAAAAATTGTGAAATGGCTAATTTTATTACTGCTCTTGGAATTCCATTAATTGGATCAACATATGCTAAAGACATATGTAAACATGAAGAAACCTGGACCAATTTTAAACGAGATATTGAAGATGGTTTTGACTTCAGTGAATGGAATGGTTTTGGATGTGAAATGAATAAAGCTATTCATGATTATGATTATTTTGAGGCAGATCATATTGGATTTGATATTTTAAATTTAAAAAATTCTTTATTTAATAATAAAAAAGAAAATACAGCTTTAGATGGTAAAAAAATTTGTATTACTGGTAGTTTAAATAAATATAAAAATAGAGATGAATTTATCAAAGATATTGAAGCATATGGTGGTAAAGTTGTTAGTTCAGTAAGTAAAAACACTAATATATTAATTAATAATGATATTGAATCAAACAGCTCTAAAAATCAAAATGCAAAAAAATTTAATATACCGATCTTAACAGAAGAAGATTTTATAAATAAATATTTGACATAATTAAAAAAATATTGTATAATTATTTTGTGATAATAAAGGAGATAAAAAATATATGCTGAGTGATAAAGAACTGAGCAAATTAGCTAAACAGATAATTAAGGCAGAAAAGATTATTCAAGATAATAAGAACCAAGAAGCCGTAAAAATGGCTCAACAATTTATTGAAAAGACTACTGAATCTTTAACCTTAAAAGATATGTTAAAGCTAGATGATTTAATTATAAAATCTCTTTTATAAATAAAAGTTGCTTAAAAAAATTAAATTAAAAGGAGAAAAGATTATTATGGCAATGAGTGAAAACAGTAAAAAGGTATTAGAGTATCTTAAAGGTGTTAATGGACAGAATGTAACAGCTGCTGATGTTGCTGCTGCACTTGGTCTTGAGAAGAGAAGCGTTGATGGTATTTTTACTTCCGCAATTCAGAGAAAGAATCTTGGTGTTCGTACTCCAGCTGAAATTGAGCTTGAGGATGGATCCCATGCACAGGTTAAATTCCTTTCTCTTACCGCTGAAGGTATGGCATTTGACCCAGATGAGGTTGAGGCATAATTTAATTTTTATGTAAAGGGAAAAAGGGGGTAGAGTTTTTCTGCCCCCTTATTAAAAATATTATGATTATATATTTAATATTAGGATTAATTATTATTGGCTTAATAATATCACTTATTATTGTAGCCAATAGAAAAAGTAAAATAAATAAAGCAGAATTAGAGCTTTTATTTCAAGAAAAACGCGATCTTAATCACAATATAGAATATTTAAAAACAGATATATTAAATTTAGAAAATAAAAATAAAGAATTAAAAGATACTTTATTTTTATTATAGAATGAAGTCGGTAAAAAAGAAGAACAAAATAATATATTAAAAGAATAGGAAAAAGAAGTTTAGCAGAAAATTACTGAGTTACAAGATACAGCTAATACAGTATATAATACCGCTTTAAAAACAGCATAGAATAAATTTGATTTAGAAATAGAAAATATTTCATAGAATTTCCAAAAGAATAAAGAAGAGTATGAACAAGAATATTTATCTATTTTAAATGAAATGACTACTGATTTAACCCAAGAGATAAGTCAATATACAGAATCAATAAAGATTTTAAATTCAACTTATTCTCGTATGAAATCAATAGTTCAAGCTGCGATTGAAGAACAGCGTCGTCGTGAAGCAGATGAGATTAATAAAGAATTTTATCAATTACAAATTTCTGATTTAGATTTAAAAGAAATTCAAAAAATTAGAGATATTTTATCTTATATGCGTAACGAACGTCCATTGTGTAAGGCAATTTGGGAAAGTTACTATAGAAATCCTTGTAATGAATTATTATCTCGAATTATAGATAAAACACAAACAAGTGGAATTTATAAAATCACTAATTTACAAAATTCAAAAGTCTACATTGGATAGGCTGTTAATTTAAACGAAAGAATTAAAGCTCATATTAAAGCTGGTCTTGGTATAGATACGCCTAATTCTATGCTTTATAAGGCTATGCGAAAATACGGAATTGAAAATTTTTCTTTTGAAATAATTGAATATTGTGATCCGTCTATGTTAAACGATAGAGAAAAAATTTGGATCGACTATTTTTCTTCCCAAGAGTGGGGATATAATATGACCAGCGGAGGTTCGATGGTTAGAAAAGGAGAATAAGTATGATTAAAATCTTAGGTGGAAGAGGAACTGGAAAAACAAAGGCATTAATGCGGGAGGTGGCGTCTCATCCGGGTGCAATATATGTATGTACAAACCCAGATGCCGCACAATATAAGGCCAGATAGTATGGTTTAGATATTCCTTGTATCTCTTATTACGATCTTTTTAAACATAAGACATAGAAACACGAAGAGTATTACGTTGATGATGTAGAGCTTTTTTTGAAATGTATAAATGCGCACATTCAAGGATACGCGGATAGTATAGATAACGAGATATGATGAGACTGAAATTGATTTTTCTGAAAAAAAATGATATAATATATATATAAAATAAAAATAATGAAGGAATATTGTTATGACAAAGAAACAGAGTTTTATTGAAGAATTAAAAGGTATTTTAGAAAATTATCAATGGAAGAATGAAGAGGCTAAAATTTATTGGGAGACATTATCTTCCAACGAGGAAGTTAAGAAAGAAACTTTCACAGATAATGGAAAAATGATTTTAGATTTCTTACAAAAAAATCCAGAAACTATTTTATGGAAATCTAAAGATATCGCGGAACAGTTGTTCGTTGGGTCTAGAACTGTGGCTGGTTCGTTAAGAAAATTAGTTTCAGATGGATATGTAGAAAAGCTGGGTGAAAATCCAGTAATTTATAGTATTACAGAAAAAGGAAAAAATATTGATTTAACTAAGGAGAATGAATAATAATGTCAAAAGCTTTTATTAATAAAACACATTTAGAGGGTTGGATTTATGAGCATAAACTTGAAGTGAAGACAACTGGTCCGAATTCTAAGAACCCAGGAACAGAGTTCATTTCAGGAACTGTAAGTATCGCAACAGATAATGATTGTACAAATGTAATTCCTGTTCATTATACTTATGTAACAGCTATTACAAGTAAAGGAAAAACAGACCCAAGATTTAATGCTCTGAAAAATATTATTGATGGTGTTTGGAAGAGTGTTATGGCAGATGGCCAGGACAATGCAACAAAAGTAACTATTAACTCAACAATTGGTGTTAATGATTTTTATACAGATAGAAGCGGAGAGGTTCAGCTTGTTTCTGCAAAACGTAATGAGGGTGGAATTATTCAGCCGATTGATATGTTAGCAGAAGATGAAAAAGTTAGAGATACTTTTGAGTGTGATATGGTTATTACTTCTGTAATTCACGCTGAGGCAGATGAAGATAAGGGTAGACCAGAAAAAGCAACAATTAAAGGTTGCATCTTCAATAATTTCTCTAAAGCACTTCTTCCAGTTGAATTTTCAGCAGTTAATCCAGCTGCTATGAATTATTTTGAAGGATTAGATGTTTCTACAAAGCAGCCAATCTTCACAAAACTGTGGGGGCGCCAAGTATCTGAAGTTGTTATTAAAACAATTGAGGAAGAGTCTGCGTTTGGAGAGTCTAAAGTTAGAGAAGTGAGAAACACAAGAAAAGATTGGGTTATCACCGGTGCGGCAACTGATCCATATGTTTGGGACGATGAGTCAACCATTACTGTTGAAGAATTAAATAAGGCTATGGCCGATCGTGAGACATATCTTGCTGAGGTTAAACGTAATTGGGAAGAGTATAGAAAGAATCAGAATAGCGCTTCTACAGTTCCAACCGGTGGTTTCAATTTCTAATTTTAAAAAATTAACAAGTGGGGAATGTCACTTTTGTGACTACCTCACTTGTAATAAAAATAAGAGATGTAAATATTATAAACAATATGTAAAGAAGTATAGAAAGAAAGTTAATAGAAAGGTAAAAGAAGATGGCTATTAATTTATTAGAAGTAAAACCACACGTTGTAAGTAGAGATTTATCTGGATATATAACTTTTATATATGGCGCACCAAAAACAGGTAAAACAACAATGGCAACACAGATGCCAGGTTCTCTTCTTTTGGCTTTTGAAAAAGGATATAATGCAATTCCAGGTGTTTATGCGCAAGATGTAAATACTTGGGGTGAAATGAAGCAAATTTATAGAGAACTTAAAAAACCAGAAGTTAAAGCAGTTTATAAATCAATTATTGTTGATACTGTAGATATTGCGGCCGACCTCTGTCAAAGATATATTTGTAATCAACTTGGTATTGAAAATATTGGTGACGGTGGCTGGACCACAAATGGATGGGCTAAATATAAAAAAGAATTTGAAGAAGTATTTCGTGGTTTAACAATGCTTGGATATGCGGTTTTCTTTATTAGTCACGAAGGAGATAAGACAAGCAAAGTAAAAGGAACTAACGAAGAATATACACAAATTACTCCAACTGTTCAATCTTCTGCTTTAAAAATTATTGAGAATATGGCAGACATTTATGGATATGTCCATAACGCAGTTGATCCAACAGATGGAACTAAGAAAGTAATGATGAAGCTTCGTTCAGATGATGATTCTGTTCGTTGCGGCTGCCGCTTTAAGGAGATTGAACCAGAAATTGTTTTTTCATATCAAAATTTAGTAGATAAAATTACCAAAGCAATTGATGAAGAAGCAAAATTAACTGATAATCAATTTGTAACTGATGAACGTATGACCATTAAAGAAGAAACAGAATATGACTATGATGCTTTAATGGCAGAATTTAAAAGCTTAGTTGAAAAGTTGATGCAGACTAATCAGTCAAACGCTCCAAAAATTACAGCGATAGTTGATAAATATTTGGGTAAGGGCAAAAAAGTTGGAGACACAACTCCCGCACAAGCGGAAATTATTAGTTTAATTGTGGAAGAAATTAAGTCAGATTTAATCAACTCTTAAGAAATTAAGAGTTGATTTTTTAATTAAAATATGTTATAATAAAAAGAAAAGGCTTTATAAATTAAATGGCACATAAAGTAAAGTGTTATTATTGCGGACAACAATTTGATAGAGATAAAGAAGAATGGGTGAAGGTTACAGCAAATCGTTACGCCCATAAAAATTGTGCCCTGACGAAGGAAGAGATACAAAGCCAAGAAGATAAAGATAAAGCTGCTCTTGAAGAATATATAATTAAACTTTTTAATTTAGATTTTGTAGAACCGAGAATACAAAAACAAATAACTAAATATAGAAATGAGTATAATTATAGTTATTCGGGAATTTTAAAATCATTAAAATATTTTTATGAAATAAAAGGAAATCCAATTGAAAAAGCAAATGGCGGAATTGGTATTGTTCCTTATGTTTATAAACGAGCTTTTGATTATTATTATGCTTTATGGCAAGCACAACAAAAGAATGCAACTAAACAAATAGAACAATATGTTCCAGTCATTAAGGAAGTAGTAATCCAGAACCCGCAGCGTAACATAAAAAAGAGAAAACTATTTTCTTTTCTTGATAAGGAGGAGTGATAATGAGCAGCAAATATATAGATACTATAAGTACTATCCAAGTTATTGGTAGTTGCTTTAATAATCCTTCTCTTCTGGATTTTACAGATAAATATGTTCTTACAGATGAAGATTTTCCTAATGAATTTCATAAAATTACTTTTGGTGCTATATACAAATTACACGAGTTAGGTGTCGAAAAAATTTCTATTGAAAACATATGCGATTTTTTAAATTCAAGACCAAAAAGTGAGGCTGTATTTAAACAAAATAAAGGTGAAGAATGGCTATTAAAAATATCTGAAAATAGTATGATTAGTGCTTTTGATTACTATTATAACAGATTAAAAAAATTTACTTTATTAAGAGCGTATGATAATTATGGCATCAATGTAACAGATATTTATGATCCAGATAATATATTAGACACAAAGAAAAAACAATTACAAGAAGAAATTTTAGATAATTCTACATTAGAACAGATAGCAGATAAAATAGATAATAAAATTTCTTTAATTAGATTACAATATGTAGATGATACGTGGGAAGAAGCAAGTCAAGCTGGAGAAGGAATCTTTGATTTAATTGATAAATTTAAAGAGTTTCCAGAGGTTGGTGTTCCTATGTATGGGCCTCTTATTAATACTGTAACACGTGGTGCAAGGTTGAAAAAGTTTTATCTGCGGTCAGCACCGACTGGTGTAGGAAAAACAAGAGGTATGATTGCTGACGCTTGTTATATTGGTTGTAATAAAATTTACGATGAAAATTTTGGTTGGATAAGCACCGGAATCGCGCAACCAACTTTGTATATAACAACAGAGCAAGAATTAGAAGAAATCCAAACAATGATGTTAGCATTTATTAGTAATGTTAACGAAGACCATATATTAAATGGAGAATATGAGGGTGATGAAGAAGAACGTATCCGTCAAGCTGCGGAAATTCTTAAAGAGTCTCCATTATATGTAGAAGAACTTCCAGACTTTTCATTAAAAGATATTGAAGATAGAATTAAAAAGAATATTCGTGACCACGATATTAAATATGTATGTCACGATTATATTCATACAAGTTTGAAAATTTTAGAAGAAATTACAAGAAGGTCTGGTGGAGTTAGATTAAGAGAAGATAATATATTATTTATGTTATCAAATAAATTAAAAGATTTATGTAATCAATATGGAGTATTCATTTTATCAGCAACACAGTTAAATGGTGAGTATGTTGATTCAGAAACTCCAGATCAAAATCTTTTAAGAGGCGCAAAAAGTATAGCTGATAAAATTGACTTTGGAAGTATTTTATTACCAGTTAGAGATAATGATTTAGCAAAATTAGATGCTGTACTTAACTCTGGCGCTTTTGGAAGACCTACTATTAAGATGTCTATATATAAAAATAGACGAGGAAGATATAAAGGAATATATCTTTGGTGTCAAGCAAATTTAGGAACATGTAGAATTAAGCCTATGTTTGCCACAGATTATTCTTATGAATTAATTAATATTGATGATATAAGAATAAAAGTTCAAGAAGAATCAGCGTTTAATATTGGAGAAGATGAATTTTAAAGGAGAATAATATGAAACAGCCACAGAAGATTTATGGATTTGCGGAAATGCCAGTAGGTGCAGTAGAATATAGAATGAGTAAAACTGCTATAGCAGATTTATTAAAGAATAGAAAAGGCGCAGAAGCAAAGATGCAGCCTCAGAAATTTTTGTGTAAATATGTAAATGAACAAGAAGGATTGTTATATCATTGTATTAAAGTCACAGAAATGTAACTATGATTGTTTATGATAAAGAAGAAATAAAAGATTATATAACCATTGAAAATGTATATACTCTCCTCCAAGAATTTGGAGGAGAGCCTGAATATACAAATTTTGGAATAATTTCTCAAACAATTTGCCACAATCCTCCTAAGGAAGGAAGCCGCAAACTTTATTTTTATGAGAACACAAGTTTGTTTAATTGTTTTACAAACTGTGGTTTTTTTGATGTCTTTGATTTAATAAAAAAAGTTAAGATTATTCAAGAAGATAGAAATTTTGATTTAAATGATGCGGTTAGATGGCTTGCGCAAAGATTTAATATTGCCGGTCGAGAAGAAGAAGATGATGTCGATCAATTAAAGGACTGGAAATATTTATCTAATTATGATAGAATACAAAATATTGAAATTAAAAACAATAGTGTTGTATTAAAAGAATATGATTCATCAATTTTAAATAGATTTAATTATAAAGTTTTAATTCAACCTTGGATAGATGAAGGAATTAACCAAGAGGCTTTAAAGAAAGCGCAAATTGGATACTATCCAGGTAATGAACAAATTACAATTCCGCACTTTGATGAAAATAATAGATTAATTGGTATTAGAGGAAGAACATTAATCCAAGAGGACGCAGAAAAATATGGTAAGTATAGACCTATCCAAGTGTGCGGCAATATGTATAATCATCCGCTTGGACTTTCGCTTTATGGATTAAATTGGGCGAAAGAAAATATAAAAACAATGCACACCGCTTTTATATTCGAAAGTGAAAAATCTGTTTTAAAATATATGTCAATGTTTGGCATAGAAAATGATATTGCGGTTGCTTGTTGCGGTTCGAATTTATCTAATGCACAAATTAATTTATTATTAAATTTAGGTGTAGAAGAAATTATTATAGCTTTAGATAGACAATATAAAGAAGTTGGCGATGATGAATATCAAAAATGGGTTAAGAAATTAAAAACAATTAGTAAAAATTATGGTAATTATGTAAAAATTACTTTTATGTTTGATACAGACCACGTAATTGATTATAAATCAAGTCCTATAGATGAAGGAAAGGAAAAGTTTTTATATTTATATAAAAATAGGTTAGATAAAAATGGGCGAACATTTTAGTGAGTGTGAAAATTGTTTTTGGTGGGAGTGTTTTGCTTGCGATGGAGCGAAAAATATAGAAGAATATAACCAATGTAAATGTAAAATGACACCGTCTATTAATAATAAATATTATCATCAGTATTATAATTGGTATCAAGACGAATGTGATAAAGCTATGGAACCTGTTAAAGAGAGGTTTAAAATTATCTTTAAAAATTTTAATCAAGGGTGTGATATGGTATAAATGAAATATAGGTTAATTGAACCAAAAGTACAGCAAGATTTATCTGCAATGGAAAGGGTGCTAACCAATCGCGGTATCGCTTTAGAAGATATTCAACATTATTTAAACACTACGGCTGCTGATGTGCGGGATCCTGGCATAATAGATCGGATTCACCAGGGCGCGCAAATGTTAATGAAGCATATAGTAAAAAACGATAAAATTTTTATACAAGTAGACAGTGATGCAGATGGTTTTACAAGTGCAGCTTTTTTAATTAATTATTTAAATTGTTTATTTCCTACTTATGTGCAAAATAATATTCAATATAGATTGCATACTGGTAAACAGCACGGATTAATTGAAGAAATTATTCCAGAATTAATATTACAAGATATTAGTTTAGTAATTATGCCAGATGCAAGTTCAAATGATTATGATTTACATAAAGAATTAAATGAAGTTGGTATTGATGTTTTAGTTATAGACCATCACGAAGCAGAAAAGATATCTGAATATGCTTGTGTAATTAACAATCAATTGTGTGATTATCCAACTAAATCTTTGTCTGGCGTTGGTATGGTTTATAAATTTTGTTCTTATTTAGACAAAATTCAAGAATTTAATTATGCGGACAATTTCTTGGATCTCGTTGCTGTTGGACTTATAGCAGATATGATGGACTTGCGTGATTTTGAAACAAGATTTTTAATTAATGAAGGCTTAAAAAATATCCGCAACCCATTTTTAAAAGAAATATGTAAAGTGCAAAATTATCAGATTGAGAAACACGATGGTTTAAATCCTTATACAGTTGGGTTTTATATAGCACCTTTAATTAATGCGGTTACAAGAGTTGGAACGCAATCAGAAAAGTTATTGTTATTTCAATCTATGTTAGATTATAAAGGATATGAACAAATACCTTCAACTAAACGAGGATGCACTGGACAGTTTGAAACCAGGGTTGAACAAGCTTGTAGAGTTATAAAAAATGTAAAAAACAGACAAACAAAAACTCAAGATGAAATTTTGGCTATGGTCGAGCATATGATTAAAGAAGAAAAATTATTAAGAAATAAAATTTTAGTTATTTGTTTAGACCAAAATATTGATGCGAATTTAACTGGACTTATCGCAAATCAAGTTGCCGCTAAATATCAACATCCTACATTATTATTAAATGATAAAGATGAATTATGGAGTGGATCAGGCCGCAACTTCGCTTATTCGCCTTTGGCAGACTTCCGCAGTTTTTGTAATGAGACCGAATTAATCGAGTTTGCGCAAGGTCATGCTAGTGCTTTTGGATTTGCGATTAGAAAAATTAATTTAAGTAAATTTATAGAATTAACAAACGAGTTATTATATGAGGAAGATTTTCAAACTACTTATGATGTTGATTTTATATGGTCAACCGATAACCTTAGCGGATATAGTATCTTTGAATTAGCCAGAGGTCAATGGATCTGGGGGCAAGAAATCTCAAAACCACTCGTAGCGATAGAAAATGTAAAAGTATATCCACGAGATATGCAACTAATGAAAGGCTCTACTTTAAAAATTAATTTACCGAATGGGGTTAATTTAATTAAATTTGGTTCATCAGAAGAAGAGTATGATTCATTATATTCTGAAATGGGATACGTAACTATAACTGTTATTGGAGAATGTAAAGAAAATATATGGAATGGTGTTCGAACACCACAAATTGAAGTAAAAGATTTTGAAATTACGGGTGTAGAAGAATATTATTTTTAATTAATTAATGGAGAGATAAAAAATCAATATTTTATCTCTCCTATTTTATTTTTTTAAATAAATATGATATAATATATATAGAGAAAATATAATAGGAGAAAAAATATATGTTAGAAATTGATGATATTAAGTTGAAAGAAAAGAAAATAGAAAAAGGAATCTTAATGGTTACTTATCCTTATGAAAAATATCCAATGGAAGACTTGTATAATATTTTCACTACAATTAAACGATATTTTGTAGATAGAGATGTTATTATGATTCCAGAAGAGATTAATATGTATTCTTCTACAAAAGAACTTATAGATATTAAAAATAGAATTGAAAATGAACTACAAAAGAGAGGAGTAAAAAATGTTAAAAAAGTTTTATGATGACCCGTATTTGTATCAAACAATTAAAGAAGTAACTAATTTTACAGATGAAAAGAAAATTGAGTTTATTTTTGATAAACTTTATGGCAATACTTGGACTATTGCTAAAATTGAACAATTAATGAGAGAGGCAAAATAATATGTATATTAAAGTAAGTGATTTCCAATCTTTTATCTTAAATTTATGGAAAGATGAGGAGGAAATTACAAGAATTATGAGTGCCGTAGAAAATGGAAATGAAGAATTATTTATAGAAGGTTTTAAGTTTGGATTAATTTGGGGTGGATTATGTTCTGGTGCAAATTATATTCCATGTTATTTCGAATGTGGGGAAAATAAATGATATTAACTAAAAAACAAGAGGAGGGATTAAAAATAGCCATAGCCAGGTATCGTGAAAATGAAAAATACACGATTATTTCTGGCTATGCTTAAGGCTGGTACTGGTAAAAGTACTCTTGTTCGCTTTATTATTGATGCTTTAGACGTTGCTCCTTCAAAAGTTGCATATGCAACTTTTACTGGTAAAGCTGCTGAAGTTTTAAGAAAAAAAGGTAATGCAAATGCTATGACCTTACATAGGTTACTTTATGACCACTTCCCACGAGAGGGTGGAGGTTTCTTTAGAAAACCTAAAAAACATCTTGAATATAATATTATCGTAGTTGATGAAATCAGTATGGTTCCACAAGAAATGATAGAATTATTATTTTCACATAGATGTTATGTAATTGGTTTGGGAGATCCATTCCAGCTCCCTCCAATTTGCGAAGAAGATAATAATCGTTTATTAGAAAAGCCGCACGTATTTTTAGATGAAATTATGCGGCAGGCCGCAGAATCAGAAATTATCCAGCTCTCCATGGATATAAGAAATTATAAGCCATTAAAGTTATATAAAGGGAATGAAGTTCAAGTATTATCTCCAAAAGAAGTAAATACAGGAATGTTACTATGGGCCGATCAGATTTTAGTAGCAACTAATTTAAAACGAGAACTTTGTAATAAAACTATGCGGCAATTACTTGGCTATGGAGAAGAGCCAGAAGAAGGAGAAAAAGTAGTTTGTTTACATAATTATTGGGAAGATTTGAGCGAGGGCGGCGATGCGCTGGTCAATGGCACAATTGGAATTTTAGAGACGCCGACAATAGAAACAATTACTTTTCCTCGATGGACCAGAACGATTAAAAAGAGTGTTAAAGCGATAACCGCAAATATAGTCGTTGATAATGACATATATTCTTGCGTTAATATAGATAGAAAGAAACTTATGACTGAAGAAAAATCTCTTGATTGGAGAGATGAATATAAGTTAAGTGGATTAAAATATAAAATTGGCGATTTGGTGCCTAAAGAATTTGTTTATGCTTATGCGATTACCTGTCATAAGGCGCAGGGTAGCCAGTGGCCAAAGATACTTGTGTTTGAAGAGAGATTTCCTTTTAATAAGGAAGAACATGCGCGATGGCTCTATACGGCAGTAACCAGAGCTGAGGAGAAGATTGTATTAATAAGAAACGAATAATGGAAATTATAATTGATAAAGAAGTATTAGAAAAAATTAAAGATTATAAATTAGAACAATTTATAACTGATTTACATATAGATTTTCAAGAAGAAATAAAATATTTGCCATTAAAAATTAAATTAGGT
>JAEEGH010013154.1_pt1 | contig 18406 bp, 13 predicted proteins | sample 9134181 | NCBI WGS metagenome assembly JAEEGH01 (sample SAMN16246544, study PRJNA631951) | gut metagenome | biome: gut microbiome; feature: rumen; material: DP-attached | host: Bos | place: Iran: Karaj | collected 2018-10 | reverse complement strand
TGACGGCCGACAAGTCAACCATCGGCAAGGCAAGTCCCGTCTTTACGACATTTCCCTTGAGATCCACTACCCTGAAAACGGCATTGGAAGAAACCCCTGAGAATAAAAGCGTCTTGCCAATAAGGGCCACTTCCATTTCTGAAGAAATAGAATTAGCCTGCGACGGGATGCTCAGATTTTCTTTACAGAAATTCTGCGAAAATTTTTTATAATGTCCAGCATAACAATATTCTTCCGGTTCTTTGGCAATCTTCTTATTACCCTTACACGTTCCTTTGGGCCCAAATTCAAATATACGGGCACCCCCCTCTTTTGCACTCGAGCCCTTCATTTCGAACCACATCGCCTGAGCATGTGCGATTACACTTGAACAGTTTTCCAAAGAAGAATCTTTACCACGATAAGAGTATTGGTAATCTTTAAATGATGTTTGCACTGTAGATATTTCCTGCGTTTTGGGTAACTTAATCGAGCACACCATTGTATCTTTAGAATTATATCTTTCGATATTCAAGAATACGTCTTGATCCGAAGTATAGGTTGCGCAAATCCCCTCAGCATCCGAAATATCAACCCCATAAGAACCCGATAGGTAGTAAGAGGCTAAGACGGTATCTTCTCTAAACCAAAATCCGACATGGGCATTTACCGTATCATTATTTATCTTATATTTGAAAGATAAATAACCTAAACTATCCATGCTTGTTTCTGCAGGATAGCGTATTCTTTTATATGGATACATCTGCTGATTATCAATTGATTTCGAATTGTACGGAAAAGTAACGAAAGAATTCCAGCGGTTGGGCGACATGTAGTCAATCGAACTTTCAAATTCTACAGATAAGTTGCAATTCGTTCCGTCAATATATTCACATACTTTTTTATGGTAGGGGAAGAGGTTTTTACCGTCATACCATAAACCTTTATTCATTGAACGAGTTTCACCATACGTGAAACGATTAAAATCAGCAACTAGCCCACGGGATCCTGACGATGGTGATGAACGATCATCTTTTAAAATTGCATCGCTAAAGCAGTCCAAAACTTTTCCGTTGCTATACTTCGCAATCGAACCCGGCTTATTGCCTGTAAAATAAGAATCCAACAGTATAAGATCTCGAACGTAACCATAATGCGATATTTGCAAAAACAAGCCACTACTCTTGCTTGAATACAATCCTGAAATCGTATGGAATCGTCCATCAAGTTCACCATGAAAGCCAGGAGCATCGTCGTATTCGTGTCCATAAATCGGTTCCCACTCTACAAAATTACAAACAGAATCTTTCTGTACACATTCAGACGACTGGACATTTTGATTGAATACCAAATCATTAACAAGGGCGAAATCAAGATATCCTATCGTAGGTTTACATTCATTGATATAATCAGCAAACCACATAAACTGTTCTTCGTTCTCGATTTCGTATACCCCATCCTTAAATTTGGGTTTTGTATCCTTTAACACCGGGTACGATTCCCCCTGTTCCCAATCAGTGACAAAAGGTTTAGACACGCTGTTCAACTTTTTCAATAAGGAACCATCGGTCAAAGATTCTTTGTCAACGAATTCAACGGACTCAGGCTCTGTTTTATCTGAAAGTTCTTCTGCCGTCCCTTTTAATGCATAACTATTTGCGGTGTAGCCACCATCAAGACCGACAATAGCACCCACCTTATATTCACCCGTAACAGGCCCCAAATTTAGACAGTTGGTCAATGTATCGTCGCTAAAGAAATCGTCATTTTCGCCAACGATGCCACCCGCATATGATGTTCCGTACACAGAACCAAGATTGTAGCTACGATTAACATGACCGTCGCTATTGCCAACAATTCCTCCTGCAGTGGCTCCAGATATAGTTCCTGTATTACTACACTTGTCAACAACATAAATAAGACTGCCGACAATGCCACCAGCCCTGGCACTGTATCCAGTTCCATACGCCCTAACATAACCGTCGTTGCGACAATCTATAGTATAGCCGCCTCTGATTCCTCCAATTCCACCAACACCATTTTCACCTTCAACAGCTCCTGAAAAAGAACAAGAGAATACATACCCCCTTCCGGCTCCGATAACACCACCAACGGCACGTTCACCTGAGATATAGGAATCGGCAATATTTAGGTTTTCAATCATACCTCCAGCAGCACCAAAAAAACCAACCGAATCCCAATCTGGACGGTTAATAAAAACACCCCTCACCGTATGCCCTTGTCCATCGAAATGCCCATAATAGGGTCGATCCCCATACACCCCGATAGGTTCCCATTTTTCAAAGGCGCAACTATCTCCATTCTGCACGCACAAAGGCCTAGGGAATGTCGAATCCGTCATTTCGACACCATCAAACAATCCTTCATTGATAGTGATATCGGCTTCTAACCTAGCATTAATACGATTATCAGTTCTGTTTTTATTCACCAACTGAGCAAAGCCATACAACTCTTCAACAGTGTTAATAGAGTAGTAACCGTCCTTGCCCTTTTCAGGAGTCACAGGAGTAATGGTCGCATTGACTATAATGGCCGTCATCAAAATGACGATATAAAACGCTTTATTCATAACTCTTCTTCCTCAAAAAAAGCTCCCTCAGTACACAAATACATGAGGGAGCAAAAGTACAATGTGCGGCTTACAGGTCGATAATTCGATCATTCTGCAGAAGCTGCTCGAAAGTCTGCCTTTCGCGGATGACCTTGAGTTCACCGTTCGTGTACATGGTCTCAGCGGCGTAGCGGCGGCTATTGTAGTTGCTGCTCATGGCGGCACCGTAGGCACCGGCGTCATGGAGAATCAGCAAGTCGCCAACCTTCGCCTTCGGGAGCTTGCGGGTCACCACGAAGCCGCCTTCTTCCTGCGTGAACACGTCACCGGATTCGCAGAGCGGGCCAGCCACAACGGCATCGACCGTTTCGTTGAGTTCGCGACCGTCGCGGGCGATAATCGAAATGGCGTGGTAGCTACCGTAGAAACTCGGACGAACTAGATCGGTAAAGCCGGCGTCTACCAGGTAGAACAAGTTGTCACCCTGCTTCTTGACGGCGCGGATTTCGGCCATCAGGTAACCGCTTTCGGCCACCAGATAGCGACCGGGTTCCACTTCAAGGTGTACCTCGTGGCCGATGCTCTGCTGAATGCGCTTGCGGGCATCGTCCCAAAGCTTGTAGTAGGCGTTCACGTCGATGCGGTTGCCCTTGTCTTCCTCATGGTACGGAATCGGGAGGCCGCCCCCTGCACTGATGGTGCGCAAATGAGAGCCCAGGCGACGGCTAGCGTCGACCATGGCATCGCACACCTGAGCGAGGTGTTCAAAGTCCGTGCCGGAACCGATATGCATGTGCAGGCCCGTAATCCACATGCCGTTGGCCTGCGCGAGCTTGATGCAATCCTTGATCTGTTCGTGCCAGATGCCGTGCTTGCTGAGGTCGCCACCGGTGTTGGTCTTGCGGGAATGACCGTGGCCAAAGCCCGGGTTCACGCGGATGGTAAGTTCGGACTTCACACCGAAATCGGCCAGCTGCTGGATCATGTCCGGCGAACCCACGTTCACAGCGATGTTGTGTTCCTTGACGAGTTCAAGAGCGTCCTTATCGAAGATGTCTGCGGTGTAGACAATTTCAGGAGCCTTGCCCTTCTGCTGGCCACCTTTGAATCCGGCCTTGAGGGCGCGCACGATTTCGCCTGCAGAAACGGCGTCGACGACGCAGCCGAGCTTGCGGATGAGCGAAACCACGGAAAGGTTCGGGCATGCCTTCTGGGCAAAGCGAACGGTGTCGAAAACCTGGACATCCTTCACGCACTTCTCGATCGTAGCGCGGTCATAAATCCAGAGGGGAGTGCCGTACTGTTCGGCAGCCTTCACAAAAACGTCTTGAGGGATGGAATAATTTGTCATACGGAGAAAATTTAGAAAATGGCTATGAGGTATGAGGTCGCACTGACGTGCTTTGAGGTCGCTTCGCTTTGGGGAAAGAGAAATGGATGGCGTGGAATTTGTGCAGACTTTACACAAAATGAAAAATGCCGAGCGATCAGCCCGGCATCATTTCAATTGCGATAAAAGCGATTAGACGTGCTTGACCTTGTTGTCGCCTTCGTCCCAGTACTGGCCATCGCAAACGAACTTGTATTCGTAGTCGCCAGCATCGAGGGTGATCTTGCCAGTCCAAAGACCGGTCTTCTTGTCCTTCTTGAGCATGTCCTTGTCAACAGCCCAGTTGTTGAAGGAACCGGCAACGGATACGGTCGTTGCGAGCGGGCAGTTGGCTTCGAACACAACCGTCACCTTCTTGGGAGCCTTAGCGGCAGCCTTCTTGGCCGGGGCCTTCTTTTCAGCAGCGGGCTTAGCGACTGCCTTAGGAGCGGCCTTCTTAGCAGCCGGCTTGGCGGCAGCAACTTTCTTTTCAGCGGCCGGCTTAGCAGCAACAGCCTTCTTGGCCGGGGCCTTCTTTTCGGCAGCCGGCTTAGCGGCTGCCTTAGGAGCGGCCTTCGGGGCAGCCTTCTTGGTAGCGGGCTTAGCTACAACAGTCTTTGTACCTTTGGACATATTCATCTCCTTGCTTTGTTTTGCGCGCAAAGATAGTAAAAATAACAGAATTTGTCTAATAAAAATTTACTATCCCGACCAATCAGCAATTTTGTGTGATGAACGTTTTTCTATATTTGGAATATGCTTAAGCAAATTATCGCCCCTAGCGTGTTGAACGCAAACTTCCTCGAACTCGGTAACGGCCTCAAGGCCATCGAAAACGGTGGTGCAGGCCTCGTCCACCTCGACATCATGGACGGACACTTTGTTCCAAACATCAGCTTTGGCCCGGGAATCTCCGCCTGCGTGGGCAAGGGCACCAAGCTCCCGCTCGATTGCCACCTGATGATCGAGAACCCCGAAAACTACGTGGGTGAATTTGCAAAGGCAGGCGCAAGCCTCATCAGCGTGCATGCCGAGACCACAAACCACCTCGACCGTCTGCTGCACCAGATCAAGGAACTCGGCGTAAAGCCCGCCGTGGCCATCAACCCGGCAACCCCGCTCGAAAGCATCAAGTACGTGCTCGACATCGTGGACATGGTTTTGGTGATGTCGGTGAACCCGGGATTCGGCGGACAGAGCCTGATTCCTTACTGCCTCGACAAGATTCGCGAACTGCGCCAGATGAAGCCGGAACTCAACATCCAGATCGACGGCGGCGTCAAGCTCGACAATATCCTCGCCTGCAAGGATGCCGGCGCGAACGTGTTCGTCGTCGGCTCGGCCATCTTCGGCAAGCCCGATCCCGAAGCCGTCTGCCGCGAATTCGTGAAGCTCGTTAACGGCTAGTCACACCATTCGCCCTGTAGCGCTTTTCGCCATTGCGGATAATAGCATTGTGGCGCTCCCTCTGAACGAAGGGGGCGTTTTTCTTTTGTACCGCAGCCGGGAAGGCGTGCGGACGAATGGATGTTTTCACACTTTCATCAAAATAAAACTTGCCCAGATAGGCGGCAGGCTGTTCTTCGCCGCAAGACCCTATGCCAGTAGGTACGCGGTTGGCAAATTCGATTTCACCGATTTTCAAGTACACTTGGTAACGTCCTTTGCCCCGTTTATTTAATTTGGTCGAAATTTCAATTTCGTTGTTTCCGTCAAACGTCATCACGGTATCACCGCCCGCAATAGAGATGGTGCGGCTACGGATGTTGCGGGAATCGATGTCCGGCAACTCATAATAGGTCGGCATCGGGCACATGTCCAAATTGCTCCCTTCCAAGTCCTCTAAAACAGCGAGCCTTACCGGAGCGTTCCACGTCAAATTTCCAAAGCCCACGTTCTGGATGCGCAGTTTCGCACGTAAAATTCCGTCGGCGCCCACCGTATCGCTCAGCCACGATTCGCGCAGCACAAAGCGGTAGCCCAGGTGGTCGTTGATGTACTTGAATCCCGAAAGCGAATCGACGCGCGTCGGGTCGTAATCGAAATCCTTCTGCTTGAACGGCGTCTTTTTCCAACTGTCAATCAAGTTATTGTTCCACTGGATATTCAGGTAGCTCGTATGCGTGCGGAAGCCCTCGTACGCGAGAAATTCCGGTGTGTTGATAACCTCGTAACCGCTCGCCGTCGTCAAGGCCTCGCCACCATAAGGAGTGTTGATGCTGTACTTTTCGAGCCAGGCCACACCTTCTTCGCGACAGATAGAAGTCTTGCAGTCTGCACCCCAGGTACCGTAATCGTACTGCGTTCCCAGATACCCGTCGTTGAACATTCCCACGCGGTACATGGTGTAGCCCTTCGCCTTCGCAATCTCCGCAAACTTTTCGCCGTCGATATTAAAGTCGACTCCCCAGTTGTCAAAGCCCAAGACCTTTGCCGAATAGTTTCCCGTACGGGTCAGGATCTTCAATTCGGGCGGCGTATTTCGCAGCATCAGGTTCACCGCCTCGGCCACGCGGTCATAGGTGATACTTGTGTCAGAATGCATCTCACCGTAGGCACCGTGCATGCCCATCTCGAGTGCCACAATCACGTCGATGTTTTTCGAAAGCACGGGCGCCAACTGCTTCACATGCTTGAGTACCCACTCGTGGGCCGGAGTCACGTTGCTGCGGCCATTGTACCACGGGTCGTAACAGATGCGCACGATTACGTGTCCGCCATAGTCGCGAATGTTGTCTAAGGTCTGTTGCAAAACGTTCAGGGCATCTTCGGTCAAGTCCTGGCTTACGCCGCGCACCGTATCACGTTTCCCGCCCGCTGTATCGACGCCGAGCATCGCGTTGCTGCTGAATTCCGAAATCTCCGCACGAAGGTGCAATAGTTTGCCGTTCGGTTTTTCAATCGGCTTGCCTCCCGAAGGTTTTAAATGCAGAACCTGCGGCGTATAGAATCCGCGGTCGAAATTGTCAAGCGTCGCCATCACGTCGGTCGTATCGATAGACTGTTTCACGAGACCCGCTGCAAAGAGCGGAGCCGTCGCAAACAAGAAAATGCCGAGCACGGCAATCTGCACGACATTCCGCGTAATCACAGAAATTTTCTTCATCGACACCCCCTAATAAAAAACGGACACAGCCTTAAGCCATATCCGTAATATATATTATTTTAAAGTGGACCGCCGTTTTTATAGCGTTCTATTTTACTTCTTGAAGTATTTCTTCACCGCCGGGTGATGCGGCTGCAATTTTTTCAGTTTTTTGTAGGACGCCTTGGCTTCGGCCGTCATGCCGAGCGCATCCTGAATGGCCGCCATGTGTTCCCAATAGACAAAATCTTCATCGAAACGCGGACTCTTGATTTGCTTCATGGTTTCAAGCGCCTCGGCAAACTTACCCTTGCGGTAAAGGCCCCACGCCCAGGAATCCACATAGGCCTCCGATGGTTCCGAATCCTTGTACTTAGCCGACTGCAAAAGTGCCTTTTCAACCAAAGCAATTCCCTTGTCCAATTCCTCGGGAGTCCGGTTCAAGTCAATCAGGGTGTAGCCATAATAATTCAGGACTTCGGCAACATCAACCTGCGGCTCCGCAAAACCCAGAATGTACTCGAACATCGCAAAGGCTTCGTCGTAACGGTCCATGCGCTCCAGGTTCATCGCCATCAACACGCGAATTCCGAGATCCGCAGAATCCTTCGCAGCTAATTCTCGATAAAAAACGTCCGCACGTTCACGCAAGGCAAGCGACTTCTTGACCCTTGCGGAATCACCAATATCCTTCTGCCAAATTTCCTGCGCTTCCACGCACAAAATCCGCGCGTACACGCTACGGAACTGGCGACGGTTGCGTTCCACGTCATGGGCCATGCGTTTCATCGAGGCGGAATCGGCAATGCCCTCCATCGGAGTCCACTTATCCCACACCGCAATCAGAGAATCCAGCATCTTGTAGGCCTTGCCGTACATTCCCGCGGTACCGTAGGTCAAGGCCAGCTGCGCCTTGTCGCCGCCGAGCGCTACGGAATCCGCCTTCTCGGCATAACGCACGGCATCCTTCGGCTTGTTTTCCTTAAAAGCAATCGCAGAAAGCGTATGGTAGGCGCCCGTCACATAGACTCGCTGATCCGCAATGTTCTCGGCAGCATATTTCAAGTGGGCCTTGGCACTGTCCAAGTTGCCAAACAGATGTTCGTAATGTCCCAGGAAGTTTGCAAGAATCGGAGTGCGCACCCCGTCATCCAGATACTTCTTCCTGAGCATCGCATAGGCAGAATCGCGGTTCGTTTCGGCGAGGGAGCTCATCAGGAGCACCACCATCGATTCATCTTCCGGCGTGGATTCCGTAAGCGTATCGACAACCGCCCGCACTTCCTTCAGGCGTTTCTGGAACACAAGCCCCTGCACCATCTGCAAAAGCATCTTCTTGTCGCCCGTCGCCTCGTGGCCCTTCGCAAAAAGTTCCACGACGGCAGAATCCTTATGTTGGTCGAGCAGCAGTTTCAGCTGGCGCTGGAACAGCGTCGGCATATAATTTACCTGCGGCAGGAGCAAGTCATAAATGCGCACAAGTTCCTTGCCGTCCTGCACCGCTTCCAAAAAGAGGCTGTAGTCATACAGGAGCGTCATGTCCTGATAGCGGGAGGTATCGAGCGCCGCATTGAAATACTTGCGGGCGGAATCGGCACGGCCATCCTTCACATACAAATGAGCGAGCAAGCCGAGCTGAGACGCAGTCGGGCGGCCTTTCAGTCGATTTGCATGCTGGGCCTGCAACAGCGCAACAGAATCCGCTCCCTGCGCCGCCATGATTTCGGCAAGCTTAAAAGCCAGGTATCGGCTTTTCGGATCAGATTCCGCGGCGTGCTGCCAGAACACGTTCGCAAGGGCGCGTTCCCCACGCAGTTCCATTTCCTGGGCGCGGATAAACGATTCATGGGCCGCATCGATATTCTGCGGCAACGCAGGTTCTTCAGCGGAAGCCTTCTTGATGGAGTCAAGCTTCGCATTCACCGCTTTCGCGATCGCAACGGAATCATCGGCCGTCAGGATTTCGCTTTTGTTCGCAGACGAGGCGCAACCGCCAAACGACAGCACCATCACCGAAAGCGCTACCACTACCGCAAGCGAAAGGAAACGGGATTTCATCATCAATCCTAGTCCGCGATCACAAAGTCAATTTTGGAATCAGGAGGCAGATAGTCACCGTGCTTCGGCATCGTCTCGATAACCGTTCCCGGCTGACGACCTTCTTCATCTTTCTTACGCTTGATCTTGCCTACCTTGAAGCCGAGGTTTTCAACTTTCGTATAAACGTTATCGATGAGCTCTCCGCTAAAATCGGGAAGTAGCGTCTTACCCTGGGTCGCTCCGGCCGAGATGACAACCTTCACCGTATCACCCACGCGGACCTTCTGGCCAGCAAAAGGAATCGTACGGATTACGACCCCGCGGGGAATGCTCTTGTGCGCGCCTTTCACAATCGCGCCCTGCACGAGGCCCGCGCGGCTCAAGGAAATCGAGGCCTGCTTCTGGCTCTTGCCACGAAGATCCGGGATTTCCACTTCGCGAAGTCCCATGCTCTTGGTCAGCTTAACCGTGCGTCCGAGTTTGGCGATGCGACCGGCAGCGGGCATTTGCACCAACACAAGACCTTCCGGAATCTGGGCGCTGTAGCGGCCTTCTTCGAGCCATTCGTACTTGAAGCCCGCTTCGTCCAAAGCCTTTTCGGCGGCTTCCTGCGTCATGCCTTCCAAATTCGGCACTTCACCCGTCGAGGCGAAATGACCCGAAAAAATCGGCATCACTAACTTGTCGACGGCAAAGGCAAGCACAATCAAAAGAACAATCCAAATGCCAACGGCCTTCACAACTGGAGCCGTCTTGAACCACGTCAATACTTTGTTTAAAATCGACTTTACTTTATCCATAACTAATTCTGAATTCCGAAATCCGAACTCCGAATTCACCTATCCTTTAGTAGCCTTTTCCTGCAGGGCGTTTTCGTCGAAAATCACGATATCCTTGCCGGTCATAGCAATCGCATTCGCCTTCACAAGCATCGAGCAAATACGGCTCACCGTTTCACGAGTGGTACCCGACATGTCAGCCAACTGTTGCTGGGTCGGGCGATTGTGGATTACCGTCACCATCTGGCCGTTATCGGTGTGAATGCGCATGCCGCGTTCTTCCATGAGGTTCAGGAGCGTGCCTGCCACGCGGCCACTTACGGACATCGTCGACAAGGAACCGATCTGCTTGTTCGCCTTACGCAGTCTCTTGCTCATTTCGGACAACAGAGACATCGCAATTTCAGGCGTCTGGCGAATCAGCGTCAGGAACGGTTCACGATGAATAATCATCAGCTGCGCATCGGTGACGGTGCGCACCGAGGCGGACCTCGGTTCGCCGTCGATGAGCGACATTTCACCAAAGAAGTCACCGCGTTCCAAGAAGCTGAGGATCGTCTCGCGCCCATCAACGCCGGTCATATAGACCTGCACCGTCCCCGATGCAATCAGGTACAGCGCCTTCATCGAACAGTCGCCTTCGAGCACCACAGTCTCGTCGCGGTTGAAGTCCTGGACAACAACCAAATTGGCAAGCAAGCCAAGTTGTTCTTCCGTCAATTCAGAGAAAAGGTCAACCCCTTTCAAGAGTCCACAAATATCGTTGTTGTCCATATCCTTCTCCTTCTTTTGGTCCTAGTCCAAATCTACGATAATGCTCTGGTCGCGCTTGGCACCGATCGAGATCATGCCGATCTTCACGCCCACGAGTTCCGCCATGCGGTTCAGGTACTTGCGAGCGTTTTCCGGCAGTTCTTCGAGCTTGCGGCACTTGGTGGTATCGCACTTCCAGCCCGGCATTTCTTCGTAGACCGGCACGCAGCGACCGACCTTCGAAAGCTGGTTCGGGAAGTTCTCGATCTTTTCACCGTCGCATTCGTAGTGAGTGCAAATCTTGATGGTATCGAAGGTGTCGAGCACATCGAGCTTGGTAATAGCCAAATGAGTGAGGCCGTTCACCACGGCAGCCTTGCGGACCACCGGAGCATCGAACCAACCGCAGCGGCGGTTGCGGCCCGTGGTGGCACCGTATTCGTTACCGATCTTGCGGAGCGTGTCACCCGTTTCGTCCAAGAGTTCAGTCGGGAACGGACCGTTACCCACGCGGGTCGTGTAAGCCTTTACCACGCCAACGACCTGGTCAATAGCCGTGGGGCCAATGCCAGCGCCGCAGCTTGCGTAGCCAGCGACCGTGTTGCTGGAGGTCACGAACGGGTAAGTTCCCTGGTCCACGTCCAAAATAGTGCCCTGGGCACCTTCGAACACCAGGCGCTTGCCAGCCTTCACAGCGGCATAGAGCATGGCGCTCACGTCGCGCACGAACGGCTTAATCTTCTGGCCGAGTTCCAGGTAATCCTTGATGACCTGTTCCGGATCAATTTCGGGAACATCGTACATCACCTTGAATTCTTCGTTGTGAACCTTGGCCATCGCTTCGACGCGGGGGCGCAGTTCGCGTTCGTCCATCAGGTCGCCTACGCGGACACCGATACGGTTCACCTTATCGCTGTAGCAGGGGCCAATGCCGCGGCCCGTGGTACCGATAGCACCCTTGCCGGCCTTCTTTTCCTTGGCCTTGTCGAGGGTAGAGTGGTACGGGAGCACCACGTGAGCGTTGTCGGCAATGAACAGGCGACCTTCCGGGTTGATACCCTTCGTGTGCAAGTCGGCGATTTCTGCCAGGGTCTGCACCGGGTCGAGCACCACGCCGTTACCGATCACGCAAATCTTGTCGTCGTGCATAATGCCCGAGGGAATCAGGTGGAACACGAACTTCTTGTCGCCCACTTCCACGGTATGGCCGGCATTTGCGCCGCCCTGGAAACGCACGATGTAGTCTGCGTCCAGCGTCAGAAAATCAACAACCTTGGCCTTGCCTTCGTCACCCCACTGGGAACCGATTACAACACGATTTGCCATATATCCTTCATTTTTTTGACCCGGCGAACGAAACCCGAAAAGGCAGCCCGCAGGTCGATTGCTTGTTTAACGACGAAATTCAAACGCAGGGGACTTCCCTGCGCCCTTTTTCGCCATAAAGATAGCAAAGAGTGACAAATCGCACACCTTTCAAAAGTGCCGATTTGCACAAATCAAGGGGCCTTTTTCAGCAAGGAATCCAGCCGAGCCGACAGGCGCTCCGCCCCCCGAGCACTCAAATGGTCAAAATCGTAGGCCATCGGGTCCGAATAGTCGTGCGCTCCAAACTTATTTTCGTCCACCAGAATAAAATGAGGATACACCCTAGACAGGGAATCGAAATAATCAAGAGTCTGCTTCGCAAGGCTCCTCTGGGTTCCGTGACGGCCAAAGCTTCCCGTAGACGCATACCGAGGCGATTGCGGATAAACTAACCCGATAATTTTAAAGCCTTTATTTTGTGTCGTATCGATGAAGGTCGTCAAGCTATCTACAACTCTCTTGTATATTTTTTCATCCATCTGCGAAAGAATCGTATCGCGCCTCACCTCCACATCGCTCCCCCAACCACGCGACTCAAGCTTCAACAGGCCCAATGTACTAACATATTCTAGCGAATCTTCAACGGTATAACGGTTATTCTCGTCAACGATACGAATAAACTCTGCTGGAACGCCATCTTTCCAAAATTGATGGTTGCGGTCATAAATATAACCTGGAGCCTGTTCAAATAAAGTAAACATCCTAGCACTGCGGCTATTACTCATCAGATCTGGAGATATCTCGATAACGAGGTACTTGAGATTCTTTGCATGCGGCAAGATGTAGTTGTTCACCATATAAAGTTCAGCCCACAAGTCCCCACCCACAGAGCCAAAATTAAACGAGGGAATCGAGAACTGCAGAGGGGCAAATCCCCTTTCGGTCCTGGAACTTCCTAATGCGATCAACTCAAAGGAATCCTTATTATCCCAGAACATACGCATCTTCACAGACATCGTCTTTTCGCCCTCTTGGTATACGGCATCGCGATAGGCGCCTGTGCTGTCCAGCTCCAGATTACCCGCCACACTCTTCGACATCGTCCAAAGACACGGATGCCACAACTCTTCACCTTCGACAAGATCGACAATGCTGGAATCTCCTACGTCCACCAACGCAATCCTCCGATGCGCACCAGCGGAATTGACGATGGTGACCACCGCCAAATTTTCGCGGTCAGTCCACTCGGAATGATCAAAGGTATAGCCGTCGGGCGCGGGAATCGCACGCACTAGTTTTCCGCTGCTGTCAGCGACAAGCAGACGCTCGTGCGTCCCATATTTCTTACCCGCGAAATTCCGACCTACCGCGCTGCCAAAATCAAGGAACAGAGTCCTGTCGGAGCCATCGCCAGAAAGAGATGCATTACAGGCCTGCGCCCCGTCAAGCCAAATATCATCCTTTCCATCTACATTCACGCGAAGCCGCTTGGAACCTGACACGGCACGATGTATGCCGTCGCGACCACGGGACACGCCACCATGATACGCCCCAGAGAAAATCTTTTTCGGTTTTCCGAATTGCCCCTGCGAAAAAGGAACACTCCAAGTCGTTTTCGTAAAGAACGCCGCATCGTCGCTATTGTCGCCCGCGTCGTCCACGTAGACAATCGATGTATCCCCCGATGCATTCACATACCAGCGCGGAATAGCGGCACTTTCAACGTCAAGCTTTACGAGACCGCTTCCATCCGCATCCAGGTTGCGCACATAAAGGGCAGACTCTCCCGACACGCCCTCGATTCCCGTACAGAAGGCGACCTTCAACCCGTCCGGAGAAATTTCCGGATGGAACACAGGCAAGGTATCAAAAATTTCAACCACATTCACGCGGCCGTCCTTGTAATCTACGAAAGCGAGATTACCCGTCTGGTCGTTCCTGAAAGCAAGCTTGACTCGAGTCGTTCCAACTTTCTGGCGGACATCTGCAGAAGACGCCTTGACCACGGCCAAGTCGCCAACGGCGCGGCCGTTCGACGCCATCCACGACGCATGGGGAATCGCTCCAAACGCCAGACGAAATCCCATATACCCCGTTGTCGTCGACGCCGACACCGTATAGACATCACCCCGACTATATAAAGTCATATCGCTAGCCGGCTGAATGATAGACCCGCCCTTGACAACTTTTTCTAGCAGCGAATTTCCAACCGGAGCCCCCGCATAATTCGTCACGGCGGTATCCCGTAAACTTCCGAGCCAGTCATTCGTCAATTCCAGCACATTCCCCGCCAGGTCGCAAAAACCGACGGAGTCCACAAAATCGCAGATTTCACGCCGAACGATACCGGAATTCGCGGCATTCCAGCTTTGCTCTGGATTCCAGGCCACAGTTGCCGCCAAGACCCATTCGGCCTCTGTCGGCAAGCGGAACCCTTCAACCTCTGGGTGAAAAGTCAATCCCTCCAAATAGGCGCACTTTCCATTCTGATCGAACAGCCGATTCAAATATGTATAGGCGGTATCAAAACCCTTCGCCTTTCCATAGGCATTCGCGATAAGAACCGCATCGTAATACGATACATTGACCTTGGGCACGTTTCCCGCAACACATTCTAGATCCGCGAGCAAGCCATCATCCATTTGAGACGCCAACTCATAATCGGCGCAAGTAAATTCGTGAACCCCCAGCGAAAAAACGTAATCAAGCGTCACCTTCATCCGCGGTTTTTCAGAGGCTTTTGCCCGTTCGTCATCGCTACCGAGGAAAACGGATGCTCCCATTGGCTGCACACGCAACATTCCCTCATGAACGGAATCCGCAACGATCTTCACCTGTACGGGGGCATCCTCTGCAGGGGCAACTTCCGCGGAGCTTGAATCATCTCGCTCTGCGCCGATTTCCGAAACAGAATTTGAGCACGCCCCGCAAAATAAAGCGGTCAGCAGCATACAAAGCGAAAGTAATCTGAAGCGTACATTATCCACAATTCAAAAATAATCAAAAAACGGAGCGATTACGCCCAAACCATTTAAAATACGCCCAGCCTATTTGTTTTTCACGCCACCGGCAAAATAAGGCACCTATAAATTTCCCAATTCGCACCGATTTATAGGTCGCCAAAGAGTACTTTGAATACCCCGTACCTATAAATAGCTCCATTCGCCTACATTTATAGGTACATTTAGAAGATCGTTTCAAGCCCCATACCTATAAACAGACTTTTCTCATTCATTTTATAGGTACATTTCGCCAAAATTTACAACAAATTATCGTTTATTTGATCGCGGGCACCCCAATTCGGAGCGTTTTGGTACCTATAACTGGCACAACAGCTCCATTTTATAGGTACACCCCACTTCAACCAATCGCAATCATACCTATAAATTTCCTCCAACCAAGCACTTTATAGGTACACGTCCCCCAAAAACAACCATTTAATCGCTCTATCCATCTACAAACAGGATTATCTATCGAGAAAACAGCCTGTTTTGCAAACAGTTGCTAGCAAAATTCACTTTTTTTCGCCATTTGACTCTTTTTTAAATAAAACATTTTATATTACCCATCTTCGCAAAAGGATATTTTATGCAAACACATTTCGAAGACAACAACGCCTTAAACGATCCTCTTATTGAAATGCTGATTTCGCGGCAAGAAGAAAATCTCTCCTTACTCACGCAAATTGGAAAGACAAAAAACATCAGCGGAAATCTACGCGTTGACAAATGCAGACAATCCTACCAGTATTACATCGTTACGCAAAAGGGAGACACGAAAGGGACCTACCTCCCGCGCAAAGAAATCCGCAAGGCAAAGGCCCTTGCGCAGCGTGACTACAACAGGGCGGCGGAGGCCATCATCAAGAAGCAGCTCGCGGCCATCGACGCTTTCCTCAAGGCATATCGGCCAAACGCACTTGACCAGGCCTTCACCAAGCAGCATCCGGGCCGACGCGCACTCATCGCACCGGTGCGTGAACCCGATAGCGAGTTCATCGAAGCGTGGCGGCACTTGCCCTACACGGGCAAGGCCTTCGAAATCAATGCCCCCGAGTTTTACACCGCAAACGGCGTCCGCGTCCGCTCGAAATCCGAAGTCATCATCGCGGACGCCCTCGACCGTGCAGGCATCCCTTACCGCTATGAATTTCCCACAAGCGTCAAGGGCTGGGGCACACTCTACCCGGACTTCACCTGTCTGCGCCCCAGCACCCGCGAAGAAGTCATCTGGGAACACTTCGGCCTGATGGGCGAGCCGGACTACGCCGAGAACGCCGTCCAAAAGCTCGCCCACTACGCCGCCAGCGGGTACACCATCGGCAAAAACCTCATTGCCACCTTCGAAAGCACCGCCACTCCGCTCTCCGTCAAACAGGTGCAAACCTATATCAAGGCGCTGCTAATGTAACATCAAGTTCCCAAACACCCTCTGCCTAATAATGTATATTACCGATATGAAATCTTCCACCATCGCCAAAATAACCGTCTTGGCATTGCCCCTGCTCATTTGCCAATGCGAACGCTTTCCCGATGCAAACTATGACGATGTCCATGTTGGAATCCACGTAGAACATCCGCCCATCGCAGATTCCCTAAAAATAACCGTTCTCTACGACAAAGACACAATATTTCAACAAATCGGAACAAAGGACCTAAAAACAACCCTCGCTGGAAACAGGCTCGAATCCGATTACGTGCTCCAAATTGAATTTTTCTGCAATGACCAATGGCTACAGGCAATCCCATACACCATAGATGTCGGTAGCGGGGTTACCGCCATTTATCTGACAAAGCGACCTGATGGCTTTTCACTGTTCAACACACTCCCCTCAAAAGAATGCAGCGAACTAGCCGACTACAAACTAATAGAAAAGAACAGTTGATGGTCCCTATGCGCATTTTGATTACCATTCTGTTCCTTGCGCTTTGTTCCTGCGACCTGGATACAATCTTTTTTGGCGAGTTGTTATGCAGGAGCGGAGTCAACGTTCACGCATCCGCAGATACGGACTCCCTATATGTCGAAATCGTCGCCGGAGATTCCCTGATTTATTCAAAGAAGGACACCAGTAAGTATTTTTATTGGGGAATAGACAACCGCGACCTAGAAAATTTCAACTGGACTATAAATATCACATCATACAGGCAACCTGATTCCACTAATACCGAGACCTACCAATTTTTCATCAAGCGGCACAGCAACTCCGAAATTTTCGTAGGCTACGACAACAAAATTTGCGAAGACTGCCCTCCGTTTGTTCAAATACAATACGACAATTTCTGCGACGACTAGAGGACGCAAAAAAAATATTCCGTCTCCCTGGATCACAGTACAGGGCAGGCTCTGGCCGGAATGACAATGAGTGAAGGCTGCGACTCTCGCGACGCGCGCCTTACGGCACTTCGACGCTGTCGAGAATCTTCTGCACCACAGTCTCGGCGGAGACTTCTTCCGCTTCGGCCTCGTAGCTCAGGATAATGCGGTGGCGGAGCACTTCCATGGCGACGGCCTTCACGTCTTCGGGCGTCACGTAGGCGCGGCCCTGGATAAACGCATGGGCCTTCGATGCCTGGGCAAGGCCGATGGATGCACGCGGAGAAGCACCCACTTCCACGAAGCCCACCAAATCACTGCGCTTGATGCTACCCGGATCGCGGGTTGCAAGCACCAGGTTCACGATGTATTCGCGAACGCGTTCGTCCACGTACACCTGCTTCACCAGCTGGCGGGCGGCCAGAATGTCTTCCTTCGTGGCGACGGCCTGCGGCTGACGGAGTCCCGCACCGGCGACGGCGTCGAGAATCTTCATTTCGTCGGCCTTGTTCGGGTAGCTGACCTTCACCTTCAACAGGAAACGGTCCACCTGGGCTTCGGGCAGCGGATACGTGCCTTCCTGCTCGATGGGGTTCTGCGTAGCAAGCACCAGGAACGGTTCGTCCAGCTTGAACGTCTCGTCGCCGATGGTGATGTGGCGTTCCTGCATCGCTTCGAGGAGGGCGCTCTGCACCTTCGACGGAGCACGGTTAATTTCGTCGGCGAGCACGAGGTTCGTAAAGAGCGGGCCCTTGCGGGTCTCAAACTTCGCTTCCTTCGCGTTGTAAATCGTGGTACCCAGCAAGTCGGCCGGCAACAGGTCGGGAGTGAACTGAATGCGCTTGAAGTCCAGCGACACAGCATCGGCAAAAGCCTTCACCGCGGTCGTCTTGGCAAGGCCCGGCAGGCCTTCCAGCAACACGTGACCGTCGGCCAAAATACCCGTCAGAATGCTTTCGACTAGAGCCTTCTGGCCAATCACCGTCCCTTCCACTTCACGCAGCAAGTTCATGCAGAATGCGCTCTGCTGTCTAACCTTTTCCGAAAGTTCCTGAATATCCATTAGTGTACCTCTAAAATTTTTACGGACATTAAAATACAAAAATTGCCCCGAAAAAAGCAAATTCTCCCCTTTTAAGTTACATTTATTGCAAAATATGGCACATTTTACCGAAAAAGATCTCAAAATTTACGAGGAAAAAATC
>JAEEGH010013153.1_pt1 | contig 18411 bp, 18 predicted proteins | sample 9134181 | NCBI WGS metagenome assembly JAEEGH01 (sample SAMN16246544, study PRJNA631951) | gut metagenome | biome: gut microbiome; feature: rumen; material: DP-attached | host: Bos | place: Iran: Karaj | collected 2018-10 | reverse complement strand
TTGCGAGCTCAAAGAGCTTGCGGATTATGTGATTGTCGAAGCCGACGGTTCACGGCAGCTGCCGCTGAAAGCGCACGCATCGCACGAACCGGTGATTCCGCCAGAAGCCGATCGCGTGCTTGCAATCATCGGCATCGACGGACTCGACAGGAAGATTTCCGAAGCCGCGCACCGACCGGAGCGCTATGCGGCTATCTGCGGAGCCGATCCGGATGCGATCGTGACGGCGCAGATGATTCACGATGTCGTTTCGACCTATCCGCGTTTTGACGGAATCGTGATCAACAAAGCCGACGATGCAGATCGAATCGCAAAAGCAGAAGCGCTTGCCGCGCTGTTTGATGTGCCTGTCGCAATCACCGCATGGCAAACGGAACATCCCATCAAATGTTATCGGAGGAATCATTCATGATTTTGATCAAAGGCGCGGGAGATATCGCAACGGGCGTCGCGGTGCGCCTGCATCGCTGCGGTTTTCAGATTGTCATGACGGATCTCCCCCACCCCACTTCGATCCGGCGTACGGTTTGCTTCTCGGAAGCGATTCTGAAAGGCTCCTACACGGTGGAGGACGTCACCGCAGAATTTGCAAAGGATACCGGCGATATACAGGCGGTTTTCGATCGCGGAAATATCGCCGTGCTTGCCGATATACATGCAAACTGTCTCAACACGTTGAAGCCGGACGTCGTTGTCGATGCAATTCTTGCAAAGAGCAATCTCGGCACAACGATCCACGACGCGCCGATCGTCGTGGCGCTCGGTCCCGGCTTTACTGCCGGCAAAGACTGTCATGCCGTGATCGAAACGATGCGCGGACACGACCTCGGCCGCGTGATTCTGAACGGACCTGCTCAGCCGAATACCGGCATCCCCGGCAATATCAGCGGGTTCACAACAGAGCGTGTGCTGCGTGCGCCGAAGGACGGAATCTTTACGGAAGTACATCACATCGGCGATCTTGTAAAGAAAGGCGAATGTGTAGCAACGGTCGACGGTGAACCGATTCTGTCGGAACTGAACGGCGTTGTACGCGGGCTTTTGCCGAGCGGAACGCCCGTCTGTCGCGGTATGAAAAGCGGCGACGTCGATCCGCGCGGCGTGATCCAGAACTGTGAGACGGTCTCCGATAAAGCCCGTGCGGTCGGCGGCGGCGTACTGGAAGCGATCTTGTATCTCAAAAGGAGGAATGCACATGTTTCGTAACGTTGTAAAAGCCATTCATAACGGACGCTCCCCCATGCTCTTTACCGCGATCGAAGGCGATCGCATCGGGCATACTGCCGTACTGGACGGTGAAACCGTATACGGCGATCCATCGCTGATCAGAACGGCAGACGTCGACGCAGAATTGCCTTCCGTGCAGGACGGCATTCTGATCGAGCGGATCACGACGCCTCCGCATCTGATTCTCTGCGGCGGCGGTCACGTTTCCGTGTACGTTTCGCGGATTGCAAAGATGGTCGGATTTCGCGTCACGGTAATCGACGAACGCGATGACTTTGCAAACCCCGAGCGCTTCCCGGATGCGGACAGCATCATCAATCTGCCGTTTGTCGAAGCGCTTGATACAATCAACGATCCGAACGCGTATTACGTCATCGTCACGCGCGGGCATCAGTTCGACCGGTTTTGTCTGGAAACCATACTCAAAAAGACCTATACCTATTGCGGCATGATCGGCAGCCGGTCCAAGATCGCGATCGTCAACGAAGCGCTGCTCAATCAAGGGTATCCGCGTGAGAAGATCGAATCCGTGCATGCCCCTATCGGCCTCTCGATCGGCGCCAACACACCGGAAGAGATCGCCGTCTGCATCGTCGGAGAGATGATTCAGGTGAAGAACAGCAAAACGCGCGGCAGCGAGTGGGATCAGGCGCTGTGCGATGCGATCGAAACTCTGCGCGAACCGTATGCGATGGTGACGCTGATCACAAAGAAAGGCAGCGCGCCTCGCTCCACAGGAGCGCGTATGATCGTGAAACGCGACGGGACAATCATTTCCTCGGTCGGCGGCGGTTTCGGCGAATTTGAAGCCGCTCAGTACGCGCAGGAGATGCTGAACAATCATGCGAACGCAAAGCGTTACACCTGCATGATGAACAACACCGACGCAGCAAGCAAAGGCATGATCTGCGGCGGCGTAATCGATATCCTGATCCAGATTGAGGAGGATTGAAATGCGAGAAGACATCAAGCTGACAAAGCTTGCGAACTGCGCCGGATGCGGTGCGAAAGTCGGCGCCGGCGTGCTTGCAAAGCTGCTTGCCGATCTGCCGACGCTCAAGGACGAGAATCTTTTGGTCGGATTTGACAAGAGCGACGATGCTGCCGTGTATCGCCTTTCCGATACGCAGGCGCTTGTTCAGACGCTCGATTTCTTCCCGCCTATCGCCGACGATCCGTACACCTTCGGTCAGATCGCCGCGACGAACGCGCTCTCCGATATTTACGCGATGGGCGGCGAACCGAAGCTGGCTCTCAATATCATGTGCGTGCCGAAAAACATGCCGAAGGAAGCCGTACATGAAATTCTGCGCGGCGGCTACGAGAAGTGTGCCGAAGCCGGTGCAATCATCTGCGGCGGACACAGCATTTTTGATGATGAGCCGAAATACGGACTCTCCGTGACCGGCTTCGTTCATCCGGACAAAATGTGGAAGAATCACGGAGCAAAGCCCGGCGACGTTCTGTTCCTGACAAAGCCGATCGGCATCGGTGTGCTGACCGCCGCACAGAAAGCGGAACTCCTTGATGAAGATACGGAACGCATGATGATCCGGCTGATGACGTCGCTGAACAAAGGCGCAAGGGATGTTCTTGTGAACTATCGTGTCCGCGCCTGCACCGACGTTACGGGGTTTTCGTTTCTCGGACACCTTTACGAAATGTGTTCCGGTTCCGAACTCTCTGCCGAAATCGACGTTTCTGCGATCGATTTCATCCCGCAAGCGGTCGAGTTTGCGCGGATCGGCTTGCTGCCGGAAGGCATGTATCGAAATCGCACCTATGCGGAACAAGCCGTAGATTGCGGCGATACGGAGCTTGCTCTTTGCGATCTTCTCTTCGATCCGCAAACGTCCGGCGGTCTTCTTTGCGCCGTCGACGAACGGGATGCAAATGAAGTCTTCAAGGCTTTGAAAGACGTTGTGCCGAGCGCGCAGCGCGTCGGCAGAATCGTTGAACTGCGCGAACGATCGATTTATTTGAAATAATTAACATTGATCTTCCAATACAAAAGGAGCGGCATTTGCCGCTCCTTTGTGTTTGTATGACTCAGTATGATTCGATCCAGAACATGGACTCGTCACAAAGCGGACGAATCTGCGGCGTACCCATATCGAATACGATGGTACCGACTACGAATACGGTGTTGCCCGCCTGTGCGCCTTCACAGCCATAGGTTGCAACGATATCGATGCAGCTATTACCGTCCGTCACAGAGAGCGTTCTGGTGCCGTCGCCGATTTCGGTGACGCCGAGAATCGTGAGCTCATCGAAGAAGAAGCACTCGCCCGTGAACCGACCGGGATCATTCTGGATATCCGTCAGGCTGAAGTAGGTATACGGAATGTACAGCAGGTTATCACCGGGATCCCAGTTGCTTTCCGCATAGTATACGTTCTGATACTCCATATACAGAGCTTCCGCATTCTTGAGCGTCGGGCATCCATAGTAGTTGTCCATCTCACCGGAGAAGATCCACATGTCACCGATGGTGATATCTGCAAGCGCTTCCTGATCCGCAAGTTCAACTGCCAAGCCGAAGCCCGGATCGTCGAGATACGGATTAGTCGACTGGATGTAGACAACATCCTTATAGATTTCAGTGACAACACCTTCGACCATTACGACGGAGCCGAGAGCATCCTTGTCATTGAAGATCTTATCGGCAGCGAACTGCACGGACATGAAGTCATATTTGTTCATCGAGACTTCACCGGTCTTGATGTTCAGGTTGTAATCCGGCCAGTTAGTCGCATAGTCCATCGCATCGAGAACGATGTAGTCAACGCCTTCCGGAACCAGGCTGAGATCGATCTCAAACGCCGCGGTGTCGGTACCGACAGCATAACCGAGGTCAATCGTGTTGAGTTCCTTATCGTAGCAGTACGCATCTACAAATGCCACGCCGGATCCGTTGTCGTCGAAACTGACGGTGACGGTCTTCTTGGCGGTCGGCTCTTCGCCTTCCTCCGTCGCCTCAACTTGCTCTTCTGCAAATTCAACGTCGGTAATGACCGGGGATTCGGTATCGACGATCATGTAGAAGCCGTACTCTTCGTTGAGCTCAGCGCCGGGGTAATCAATCATCGTCTCGTAAGAAACGTAGCAGATCGTACCGTTCGGAACATAGTCGCCGTAACCTTCGGACGCTTCATTCATATTGATGCCGTCCCAGTAGAACGAACCGCGTGCGCCCCATGTGGCGGTATCCGTATCGAAGTATACCTTGCCGAGATACTCAGTATCGTCCACGAAGTAGACTTCTCCGGTCTGTGCATCGGTGACCGTCATGATCAGGTGACGCGCATTGCGAAGTTGAATCGGAAGCGTGTACATCCAGTCATTGACATAGTACGAATCGGTTGTAGAGTTGGAGATCGCATTGTGGAGCGGGCTGTAGTTTGCATATACATCATACCACGCTTCCATAACAAGCTCTTCATCTGAAGCGAGCGTTGTCATCGGGTTTGTGCCGAAGTAGGTGTAGAGACTGCCGGACGATATGCCGCCGTACATCTCATGCACCGCAATGTTGGTTTCGAAGCGATCCCAGAGATTGATCGGGAGATATCCTAAATCAATGTACTGCGGATACATAATATTCATGACAGCCCAGTACTGCAAATAAGTAGGATCGTTCGTCCAGGTTCTGTCAAGGACGGGCGCCTGCGTCCAATCGCCGTAGAAGCCCATGAAGGTAAGGTGAACCAGAGAAGGTTCTGCTTCTTCCTCGCCGATGATCGCCGGAAGCGTTTCGAGACCGACGATTGCGCGGAGGATGAACGAAGCATCCGCTGCCGTGACCGTACCGTCTTCATTGACGTCTGCCATAGCCTGCGCTTCTTCGCTGAGCTCCGTCAGACCGACGATCGCACGAAGGATCTCAGCAGCGTCTGCCGCCGTCACCTTGCCGTCCAGGTTTGCGTCGCCGAGGGTACCCTCATTGACAGGGACGGTAATGCCGGTGTTTTCCTCGGAATCGCTGTAGAATGCGATATAGCCTTCAACGAAGTTGCCGTTTGCGAAGTCCGCATCGAACTTTTCTTTGGTTGCATCGTCGAGCGTGATGGTGATCTTGCCGTCGAACTTGCCGTTTGCGGGAACGACCGGGTTGAGATCGCCTTCAACGGTGATGCCTTCGCCGTCAAACAGATAATCCGACGTCAGCGTGTTGTAGCCTGAAGTTACATAGTCGAACAGACCGATGACGTCAGCCGCGTAGACCTGTTCGGAATCGGTCAGATTCACGAGCGTGTAGCGGATGGTAAAGACGCCTTCCTTGTTCGGATCGTCATAGAGATTGACGATCGGCTCAACCAGATAAACCGGCGTGGAAATGGCATCCGGCGCATTGATGAGACCGGAGCCGCTCTTTCTCGGCGAATACAGATAACCGTCGGCGTCAATCGGAAGAGTAGCAGTGGATTCCGCAAGGTCTTCCGCGAGTTCGGCGCGCTGCGCCTTGGACAGAGACGGCTGTGTTTCTTTGAGGTACTGAGAAAGCAGCAGGAACGTACCGCAGGCATTCGGGGACGCCATGGAGGTACCGCTGTAGACTTCGTACGCATCGGATGCGCCATTGACGGCAGAATAGATCATTCCGCCGGGTGCGGTGATCGTCGGCTTGAGCTCCAGGTTCGGCGTGCAGCCCCAGCTGGAGAACGAGCTCATCAGCCATGCGTTCGGGTTGTCGACGTTGACCTGATCCTTCGGAACCGTTACGGTATTGTCGGCTTCGAGACCTGCAAGAATCTCCAAGCCTGCCGCCTGCTGAATGCTGATCGCAGGTACATAGTACGGATCGATCAACATGCCGATAGAACCGGACTGATTGTTGTAAAGAATCATACCGATTGCGCCGGCAGCTGCAACGTTTGCGTTCTTTTCGGAGAACGAGAGGTCGCCGCGGACGACGAGTGCGACTTTGCCTGCGACTTCTTCCGGAATCTCATCGGGATTGGCCTTGCCGCAGTCTACGATTTCAAAGGACTTGCCTGCAAACGTATCGAGCCAGCCGTGTTCGCCGTCAGCGCAGTTATCGACGAACGGATAGTTTACACCGTTGTATTCGATCGCGAAGGACGGGTATGCGAAGTTCTCATATGCCGCAACGGAAACATTGCCTTCATACGAGGAGGGCGTGCCGACGAGGCCGTAGTCCGCAAGATCCGCAAGGACGTAACCGTCGCCTGCAAAGTTGGCGGATTGATACGCCAGCGAATACTCATTGCCGGCCGAGCAGCACATAATGACGCCCGCCTGATCCAGCTTCTTATAGACGTTGCCGTAGATTTCATCCTCTACATACGGATCATAAACGAAGCCGGCCGGAGAACCGAGAGACATGTTGATCGCATCGACGCCGAGCAGGAATGCATCCTCGAGCGCTGCGATATAGATCGAAGAGTTCGTGCCGCCGGTTGTATCGGAGAAGATCTTCATGAAGCAGATCTGCGCCGCGGGAGCAGCACCGGAGAACTTGATCGCACCGTCGGGATCGAGCGCAAAGCCTGCGATCGTACCGGAAACGTGAGAACCGTGTCCGCGATAGTCGGTCACGTCGTCGTCTCCATGATAATAGTCATACGCGAAAGGAACCTTCGCACTCACATAGATGCCGGGGACCGTCGTTTCAACGGATGCCACATATTCTTCCGTGAAAGCCGGATCCGTGAGAAGACCATAGTCCTGGAACGCTTCATGCGTGAGGTTCAGACCGGTATCCAGAATCGCAACGACCATGCCTTCGCCCTTGTATTCCAGATTCTGCATCAAGTCTGCACCGGTGATGGTGTTGGCGTTCAGCTGATCGGGCGTCTGCACTTCGGGTGCGTTGTACGAGTTCGCCACATAGACTCTCTTGACACCGTTCATCTTCTCGAGCTGAGCGATGTTCTTGTAAGCCGTGACGATGGACATACCGTTGACCAATGCGGTGTAGTCATACACGCGCTTTGCTTCGAACGACAGAGACTTGAAGAAGGTGTCGTGTTCGCCGGAAAGACGGTTCTGCACGGATTCCGCCTTCTTGGCGCGAATCTCTTCCGCCGTAAACGTGTCGCTCAATGCAGGTTCATCGAACACAACGATCACGGGAACTTCCGTGTCCGGATCGAGCGTGTCGACCTTTTTGAGGCGCGTGTCAAGCGTTTTGACGTTCTTGTCGCTCTTTGTGGCTTCACTTTGGCCATCGAACTTCTTCAGGCGTTCCGTTTTTTCCGGGAGCTTTGCTTCATCGGCAAAGGACGCGGGCAGAACGCTCAGCACCATGACCAGAGCGAGTACAACCGCAAGAATGGTTCTTGCTCTTTTCATCCATGTATCCTCCTTATCAATATTAGTACACGAATGTACAATACATGCATTTATATTATATTATCACCTTTCCATATTGTCAAGAAAGAAACGGAAAATATTCGATCGCTTCCGAAGTCTCAAAACGCCTTGAAATACGGATAAAATCAGCGAAACCGACGCAAGAAGTCGATAATATATTTTGTGGCTTGTGAAAACGGACAGCACAAGCAGTAGTAATCCGAGCACCAAATACCGGTTCCATCCGTTCTGAAAAAGCTGCCTGACGTCAACGTGTCTTCGTATGCACGTATCCCGGCTTTGCATCCGCCCTTTTGCCTCCTCCATAGAGCATTCGATGCCGATTCTTTCAATCTCTTCTTCGACCGTCAAAAGCGTTGTCTGCGGAGCATAGCAACGTATCAATTCTCTTGCAAGATTCTCGTTTCCGAGACATATCAGGTATGTCGGATGACTGATAAACGCATGCAGAATCTGCGCTTTATCCGGATGCGATTCTCTGATCATGACGGTTCTTTCACCGGTGAATTCTTCGATCCTTTCGTCGCTCATCAGCAACAGCTTTTCGATTCTGGTGTCTTTGCATACCTGTATTAGCTCATTTCTTTCTTTTCTTTTAAGGGTGATACGATCGAGCAGCAAAAGAACGATCAGCACGGCAAGCGCCGACAAAATCAGAATCGCTTTGCCGTTCGCTGTCCCGCGGAACAGCATCGACAGCGCGCAAATCGTCAGCACCGTAAACAGAATCAGATCTGCCGTCTTTCCGATCGCGCGCAGAATCTTCTTTCTTCGGATAGAGGAATTCATTGCCGATTTCATAAATTGAGTGTTGCCAAACGATCCTCTTTTATTCTATAATTATAAACATGAAGAAAGAGAAAATTGCCGTATTCGGCGGATCGTTCAATCCGGTTCACAACGGACATATCGCACTTGCAAAGCACGCCATGGATGCGCTTTCTTTGGATCGCATCCTGTTTGTGGTAGACCGAATCCCTCCGCACAAAACGCTTGCAGAGGGCGCGACGGATGCGCAGCGTGTGGAGATGCTACGTCTTGCTTTAGCGGATGAACCGCGGTTTTGCGTGGAGACGCTCGAGCTTGAACGCGAAGGCACCAGCTATACCGTCGATACACTTACACAGCTGCATGTGCGCGAACCAAATGCGGAGTTCTATTTCCTGATGGGCAGCGACATGCTTCTGTCGTTCGATACCTGGCGAAAGCCGGAGGAAATCTCAAAGCTTGCAACGCTTGTCTGCACGGTGCGGGAAGGTCAAAGCGGCGGCGAGGAACAAAAGGCGATTGCGCTTCGGGAGCAGTTCGGCGCAAGGATCATCCTTTTGGAGCAGGTCTCCCCCCTGTCCTCTACGGAGATTCGTAACCGCATTCACGATGCAAGACCGATAACGGGACTTGTGCCTGCCGCGCAGGAGCATTATATCTATCGGAACGGCTGCTACGAACCGCAGATGCTGATGCCGATGTATGCGCGCCTTCAGAATGAGATTTCTGCGCACAGAATGGATCACACCGCTTATGTGATGCAAACCGCGATCTCCTTTGCGGAGCGGTTCGGAGTCGATCCGACTAAGGCGCGGCTTGCCGCGCTGCTGCACGATTGCGCGAAGGGCTTTTCAGATGCGCGGCTTCTCAGCTATGCGGATACGGAACCGCCGATTCTGCCGGTTCTGCACGCGCCTGCAGGCGCAGACTATGCGCATACGGTCTACGGTGTTGACGACGACGATGTCTTAAACGCCATTCGTCTGCACACGACAGGTGACGCGCACATGACGGATCTGGAGAAGGTCGTGTATCTTGCCGATATGGTCGAACCGAGCAGGGATTATGAGGGGATTGACGAGATCCGCAATGCGGATGATCTGAATACGATGATGCGTCTTGCTTTATTGCGATCGATTTGGTATATTAAAGAAAGCAACTATGACGTGCATCCCGCGACGCTGCGTGCACTCGAAGACTTGGGAGGAAATTGATGGAACGCTACGGCGAAAAAGAAGCGCTTGCAATCTGTGCGCTTTTATATGAAAAGAAAGCGATCGACATCCTTGCGCTGCACATCGGCGACAAGACGATCATTGCGGATTGGTTTGTCGTTGCAAGCGGCAACTCCGTAACGCAGGTTCGTGCGCTGTGCGATGCATTGGAAGAAAAAGCCGAAGAAATGGGACTGACGATCCGGCGCAAGGAAGGATACGAAGACGCGCGCTGGGTGGTGCTCGATTTCGGCTTTGCGCTCGTGCACATCTTCCATCCGGAGGAACGTGCCTATTACAACATCGAACGGCTTTGGGAAGGCGATGACAACATGATTCGCTACCCCTTATCCTAATACATTCCAGGAGGTATTCTATGAATCTTGCAAAGTATATCGACCACACGCTCTTGAAACCGGAATCCACGCGTGAAGACATTCTCCGCATCTGCGAAGAAGCCAAGCATTACGGCACCGCAAGCGTCTGTGTCAATCCGTTCTGGATCGGATTCGTTGCCGAACAGCTCAAAGGTACGGACGTCAAGCCGTGCTGCGTCATCGGCTTTCCTCTGGGCGCAACGTTCCCGAGTGTCAAAGCGTTCGAAACCGAAGAAGCCATCAAAAACGGCGCAAAGGAAGTCGACATGGTCATCAATGTCGGCGCGGCGAGAGGCAAGGAATGGGATGTCGTCAAAGAGGATATCGCCGCTGTGGTGAACGCAGCAAACGGTCGTGCGCTTGTGAAGGTCATCATCGAAACCTGCCTTCTGACGGATGAAGAAAAGGTCAAGGCGTGCGAGATCGCAAAGGAAGTCGGCGCGGACTTTGTCAAGACCAGCACCGGATTCTCGACCGGCGGCGCTACTGTTGCCGACGTCAGACTGATGCGCGAAACCGTCGGACCGGATATGGGCGTCAAGGCAAGCGGCGGCGTCCGATCGAAAGCCGATGCGGAGGCAATGATCGCCGCAGGCGCGTCGCGAATCGGCGCAAGCTCATCGAAGAAGATTATCGAGGGATAACACTTTATAAACAAAAGAACCGCCCGACGGATTCGGGCGGTTTTGCTTTATGCTTCATAGAACATAACGTTTTGCGCGCGTAGGAAATCCTTGATCACATCTAGGTGCGTGTTGACGGCAAGGTGCATCGAACCGTGATCCACGTAAGGTTCCCGGTTCGGCAGATCCATCTTGATATCCGTTCCGAGCATCATCAGACCGATGCCGCTTTGAACTCCCACGACATGTCCGTTCACATCGAACAGCGGCGCGCCGTTCATGCCGATCGGTCCGGCGTTTGTCGTCTCGATGCCGAATGCGCGTTCGCCGTCCGAAATATATCGCGTCACCATGCCGTCCAAAGCAAACAAAGCTGACGTGTTCTTGCCCGTGTCCGTAAAGGAGATGGCGTCCTGTTCGGCGTCAAACTTGAAATTGTGGAAGTCAGGGATCGGGAAACCGAGCCTGCAGACCGACTGCCCCTGCTTTGGAACGCTTTCCGCAAACGTGACGTACTTGTGATAGAGAAACTGCTCGTCCGTCATAAAGTGAAGCAGCGCAAGATCGTATTTCGGATGCGGCTTGCACTCGACGCGAACCGTGCCGCTTGCACAGCCCATAAAAGCGAATCGAATCTGTACGATGCTGTCCTTGGTGAGTTTCATATCGTTCTCGAGCCTTTTCAGCGTAAAGCGGTAGCTCTCATCGTGTGAGAGCTTTGCTTTGCGGTCCAGATACGCACGGTATTGCTGCTCAACGGCATTCGAAGCCTGCAGGATCGTCGCGACACGTTTCGTTGTGATCGCATAGCCGCGCTCGTTGACGAAAAACAGCGTCGCGATATCCGGCAGAATCGCATTGTCGGAAAATCTTCTGCGAATGATATGCATCGGACGGACCGCGCCGGATACCTCTTCGATTGCTTTAACGAACATAATTCAGTCCTCCTTTGATTGAACCGGAAGAAAATCGATGACGTTCAGTTCCGGTGTGTTGAATACGCGCGGGAAAGCGATTGTATTGCCCAGCCCGCGGGATACGTACATGCTGCTGTTTCCGATCCGGTACCAACCCTCGGTATACTTCGGAAAGAACCCCTGCTGCGGTGCGTATACGCCTCTGTGACCGAACCTGATCTGTCCACCGTGTGCATGACCGGACAGCATGACGTCCGCCTGCGTTTGCGCGTAGATCGCAAACCGCTCCGGCCGGTGCGCAAGCACCACATTGAGTCGATCGTCCGCGAGCATAACGGATAGGGTTTCTGCGGGCGCGCGCTGCCGTAAACCGATCAGTCTGCATTGCGGAAGGTCCGTAAACGCATCGCGTAGTACGCAGAATCCTTCCTCTGCGACTTGTTCCATGAACCGTTCCCCCGTCTCTTTGAGCGAGCATTCGTGGTTCCCTTCAATGAAATAGGTCGGCGCAACGCTCTTTACTTTCTTTGCAAAGACGAACGCGTTGTGATACGCATACGGATTGTGCCGGTTGAACAGATCGCCCGTAATGACGATGCAATCCGGTTTTGCCTGACGGATCGCATACATCAGATCGACCTGCTCCTTGCCGAAGCTGCGATCGTGCAGATCGCTGACCTGCACAATGCGAAACGGTGTTTCGATCTTCTTGCTTTCGTACGTCGTAAACGTTGTTGCAAATCTGCGGTTTTCAAGAAAGAACAGCAGATACAGCAACAGCAGAACGCCGACGACGATGCAAGCCCAGATCATTTGTTCGCTCCTTCCGTCAGCTTTTTGATTACATGCGCATAATGAAAGTGCGGAACGGTACAGTTGCTGCAGTCCTTGATCCCGTTCGACAGATACGAGGGATTTCCGCCGCAGTTCTCCATGCGGTACAGCGGGCAGTAGCAGAACAGGCAGTTGAAATGCTCCGGATCGTTCGTGCGATGGCACGGAAAGTACGCGCATGCACGGTTCTGTACAAAGGCGTATGCGGGCTTTTCGCTTGCGCCGCTCTCCCATTCCTCCCGCGTCATCGAATAGTAACAGGTGTCGCGGACGGTTCCGTCATAGCACTGCCGGTCTCTTCTAAGCGTACCGTCATACCGAAAGCCGCATCTTTGGATCACATTGCGCGAACGCGCGTTGTTGACGTTATGACAGACGCGCACCGCAATGAGCTGCAGATCCTCGAACGCAAAGCGAAGCGCGGCTTTCACCGCTTCGGTCATATAGCCGTTGCCCCAATAGTTTGGATGCAGCACATACCCAAGCTCCCTGACACTGTCGACGGCTGTCGCGTGCAGACCGATCGAACCGATCACTTTGTGTTCGGCTTTCAGTTCGATTGCCCAAGTGTCGTCATCCTGTATCGTCTGCGCAAGATATGCTTTCGTTTCCTCGATCGACTCGTGCGGCTTCCAGGAAGCTGCCGGACCGACCAAGGGCGATTTCGCATAATCGTACATGTCTTCGGCGTCGTCCGGCGTCCATGCGCGCAGAATCAGACGATCCGATTCAATCGTTTTCATTACAGCATCTGTCCTTCAATCGCTTTTGTAATGATGTTTGCCATTCGCACGACCAGTTCGTGATGATCCGTAATCAGGTTGTATACGGTATCCTCCGAAAGCACGCCGCGTTTGAGGTCAGCAGGGAGCTTGCCCGCTTCGTCGTCCTCGAAGTCCTTCATCCAGAGTGTGCTGCCGTAGTAGTCGAACAGTTTTTTGATCGATTTTTGGTTCTGTTCGTAGCATTCGAGCGCGTCCGAAAGCTGTTTTACGGCTTCTTCTGCAGCATCAAGGCAGCGCTCCATCGCTTTGATTCGGTCAATCTGCTTCATGGTTTTTCCTTTCTAATCCCGATATCCGATTCCGTATTCGGTCGTATAGTAGTCAATTCGTTTCGTATCCGCAAACACCGGCGGATACAGATTTTCCTTCGGATCGATTCCGGCAAGGCGGCAGACCGCCTCGTGGCACCGGATCGTCAGATCGTTGCATTGCTCCTTTCGGGAAAGGCTCTCGTTTGCAAAGACGGGCTCTCCGATTCGAAGCGTAAAGCAGGCAATCTGCCGGAAGATGTGTTTTCGGATCCAGTTCGGTTCTCGATAGGAAAACCCGAGCGGAAGCACCGGACGGTTTCCTTCACATGCGATGCGCGCGGTTCCGGCTTTGAACGGACGGATCGGTGCATAGAACTCCCACATACTGCCTTCCGCATAGATGTGCAGCCATCCGCCGTTTTCGATATGCTCCGTCACCGCTTTGAAGTACGTCTTCGTTGCCGCAAGATCGGTATCCGGAACCGGGATGCCGCCGACCAGACGGATGATGGTTCCGTTCTCGCCGTTGATGTTCGGCGCCCAGACCAGTACATTCGGTCGATACGGACGTACCGCTTTCATCACACATATGAAATCCCACAAATGTACATGGTTGCAACAGGAAACGATACCTTTCTCGATCGTTTCACGATGCTTTTTGAGATTCTCGCGTCCTTCGATCTTCAAGCCGAGTCGGATCGTTGCAAGCGGAAACACCAGAACGTTCAAAAGAACCCGCGTTGCTTTCTGTTTGAAACGGAACCAAGCACTGCGGTCGAAGTACGGATATTTGGTGTCAAATACGATTCCGCGGTTCTTGTGAACCTTCAGATAATGCCGGTCCGTGATCTCCGGATACGGATAGCGATTCGTTTTCGGATCGTACATGTCTTCACCTCGTTTCGTGCAAGAGATATCATACAGGATTCCGGGATGCTTGTCAACGAATCCGCTTATCGCACCGTTACCTTCAAAACAACCGGATTGTGATCCGCATAAACGAACCCGATGTCCTGCGCCTCGACGGTTTCGATCACTAAATTGTCCGATACGATAAAGCCGTCGATGATGTAGTACTGGAAGGTCGAACGGTCTGCGTTTCGATACGGTTGATCGAGGAGGCGACAGCTCGGAACGGTTTCGTCCATCAAAAACGAGAAGTGTTCGCCGAATTGCCGTACGTCGATTTCCGGCGCTTCCCAGTTTCCTTCGTACAGCGGAACGGCATCCGTATTTACAGAAGAGAACACCTGATTGAAGTCGCCGCCTGCTATCACATAGTTGCCCTTTTCCGCTTCTTCTTTCAACAGATCGGCGAGCATCTTCGTCTGTTCAAGCTTTCCCTCGCCTTCGTCGTACGCTTCTAAATGCAGATTGACGATCACCAGTTCCCGTTCGCTTCCGTCGATCGGAATACGCGAAATCAAAAGGCAGCGTTTGAGATTGATGGTACGGACCGGCCAGGAAAACGGGACCGGAAGCTGTACGCGTTCGTTATCCTGCATCGGAAACGCGGAAAATGTCGCGATGCCGGAATCCACCGTCCCGAGCGGAGGCATCGGATACGGAATATAAGCGACCTTGTAATTGTTTGCAAAGGCAGAAACGTACCCGCTTAAATCCCCTTCCAGCATTGCATACTCGTTGATTTTCAAAGATCTCGATGAACCGCGATCCGTTTCCTGCAGCAGCAGAATATCGGGCTGAATCTTTTGAATCTCCGCTTCGATGCCGTTCATGTTTTTCAGCACGGTTTCCCGGTTTTCGGCTCGCACCATCGTTCCGCCGTCCATGAAGTAATCCGTGTCTTCACCCAGCGCGCCGTAACCGATGTTCCAGGTCATCACGGTAACGGTATCGCCGACGGACAACGTTTTTTCCGCGGTTCCCTCTGCATCGACTTGTTCGATCGCGTCCGGTCTGAACTCCGCGATCGAGAGGAACGCCACCAGCAAGAGAATGAGCGTGAGAACGGCGGCAAGAAGGATGCCGACGAAGGCAAGGATGCGTTTTCCGATAGACTTCTTTTTCATTGCTTTATCCTTTTAGTTTTTTCAACATATATCGAGGTGCGTACAAGCGGTACCCGTGTTTCGGGTAGAACGCATAGGATTCAAACCACTGCTCCGCAGGTTCGCCGAGATGTACCCTTGCGACTGCAATGCCGTTTTGCCGCATGGCAGTCTCCGCTTCCTTCAGAAGCGCCGTCCCGATGCCTCGGTGCTTCATGGATGCCTTGACATAGAGCCGATGCAAAAACGCTTCGTTTGTGTGTTCGATGCGGTTGTACCCGACGCACCCGATCACGCGGTCGTTTTCATCGACGGCAATCCAGAACCGGTCCCCCTTGTCAAAGTAGCTCTTTTGAATCTCGAGCAGATCGTCGTTGATATGCGGAACCCTACCGAGCGCATCCTTGGCCTCGAGAACCATGAAGATCAGATCGTCGCGGTAACGGTCCTCAAACGGTTTGATCTGCATTGACCTGCTCCTTCCTTGCGTTGCGCTTCCAGACTGCGTATGCGATCATTGCTACGGCGGCAGTCTCGGCAAGCAGGATGCCGTAGATGATCCAGTAGGAGGTGAAATAGTGCGCGACGACGGCCAGACACCCGTCCACAAGGAAGTGCAACAGGATTGCAAATGGATACAGGAACCATTTCTTCCCGGCATTCGCCGCAAACCAGACGAGCACCGACAGCGCAAGCTGCAGAACGCCCGCAAGGAAACGCTCGATCAATCCGATGAAATAGGTGTACGGCGCTGCCGTTTTCAAGGTTTCGAACATGGCTTCGATCTGCGGCAGCGTTTCCGCCGTTGCCGTTGCGGTCAGCGTCGATGTCATGCCGTTGTTGATCATAAACGCAATGACGATATTGTTGATCATGGTGGTACCAAAGATGGCGGCGGCTTCGAATCCGCCGTGTCCCGCGCCGTACATCAGCGCATCAATGTCGCGGTCGCGATACTTTTTCAGGATCGTTTTGAACGCGACAAAGCGGCCGGTCTCCTCAAAGAGTCCCGCCATCAGCCCGCCGTAGAGCGCATAAAGCCAGATATTGCCCATGATCGTCTTGCCGACCGGCAGAACATTCAGCACCAGCTGATGCACAAGCGATTCGACGACCAGCGCAAAAACAAACATGACCGCCATGCCGATAAAGAACGGCAGAATGTCGGCATGTTTTTTCTTGCGGAACCAGAAGAACAGCGCAACCGGAATGCAGAATGCGATGAGTCCTGCGATCGCCATACAGAACATCGATGCGGAAGATACGGTTTCGTTCATTCGTTGCCTCCTTCGTTTGATGTCGAAAGTTCGCGCTGCGCGACGATCACGGTATAGCCGCCGGTCTCATATGTCGCGCCGGTCTCTTTGAATCGGTTCTTGTGCCAGAAATGTTCGGACTGCGGATTGCCCTTCACCCATCCGAGCCGAACGGAAGAAACGCCGAGATTTTTAAGCGCGTCGCACAACTCGTCGATGATCGCGGTGCCGACGCCCTGCCCCTGCAAGGATCGTTCCACCATGAAGAAGCCGAGAGACGCTGTCTGCTCGTTCGGGAATGCGCGGATATAATCCAAGACGGCGATCAGCCTGTCCCCGTCAAAGTAACCGAGATAGAACTTGTCCGCATGCGTCTTTTTCGGCGGCAGCGCAGCCATGTCCTTTCGGATCGATTCCTCCGTTACAAACGGCGGACAGTATTGATAGAACAGCGGATTCTCTTTGCAAAGCGCGACGATTGCGGGCACGTCCGCATCCGTAAGCCGCCGGACCGCATACGTCTTGGAAAACAACGTTACGTCGAGTTGTCCGCGCCGGTTGTTTTCGTTGAGAAGCGGCAACCGCACGCCGTCAAGGTATGCGCGCACTGCCGCGCGGTGATCCTCGGCAAACAGATCGGGAATCTCATCCTTTTTGCAGAACCGCAGCTCCAGCGATTCCGCGTCGATGCGCGGCATGCCGTCGGCGATTTCTGCGACATAGTACGCGCCGAGTGTGTGTGCCATATCGCCGTTGCTCCACACCATGTTGTGATTGTGGAAGATTCCGAGGAACGCCGTCAGCCGCACGTCGAGCCCCGTCTCCTCCTTCGCCTCGCGGATCGCGGCCTCTTCATACGTTTCGTTAATCTCCAAAAGCCCGCCGATCAGTCCCCAGCGGTTGTTGTCGCTGCGGCGCTGAAACAGGATCCTGCCGTCTTTCTCGATCACGACGCCCGCGCAGTTCAGTATGATCTTTTGATGCCCGAGCTTCGCCCGGATGCTTTTGACATAATCCATTCAATTCACGCTTTCAATTCGATGGCACGCTGCCTGATCAGCGCAGTGATTTGTTCTTCATGCTCGTAGAACCAGTCGTCGGCGACGGCGCATATCGCATTCTCACGGTCGGTGCCGCAGGATTCGTATGCCATACAGAGATTCGCATAGAATGCTTTCGGCAGCACGCTTTGATACGTAGCGATCCATTCGGGCAACCGGACGTGATGGTTGAAAAACCACCCGCTGTGTCCCTCGCCGTTGATACCGCTGTCGTATTCGCACAACAGATATGCGGTGTGATCGGCTTGCCGCAGCGCGCCGCTGCCGTACATTTCCCAAAGCCGGTTCCACTGTCTCTGTTCGTTGTCCGTCATGGCTTGACCTCCGATCTTCGCCATTCGTCGTGCTGCTCGCCGTATTCGCGCATCATATCCGCATCGGTGCTGCTTTGAAAGGATTTGCCGTAAGCTGTCCGCTATTTGTCGCTTTTCAAAAGCAGGACTACCGTCTCAACTGCGCATCCTCGACGAAAGAAATCGACATGCTACAGTTTCAGCACAGCAGATAATTCATCATCTTCTTCGAAATATATCCTGTTGAATTCCCTAAAGCCAACGGAACTATAGAAGTTCTTTGCTGTTTCGTTTTTTGGGTTATATGACAATACGCAGTATTCTGCTTCGCCGCAGGGAAAACTCCTGACGAAATCGATTGCACATTCCAAAGCTGCTCTTCCATATCCACGCCTCTGAAACCTTTTATCAATCATAAAGCGCCAAACATAATAATATTGCTTGTTCTTATAAAACT
>JAEEGH010013151.1_pt1 | contig 18413 bp, 9 predicted proteins | sample 9134181 | NCBI WGS metagenome assembly JAEEGH01 (sample SAMN16246544, study PRJNA631951) | gut metagenome | biome: gut microbiome; feature: rumen; material: DP-attached | host: Bos | place: Iran: Karaj | collected 2018-10 | reverse complement strand
AGTGCCCACCCGTTGTAGGGGCTGTCCGATCCTTCGATGTAGTCGACGGTATAGTTCATGGTGAATTCGTTGGAGACGCTAAGCGTGATGCCTGTCAGCGAAAGTTCGACTGATTCGGGGTTGGCGTAAAGGTAACCATATCTCCGCTGTACAAAGGTGATGGGTTCCTGCTTATGGTTGCGCCATTCGGCACCCGACTCGCTGGGGTCGAATCGGTAGAAGTCGCTGCCCGGGTTGGCGGTCATGGCTGTCGGCACTTGGAAGCTAAGGAAGGGGACGGCCAGCAGATAATAGTTGTTCTGGCTGTTTGCGTCGTCATAGCCAGCGATGTTCTTTTTCATCGTCACCATAAGGCGCAAGGTGTTGTGTTTCAGCTGTCCGCCGTCGGCCACGGTGATGCTGCCGCCATCGAGCGTCACCGCGTTGGCCACGGCAAGATAGCCCGCAGGAACGGTGACATTGGCCTGGATGATGACGTCGCTGCCCGCGGGAGGCACCGTGCCGGTGCTCCAGCAGCCATCGTTGTTCCAGTTGCCGTTGGTGAGGAAGATATACTGTTGCGGGCAGTCCACGATGTAGTTGAAAGGTTCGCTCATCGCCCCGGTGCCTGAGAAGACCTCGTTTCCGTTGACATCGGTGACGGTATAGGAGCATTCGCTATCCCAGCTGCCGCTCTCCCACCAGAACACGAGCTCCCGACCGTCGCACACGGCGAGGGTGTAGTTCTCAGTGATAGGTGCATTGGCATGGTCGTGGGTGACGTTGGTCATGGTGGCCAAAACGATACCGGTTTCCACATCCACCACACGGATGGCAGCGCCATTCCATCCGTCGCCGTAGCTGTCGGTGAGGGTGAAGGTGAGTTCGCACTGGTCTTCGGACGGGCAGAAGACAGGCGTGAAGCTGAAGTCGTCAAGGAAAAGCATCCATTGATCGTAGGAGTTGTATTTGACAGCAACGTACTTGGTGCCTACGGGGAAGAAGTCCTCATAAAGTATCCAATTGTCTGCGTCTTGGGCGGTCACTTCGTCACCCCAAGTGAAAGCAGTGGGCGATTGGGTGGTGGTGGAGTAACCCACTTGGAAGGTTTCGGGGTACTCGTTCGAGAAGTTTCTGTAATAGAACGACACATCCACTCCTGTGGTACCCTCCAACTCGGGCGAGATGAGGTATTGGGGTGGATTGGTGTTGTAACGGAATCGGAAGCCATAGTCGTCTTGGTGTGCGGGAAACAAACTGGTACTATATCTTCCTGTGTACGAATTGCAATGCAGCATCGTCCAGCAGTCGAATTCGTCTTCCTCCTCGAAGCCGTAGGTGTAAGGCAGTGTTTTGGGCGCGCACATCGAGGGCGCATACACGAAGCTGGTCTTAGGGATGAAGTTCTGCTGCGTGGCTGGAATGGTGCCCGTGCTGCTGCTGTTTGAGCCCGAAATGGATGCTCCGCTGACGGTCTGGCCCTTGAAGTAGATGCTCATGTAGCCGATGTCCTCGGTGTTGTCGATGCCCACCAAAAGGTTGCCGCCCTGATAAATGTAAGGCGTGCTGAAGTGGATGGTCATCTCGCCGCCGCCGTCTGCACTCACGATATTGAAGCGGCCGCTGTAAACAATGGTGGCAGAGGCTTTGGGCTCGTAGGCATCAATCGTGGTGTAATCCACCTCCATCAGGTAGACGTCCGCGTCGCTCACGGTGGTGTAAGGCACGTTTTGTGTGGTGGTGTAGAACGTCATGCTGCTGATGGGCCTGCCTGTCATTTCCGCCAAGTCGGCGGCGGGAATGACGAACTGGCTGCGGGTGAAGTCATCGAAGTAATAGATGTAGGCTGGGATGCGGTTGTTGGTGGCGGTGCCGTCGTGCACGGTCAGCGTTTCGAAGCATTGCATGTTGGTGAATGCGTTCCAGCCAGAGGCCGACTGATAGTCCTCCAATGCTGAGCAAGGCACATACACAGGGATGTCGGTCGGCACATAATTGAACGCATCGGTACCCAAAGTAGGTGGCGTATCAGGAAGCACTATCATGGAAGACAAACCTGTGCAATACGTGAAAGCATCTTGGCCTATCGAGGTCACGGAGTTACCGATGGTCAGCGAACCATTGAAACCGTTACAAAAAGCGAAAGCATAGTTGCCTATCGTGGTCACGGAATACGGGATACTCAGCGAGCCTGTCAAACCATAACAGTCAAGGAACGCGCTATTCCCAATTGATGTCAAGGAACCGCCAAAGGTCAGCGAACCAGTGAAACCGCTGCAATAAGCGAAAGCATGGTCGCCTATCGTAGTCACGGAATTTGGGATAGTCAACGAGCCGGTGAAGCCATCACATTCCTCAAATGCAGCATAGCCAATAGAGGTCACAGAATTACCAATGGTCAGCGAACCGGTGAAACCGCTGCAATACATGAAAGCATATTCGCCTATTGAGGTCACGGAATTACCGATGGTCAGCGAACCAGTGAAACCGGTGCAATGCATAAAAGCATATTCGCCTATCGAGGTCACGGAATTCGGGATAGTTAACGAGCCCGAGAAGCCGCTACAACCATAGAAAGCACCATAGTTAATTGAAGTCAAGGAACTACCAAGGGATAGCGTGCCCGTGAAACCGCTGCAACCATAGAAAGCAAGATTGTTTATTGTAGTCACGGAATTTCCGATAGTCAGCGAACCAGTGAAACCGCTGCATTCATAGAAAGCATATTCGCCTATCGTGGTCACGGAATTCGAAATGGTCAGTGAGCCAGTGAAGCCACTGCAACCTTCGAAAGCACTCTCACCTATCGTGGTCACGGAATTACCGATGGTCAGCGAGCCCGTGAAACCGCTGCAATAATTGAAAGCATATTCGCCTATTGTGGTCACGGAATTTGGGATAGTCAGCGAGCCAGTGAAGCCGCTGCAATCATAGAAAGCAGCGGCTTCAATCGAAGTCAAAGAACTACCAAAGGACAGAGAGCCCGTGAAGCCGCTGCATTCGGCGAAAGCAGCATAGCCAATCGAGGTCACGGAATTCGGGATAGTCAGCGAGCCTGTAAAGCCACTGCATCCATAGAAAGCATAGTTGCCTATCGTGGTCACGGAATTGGGAATGGTCAGTGAGCCTATTAAACCGCTGCAATTATAGAATGCGGCCCAGCCTATCGCTTTCACTACATAAGTGGTTCCGTTATAGGAGACCGAGGAAGGCAGGGTGATGTTTCCTGTGGGTTTGGTATATCCCTCCCAAGGCTCGTCTTCCCAGTCTGTCGCTGGATAGGTTATCTCCACATAATGGTTGGTGGCATCGGTGATGTTGTAATAGAGGGTCTGCCCCGTGGAGCAGGTCTTCGAGAAGTCGTAGGCAAAGCCTTTGTTCATTCCTACCGCACTCAGCAGCAGGACGAGCAGGATAGGTAGTACCTTCTTTTGTAAATGTAAGTTTCTTTTTTCCATACTATTAAGTTTTGAATTGTTTGTAATATCTTTCTTTTGTAATATGCTAACATGGTTTGAGTTAGCCAAGTTTTGAGGCAAGTTTTAGATTTTTGTTGCGTTTTATTGCGGCAAAAATAAGAAAAAACAAACCAACCTGCCAAGATTAATAATTTTTTGTACTTTTGCGGACAGAATACAAGATTAGGGCATTATGACTAAATATCCTATCGGCTTGCAGAATTTCCAAGGGCTTCGCGAAGACGGCTATGTTTATGTGGACAAATGATTTAAGCATTATGATGAACTGGCCCGACCTACTCTCCAACAAACGCTACGCGCAGCCGCACAAGAGCCCCGACATCCGGAGCTCGTTCCAGCGCGACTACGACCGCATCATCTTCAGCAGCCCATTCCGCCGACTGCAAAACAAAACGCAGGTGTTTCCTTTGCCTGGCGCACAGATGGTCCACAACCGCTTGACCCACAGCCTCGAAGTGGCCAGCGTCGGACGCTCCATCGCCTGTCGCACCGTCGAGAAACTGGCGAACAAACATCACGAGTTGAAAGAACGTCAGTCCGACATCGAGACCATCGTGGCTTCGGCTTGCTTGGCCCACGACCTCGGCAACCCGCCTTTCGGTCACTCGGGCGAAGACACCATCAGCAGCTTCTTCAAGGACGGAAAAGGCAAGGAGCTGGAAAAGCTTGTAAAACCCGAGCAATGGAGTGACCTCATCGCCTTTGAGGGCAACGCCAACGCCTTCCGCCAACTGACGCACCAGTTCACAGGTCGAAGAGCAGGTGGCTTCTCGCTGACCTCCGCCACTTTGGCCACCTTACTGAAATACCCCTACCCTTCTTACAACAAAGGCAACCGCAAGAAATACAACGTCTTTTATTCTGAAATAGAAGCCTTTAAGGAAGTCGTCGAAGAATGTGGTATTCCACGTTTAGATGATGAGCATTTGGTCTATGCCCGTCATCCATTGTCCTACATGATGGAAGCCTCCGACGACATCTGCTACCTCGTCCTCGACATGGAAGATGCCCACAAACGCGGCATCATCAGCATGGAGGCCATCGAGAGCTGCTTTGTCTCATTTTTCGACCCGAACAAAGACAAGGCTTTCTTCAAGCACAAGGAGGACGTTTACCGCGAAGTGACCGATGTCAACGAAAGGATGGCCTTCCTCCGCGCCATGCTCATCAACAAGCTGGTGAACCTTGCCAGCGACATTTTCGTCAAAAACTACGAAGCCATCATGGAAGGCCGCTTCGAAAAGAGCTTGATTTCGCATCTGCCTGATTTTGAAAAGAATGCCCTTGACCTTTGCCGCGATGAATCGGTGAAGCACATCTATCGTCACCCTTCCGTGGTGAAGATTGAACTGACGGGCTTCAATGTCATCGGAACGCTGTTGGAAGACTTCACCGATGCCGTGTTGAACCCCAACACACCCTACAATAAAAAGCTCCTCTCGCTCATGCCCGAGCAGTTCAAGGTTCAGACCGACGACACCTACACCAAGCTCCAGTCCGTCATCGACTTCATCTCCAACATGACCGACCTCTACGCCGTGCAACTTTATAAAGACCTGAGGGGAATCGACTGATGAAGAAGATTTTAGCTATAGTTTGTCTGTTGCTGTGCGGGGTGTTTTCATTTGCACAAGAGCCACCATTCCCCCGCGACATCACAAGAAGCACAAAATCCTATCTGATAGCTGACGACAACCCAAAAGACACGGCTTTTCTGAAAGAAAAATGCCGTCAAGCAGGCTTGGACTTGGGCCTTTCTGTGCTGGCCAACCGCGTGCCGACCGACAGCAAACTCGTCGCGCCCAAACCCTCAAAACATCTTTTGCTACAAGGTGAATTGCGACTTCAACTGCCCATCGACGACAAACAGACGGAGTTTGCGGTATACCATTCCGAACTCTTCGACCATCCCGCCAACATTAATGTGCTGCAAATCGACGATGAACTCATCACCTACCGCACGACGGAAAGGACAGGCAACATCAATTTGTTCTACGGCTGCATCAGAGGCGCATTTGGCACGAAGAAATCGGCACACTCGAATAACGCCACGGTATACAAACTTTGGGACACACCCGAGCGCACCTTCCTCCCCGACCTTGAGATCCAAGACCAAATGGCCCAAGTTGAAGCCAAAAAACTGGCAAAGACCGATTATCCTCTTCTGATTTTCAACGACTTAAAAAGCTACGGTTACAACGATCAAGGCGACACGGCCATCGGTCATTTCCTCGACACGATGCACAAATACAACCCCGACAAGCTCCTCCAAGCCGACTTGCTCACCACGAATTCGCAACGCTATCTGAGCCGTGTCAACGAAAACCAACTTTGGAACGAGTCGATGCGCATCAAGATGGTGGAAACCTTAAGCGAGAAGCAAAGCTTCTACCGCAATAACCTGATGCCGTGGATGATAGGCAACTTCCAAATCCACCTTGCCGACAAAAAACGAAAAGCCACCACGATGGAGGAACTCGAATGGTTCCTCTCCAAAGCCGCCGCCTTCGATGCCGGTTTTGGCCTCGATTTCTGTGCGGAAACCATGAGAAAGCATGGCCTAACCAATGCGATGTTGAACACCATAAATAATTGGGAATCACTTCGTTTAGCCAATGCTTTCAGCGCGGAGCAAAAGGAAGCATTCAAAGACCCATACGGAAACTGGCACCTGATGCAGGTCGACGACACGACTTTCTGGCTATTTGAGCAGCAAATATCGCGGCAATATGTCTGCGAGACCACCCTCTCTCGCTGCGACACCTGCAAATATTGGGGCAGCATGCAAGGCGATTGGAACTGGAGGAGCCATTACAACAGCCCGCTTTCCTTGATCCTCAGAGTCGAAGGCAAGGGCAGTGTAAGCAATCCCTGCGTCATTTCCGGACAAGACAGCATCACATTCCCGTGCATCATCAAAGCGGGACAATACCTGGTTTTTGACTTGAGTCACAGGGGAATGGCCTGCATTACCGACACCAATTTCAACACGATTAAAGAAATCAAACCAATGGGAAACCTGCCGAGGCTTATCGAAGGCGACAACCAGATTTCGATGGAGTGTAGATTCATCGGTGAAGGCAAGCAAATGCCTGAAGTGAGTGTTCGCTATATCGCCATCGACGAGCAACACCCGAATATCATTTTCTTCAAACCTGCCCAATAGCTCGGCCTACCTTAAAAAAAAGTTTTACCTTTGCGCCATCATGTCGAAGAAAAGTCAAAACGAATACCCCAGCGGAAGCCGGACGAGTTGGAAGGTCGTGCTCACCTACCTCTTCGTTTTCGCGCTCAGCTGTGCCTTGTTTTACTACATCTTCAACCTGCGCAACAACATCGAGAGCCAACGCTCCAACATCAAGGCACAACATGATGCCTTGAATTGGGTCAACCAATTCACCAAGAATGTACATGGTGCCCAAAACGCGGCCAACCTGTATGCCTTCACCGAACAATCCAAATACAAAAAGGAATTCAATGCCTATCATGAGGAAATCAAGGCGCAGACCGACTCACTCATAAGCTTTGAAATCAGCGAAAACAACATTCAGATGGTGAACGAGATAGAAAGGCTCATCAACAACAAGGGACGACTTAGTAATGAGTTGTCGCGCCAGTTCCACGACTTCAACCCCTTGGCAGAGTTCGACCGCACCATCGACGACTACATCCCGCCCCAACTCGAAGATGAGATTGTGGTGACCACCGTGTCGAAAGACACCCTCATCCACGTACCGAAGAAAGGCGAGAGAAAGGGATTTTGGCAACGTGTCGGCAAGGTATTCAACCCTACTGAAGAACAAGAAGATAGCATTGTGCGCGTCTCAATCGAACGCACCGACACCCTGCATATCCAAAGGCAGCAGGCCGACACGGTCAACATCTTGGCCGACTTACGTGTGCTTTCCGACAAAGCCAAAAAGGAATATTGGAAAAAGATCAAAGAATACGAGAAAAAGACGCAGGAGTTGGTCAATGCCGACAACGAACTCTCCGAACAGATTTCTTCCCTGTTGATTCACCTCAACCAGGAAATCCTTGACTCCACAATCCAGGAAATCGAAAAAAGCGAGAACCTCATCCATGAAAACACACGGATTTCCATCATCGTCGGTGCTGTGACTTTGATACTCATCATCATTTTCATCATCTTGATTATCAGTGATGTAAACAAGGGATACCGAGCGCGTCGTGCCGCTGAAGAAGCCAAAAAGAAGACGGAGGAAATCATGGAAAGCCGTCACAAGCTACTGCTTTCCGTCTCCCACGACATCAAAACCCCATTGAGCTCCATTCTCGGCTATGTGGAACTCATCGACAAGACAGGTAACGAAAAGGAAATCAACTCGATACAACAATCTGCCGACCACATTCTCAACCTACTCACCAACCTCCTGGAATTCTCCAGCCTCGAGCAAGGCAAACTGCAAATCAGCAACGAGACCTTCAACATCCGCCAACTCTGCGACGAGACTGCCGAGATGTTTGAACCCATCGCCAAACACAAAAACCTGACGTTCAACTATGAACCCTCCATTGAGGAAAGCACCTTCATCCTCTCCGACCAACTGAAAATCAAACAGATACTTATTAATCTGATTTCCAACGGCATAAAATACACCTTGGAAGGCAGTGTCAGTTTCAAAGCCAGGATGGGGCGCAATTTGGTCGTTTTCGACATCATTGACACGGGTGTGGGAATCCCGAATGACAAATTGGAGGAAGTATTCAAGCCATTTGCACGAATTGAAACCTACAACCAATTTGCTGAAGGCAGCGGTTACGGCTTGTCGGTAGTGAAAGGTTTGGTCGACCTCCTTAACGGAGAAATCCATATCGATTCTGAAGTTGGTAAAGGCACCCATTTCGAAGTGCGAATCCCCGTCGGTGAAGTGACACCAGAACCTGAAGTAAAAGATGAAGTCAGTGAGGATAACAAGAAAAGCCTCAATATTTTAATCATAGACGATGACAACACTTTGCTATCCGTCATCGATACCATGTTGCACCGGTTGGGACACACCGCCATTCCCTGCCGTTCGATGAACGATTTCGACAATGCGCTGAAACAACTTGAGGATTTTGACTATATCCTTACCGACCGTGAGATGGGTGCGGTGACAGGCAACGACCTTCTATACCTTATCAAGGAAGTCGACCCCAACAAGCCCGTCATCTTGATGACCGCGAGAATGGAGTACACGACCGAAACCGCCAAAAGCGAGGGCTTCGATGGATTCTTACAGAAACCATTCAATTTAAAGCAGTTAGAGAATCTATTCGGAAGTGTCGCTTTAAGTGAAAACGAAGAAGAAATCGCCTTCCCTGACTTCCCAGCCTTTAGCGAAATGATGGGAAACGACAAGGAAGCCATGACCGACATCTTGACTGTTTTCGTGCAGTCTACAGCCAACGATTTGGTTTCGATGAACACTTTAATTGAGCAATCGAATTTCATTGAAATGCAAGGACTTTGCCATAAGATGTTGCCCATGTTTATCCAATTGGAGCGTGACACCACCTTCCTCGCCCGAATGAACTCCATGCGCGGCAAAAACGAGACGGAAGAAGACTATCCGAATTGGAAGGAAGACGCCGCCCAATTCATGGCCCAAACCGATGAATTGATGGATCTGCTGGCGGAGAAGTATGGGATTGGGTGAGGCTGCACTGCCGTTTGCGTGGCCAATTAGAGTAAACTTTAAATGGTTACCAATCGCCATCAACAATATTGGCGATGATTTTATCTACCACCTGATCAAAGTATGGTTGGCGCAAGAAACAATTGTGTCTTGAAATCACATCATCCACATTAAAGGGATTAACGATATGCGTTACAAAATAAGAAGCCTTAGGTAAGGGTGATGACAACCATTCCGATTGAATCGGAATAGTCAGTTCTGGGATGATATCCTTTGACGACACAAGCACTGCATAGAAAAGTCCTGGCTCCATCTGTTGCAAATCGTCGCACGAGACGACCAATGCAGGATGAGGCAACACTTTCCCATCAGGAAGTACAAAAGGAACCTCCACTATTTCACGTTGATAGACACTGCTTACAGCCATTTTTCTAATCCTTTGGGAATTTGACCACTGCGAGATTTGAGATAAGTGCCATAGTCTTCAGCAGCCAAACTTGGGAAACTGCTTTCTTCGAGTGGCGGATAGGCTCTCAATTTTTCGCTCAACTCTTCATCAGAAAGCCTGCTGTGACGGGAATGAGATTGGTTCTTGCCGTTTACCTGAGCCAAAAGCCAACTCTCGACCTGTTGTTGCAGCCAAATTTGGAATGGCTCTTTGATCTGGAAGGTATTTTCAGCCTGCATGACCAAACTCTCGTCCAACGCGATACGATAAGTACACATCTTGAATTATTTTATGCCTGCAAAAATACACAATTTCTGAAACACAGCCACTTTTCCCCGAAAATACCGCATCAGCCAAATTTGCCTTTGAAGGATTACAACCCAAATACTCGGCTACGGTCGGATTACAAATCCGCCCGAACGGGGAATTGAGAATATATCATGCAACAAATACGGATCGTAAGTATATTCAGTTTATTGCTTGCGATCTTAAAATCAATCATCATTTATCTCTTGCCATTTTTGTTTATCATAGCGGTCTTTCGTGTATCGCTAAGACCTTTTTGTAATAAATCAACATTGGTTTTATTATCCAATAAAACTTTTACTCTTTGAATTCTGTTTTGCAAGAATTGTTCTAATTGTTTATTTCCATCTGCTTTAAATGCCAAATAATAATTGAGTTTTAACAGCATCATATATCTTAAAATTGGCATTTTATTGATGTCAGAGATAGCATTATCTATCATTTGATAATTATCTGCAAGATCAATGTCAAATAAAGTGAAATACAAAATGAATAATTTATACTGGTTATTTGAAGAGGTAGGACTATATTTTTCAATCTCTTTTTTAATTAGTTTTTCCAACGAGTAATGACCTAAAGCATCGAACAACTGAGTTTGAGAAATGATAGGAGTAAAATTTGAGAATAGTTTTAATACTTTCAATTCGTCGCTTTCTTCGATAAAACTAATTTTGTTTTGTTCTACTTCTTTTTTTGTTTCTCTTGCTATTTCATCAACTAAATAAAACCCAAAATCACAATAATAATCTACAATTACTCTAAATATTTGAGAAACATCTAAACTATTATCTGTTACCGTATCAATGTTTTTAAACACGCGTGCTAAAATAGACAAGAACCTTTCAACCACGTCGATTGATGTAGATTTTGGATCAAAACGCTTCATGAGATGGACTTCAGATTTCAACTCTACAGTTCCATCAGCAAAATCTTCAATTTCTGCTTTTTCTAGTGGAGACAAAGCTTTTGTAATTGATAATTCTTTACATGAATCTTCAACTTGTTTTGGTAAATCAATACTTTTCAACAATTGTTTATCCTTGTCGGCATCATATTTTTCAAAAAGTGGAGAACATTTGGTTACAGCCTTTTGATAAACCAAATTCAACATTTCAGTATCGTCATTCTTAAATCCACTATAAATCTCTAATTGATTCTTAAACCCAAGGTATTTTACATCATCATTTATAATTCTGTTCTTAAATCCTGCATCTTTTGTCATATGGAAAGCTAAAAAGTATTCAAAAAAACCATTTAGTCTAAATACATACCTATCTTTGGGTACAGATTTAAGCACACCGCAAGCTAAAAAGAAATCAAAAACCTCATATGGAGTTGCTGCAATTCTAATGTTTTGATCAAACTCTGAAGATAGAAAAGAGCAGATTTCATCCTTTGTAGCACAATAGACTTCAGTTTCATGATGTTCAAAAAGATAAGCGGCTAAAGAAGCACATGTTTTTTTTAATTGATCAAATGTAATTTTTGTCCCATCCATAAGTAACCGCTTTTTCTCGAAAATCTCATCCACACATAAATCTAATATGGCAAATAGATTTTTACTGTATGTGTCTGAAGATTTATGATGAATTAATACTAATAAGGAAATGGTCCAGAAATTACAAGGCAATTCCATTTGTTTGCACAACTTAATTATCCTATCTTGAATTTCTGCTTTTTTGTCACTACTAGACAATTGAGCATCTGTATATTTTATTATTTCTTGTCTTCGAAGATCATGGAAAAACACTTTTCTATAGTTTCCATTTTTAACAAAATCCAGACTCTCTACCTCGTAACTATTGCTAGTATTATCCTCCGTTGTTAGAATAACCACGCATTTATCGTGACTTTTTGTGAATTCTCGCAAATAATTACAAAAACCACCTGAAGGTCTAAAATTATCTACAAGCAATACCAATCGTTCGGATTCAGAAATCCCTTTGGCTAAAGTTTTATTAACTTGCAAGTATCTATTCAACACTTTCTCTATGTCATAATCATCACTAATAATTGCTTCCTCATGTTTAACATCAAGATAAAGTGGTATTCTTTGGTAAGTTGAAAAATGCATCAAATATTCAAGCTGGATCCTTTTTAAAATAGAAGTTTTTCCACATTTGTCTTTGCCAAAAAGAATAAAATTAGTATTTGCATCATACAATTCTTGCATTGTAACTATATTAGCAATATTAGAGTTCAAGGCATCTTCTTTTTGTGTTTTTATATACGGTACGTTAAAAGATGACAAAAAGTTATTATTTTCATCCTCGTTTTTTACTAAAAGAAGGTTGTTGGCTTCATCTTTTGCGATAGGAATTAGTTCGTGTATTTTCCCTCTAAGCCTGATTTGTTCAGCTTTTTCTTCTCCAACGGGAATGATGATTTCTGTTGCTGAACCGAAGTGACATTCGTTTGAGTCTTTAACATAGGTGATTTCACTAACATAGTATTTATTCTCTTGAACTTCGTCATTCTCAATAAATGAGCATCCCAAATTATCACCTTTTGCTAATGTTGCTTTTGCCGTGTGTTCATAAATCCCGTTGCATCCATTATATCTAACAGTATTCATCATTTTATGAACATGTCCAATAAAAAGCATATCAAAATTGTCATATATGCTATTCCCTAAATCAAATGCAATTTCGTTTTTTAAATGTGCAATTGGATGATGCATAAGAAGAATCGCCCTATCCACTTTACCATGTATAGTTTTAATGATTTCGTTTAATGCTGACACTGGAAAACATAGATTGTAGATATCTTTCTCCCCCTTGTCATCCCATAAAGTAGAAAGCCATGCCGTTGACAAACATACGAATGCAATTTTTTTATTATTAAATGTACGGTAATGAATACTATACAATTCTTTGATGATATTACTTTCACTGGCCGTATGATAAGTTTTTAAAAATGTATTATATGATTCCAAAGGAAGTAGCGAGTCTTGAAAAACTCTATCTTTCTTGTTATAAAAAGCATCCAATTCTTTTGATGAATTGATGTTCATTTGAAAAAATGGTCCAATTGCAAGATGTTTTGCTTGCCGATCAATATCATGGTTACCTGAAGTAAAAATAACGTTTTCAGGGACAACATTTAATTCTGAACAAAGATAATCAAACAATCGTTTTTTAGCAGCAATAAAATTGTCTTTTACCGTCCCGGATTGTACCAAATCGCCTGTAAAAACAATAAAATCAACATTTTTGTTTTCTTTTTTTATTACTTTCACAATATTTAAAAGAACAGAATCCAGTTTTCGGTTTTCTCCATCGAAATGTAAATCGGAAATATGTAAGATATTCATATTTACTATTTTGAATTTATAATTATTTAGAATTCTTATTGAATTTGTTTTTCTTTTTTGGTTGTTAGATTACCATGTTTCATGGTAATCTACTTATGACGATGCAAATGTATGCATTTTTTTCATTTAACAAACATCATATCTATTTTAGTCAATTTGTTAGCTTGTGTTAGACATCTCTAAGCGCTAATTCTTCCGTGCCAATTGTACAACATCTGTTGCATACCCAGATAGAATCCCCTAATCTGCTCAGGCTGCATATTGAGTTGGTTCACTGCATCTGTCGCTGAGTGGTATTTCATGTCGATGAGCATTGGCAGATTTTCCGAAGTCAGTTCCTTAAAGCCATTACGCACGTATAGTTCCATGACATAGTTTACGAAATCTAATTGCGCGGCGGTATACTTCTTCCGTGCCTGCTCCTTCAAAATCTCGGCTCTGCGTCGGCGGTCTATCGGCGTTGTATTGTAGGCGAGATAGGCCAGCACGTCCAGCATGTCACAATTCTCCATTTCAAGGAAATTGCGCGTCATTTCCAGTTTGTCCTCAGGAAAACCGCTTTGGGCCAACACATCAAGCAGTTGCTCGCGGGTGTCGGGCTGCGACCAACGTTTGCGTAAGTCTTCTTCCCCAGCAAGAAAATGCGGCAACATACCAAAGAGTTTCTGGATATATTCTTGGATGCTTATCAACTCGTCACCAAACTGTATGCGTTCATCCCAGTCCGTGTGCAGGGTCAGTTCGCGCGTCGGTGACAACTTCACTTTTACCGTCTTTTTTTGATGTCCACCTGGGCAGGTGCATGGCAGGTGGCCACAAATAGGACAAGGTTGAGGCATTTTCCAGCCACTGCCTTCATGCGCTTCACTGTCTCCATTCTCTTCGCCGTTGGGATAGGGTTTCGGCTTGTTGCAGGTGCAAGGATAATTGCCACACACCGGGCAGAACGGGTCGCCATCCCATTCGGCATCCTTGAAATTTTTTGAAGCACCCACAAAGTCGTACACCGTGAAATAGTATTTATCGGTAAACAAGCGCGTGCCTCGTCCCATAATCTGCTTGAATTCCACGATGTTGTTCACCGGACGCATCAAAACGATGTTGCGCACATTGCGAGCATCGACGCCCGTCGACAGTTTCTGCGAGGTGGTGAGGATGGTTGGGCGCAGGTAGTCGTTGTTTTGGAACTGTTTCAGCTTGGCTTCGCCTTCCTTGCCGTCGTCGCTGGTCACGCGCTCGCAATAGTTGGAGTCGGGCACTTTCTTGTATTGGTTGATCATGTCGCGAATCACCATCGCATGGAGTTGGGTGCAGCAAAACACCAGGGTCTTCTCGTCCTTGCCAATCTGTCCAAGCAATTCTTTGACACGGTGCTCATCGCGCTGGCGGATTTCGATGTTGCCATTGTAGAAGTCTTGCTCGGTGTAGGTCTTGTCAGGGTCGATTTCGCCCTCCACATCGTCGTTGGGGTCAAACTGGTAGGTGTCAATATTGCTGCTCGAAATCTTCACGCGATAAGGTGTCAGGAAGCCGTCTTCGATACCTTGCTTCAGCGAATAGGAATAAACGGGGTCGCCAAAATACTTGTAGGTGTTGGCGTTCACCGTCCTGCGCGGTGTGGCGGTCATGCCAAGCTGCACCGCAGGCTCGAAGTAATTCATCAGCTGTCGCCACTCGCTTTCGTCGTTGGCTCCTCCCCTATGGCATTCGTCGATGATGATGAAATCGAAAAACTCAGGCGGATATTGCTTGTAGTAAGGCTGTCCCGTCGGGTCGTTCGACATGATGGTTTGGAAAATGGTGAAATAGAGATGCCGCGCCTTAGGCACACGGTCATGGTGCTTGCTGTCGTGAAGCAGGTCGGGCGTGATGCGCTCCATCGCGTCCTCGGGAAACTGCTCGAAGTCATTCTTGGCTTGGTTGGCGAGGATGTTGCGGTCGCTAATGAACAGGATGCGAGGCTTTTGCTCCGTGCCTCGTGTATTCCAATTGGTCTGATACAGCTTCCAGCAGATTTGGAAGGCAGTATAGGTCTTGCCCGTTCCCGTGGCCATGGTAAGCAGGATGCGTTGTTCGCCCTTGGCAATGGCTTCCAGAACCTTGTTAATGGCAATTTCCTGATAGTAGCGAGGTTCACGACCGCCACCACGATTCATCGGACAGAGGTTGAACTTGTCGCGCCAAGGATTGGCCTCCACAAAAGTCATCGTCCACAATTCCTGCGGCGAAGGGAACCTGTCGGCGGGACCTTCCTTTGAAGGGATGATATAGTTGCCTTGCGCATCTTTCACGCCCATGTCGATGGCCCAAATCTCGTCGCCATTGGTGGCGTAGGTGTAGCGGATGTGCAGCAACTCGGCGTACTTCTTTGCCTGCTCCACCCCTTCGCTGACGTGTTTCTCATCGCTCTTGGCCTCGATGACGGCTAACTTCTGCTTGCGGTATTCCAAGATATAGTCCACCTTCTTGGGATGGCGATTTTGGGGCAGTGCGCTCACTTGACCAGGTGCAATGTAAGCCCGCTGTTCCGTAAGGATTTCGCTCTCGGGCACCTGTTCCCAACCCACCTCATAGAGTTTGGGGTCTATCTTTTTCCGTCGGGTTGCTGATTCGTCCATAGCTTTCGTTTTTATTCAAACACTTCTCTAAGCATCGCTTGTTTTAGTGCATCGCACTCCGCCAAAGTCTTCTGCTGCAACTTCTCCAACTTTTTGATATTGGCGAAAAGGGCATCAAGACGGGAGACAATGGAATGCTGGGCGGATAGCGGAGGAATATTCACTATGACATCGTCAAGCATATACCGCGTTATCTGGTTTATCATATTAGCTTCACCATGTTTGATCTGATTCCTAAAATCTTCTGATTTGAAAAAATTGAACAAATACAAGTTAAATTCACTACGAATAGTCATCATAAATGTTCCATAGGTCATTCTTTCCTCAGTTTCAGGTATTAAAGCCACCTTACCAACCAATCTAGCACTACCGTTTCGACTACACATAAGAATATCACCTTTTTCAACATAGAGAGACTCCTTGATGGGACAAGAAACTCTTACTATATCAGCTAAATCCAACTTGTCTTCTTGTATATTAGAAGAGCGAAGCACGATAGTTCCGTTTTCGCACACATCACTAGGTTTATATGTAAGACCAATCGAATATTTTGCTACCTCCTTTAGTTTTTTCTCCTCCCACCCCTCTTTCGGGCGCATACATTCGGCAAGTTCGGCTTGGAAGAGTTGGCGGGCTTCGGCGAGTTGCTTTTCGGCATTGGCTTTCAGGGCATCAATATGGGCAAAGGCGGCATCAAGGCGGGCAACAATGGAGAGTTGCTCATTCTCATCATCAGTCACTTTTACTATTCGTTCACCATAATCGCGAAAGTAAATATGCGGAATTGCAGCACCTTGTTTATATTTCGACAAATCCAAGCTTTGAAGGCAATACCCTATGTATCGTATATTGAATCCCTTTTTAGGCAAAATGTATTGCATTGTACCAATAAGCGAGGTTTTTTCTGGATAGAAATCCACACGGCCAATACCAGAGCCATCTTTCACAATACCTATATATGCTCTTTCTTGGTGATATGTATTCAAATAGCCAGCAATACCGCTTGCTCCATATACAGGATAATCTCCACTATCTAACAACTCTTTTTGTTTTAAAGAGGAAGAATCCTTTTGGCAAATATCTTTTATTGCAACTTCTTTCATTTCATTTTCTTCAAATTGTCAATTCCCCTAATCAAATCAAACTGTCGCATTATGATTCTGTATTCAAAAGATTGCTTGATAGTAGCATTCATACTCAATTGTTCTATCTTGTTTTGGATGCGTTTAAGTTCTTTAGCGTCCGGATTATTCTCTTGTCTCAATTGCGACATTTCAGCCCTCAAAGCACGAAGTTCGATATTGTCATTCTCCTTACCCAAGGAGAATTTGTACAGTTCCATTTCAAGCATGTCGAGTGCTGTTGAATTTTGTAAAATACACAAGTCACGAATAGCACGGACTTGTTTTGTTGTATCCTTCGCACTTTTACGGCTAACCCACAATGCAATCAATACTGCAATTATAGGGCTGAGAACTGTTGCCCAATCAACTATTGTTTGCATATTAATTTATCTCCTCCGTTTAAAATAACAATAATATGGTCCAACAGCAGTTTGCTTTCATTGTTTAGGAAAATGAGGCCTGTAGCTATTTCGTTCGCTGTGCGTTTGTCCACTTCCTCCACCTTATTCGGGTTCTTCACACTCAAATCGCAGTCGTCGCCAAGGGCAGAAACATCAATGCTCCACGAGTTCTCGCTGTCGGCCTTGGTTTTCTGCAAGGCGAGGAAATCGGCCATGTCGTCCTCGTTGAGGGCGTTGGTCTTGCCGAGGTTGCGGCCGGGGTTGAGTTGGTAGTACCAAATTTTCTTTGTGGGCGTGCCTTTGTCGAAGAAAAGCACCACGGTTTTCACACCCGCACCTTGGAACACGCCGCTGGGCAGGTCCAATACGGTGTGCAGGTTGCACTGCTCCAGCAGCAGCTTGCGCAAAGCCGACGCATCGCCATTGCTTAGGAAAGTGTTTTTAATCACGATGCCGGCACGGCCTCCCGCCTTCAGCATCTTGATGAAATGTTGCATGAACATGTAGGCCGTCTCGCTGGTGCGCAGGTCGAAGTTTTGCAACACCTCGCCACGTTCCGAGCCTCCAAAGGGCGGATTGGCCAAGATGACATCCTTGCGGTCTTTCTCCTGCACCTGTGCCATGTTCTCGGCCAGCGTGTTGCCACGGATGATGTTAGGCGCCTGCACCCCGTGGAAAATCATGTTCATCGTAGCGATGATGTAAGGTAAAGGCTTCTTTTCCTTACCGAAGAAGGTCTTCTCCTGCAATATCTTATTTTCGTTGGAGCTTTTGATTTTCTGCGACATGTAGGCGAAGGCCTCGCAAAGGAAACCTGCCGAGCCACATGCGGGGTCGTAGACCGTCTCGCCAATCTTCGGGTCCACCACCTTCACAATGGTACGAATAAGCGGTCGCGGTGTATAGTACTCGCCGCCGTTGCGCCCTGCGTTGCCCATGCGCTGAATCTTCGACTCATAGAGCAACGTCATCTCATGTTTGTCCTGTGCGCTCTGGAAGTGCAACGAATCCACGAGATTGATGATTTCGCGAAGGTTGTAGCCGCTGGTAATCTTGTTGCGCAGCTCGGCGAAAATCTCACCTATCTTATACTCGAGCGTGTT
>JAEEGH010013149.1_pt1 | contig 18419 bp, 11 predicted proteins | sample 9134181 | NCBI WGS metagenome assembly JAEEGH01 (sample SAMN16246544, study PRJNA631951) | gut metagenome | biome: gut microbiome; feature: rumen; material: DP-attached | host: Bos | place: Iran: Karaj | collected 2018-10 | reverse complement strand
CTTATCACCCCGTTTATGGACGCGAAGTCTCCTTCAGCCAGCCGTTCAACATCGGCAGCAGCCATACGGCGGGTGCCGACATCAATCTCACCTACCGCCCCACGGCCATGTTCAATCTGCGCCTCTCAGCCCGCGCCGTACACATGGGCTACCACAGCCAGTTCCGCCCCGGCGAGTGGGTTGACGACAACCTTTGGGCTGGCAATCTGCGGCTCAACGTGTGGGGCAAGCTGTGGAACGTGCTACAGGTGTTCGGCAACGTCAACTACACCACCCGGCAAATCGCCTTCCTCAGCAGCTACGACCCCTTCTTCACCACCGACCTCGGCGTCAGTGCCGACCTGATGGACCGCCACCTGTCGCTCTACCTCAACGTCAAGGATGTCTTCAACACCTACTCGCGTTCCACGGCCAACACCAACCCCTACCTCTCCAGCAGCAATACCACCCGCTACAACTCGCGCTACCTCTCCTTCGGCATCACCCTCCGCCTCGGCAAGATGGAACTCGAGAGCAAGGCACGCTTGAAAAGTGAAAATTGATAAGAATGTGTTAATTTGAGAATGCGTTAATGTGTTAGTCCTTGGCGCATCAAAGACTAACACATTAACAAATTAACGAATTAACGAATTCTCAGATTTCTCGTTGTGTCGGATTTACAATCCGACACTTATTATTATCAGGATTTGTAATCCGTCAAAATTTCATCATTCATGCATTTATGACGACAACGTCCAGCAGGGACGGGTAGTCACTCATCATTACCCAAGCACATATTCGCAGGTGCTCGTTTTCTATGCAATATTGTAGTGTATCTATGACAATGGTAGGGAAAAGACATCAACCCAATCATCAACCGTCAAAGTAATAAAGGGTAATGTTTTACATCTTAATTTTGCGTAATTGGATAAGGATTAATGTACTACGAATTACAAATCCTGATAATACTTTGCTTCAGATTACAAATCTGCTGCTACTGAGAACATCCGCCGCAACGGGAGTAAATAATTAATGCCAGACTTTATCATACGCGACATCTGGACCTGGTTCATTTCCAATAACAAGCCCTTTTAGTGAAACCACACGTCCTACGGGTATACCCATGTTAAAAAGAGCAATGGGCTCGTTACTCACACCTCTTGGGGTTAACCCCTTTAAGTCACAATCTGTATCAGGCCTTTTTAAATCATGGTCTCCCCAATCCAAATTGTTCATATTGCAGCGATATGTATCCCGTTGAGTCACAGAATATCTTTCCGCATGGATTGAGTCTGGAACAAGATAGAATCCATGTTTAGCGATAGTGTCAATATCAGTCCTGTCACCCATTTTGGAATATCCAATTGGGAAATCCCTAATCTGATTTGTCCCAAACCCTCCCATAGAGTATTTGTCGTTAAAAGCCTTGCAGACGCAACTAAGTTCTCCATAGCTACGGTGGTCAACACTTAATAGCACTAATTCAGCGTTATCACCGAATTTTCTCCAATGCGTTCCTGTGAGAAAATGGCACCAAAAATCAATTTTTTTTAAACGCTCTGGAGCCCAATTGTACACTCTTATTTCAAACATAACAATAAAGGTGGGTTTTATTTATTTACTTTTTGGCCATCCAAACAGACATAACCCATTGATCTGCCAGACAACCGTTGTTTAACACTCGGTTCACGGGTGCAAAGATACAACTATTTTTTTATTTGACAATGAATATTCTGCAGTATTCTTATAGGGGGGGGGTATATACTTAATAATCTGCATATTAAATACTATTGATTTTAATTGGCATTTCTTGATTTACATTAGTCCGGACATGATGTAAACTAGGTCCTCAAACACAATTTTGGCATTTCCTCTATCACTCAAGAATGTCCCCATACTAGCGTGATGTGATTGCCGTGGCTCATTTTTCCCATGCCATCTTGGGCGTTGGCCACTGCCATTCCCTTGCAAATACATCCCTTTTGGCATAAATTGATTTTTTTTCTTTGAAACGTCTTCCCCCACGCCTGCCAAAGGCCATTTCAGCACCCTAGTTATCCCTTTACATATTTTTTATTTACCTTCTATTTTGTTTCTATTTACTCTCTTCTTTGTTTATGTTACCTAAACAAAAGGTAAATAAAATCTAAACAAAAGGTAAACTAAATATAGGATAAATAAGGGTTCCGCAATGAAAGGAAACAGCGGCCTCCCATAGCATTAGGAGGCCTATTTTAGACAAATCATCGAACTGGCACCGAGGACTGACAAATTGGCAGTTCCCGTTGTTTGGTATAGTTATTGCTTTGGGGTGGCAGTGGAAATGCGTGAAGTATTAACACGATAACACGCTAGCGCATTGACACAATTAATTATGAGTAATAACAAATAAAACCAAATAACTATGAATCTGAACAATTTTACAATCAAATCGCAAGAGGCGGTACAGAAGGCGCAGGAGATAGCCATGGCGAAGCAGCACCAGGCCATCGAGACGAGCCATCTGCTGAAAGGACTGCTGAGCGAGGACGAGAATGTTACGCCATTCTTGCTGAAGAAGCTGGAGGTGAACGTGCCTCGGCTGACACAACAGGTGGATGCGATGCTGGAGACCCTGCCCCGTGTGAGCGGCGGTAGCCAATACCTTAGCAACGACGCCAACCAGGCGTTGGTGAAGGCTTCGCAGCTCGCCACCGAGATGGGCGACGAGTTCGTGAGCGTGGAGCATCTGCTGTTAGGGCTGCTTTCGGGCCGCGACAAAGTGGCTCAGCTGATGAAAGACGCGGGCGTGAGCGAGAAAGGCCTCAAGGCCGCCATCGCCGACCTGCGCAAGGGCAGCAAGGTGGGCAGCCAGAGCGCCGAGGAGACCTACAACGCCCTGAACAAATACGCCAAGAACCTCAACCAGCTGGCTCAGGCGGGCAAACTGGACCCCGTGATAGGGCGTGACGAGGAGATACGCCGCGTGCTGCAAATCCTCAGCCGCCGTACCAAGAACAACCCCATATTGATTGGCGAGCCCGGCGTGGGTAAAACCGCCATCGCCGAGGGGTTGGCCCACCGTATCGTGAGCGGCGACGTGCCTGAAAACTTGAAGAGCAAGACCATCTACAGCCTAGACATGGGCGCACTGATTGCGGGTGCGAAGTACAAAGGCGAGTTTGAGGAGCGGCTGAAGAGCGTCATCCGCGAAATCAACGAGGCCGACGGCGAAATCATCCTCTTCATCGACGAGATACACACCCTGGTGGGTGCCGGCGGTGGCGAAGGGGCAATGGATGCCGCCAACATACTGAAGCCCGCCCTGGCCCGTGGCGAACTGCGCGCCATCGGTGCCACCACGCTGGCTGAGTATCAGAAGTATTTCGAGAAGGACAAGGCTTTGGAACGCCGTTTCCAAAGCGTGCTGATTGACGAGCCCGACGTGGCCGACACCATCAGCATACTGCGTGGACTGAAAGAGCGCTACGAGGTGCATCACAAGGTGCGTATCAAGGACGAGGCCATCATTGCCGCCGCCGAACTGAGCCACCGCTATATCAGCGACCGTTTCCTGCCCGACAAGGCCATCGACCTTATCGACGAAGCGGCGGCCAAGCTACGGTTGGAGATTGACTCGGTGCCAGAGGAGCTGGACGAGATAGAACGCCGCATACGCCAGTTGGAAATCGAGCGCGAGGCCATCAAGCGCGAGAACGACCAAGACAAGCTGTCGCAGCTGGGCAAGGAGATAAGCGAACTGGGCGAGCAGCGCAACGAGATGAAGGCACGTTGGCAAAACGAGAAGAACATAGTGGAAAGCATTCAGGCCGAGGTGAAGAACATCGAGAGCTACAAGTTCGAGGCCGAACAGGCCGAACGTGCGGGCGACTATGGCAAAGTGGCCGAACTGCGCTACGGACGTATCAAGGAGGCGGAGAAACATGTGGCCGACCTCAAGGAGCAACTGAAACAGATGCAGGCCGACAACGCCATGATAAACGAGGAGGTGGATTCGGAACAGATAGCCGAAGTGGTCTCCAAGTGGACGGGCATCCCCGTGACCCGAATGATGCAGAGCGAACGCGAGCGGCTGCTACACATTGAGGAGGAACTGCACAAGCGCGTGGTGGGACAGGACGAGGCCATCAGCACCATTGCCAACGCCATACGCCGCAGCCGTACAGGACTGAGCGACGGCAAACGGCCTATCGGAAGCTTCATCTTCCTAGGCACCACCGGCGTGGGCAAGACCGAGCTGGCAAAGGCACTGGCAGAGGTGCTGTTTGACGACGAGGAGATGATGGTGCGTATCGATATGAGCGAATACCAGGAGCGGCACAGCGTGTCGCGACTGATAGGAGCGCCTCCGGGCTATGTGGGCTATGACGAGAGCGGCCAACTGACCGAGGCAGTGCGCAGAAAACCCTACAGCATAGTGCTGTTCGACGAGATAGAGAAGGCACACCCCGACGTGTTCAACATCCTGCTGCAGGTGTTGGAGGATGGCCGACTGACCGACAACAAGGGCCGTACGGCCGACTTCAAGAACACGGTCATCATTATGACCTCCAATATGGGCAGCGACATCATCCGCGAACGACTGGAAGGCAGCAGCGTCATCTCGCAATACGAGCTGGACGAGACCAAGAAGGCGGTGATGGAAATGCTGAAGGAAAGAATACGTCCCGAATTCCTGAACCGTATCGACGAGATAATCATGTTCAGCCCGCTGACGAAGAGCCAGATACGCGAAGTGGTGAAGATACAGCTGGCACTGGTGTCGAAGATGTTGGAGAAGAACGACATCCTCATCAGCGCCACCGACGAGGCGATAGACCACCTGGCGGAGATAGGTTACGACCCCGCTATGGGCGCAAGACCGGTGAAGCGGGTCATACAGAAGGAGATACTCAACGAGCTGTCGCGCGAGATACTGGAAGAGAAAATCAAGACCAACGACACCATCATCATCGACGTGATAGACGACCAGTTTGTCTTCTACAACCCGAAATAAAAATGAGACTTTCTCCAATCTTGGCGAAAGGGTGAAAAATGAGAGTCGGCAGGCGCATCCTGCCGGCTCTTATTCTTCATTTTTCATGCCCCAGAGTGCAAGCAACTGGGCACAAGCGATACTAATAGCTAAGACAAAAGAAAGGAACTGACAGTGAGGTGTTAGTCTTTTGTTAAAAAAAATATTCGCTATATGAAAAAAAATATGTACTTTTGCAACTTAGAAATCAACATAAAATGAAACGCAACGTTCTAATCTTAACTGCACTATGTATGCTGAGTGGCAGTCTGTTGGCACAGACATTGGCCTTCGACGACATCGGCATGAAGTATGGATATAAAAACAGCAACGGCATCTGGCAGATACCTCCACGCTACCAGGTGGCGTTCGCATTCCAACACCAGGAGCGCAAATTTGCCGTGGTGAAGTACGACGGACGGTGGGGCTGCATCGACGATGCTGGCAACATGATAGTCCGCAATATCTTCAAAACACAAGAGGAGGCACAGGAGGCTGGCGACCACTGGTACAGCGCCGAGGAGCCCGGCAAGTGGATCTACCCCGCCGAGAACCCTGCCGACCATAAGTGGGGATTTGTGAACTACTACGGCAACTGGAAGTACGAGCCCGCCTACGAGGGCGCAGGCAAGTATTTCGGCACCGACCCCATGAGCTTCGCCCCCGTGAAACTGGATGGCCGCTGGGGCTGCATCGACGCAAAGGGAATATTGATTATCAACAACATATTCGTGTCGATGGAGGATGCCTACGAGGCCGGACACCAGTGGATAGTGGGACGCCACTACGACACATGGCGCATCAGCGTGCCCAACCCGCAGAACGAGAACCAGTGGGGCATAGTGAACTATCTGGGACGCTGGGTGGTGCAGCCGCAATATGCCATGATACGCCAGTTTGCCAACGAGCACAACTATATCTACACCCAGGCGTTGAAGAACGACCGCTGGGGCAACATCGACCGTAATGGCAACGTCATCAGTGAGTTTATCTTCAGCCATGAGGACGACTGCGTGTATGCCCTGTCGCAGATAGAGCATGGCCGCGACATGGATGCCTGGCGGCTGCCCGAGATGCGCACCGACACCAACCTATGGGGCTGGGTGAAAGCTGACGGCAGTTGGGCGATACAACCGATATACCTTGATGTGTCGCACTTCACCAACGACACAGGCCTGTTTGCCACCGCCAAGTGCGAGAACGGGCTGTGGGCAAGCATCCACGAGGATGGCCGACTGCTGTCGAAGCCCGTGTTTATCCTCTCCAGCGAGGCACAGAAGGCTGGACAGGAGTGGGACGACAACGAAAAGGGCATTGAGGAGGCCGAACTGGGACACTGGCTCTACCCGATACAAGAGGCTGGCACCGGCCACTGGGGCTATGTGGACTTTGAGGGCGAGTGGGTCATCCTGCCGCGACTGGAGGATGCCAAGCCCTTTATCCAGACATGGAACAACCGCGTCGCCCCCGCCAAGGAGGAAGGCCGTTGGGGCTGCATCGACCATACGGGCCAGTTTGTGGTGAAGCCTATCTACAACAACTCGGCCGATGCCTATGTGGCAGCACGCAACTGGGCTGGCAAACGCAAGTTTTAATCTAAATAATTCTGAATAATCCGATTATTCTGAATTATCCGACAATGGACTATATTATCCAAAACGGCACTATCGTCAACGAAGGGTCCCTGGAGACACGGGACCTTTTCATACATGATGGTCGTCTGGTGGCTGACGAAAGCAGGCTGCGAAAGCCGCAACTGTTTGACGCCAAGGGCTGCTATATCCTGCCTGGCATCATCGATACCCACGTCCATTTTCGCGACCCCGGATTCCCTGAGAAAGCTGACTTTGCTACCGAGAGCCGCGCCGCACTGGCAGGCGGAGTGACCTCAGTCATCGACATGCCCAACACTAAGCCGCAGACCACCACGCTGGAGACCTTGGAGGAGAAAGAGGCGATAGCCGAACAGAAGAGCGCGGTGAACTACGCCTTTATGCTGGGCGCGACCAACGATAACATCGACCAGCTGATCTCCATCCCGACAGACCGCTACGCTGCCATCAAGCTTTTCTTAGGCAGCAGCACGGGCAATATGCTGGTAAGCAGAGAGACGGCGTTGGAAAAACTATTTAAGGACAGCAAGAAACTAATTGTCGCCCACTGCGAGGAGGAGTCGATCATTGCCGCCAACCTGCGCAACTACAAGTTGGAGTTTGCCGGCACCGAGAACGAGACTGCCTCCCTGCACCCCAAGATTCGCAACACCGAGGCATGCTTCATTTCGACTTACAAGGCGGTGGAACGCGCCCGCAAACATGGCACGCGGCTCCATATCGCCCATATCAGCACCGCCACCGAGCTGTCGCTGCTGAGCAATAAGGATTTGGACGAAAAGAATATCACCGCTGAGGTAACACCTAACCACCTGTGGTTTGACGACCGCGACTACGCTACCCTTGGCAACCAAATCAAATGCAACCCCGCCATCAAAAGCAACGACGATAGGCTGGCACTGTGGAGTGGCCTGATTGACGGCACCATCGACACCATCGCCACCGACCATGCCCCACACACATGGGAGAGCAAGCAGCAACGCTACTTCGACGCGCCGGGCGGCATCCCCAGCATCCAGCACAGCCTGCAAATGATGCTGGAAGGGTTCTTCAATCCCACAGCGTTGGAGCGCGACGACCACGACGAAGTGCTGCGCGAGTGGCTGCCCCTTCTCGTGGAGAAGATGTGCCACAACCCCGCCACCATCTTCGGCATCGAGAGGCGCGGTTTCATCCGTCCCGACTACTATGCCGACCTAGTGATTGTGGAGAAGGGCGAGACGCACATCACCCACGACAGCATCCTCTACAAATGCGGCTGGAGCCCCCTCGAAGGGCAGACACTCCACACCCGCATACGCCAAGTGTTCCTCAACGGTATGCCCGCCAACCAGTCCACCGCAATGCCCTTGACCTTTGAAAAATGAATGATGAAAATTAAAAAGTACCTATTTATATTTAGTTTGTCACTTTTGACCATCCTGTCTGGTTGCCAAAACGACTACCAGAAGCAGCTTAAGTTGATGGTCGAAAGCCTCAACAACCAATGCCCTATCCCCCTCGGAGCCATGGGACACATGACCAAGGCTTCGTATGACGGCACCACCGTCACCTTCTACTACCAGCTGACAGGTGTATACGATGCCGACTCTTTTGAGCAGAACAAAGACAGTTTCCACCAGTACATGCTTGACAACTATCGCAGCAACAGCGACGATACTTTCCGCCAGCTGCTGCAGGCCATTGTCGGCGCCGAAGCAGACCTCGACGTGGTCTTTGCCCTCGAGGATGGGAGAGCGGTCACACACCATTTCACCTGCGCCGAGCTGTCGGACAACATGCCCTCCTACGTCAGCGACCCTGAGACATACCTCCAGTCCGTGCTCCAATCCACACGCCTGCAACTGCCTCTCAACTACGCCGAAGGCATGATTTGCACACGCATCGAGCTCGACAGTGCCTATTTCACCTACTACTTCGACTGCGACGAAGACCAATTCGACATCAACGAGATGAAATTCAGCGCGGAACAGTACCACGAAGCCGTGAAGGATATGCTCACCGCCAGCAGCGACCCATCCTTTGTGAGGATGATGAACATGCTCAAAGCCACCAACCGAGGTCTGCGCTACCTCTACACCGGCACCACCAGCGGCAAGGAAGCCGTCGTCACCATCGAATCAGAAGAACTAATATAAATTGAAAGTTGAAAATTGAAAATTAGCTGACGCGCCAGCCGTCCCCTCTTGAGAGGGGTACCGCGAAGCGGGGGGGTATGTTCCCTAAACCCTAGACATATCGACATATCAACATATCAACATATCAACATTAAACATACCATGAAAAAGTTTATCCTAACCCTATTGACCCTAGTATTGATTGCCGGCACCGCCACCGCAGGCGGCCGCAAGAAAGTTATCGACCCCGACAACCTGCCCAAGCCCGCCATCGAGCTCATACAAAAGCACTGGCCTTCGTGCGCCATCGACTTTGCCTACATCAACGGCAAGGAATACGAAGCCCTGCTGACCGACGGCACCATCATCCAGTTCGACTCTAAAGGCATCTGGAAAGAGATGAAATGCACCGACGGCCTGCCCGTCACCCTCGTGCCTGGCTACATCACCCGCTATGTTGTCGAACGTTTCCCCAAGCAGCTCATCATCGACTGCGAGAAACTGAAAGGCGGCTACGAAGTGACCCTCACCAACGGATTGGAAATCCAATTCGACCTCCGCGGCCACGTCACCCACGTGGACGAATAATCTCCTTATAAGCTAAAAGAGTCCGCGAAAAGCCGCTTGACGGCCTTGCAACCTCATCCAAGCTCTATTTGATGAGGTTTTTGTTTTATACAACATTTGACGAAATCTTCAACCTCGAAGAAACATTTTCGCACTTATCGGATGGTGTATAAAACGTACTTCCATACCACAGCTTAGGGGCTCATTTTTTGAAACGCTTGTATAGCAAGAGTTCGGGGTCTTCCCCATTCTCACCATACGTGCAGACGAGCACAAAGGACGGGCCGGCCACTACACCAAAACAACGGCCATTCCCAGCACCTTCTATCTGATTGCCAAGATAGACACTCCCATCGTCTAAAAAGGGCACGCAGCATCCGCTCGGAAGAGGATAAGCCAGATTTACGTAGGCACCGCTCAACAGATTCAAATCGGACACATGAAGACCAGAAACACCTGATGCATTGATTTCGGCAATCAAGTCTCTCTTCAACGAAGAGAAGACCTCTAAGCCTTCCGATTTAACCAACTCGGCGGCAAAGCACCTACCGCCACAAGGATGCCCATCGCTGTCCTTACAGCCAGGGCACGCACTACCCCTTTGGGTACAATGGGCGCAACAGCCAGTCTCGCAAAAGGTATTTATTTCCATAGTGATACAAAGATTTATAATATAAGGCCGTCCTAGCAAAGGGCGACCTTATATTTATGAACTGTCTTGGATAATTATTTCTCAAGGCGAATACGTGCGTCAACGGCGGTGACGTAGCGCGGGTTGCCAAGCAGCGGGTTGAGGTCCATCTCCACAATCTCGGGAGCAGCCTGCACCAATGCGCTCACGCGCGCCACCTGTTCGGCATAGAGGTCGATGTTCACGGGTTCCTGTCCGCGCACACCTTGCAGAATCTTGTAGCCGCGCAGTTTGGTGAGCATCTCCTTCGCCTCGGCGGCCGTAATGGGAGCCAATGCGCTTTGCACGTCCTTCAGCACCTCGATGAATATGCCGCCCAGACCGAAGAATATCTGGTGTCCGAATTTGGGATCCTTGATAGCACCGATGTAGACATCGGTACCATCCAGCATGGGGTACATTTCCACAGCGTAAGTCTCGGGAATGACGATAAGGCGATTGAACTCCTTCTCAACAGTCTCGAGGTCTTTCACGCCGAGGGTCACGCCGCCCACGTCGCTCTTATGCAGCGGGCCGACCACCTTCATCACCAGCGGCACATCCTTGCTGCAGCCGACTTCCTTGGCGAAGGCGATAGCATCTTCCACCTTGTCGACCTCGACACTCTTCTTGCGGCTGATGCCGGCGGCATCCAGCAGCTCGTTGTAGTCGGCAATCTCCATGTAGCCGCTCTTGCAGCGGTCGACGGTCTTACGGATGCGCTCCACGTCGATGGCAGGCTGCTCCACCTGCTCGGGCTGCGGCTTCGGAGTGTTGTAGACCTTGCAGAGGGCGTTGCCCAACACGCACTCCTCGGGGAAGTTGATGCGGCCACGGTCGATAAACTCCTGAATCTCTTCCTTCACATTGATGATGGAAGGCAGCACAGGGAAGATGGGTTTCTTGCAGGTCTTCATCTTCTCGTCGAGGAGTTTGTACACCTCGCGGTTCGAGAACAGTCCGGGGCTACCGAAGATGACCACCGAGAAGTCGATGTCCTCGTAGTCGTTCTCCACAGCGTCGAGGATATAGCCCAACTGCTCGGCAGTGCCAGTGGCGAGGAAGTCGATGGGGTTACCTACCGACGAGCCGGCAAAGAGTTTCTCCAACAAAGCAGGGCTGGCGGGATGGTCTTTCAGGCTAGGCACCTCCATGCCGCCGTTGCTCAACACGTCGGTCAGCATCACGGCAGGACCGCCCGCGTGGGTCACCACAGCGCAACGATTGCCCTTCAATTCGGGATACATAAACACACCGCACACGGTAGTCAGTTCCTGACGGTTCTGACAACGCACAATGCCAGCCTTGCGGAACAAAGCATCCACCGCTGCGTCGTTGGTTGCCAAAGCACCCGTATGGCTCGAGGCGGCACGGCTGCCTGCTGCGCTACCACCGCTCTTGATGGCGGCGATGTGGCAACCCTTGTTTATCAGGCTACGGCTATGCTTGAGCAGACGCTGCGGGTCGCCCACTTTCTCCATATATAGCATAATCACACGGCTCGACTTCTCGGGGTCGAAAGTCTCATCAAGGTGTTCAAGCACATCCTCAATACCCAGCTGTGCGCTGTTACCCACAGCCCACACGCTGTTGAAAGTCAAACCATTTGTGATACCGTATTCCTTGATAAACACGGCCGTAGCGCCCGAGCCGGTGATAAAGTCCACACCCTTGGGGTCAAGTGTCGGGATAGGAGTGTCGAAGCAACCGGCATAGTTAGTATTCAAGAAACCCGTGCAGTTAGGACCAATCAGCGAACCGCCCACAGCATTGATGCTGTCCACGATATGCTTCTCGATGGCGGCACCTTCGGCGTTCTCCTCAGAGAAACCGGCACTGATGATGATGAAGCCCTTAGTACCCTTCTGTTGGGTGAGCACGTCCACGGTCTGGGCACAGAACTTAGCTGCAATGCAGAGGATTGCGCAGTCCACCTGAGGCAGGTCGTCCACCTTAGTGTAGCACTTAATGCCCTGCACCTCGGTCTCCTTGGGGTTGACGGTATACACCTGACCTTTGAAATTGCTCTCCAGCAAATTCTTCAAAGCCTTACCGCCAGGTTTGTGAATATCGCTCGACGCACCGCACACCACGATGCTCTTGGGGTTCAATAATTCTTTACAAATCATAGTTGAGTTTTGATTGTGTTATTGTGTTAATATGAGAGTACCCGAATACTTTACATACTCGGGTACTCAACATCCTTTTTTACTTATTGACAGGCATATTGGCGAGGGCTGCCACCAGATAGTCGAAGAACTTCTGGCTGCTCTCGATATTGGCACGCTCGTCGGGGCTGTGGGGGCTCTGCAGCGTGGGACCGAACGAAATCATCTCCATGTCGGGATACTTGCCGCCCAGCAGGCCACACTCCAAACCAGCATGGATGGCCACCACAGCGGGTTCCTTTTTGTAGAGCTTCTTATAGGTAGCCTTCATGGTCTTCAGCAGACCACTCTCCATATTGGGTTTCCAACCAGGATAGGCACCCGACAACTGGCACTTGCCACCTGCCAGTTCGGCAAGGCATACCAGACGCTCAGCAAGAGCCTCCTTGGCGGAGTCGACCGAACTGCGCAAGAGGGCCTTAATGGTGAAGTTCTTGCCGTTGGTGTTCATAATGGCGAGGTTCAACGAAGTCTCCACCAAGCCTTCCATATCCTTGCTCATGCGGATAACACCGTTGGGGGCTATCATCACAGCATTGATAATCTTCTGTGTGTCGGCCTCGGTCATCACCTTAGGTGTCATGCGGATAGGTTCGAGCTTCATAAAGAAGTCGGGTTCTACAGCGCCCAATTCCTTCTTCACCCAGCCGGCCACTTTCTCAAGCTCTGCCACGATGCAGTCCTTGTGTGCCTTAGGCATAGCAAAGGTAAGCGTAGCGTCGCGCGGGATAGCGTTGCGCATGTTGCCACCATCGACACTCATCAGGCGGATGCCACACTCGGCAACCCAGCGGATATGACGGAACATGAGTTTATTGGCGTTGGCACGACCGGTATTGATTTCCATACCGCTGTGACCGCCCTTCAAGCCACCAATGGTGAGGCGCATGGCGCAGTATTTTTCAGGAGCCTTCTCAGTGGTATAGGGAATGGTGATGGTGGCATCGATACCGCCGGCGCAACCCACATACAGTTCGCCCTCGGTCTCGCTGTCGAGGTTCAGCAGATATTTGCCCTTCAACTCACCTTTCTTCAGACCAAAGGCACCGGTCATACCGGTTTCCTCATCAGTGGTAATCAGAGCCTCCAGAGGACCATGCTGAATGGTCTTGCTCTCCAGCACTGCCATGGCAGCTGCCACGCCCAAGCCATCGTCGGCACCCAGCGTGGTATCGCAGGCATACACCCAGCCGTCCACAATCTTGGTCTCGATAGGATCCTTCTCAAAATCAAACACCTTGCCGGCACGTGCCTGAGGCACCATGTCCATATGGGCCTGCAGCACCACGGGGCAACGGTCTTCCATGCCCTTAGTAGCAGGTTTCGACATGATGACATTGCCCACCTTGTCAACGCGGCATTCGATATTACGTTCTTTTGCCCAGTTCACTAGAAACTCACGAACTTTCTCTTCGTGTTTCGACGGACGGGGACAACGGGTGAGGTGATAGAAGTTACCCCACAACTCTTTTGGTTCTAAATCTTTAATATTCATATATTTATTGTATTTGTTGTTTTACAAAGCCATTTGCGAAGATACAAATAATTTTTGAATTAATTGTTAATTGCTGGAAAAAAGTTGTATTTTTGCAGCATGAAATGTACCCTCTGTCCTCACAATTGCGCTAGCAACCGCGCTGATTCCCTAGGCTTTTGCCATGCTAACGCCACCCCCGAAGCAGCCACCATCTGCATTCATCGGGGCGAAGAGCCTCCTCTCTGTGGCGAAAAGGGCATCTGCAACGTATTCTTCTCCCACTGCAACCTTCAGTGCATCTACTGCCAAAACTACCAAATTTCGCATTATCAGAATAATCAGACCCATCCGACCTCTCCAACCTCTCCCACCCCCCGCTTCGTCGGTGTCGATGCCATCGTCGACGAGATAGCCCGCCTCCTACCCCAGACCGAGAACATCGTCGGCTTTGTCACCCCCACCCACTATGCCGACAGCATCCCCCCCATCGTGGAAGGTCTTCATGCCCTAGGGCTATACCCTACCACGGTATACAACTGCGGTGGATATGAGAGCATTGACACTCTGCGCACCCTAGCCCCCTACATCGACATCTACCTGCCCGACTTCAAATACAGCGACTCCGACCTAGCCCGACGCTACAGCCATGCTCCCGACTATCCCACCAAGGCCTTTGCCGCCCTGCGTGAGATGTACGACCAAAAGGGCTCAGCCCTCCCTACCGACGATAAGGGTCTGGCTTATCGCGGCATTATTGTACGCCATTTGGTCCTTCCAGGACAAGTGGACAACAGCTTCGGCGTACTCGACCTCCTTGCCGACATCTCCCCCAACCTTCACGTCTCTCTTATGGCGCAATACTACCCTCCCTTGCCCAACCTACCCGACCAGCTAGGCCGCACCCTCACCGACGATGAATACCGACAGGTGACCGACCATCTCGATGCCTTAGGCATGTACCGTGGTTGGGTACAACAGCTTGATGCACAAGCCAACTACCGTCCCGACTTCACTCACCAGCAAGCCTTCTAACCCACCAACCCCGCCTTAACAACCATTCCTGTTTCACAATTATGAAAAAGAAAACGCCCCCCGTACTGAGAGACTCAGACTTTTCGTTCGACGACACTGCCACCGTCATGCTCAGTACCCACGACCACCTCTTCCAACTGGCACTTTTCCTCAACGAGGCCTACTTGTTACAGCTGGCCCGAATCGAGGACCTCTTCATCGGCGATCTGCCCCACCCCTGCTTCTTTTACCACAACGAAGAGGCTCGGCTCGTCTACATCCTTATCGCCCGTCCGCTCCAACCCGAGGCCGACCCCGCCTTCACCGACTACAACACCATGCTCCTCATCCGGGGGCGCGAAGCTTGGAAAGTGCAACAAGAAATATACGACGACGTACGTAACCGCCGCTACGGCACTGCGATAGGCTCAGCCATCGAACCCGACAAGACCGACCTTCTGGAGCATAAACATTGGGAAAAGTGCAACCTACTGGCCGACAGCATACAAAATATCGACATCTTTGGCTTCGGCAGCCTCAAAGGACTCGTCAGCACCCTACGCCTCACCGACGACGCCCCAACCCTTTTCCCTGTCGACCCCGCCTCAACTACCAGCAACGAAAACCGAGCCATCGCCCGCTACCACAAGACCCTACAGAATTTCCTCGACCAAACCTTCCTTGCCCTGCAGGTACACCTCTGTGATGAGGTGGAATTATGAACTCCACAATTCACTATTTCCCACCACTTTCCATAAGGACACACCCACCTTGCGGCCATGATGCTTCCACACTGCCTATGGCCGAGCTCCGCTTCTTCACCAATCCTCAATCGAACCATCATCGCTTACCAGAGCGAAAAACTGCCCTTTCAGCACCCCTGAAGGGTTGCGGAAAGCATATAGGCATGGAGGCGGCAACCCTGCATTTCCCCTACGGTTGGCTATGAGCGGAATAAAGAGAAGACAGAACAGATTATTAAGTATTATTTGATAAAAACAAGGTGACGGTAAGATATTTTCGAGCTGTGAATGAACGCTATGCACATTATTTTCAAGTCGAAAATGTGCGGTTCCCATATTTTTTTGTAATTTTGCATTTTTAAAACTGACACTCGTTATGCCGACAGGAAATATTATCTCCGATACGGTGAAGCATCTGCCCTTTATCACTCGCGCCCTCTTGATGCTTGCTACCGCCGCCCTTATCCCTCTGTTCTTCCCTTCCGAAGGCATGGGCACACACTACGACTATGCCGAAGGGGGCATATGGCGAAGCAACGATTTGGTGGCACCCCACGACTTTGCCGTAAGCCGCCCTCAGGCAGAGGTGGACCAAGAGGTGGAAGATGCACGGAACAACCTGTTGCTCTACTACCACTACGACAACACAGCCTACAACCGCGCGTTGGAACGGCTCAACTCGCTGGCTAGCAACTACCCCGAGAGCCGCATACAACGAATGCACCGTACGCTCGACAGCATCTACCGCGTGGGATATCTTGAAATGCCCAACGACGTGCCTAATTTCAAGCAGCACGACATAATAATACTGGAAGGCAATGTGGGGTCGCAACACAGCGTAGGCGAGTTTGTCACCCCCCTCGACCTTCGCGACAGCCTACTGCGCGAGCGGGTCATGGTTCCCAGTATCGCATTCGATGCCACCCGTACCCAGTTGGAGCTGGATTCGCGACTCTCGCAGCTGGCCACCTCCAACGGCATGGTGCGCCAAGGCGAACTAATCATCGCCCAAGGCGAACAGGTGACGGCCGAGAAAGTACAGATACTGCAGTCGCTCGAGCAGGACAACGACCGCCGTTTCCAGCAACACTACCACCCCTTCGGGCGCTACGTGGGGCAGGCGGCCCTTTGCCTCTTCGCCCTTGCCGCCCTTTTCCTCTTTATGCGCAATACGCGTCACTCCATCTTGGAGGACAACCGCAAGGTGACATTTATTATGGTACTTATCATCCTCATGTCGGGCTTGACGGCGTTGGTTCAGCATGTCAATGCCGACTGGGTGCTGATTGTGCCACTGTGTATTGTGCCTATTATGATGCGCGTCTTCTTCGACATGCGGGTGGCTCTCTACGTCCACGTCACCACGGTTATCATACTTGCCAACATGGTGCCCAACCCCTTTGAGTTTATCTTCTACCAGCTCATTGCCGGCATGATGACCATTGTGACGGTGCGCAACTTCGAGGATAGGAGCAAGTTCTTCTTGGTGGCAGGCGTCATATTCCTCTCCTACGCCCTCATCTACACCTTCGGTGTGCTGAGCCAGGAGAGCACCCTCGAGAGCATCACCTTCGACCGCTACCTCATCTTCTTCCTCAACGCCTTGATGTCGCTCATGTCCTACCCCCTTATCTATCTCTTCGAGCGGCTGTTTGGGCTGACGACCAACCTAACGCTGATGGAGCTCTCGTCGACCAACACGCCCGCCTTGCGCGAGTTAAGCCGCACTGCACCAGGCACCTTCCAACACTCTATGCAGGTGGCCAATATCAGTGAGGACATGATGAACGAAATCGGGGGCAACGCCTTGCTCGCCAAGGTGGGAGCCCTCTATCACGACATCGGCAAGCTGCAAGCTCCACTCTATTTCACCGAAAACCAGAACAGCGAGTTCAACCCTCACGACGAGTTGGACAACGTGGAGAGCGCCGCCATGATTACCAGCCATGTGCCCAACGGGCTGCAGATTGCCAAGCGTTACCACCTACCCACTGCGGTACAAGACTTTATCCGCACCCACCATGGCACCACGGTGACGGGCTACTTCTATGCCAAAGAGCTAAAGGAACACCCCGACGAGCCCATCTCCATCACCGACTTCCAATACAACGGCCCCACCCCCTTCTCGCGCGAGACGGCGGTGGTGATGATGGTCGACAGCGTCGAAGCCGCCTGCAAGAGCCTCAAAAACCACGACAAAGAAACTATCGACAAGCTGGTCGACAATATCATCGACGACAAGATACGCCAGAACCAACTGCAGAACTGCGACCTCACCTTCGGCGACATCACCCAGATTCGCAAAATACTCAAGTCGAAGATGATGAGCATCTACCACTCCCGCATCTCCTACGATCTGAAAAGCAAGAACTAACCCACCCCTCCCCTAAACAATCCACGTCAGTCCACCCAACAATAGATAATTGAATCACAAGCAACAACATAACAACCCAACCCACATGAAGAAACAGATTATCACCCATCTCGGCATCGTTTTGGTGCTACTCGCCATCTCCGCCATCTATTTTATGCCCATCCTGCAAGGCAAAGCCCTTCCACAAGGCGACCTTCAGAAGTATGAGGGCATGGCCAAAGCCCAGAAAGACTACCACGAGGCCACAGGCGAGTATTCCACCTGGTGCCCCAGTATGTTTAGCGGCATGCCTGGCTACCAAATCACCAACAGCCCTCAGCACTCGATGTACACACCCATCAAGAATGTGCTCACGCTCCAGATATTCGGCCGCCAGAACGACATGGGTGTAATGTTCCTCTACCTCCTCGGTTTCTATATCGCACTGGTGGCACTGGGCGTAAGTCCTTGGCTGGCACTGCTTGGCGGACTGGCGTTCGGGCTGGGCAGCTACAATATCATCATCATCGAGGCAGGCCATATCACCAAGGCATGGGCTATGGCCATGATGGCACCCGTGCTGGCAGGCATGCTGCTCTGTCTGAAAGGTGCTGGCCGACTGAAAACGGAGCGCCATCGGGGTGTGTCGAACCTAGTATGGGGCGGCATCCTCTTCACCCTCGCCCTTGGCACACAGATAGCCCTCA
>JAEEGH010013148.1_pt1 | contig 18421 bp, 19 predicted proteins | sample 9134181 | NCBI WGS metagenome assembly JAEEGH01 (sample SAMN16246544, study PRJNA631951) | gut metagenome | biome: gut microbiome; feature: rumen; material: DP-attached | host: Bos | place: Iran: Karaj | collected 2018-10 | reverse complement strand
CAACGATGTTGCTTTGGCATAACAAAATAGCAAAGAAAGGCTACTGCCAAAAACAGAAAAAATGTAATTGTTACAAATGTCATTTTTGCTTCTCCTTTGCATATGCCAGCCAGTAATCTTCCAAAAGGAATAACCCATCCTTATGTTTTAAGGTACCATCTTTTTGAATCGTTACCTTATCCACCATTTGACCTGTCGCAGAATCTTCCACTACAAATCCTTTTTGGGTCTCTTTCAACTCAAATGTTTCAAACTGCTGTAACTTTGACTCATAGTCATCCCGATCAAAGGTCAACTGTAAGGTTGCCAACTGCGTTAAAGCATCATAGCCTTCCATGTGATTGTCAAAACTCTCACAGGTCTTTTTGTTTAACTCATAATGAGAAAAAAGATAGTCTCCCAAATACTTGGATACCTTTTTCGCCCCTAAATAATTCAAATGGGCGCCTCCATCGGTAAAATCTTGTTCCACATCAATCTCCATCTGGCCATCATACAATAGATCAAAATAAGTAATATCACATTCCATGGCTACTTTTTTTGCTGCCTGATAACGCTGCAAAGTCCAGGCTCCCGTATACCACTTTACAGTGTGAATGGAGGGAATCTTTGTTAAAAGCAGCTGTGCATTATGTTCTTCGCAAAGGCGTTTAATTTCTTTTAATACCTCCACATTGTGAACATATACTTTGGCATAGGCTTCATTTTTTACTGGATTTTCATTCATTTCATCCAAAGTCACACCGGAGCTTTCATGGAAAGATTGAAGAAAATATCCTGCCATATAATACTCTTTTAATCCTGGATTATCCCAAATATCGTTGGAATTTAGTTCATCATAACGATCATGATATTCAATGATTGGAAGAAATACAGAGGCAAATCTTTGGGTATAATCATTTAAATCAAAGCCATCTTCATTTTCAGCAAAAAACATGGCGTAGGTATGGGCATATTTTATTTTTGCCATCCCAAAGGGCATGGAATCCATAACGAATCTCCACATGGAATCCAGCTCATGTTCTTCATCGATAAATAAAGAAGAGGCATCCAGTACCACTACTTTTGGACTTTGGCTTTCAAAAGCCTCCTCCAAAGTGGCCAATGTAGCATCCATAGGTTGTCCGGAGGTTCCCAAATTATAGGTAACAAGCTGATTATTCTTATAAATCTCCATAGGAGAGATTCCATAAAGGACGTGGCTGGTTCCTATAAACAAAACATCATAGATATTTTTTTCTGAAGAAAAAAAGCCATCATAGGAATAAGAAAGATTGTCTTCCGAATTTGGATAATTCCATACTGGAGTCAATAAACTTTGCACCAGTGCAAAAAGCAATGCTCCAACCACAAAAAAGGAAAGTACATTTCGTAACTTTCCTTTTGATGTATCATTCAATTTCTGTTGATTCGGGTTTGTCATAATTCTAAACTCACTTGTTTTCTATGGGTTCTATCTGCCAATCAATGGGCGTTAATCCTTTGGAAACCAAAAACTCATTACACTTACTGAAATGCTTGCATCCAAAGAATCCACGATAAGCGGACAAAGGGGAAGGATGGGGAGCTTTTAACACCAAATGATTTGGATTATTGAGGCTTGCGGCCTTGTTTTGCGCCGGTTTTCCCCAAAGTAAAAATACAATGGGACGATTTTGCTGATTCAACACAGCAATCACCGCATCTGTAAAGGCTTCCCAACCAATACCAAAATGACTTCCGGCCTGATGAGCCCGTACTGTTAAAACATTGTTCAATAACAGCACACCTTCTTTTGCCCATTTGGTAAGGCAACCGTGATTGGGAATCTCAAATCCCACATCATCCTGTAGTTCTTTATAAATGTTTTTTAAAGAAGGGGGTACATCCACGCCCGGCTTTACGGAAAAACAAAGTCCATGAGCCTGACCATCATCATGATAAGGATCCTGGCCAATAATTACAACCTTTACTTTTTCTAAAGGAGTGTAATGAAATGCATTGAAAATATCATCTGCCGGTGGAAAAATCTGATGTTCCTTATATTCTTTAAGTAACGTATCGTATAAGCTTTTGTAATATGGTTTGGAAAACTCTCCTTTTAAGGGTTCCAACCAATCGTTATCAATTTGACTCATTATAACCGAACGGAAACACCTTTTTCTTTCAGGTATTTCTTTAACTCCATAATTTCTAATTCTTTGTAATGAAACAAAGATGCAGCCAAGGCAGCATCAGCGCCACCGGTGGTTAAGGCATCATAAAAGTGGGACATTTCTCCTGCCCCTCCAGATGCAATTACAGGAATATCTACAGCCTCTGAAATTGCTTTGGTAAGCGAAATATCATAGCCGGCTTTGGTACCGTCACAATCCATACTGGTAAGAAGGATTTCTCCCGCTCCCCTCTTTTCCACTGTCTTTGCCCATTCTACAGCATCCATACCAACATCAATACGACCACCGTGTTTGTAAATATTCCAGCCACTGTTGTCCTTGCGACGTTTTGCATCAATGGCCACAACCACACACTGGCTTCCAAACTTGTCAGCTGCATCGGATATCAGCTTTGGCTGGTCAATGGCAGAGGAATTAATGGAAATCTTATCAGCGCCTTCCCGAAGCAATACGCGAAAATCTTCCACACTTCGTATACCACCACCTACAGTAAAGGGAATAAACACCTTTTCTGCAACGGCACGAACCATATCCACAACCGTATTTCTTTCATCGGAAGAGGCGGTGATATCCAAAAATACCACTTCATCCGCGCCTGCTTTGTCATAAGCCGCAGCCACTTCAACCGGATCTCCCGCATCTTTTAAATCCACAAAATTTATACCTTTTACCACGCGTCCGTCTTTTACATCCAGACAGGGAATAATTCGTTTCGTAAACATTGTAATCTCCTACACTTCCATGAAATTCTTTAAAATGGCAAGACCCACATCGGAACTTTTTTCCGGGTGGAATTGACATGCAAACACATTACCTTCTTCCACTGAAGCATGGATCTTTACACCATAATCTGTAGTTGCTTTTACAATGTTTTCATCCTTAGCTTTCAAATAAAAGCTGTGAACAAAATAAACATAGGGATTTGCAGGAAGATTTTGAAATAATCTTCCATCGTTTTGAAGGGTTAAATCATTCCAACCAATATGAGGAATCTTTAATCCATCCGCCTTGGGGATACGATTAATGGTACCCTTTAAAATCCCCAGGCCTTCCACCTGGGGAGATTCATCACTGGACTCAAACAATAACTGAAGGCCCAGACAAATTCCTAAAAATGGGACGTTCTTTTCTACCAATTCATAAATCACCTTATCCAATTCATATTTTTTCAGGTGATCCATAGCATCACCAAAAGAGCCCACTCCCGGCAACACCACATGGTCTGCTTTTTTGATCTCAGCATAATCTCTGGTCACAACAGGATTTGCGCCCAGCTTCAAAAAAGCTTTTTCCACGCTTTTCATGTTTCCGGCATCATAGTCAAGTATCGCAATCATTTTTCTTTTCCTTATTCCAAATTCACGGATTTTAAAACCTCATGAATTCTTTTTGTATATTCCTTACGGGTAGCCAAACGAACCATGGCAACGGCATCATCTTCGCTTAATCCAAATTCATGGGAAAGATTGGTTTCAATCTGACTTCCCAATGCATTAAAGCTATCCGTAATATTTAATCTTTCAGCAGCATCTTTGTTTCGGACATAAGAATAGGTCCCCAGTACCAAAGCATCCAGTGCTTCTCCGTAGTTTTCCTGTTCCATCGCCATGTTGTACTCTTTTAAGTTTAACTCCAACTTGGCAAGGATTCTGGATTTTTCAAGAAGGTCTGCATCTTCTTCCTCCAATTTGTCACCCAAGCCATAGAGTTGTGTGTAGCAAGAAGCATAGTTTCCGTTTTCATACAAAGACTTCGCTTCTTTAATTGCACGATGATTGTAAATCGTATTGCCACTGATTAAAATCAAAGCCAAAACAGAAATTCCAAGAATCACAAAAGGAATGATTCCTTTGATAGGAATTACCGGTGAATTATCCGGTTCCTTCGGCGGTCGAACTTTTTTCTCCTTAGGAGGTTTTGCTGCTTTTTCCGCCTCTTTTTGTTTTTTCTTTTCTTCTTTTTCCTTTTGTTTTTGTTTCTTCTTTTCTTCTTTTTCCCGTTTCTTTTTAGCTTTTGGATCTTCTTCCTCTACAGGAGTCTGATCGTCGTTAAAGTCAGCTAAAATATCTGCATCCTCTGCAGCCAACTCTTCCATGGTAGGAGCATCTTCACCGATTTCAACGGTGCCGTCTTCCTCATCTCCACCTTTTTTAAACAGCCCTCCAAAAATGCCCAAAATCTTTCCTAAAATACCGCCGGAAGGTTTTTCCTCTTCTCCCTCGGTTTCTAACTGGACACCCTCTTCTGCCAATTGCTCAGCAGAATTTTCAAAAGCATCTCTGGCCTCATCCAATTCTTCCATATTCTCATCGGCAGAAAGCAAATCTCCAATGTCCATTAAGTCCCCATCAGAACCTAATACATCCATGAGATCTACATCTTCTCCGCTTTCATCCATCAAAGGTACTTCCTGCACAGTAGCTTCGGTAATTTCTCCGCCTTCCTGGTCCAAAGCATCCTCAGAGAACTCCGGCTGCAAAAAGTCATCCGCACTTTCAATAGGAATTTCTTCGATTCCTTCACCTTCAGGGATTTCTTCTATAGATTCCATTTCTTCCACGGGAATCTCGCCGATTTCATCTGTGGTTTCTTGTGCCGTGTCTTCGGTTGCAACAGATTCGGTTGCTTCTACATCTTCAGGAGTTTCAACAGACAAATCCAAATCCTCTTCCCCTGACAAAATGTCCGCAACATTGGACAAAATATCTTCCTCACCGGATGACTCTGATTCTTCTATCGGTGCTTCTTCAAAGGGAACTTCATCCAAAGGTATTTCTTCCAAAGAAGGTTCTTCAGAAACTTCTTCGTCCGGTTCTTCTACCTTCTCTTCTGTCAATTCTTCTTCCTCTTCTTCCGGGGAATCAAAAGAAAAATTCTCCAAATCACCTACAGCAGATTCTTTTGCCTTGGATACTTTTTCGTTTACGCTATCCAAAAAGTTTTCTGTAGGACTGTCCGCAATTTCAGCTGCGTATTCTGCATCCTCTTTAGAAAGTTCCTCTTCAAACTCCTGCAAATAACGACTTGCCTCTTCGTCATCCATCATATCCAAATCTTCTTCAAATTCTTTTAAATAATCCGACTCAGATAAGAAATGATGAAGATTTTTACGGGATGAAGTCTGAGGTTCATATTCATCCAAACCGTTGGCTGACCAAAAATCATCATCCGGATTCAATCTGGTACGACGACGGTTTCTTTCTTCTCTCGCTCTTTGTTCCGAACGTAGCGCTGATTCATTTTCTGTTTTTGCATGGGTGATGGAATTTAATAATCCATCCAAGTAATCCTCTGAATTCGCCACGGATTTACCTCCAAATAAAAAGAATTATTCAAAAAACAAGGGATGTGATTATCCCACATCCCTTAAATAGACAATTTAATAATTATTTTCTGGCATGTTCGTACTTATCAACTAACTCATCTACTGCCGCAACAAGCTTTCCGATTTCAGGTTTGGTAAGCTGAGCATCCGCACCAACGGATTCACCTTTACGTCTGATTTCGTCATTAATCAAAGATGAGAAGATAATTACCGGAATATTCTTCATAACCTCATGCTCTTTTACGAGTTTTGTAAGGCGATGTCCATCCATCTGAGGCATCTCAATATCGGTGATAATACAATGAACATCATCCAATACAGTACCTTCAGAGTTGAATGCTACAAGTTTTTCCCAAGCAGCCTGACCGTTTTCGTTTACGATGATATTGGTATAACCTGCTTTACGCAAGCATTCCTGAATCAACTTAGAAAGAAGTGCGGAGTCTTCTGCCAAAAGAATCGGTGATTTTGAACGATCTCTTGTTTCATATCCATCCAAATCAGAAACCTTAAGTCCTGTTTCAGGATTGATGTTGGAAACGATTTTTTCGAAATCCAAAATAACAACTAATCTATCCTCCAACTTCAATACACCGGTAGATACACCATTGTCATCTGACTGAATGGTCCCGTCCGGAGTGTTGATTGCTTCCCATGAGACTCTGTGGATGCCTAAAACTTCATCCACATGGAAAGCGGTATTCAAATTGTTGAAATTTGTGATAAAGAAAAGACCTACGATATTAGGATCATCTTCATAACCTAAACATTTACGAAGATTGATAACAGAAATCATCGTATCTCTCGGCATGAAGATTCCTTCTACGAAAGGATGCGCATTAGGAACCGGTGTTACATGCTGATAGGTAAGAATCTCACGAATTTTTGCTACGTTGATTCCATAGTAATTATCAGCCACCTTAAATTCCAAAATTTCTAGCTCATTTGTTCCAGATTCCAATAAAATATTAGTATCCATTCTTTTCTCCTCCCAGTTCTAATGTATGAAATACCTGAATCTAATATCATAATTCAATATTTGTCGTGGTATCCCCCAGCATCATCTGCAATTTAAGTGAACTTAAATCACTTAAGTTCTCCGGTTTAAATTGAAACAAAAGGACCAACTCCTCAGTAGTTCCTGCTTCAACTGTGCCACTAAACACGCTTAAATCATTTAAAAGGATGGTGTTATCCGCTGTATTGGACGCACCTCCTGCAGATGCTTTAAATTTGATGCCGGTAGACGGTATATCAACAACAATATCGCTATCCGTGGTATTTGTTACATCGAATATTATTACCAAAAAGTCATTTCCGCTTTGAGGGGTGATATCATAATATCCACCCATAGAGTAATATGACATTTCTACACTGTTTTTAAATGCGAAGTTTAAGCCGGCAATCCCAAGTGCGTCAGTAAGACTAGCAGAATTTGTAGGCTCTGCCTCTTCTGTCACAGTAGGATCTGTGCCATCGGTTTCTTCGGATACAGGCTCGGTAGTTTCTTCAACAGGAGTTTCTTCTGTAGCTGAAGGGTCTTCTGTAACCTCTTCCACAGGAGTCTCCTCCGAAGTAGTGTCACTGCTATCTGTATCTTCTATTAGATTTACATATCCCTGTTGCTTTGTAGCATTAAACTTGGAAACAGTTTTCGCACAATAAACAGCGATTGTATTTTCCTCTTCTTCAGACAACTCATAAACTTTAGCACATCCGGTGCAAAGAAATGTAATTGTCAAACATAGGACATAAAAAATTAATTTTTTCTTTTTCAAAATTAATCTCCCGCCTTTTTCTGTTACATATTACTATAACTTTATCATTCTTAAACTAAATATTCAACAAATTTAGCACAATTCATATATATTTTTCCCTTTATTTATCCAATTCAAACCAAAATTCCACACCATTTTCGTAATTCGTAACACCGCATTCCTTATGGAAGGAATCCATAACGGCTTTTACAACGGATAATCCGATTCCACTGCCGCCATAAGCTCTGGTTCTGGCCTTATCTACCTTGTAGAATTTTTCCCAGATTCGCTGGATACTATCTTCGGGGATGGGATCCCCGGTATTAAATACGCAAATTCGCACATCTTTTTCTTTTTCTATTACTTTTATGCGCACCTGCTTGTCATATTTTGCATAGTGAATGGCATTGGTGATGTAATTGGAAAGCACCTGTTCCGCGAAGAATTCGTCCGCCCAAACCTGTACTTCATCAAAGTCTTCAACTACAATAGAAACCTCACTTTGATCTGCAAGGATTTTGTTGGAAGCAACGATTCCCTCTACCATGGCTTTCAACATAATATGTTCCATATTTACGTTGTCATGACCGTATTCAATCTGGTTTAAGGCCAAAAGCTGTTTCACCATGGTATTCATACGTTTGGCTTCATCCACAATCACTTCACAGTAGTATTGCTGGCTTTCCTTGTCCTCAATCACACCTTCTGCAAGACCTTCGGCATAACCTTGAATCACGGCGATTGGAGTCTTTAATTCATGGGAAACATTGGACAAAAACTCTTTTCGCATTTCTTCGGTTTTGTCCTTTATTTCCAAATCATGTTGTAGTTCCAAATTTGCCTTTTTCAAATCACCGATGGCCTCTTCCAAGGATTCGGAAAGTTTGTTCATATGAATACCCAAACGATCCACTTCATTTGCGGTATTTTTTGGCACATACTTGGCATTAAAGTCCAATTGTGTCATTTTTTCAGAAATCTCGGTCAATTCATGAAGGGGTTTGGTTAAATAACCGGAAAGGATTCTGGCCACCACAACAGAAACCAAAATACCAAATACTCCCACATAGATCAAAAACCGGTTGGTCACTTTTGCACTTTCGTGTAAGCTGGCCACCGTTGTTCGCATCATAACAATGTTTCCGTCTTTTAGGATTCCCCAAAGGATCAGATATTCCTGATTGTTTCGATCGTCCGTCAACCGCTCAATGGTACAATCCTCTTCTTCAATATTTAACCAAGGACTTCTTCCGGATCCACCGAACAAAATCATATACATCTGACTTTTGATCAAATCGTAATCATTTTGACTGGCAAGGCAAACCGTTCCGTCAGAAGACATCACAATGGTAGAAAGATTCTCCTTGGATGTCATTGCCTCAAAAGTCAGATAATAATCATCCGTATACAACTCCTCATTTTCCGCTGCCTGATTTAATGCCTGGAAGGTGGAAACCATGGCTTTTTGTTTGGAATAGAGATAAATCTGTCCAAGTAAGGTAGTATTCAATAGGAAGATCATAAATAAGATTCCTACTACCACCAAAATAATAGAAATTGATAGCTGATTCCGGATGCTTTTTTTCTTTTTAGTCTTCCACTTCAAATTTATAACCCATTCCCCAAATAGTTTTTATATATTCACCTTTATCACCCATTTTGCTGCGAAGCTTTTTCACATGGGTATCGATGGTTCTGGCATCTCCAAAATAATCATAATCCCAAACACTGTTTAGGATTTTTTCTCTGGACAAGGCGATGCCTTTATTTCGAATAAAGTATTCCAAAAGTTCAAATTCTTTTACAGAAAGATCTAGGCGTTTGCCATCAACCATAACTTCATGAGCATCGATTGACATTTCAATGCCGCCAATGGACAATAATTTTTGCTCATCCATAGACTCTCCGGCACGGCGAAGTACCGCATTTACTCTTGCCACCAAAACCTTTGGAGAAAAAGGCTTAGAAATATATTCGTCCACACCAAGAGAAAAACCAGTCAACTCGTCTTCTTCTTCACCTTTTGCTGTAAGCATAATCACAGGTACATCCGATGTTTGGCGAATCGCTTTTAATACATCAAAACCGTTTAATCTCGGCATCATAACATCCAATAACACAAGGGCTATATCAGGATGATCCATAAACATATCCAACCCTTCCTGTCCATCACCGGCTTCCAATACGTCATAGTTTTCACGTACCAAAAAGTCCTTTACCAATTTACGAAGTCTGGCTTCATCATCCACAATTAAAACTTTGATTTGATTCACTGCTGTATCCTCCTATGCATCCAATGTACCACGTAATTGTTAAAAAAATGTGAAAAACTATTGATTTAACTGTGCCTCTCTCTGTGTCAAAGCAGCCTCTCTTTGTGTAAGCTCCTGTTCCCAGGAGGCATATTTGTTTTGAAGTTTTGTCTCATAATCCAAAATGGTGGGCGAAGTACTTGTCAATGTAATTCCAAACATAGCAATCACCAGTACAAGAAGGGCCACAACCATAATGCGTAGCACCTTCACCTGGGAAGAGCTATTTCCTTTCACAGGCTGTTTTACTTCCTTTGTAACCACCACAGGTTCTTTTGCTTCTAATTTAATTACAGGAATTTCCGTTCCCGAAAGGGATTTTTGATATTGCAAAGAAACAAATACGTCATGTAAAAATGCGTATCCTACTTCTGTCTTAAATAATTTTTGATCCAACAGCTGCTGATAGATTTTTAAAATATCTGAAGCTGTTTTCCCCTGCATCTGCTGTTTTAAGTACTTAACGGCTTTTTGCTCTTTTAAAGCCTGCTTATACTCCTCTTCATTTGAAAACATAAACCCGTCAACGATTCGTAATTGTGCCATGGTAATCCCCTTTCAAAATCTAATTTGATTGTATCATAACATTGGAAAATATGGCAGAAAAATAAGGAATTCAGAGTTTTGAGCAATCGAAAAGGAGCGGCGGTCCGCTCCCTTTCATCTTGAGGAAATATGGAACACAATTTCGTTACGAAAAAATCATGCGCTAAAATTTTTCGTAAGACGAAAGAATGTATATGTTAATGAGCGTTTAAGGAGTCACTCTTATATCTCGCTCATTACAGTTGTAAGTATAACACCTTAAAGGACACAAAAAGGACACACCGAAATGTGTCCTTTTTATTAACATTGTATTTATTTTAAAACAATACTTTTCTATTATACCGGATATGCTCCATTTGCTTTATCAGCCTTTGCAGGATCTACATGAGTCTGCTGTGCCTGACGGTATTCAAAAAACTCTGTAGCAACCTTAGGGAACAATGCATAAGACAAAACATCTTCATCCTGCTGTTTCCACTGTGCACATTCTTCTTCAAATTTCTTCAAGCCGGGCTCAAGCAAATCTGCAGGACGACAGGTGATGGCTTTATCTTTGTCATCTCCCAATACCTTTTCAACCACTTCAGGATTGAAAGGCTTTACAGTCTGTCCGTACTTACCAAGTAAAATATCCTTGGTCTGCTCTGTAGCAACTTTGTAACGCTCACCCATTAATACGTTAAATACTGCCTGAGTACCAACGATCTGAGATGAAGGTGTAACCAAAGGAGGCTCACCCAAATCTTTACGAACGCGAGGTACTTCTTCTAATACTTCACGAAGCTTGTCTTCCTTACCCTGCTCTTTCAACTGGCTAATCAAGTTAGAAAGCATACCACCGGGAACCTGATAACGAAGTGTGTTGATGTTTACGCCTAATACCTTTGTAGACAAAAGGCCGTTTTCAATACATTCTTCTCTGTAAGGACGGAAGTAATCAGCGATTTCTGATAAAAGTTCCTGATCAAATCCTGTTGCATAAGGTGTACCCTCAAATGCAGCTGCCATAACTTCTGTAGCAGGCTGAGATGTTCCCAGGGCAAGAGGTGACATAGCACAGTCGATAATGTCACATCCAGCTTCTACTGCCTTTAAGTAGGTCATAGAAGCAACACCGGAAGTATAATGTGTATGCAACTCAATGGGAAGGCTTGTAGATTCCTTTAATGCGCCTACCAACTCGTAAGCTTTAGCAGGAACCAAAAGACCAGCCATATCTTTGATACAGATTGAGCTAGCACCCATATCTTCAATTCTCTTTGCCATATCTTTCCAATAATCAAGGGTGTAAGCTTCTCCCAAAGTATAGGAAAGTGCTACCTGTGCGTGACCTTTTTCTTTGTTAGTCGCATTAACTGCTGTCTGAAGATTTCGAATATCATTCAAGCAGTCAAAGATACGAATAATGTCGATTCCGTTTGCAATGGATTTCTGAACGAAATATTCCACTACATCATCGGGATACTGAGAGTATCCCAAGATATTCTGTCCACGGAATAACATCTGTAATTTTGTATTTTTAAAACCATCGCGAAGCTTACGAAGACGATCCCAAGGATCTTCTTTCAAGAAACGCAAGCAAGCATCGAATGTAGCGCCGCCCCAACATTCTACTGCGTTGTAACCTACCTGATCCATCTTGTCCACGATAGGAAGCATAATGGATGTTGGCATACGGGTAGCAATCAAAGACTGATGCGCATCACGAAGAATTGTCTCTGTAATTTTCACTGGCTTAGGACTAATATCTGCCATTTGTTTATCCTCCATAAATATCTATTAAACTCCGAATATTGCCATAAATACACCTGCTGCAACAGCCGTACCAATAACACCTGCTACGTTAGGTCCCATAGCATGCATCAAAAGGAAGTTGGTAGGATCTGCTTCCGCTCCAACTTTTTGAGATACACGGGCTGCCATAGGTACTGCGGAAACACCGGCAGAACCAATCAAAGGATTGATTTTTCCTTTTGTAAGGAAGCACAAAAGTTTTCCGAACAATACACCGGCTGCGGTACCGAAGCAAAATGCAACCAAACCTAAAATAACGATTTTAATGGTACTCCAGTTCAAGAATGCTTCTGCAGATGTAGATGCACCTACGGAAGTTCCCAACAGGATAACTACGATATACATCAATGCATTACTTGCTGTATCGGAAAGCTGACGTACAACGCCGGACTCTCTGAACAGGTTACCTAACATCAACATACCAACCAAAGGTGCTGTGGTAGGCAAAAGCAAACATACAATGATGGTAACAATAATCGGGAATAAAATACGTTCCAATTTCGATACCGGACGTAAGTTTTCCATATGGATTGCACGTTCCTTTTCAGTCGTAAACAGCTTCATAATAGGAGGCTGAATAATGGGCACCAATGACATGTAAGAATACGCTGCCACGGCAATAGGACCCATTAACGCAGACTGTCCTAACTTTCCTGCTAAGAAAATGGATGTAGGACCGTCAGCACCACCGATAATAGATACTGCTGCAGCCGCCTGATCTGAGAATCCCAAAAGGATTGCCAGCAAGTAAGCGGTAAAAATACCAATCTGCGCAGCCGCACCAAGCAAAAAGCTGATGGGATTTGCAATCAAAGGTCCAAAGTCAGTCATAGCACCAACCCCAAGGAAGATCAATGACGGTAAAATAGACCATTCATCTAGAGTATAGAAGTAATATAAAAGTCCTCCCACTCCGTTGGAAGTCTCTTCCGGAGATGCAATGATGTCCGGATAAATATTTACCAACAACATACCGAATGCAATGGGAACCAAAAGCAACGGTTCATATCCCTTTTTAATAGCCAAGAACAAGAATACACATGCAACGGCTATCATCACGTAGTTACCTACGGTAAGGTTTAAAAAGGCTGTTTGGTGGAGTAGATTGGACATGGTTTCCAATACGTAACTCATGTATTTGCCTCCTACGATTATGCTTCATTTAAAGTTGCAAGAAGGGTACCTGCTTCAATCTGAGTTCCTTCTGTTACATCGATACTTGCTACTGTTCCGTCACAAGGAGCAACAACAGGTGTCTCCATCTTCATAACTTCCAATACAACTACGGTATCACCCTTTTTAACGGAAGCTCCAACATTTGCTGCAATCTTAAATACTTTTCCTGCAGCTCCTGCTTCAATCTTTACGCTACCAGCAGCACCTGATGCCTGAGCTTTTTTCGGTGCAGCCTTAGGAGCAGCTGCAGCTGCGGGAGCACTTGTGCTTCCACCCTTTTCTTCTACTGTTACATCATAAACATTTCCGTTCACGGTAATGGTATAATTCTTCATTTTAAAATCCTCCAATTTCTTAATATCTACGTTTAATGGAACGAACAACAAAGGAATCTGTAGGTGTTCCTGTTTCACTGGCAATCGCAGCCGCGATTACGGCAATCAATTCTAAATCGTCAACTTCATCAGATGACGCTTCCGCAACTGCAGGTGCTGAAACTGTAGCAGTTTCTTTTTCACCGGCAAACTTCTTTTCCAAATAAGGAATGATTCGGAAGCAAAAGATTACCAAACTGATTAATACCAGAATGACAAATACAGTCAAAATACCCATTACGGTATTTAATGCAGCCTTTTGCATAATCTCTCCGAGAGTGTATACCAGTTCCACATTTATTGCTGTAACTTCCATACTGTTTGCATTAAATACATAGATTAATTTGGCATCGCGACGATCAAAATCCAAGGTCAAGGTTGTTGTTAAGGTCTTTCCTGATTTGTCTACGGAAAAATCAGAATAACCATTAAAGTCACCGACCTGCGTCATCACTTCTGCCCAATCGGAAATCAGAGCGTAATTTAATGCAGCGTCTTCACTGTCTTTTACCTGTGCTTCGTAGTAAGAAACATACTGTATTACTTCTTCCTGACTCAATGACATCAAAGAAGTCGCAGTATTTTGCGCAGATGCTTCCAACTGTTCTTCTGTATAACCACCGTAGGTTACATCTTCTTTGGATGAACATGCTCCAAAAACAAACATTACAGCTAAGCAGCAGGCAAGAAATGTAAGTTTTTTCTTCATATCTTCACCGCCTTACTTTGCGCTATGTTTTTTGTATACGCTGTCGCTTTTTTCAAAAAGCATATCAAAACCAGCGATTAAGTATTTTCTTGCATCCGCAAAATTAACCACACGATCCACAATGCCACGACGTGCCGCATTGGAAAGTCCGGTCTGTGTTTCTTCGAATTCTGCAGCAGCCTTTGATACGTCTCCGTTTTCTCCGGCTAAAATGCCACCTGCAAGATTTGCATCCATAATGCTCATGTCAACATCAGGGAATGCATAGGTTAAATCAGCACCCAAAGACTTACCATTCATAAAGAGATAAGCGGAACCGCCTGCCTTTTTGGTAATAAAGTTAATCTTCGGTACAGATGCTGATGCAAAAGCAACACTGAGTAATGCCAAAGCCTTGGGCAAATTCATTTCTGCACATTCGCATGCCTTGTAAGCATTTACGTTTGTTAAACTAAGTACAGGAATTTCATATGCATCACAGAACTTAACAAAGGAAGCTGCCTTTTGAGCACCCTTTGCAGTAAGCACTTCACCATCTTCAATGGCCTGGTTACCAACAACACCGATGGTCTGACCATTTAAGATTGCAAAACCTGTTACCATGTCCTTTGCATATCCTGCCTTTGTCTCAACAAAAACATTTCCGTCAGAAAGTTCTGATGCGATTGCTGCAACCTCATCTCTCTTTTCTTCTAAACCAACAGCTCCGCGATTCAAGTCATCTAAACATTCATCAGCGAAAGCTCCGTCCATAGAAGATGAAGGCAATACAGCCACCATCTGACGAATCTTATTTAATACTTCTTCTTCGTTGCCAATGCCGTCAACATTTCCGGCTGCAAACTGGAAGTCTGCAGAAGAAGTATCATTCTTTTCGGTATAATTTCCTGAAATTGCATCAGGTGAATTAACGAATAATTTTGCATCATTGGTCATAAATGCAAAGTCTGAAAGTGCGGGAAGTACAGATAAACCACCTCCGCAGTTTCCAAAAATACCTGTAATCTGAGGCACAGATCCACTGGCTTCACATGCCTTAGCAATGATTTCACCAATTGCTTCTGTGGCATCAAAAGCCTCCTGAAGACGTACACCTCCGCAATCAATTAATCCAATTACAGGAGCTCCCATTTTCATAGCCTTGTCATACACGTTTAAGATTTTTTTCGCGTGCATTTCACCAATAGTGCCATTCAAGACACTGCTATCCTGACTGTAAACAAATACCAAACGTCCATCAATCAATCCGTATCCTGTTACTACTCCATCAGACGGAGCCTCTTTGGGATTGAGATTGAAATCTGTAACTCTGGCTGTAATCAAAGAACCCAATTCAACGAAACTATCTTCGTCTAAAAGATTCTCCAGTCTGAGAATTGCAGAACTATTCAGTCCTTCACTCATGTTTTTTCCCTCCATTTATATATAAAATTTCAAAAATTGCGCTAGAATAATCATATCGGATTTGCCATTTTATTTCAATAGATTTCACAAAATATTGTCAAAAATTTATCAATATTTTTTTATAAAAAAATACCGAACCCTATTTTTAAGGTTCGGTACAACTATTTTCTTATACTCCTACGGTTAAATGAGTGGCCTCTTCTTCCGCAGCCTGCTTGAATTCTTCTACCTGAACAGGATTTAATGTAGGTAAATCTTCCAAGGATGTTACACCAAAAGAACGTAAAAACTGCTCTGTGGTACCAAACAACATAGGTCTTCCAGGAGCATCCATTCTTCCGATTTCTTCTACCAACTGAAATTCTACCAAACAGCTTACAGCATGATCGCAGCTCACACAACGAATCTTTTCGATTTCAGCCTTTGTTACCGGTTGTTTGTAAGCAATGATGGATAAAGTTTCCAAAAGTGTATCCGTCAAAGAATACCGCTTAGGCTGTTTTGCTATTTTAATCAGGTATTCATAAATGGACGGCGGTGTACACATCTGGTAGGAACCATCCAATTTGGTAATGCGAATTCCTCTGTTTTCGTTTTCGTAACGCTCTGCCAATTCATCTAACAAAGAAATCACATCGCTTTTTTCAATTTCCAATGCCGTTGCGATTTTATCGGGGTCAACGGAATCCCCCATGGTAAACAATATACCCTCAACTATAGACAATAATTCTTGTCTTTCCATATTTTACTCCTACGCTGCAACTTGTGATTCAATCTGAATGTCATCAAAGATATTTTCCTGAACAATATGAATCTCACCAGATTTCATTAATTCAAGAATTACCAAAAATGTAACAATCACCTGAACCTTAGAAGACTGTTTTTCCAAAAGTTCACGGAAAGAAAAACGTTTGTGAGATTTCGCATAAGCGGAAATCTCCGTCATCTTTTCATCAACGGAAACCTCTTCTTTTTTGATTTCACCGAATCTGGAACGAACCGGATCCACCCTTCCCTTTTGCCGTTTCAATACCGACTGGAATACCACGTTTAATTTGTTTAAGGTCAAATCAGAAATCAGTTCATCTACATCTACCGGTTCTTCATAAGCCAACACTTCGTCGGGAATGGTAGGAACCTTGTAAAAGATCTGATTCGCATCTACCTGACGATCACGAAGCTCATAAGCATAGGTCTTGTACATCTTGTATTCCAAAAGTTGCTGAACAAGTTCTGCACGAGGATCTTCCTCTTCCTCTTCTTCCACAACCTCTTTTGGCAACAACATCTTTGACTTAATGTTTAACAAAGTGGCGGCCATAACCAAGAACTCACTCATAACATTTAAGTCCTGACGCTTCATCTCGTCGATATACTCCAAATACTGATCGGTAATCTCAACAATGGGGATATCATAAATATTCACTTTATTCTTATCAATCAAATGAAGAAGCAAGTCCAAAGGACCTTCGAAGGCTTCTAATTTGAATTTCATTTCCATAGTAATACTCCCTATATATTGTGGTCAAAGCACAACTATTCTACACAATATAGAATTATGTCCTTATGCATTATAAAGGGATTCCATGAAAAATTCAAGTGGCAAATACAATATTTAGTGTTTTTTATAAACTCTGCCACTATAACTTGGAATATCCATAACCATTTACCATGGCATCCAATGGAATTCCCTTTTTGCAGAACGGGCACTCACTAGGACTGTAGGTAGCATATCCCGGCATATCCGCATCGGTAAACAAAGAAATTACCTGTGTATCATCAATATGATCCGTGGTACTGAAGATAGAAACTACACCTTGTACAATACCGCCGTAGTATTCGATACACTCCAAACTTCTCTTAACCGTTTCTCCTGTGGTCATGGTATCCACCAAAACGATGACATTTTTTCCTTGAACCGCAGGTTTTACATTTTCCCGGAACATAAACTGATGAATGCTGTTTTCTTCCGGTTCAACAACATATACAGTTTCATGCATGTTGGTATTATGGAAATCACCTTTTTCCAATTCGTAAGCCAAAAATCCGCCCAATACGGAAGTGGCGTCCAAGCAAACAATGGTGTCCACCGTAGTAATGCGGTGTAACATCTTTGATTCCAAACTCTTTGCAGCTTCCATAGCCTCTTTGGTTCGAATCTTAATACGAGTTACATCAATGTAATAATTGATATGTGACTGACTGGTAGCAAAATGGCCTTGTGCCGCATTGATGGTAACCAACTTGTCGTCCTTTGCGAAAAACTTCACCATTCTGTCTTTAATTTCTGTTCCCATATAATACCCTCCTTGTCATGTAACCTACATCTATTTCTTTCCGGTTGAACCGAATCCGCCTTCTCCACGGTTCGTTTCGCTTAATTCATCTGTCTCCGTAAATTCCACTGCCAAAAACGGAAGAATTACCATCTGTGCAATCTTTTGCATAGGCTCCACAGTTCTTGTAACTTCACTGTCATTATGAAGCGCTACTTTAATCTCTCCTCTGTAATCCGCATCTACTACGCCTACGCAGTTTCCGGGACGAAGTCCTTCTTTTGCAGAAAGACCGGAACGGGCAAAAATACCTCCAAAGTAGCCTTCGGGGATGGCTGTAGCAATCCCAGTTCCAATCATTAATGTTTCATGAGGAGCAATCTCCACTTTTTCACTTAAATCAGCAAACAAATCATATCCCGCAGCATAATCGCTTCCTCTTTCCGGAACCTTTGCTGTGGAAGTCAGTTTCTTTAATAAAACTTCCATTTAATCCTCCTTTTTTACATTCGGATGAAATGAAAATTTATTCTCACATCCGTTCAATAAACGCTTAATATTACTTCTATGCTTAAAAATAGCCAAGGCCGCT
>JAEEGH010013147.1_pt1 | contig 18421 bp, 15 predicted proteins | sample 9134181 | NCBI WGS metagenome assembly JAEEGH01 (sample SAMN16246544, study PRJNA631951) | gut metagenome | biome: gut microbiome; feature: rumen; material: DP-attached | host: Bos | place: Iran: Karaj | collected 2018-10 | reverse complement strand
GATCGAAACGACGAAATTGTATCTGAAGTCGCCTGAATGCAAAATGAACTGGATCGGGCAGCTTTCCTGGCGGACGTTGCCGAGCATGGAATGGGCCATTGACGATGCCGTCGCGGCTGGTTGCAAGGCGCTCTTTTTCCATGGTGGATTGGTTGATGAGCTGTTCAACAATCACGATGAAGCGCAGTTGCGGAAGTGGGTGGAATACGGCAAGGCGAAAGGCGTTCCCGTGGGCACTGCCGGCCATTCGGTTGATACGCATCGTTGGGTGGATTCATTTGATATTGTTGATTTCCATGTGGTCCCGTTCTTCAACTGCGGCAGTGTTCATTCGAAACTGGGCGGCGAGCGGTTCCAATTGGAAGATCCGCCGAAAGCGGTGGAATTCATCCAATCCGTCAAGAAGCCCTGCATTGCCTACAAGATTCTCGGCGCGGGACGTATTGACGCGACCATGGGATTCGATTATGCGTTGCGCAATATCAAGCCTGGCGATGTCATCAACGTCGGCATGAATCGCGCGGACAATGACAACATCGTCGAAGAAGATGTCGCTATTGTCGAACGCATGCTGAAGTAATTTTATCAAAGATAATGTTTTAAAACGAACAACGCGCGGCTTCACATGAGCCGTGCGTTGTTTTTTAGATACTGCGCATGATTTTGTTGAATAAAAGGACAAAACGTTCCATCCCGCCCATGATTTTGAGGAAATTGCGGTTGTATGGATCATGTAAGTATTTGATGATGAGTTTCAAATCAGCAGCGGGAAACTTGACTTTGTTTTTAGGCGTAATCCATGGATATTCCAAATTCTCGCTGTTTCGCCCCGCATTACTTGGTTGAAGCGGATTCAATTCCTTCATCAGAAAAGCATATGTTTCAGGATTACTTTTTTCGAAAAAAGCTTTGATGGATGGATTACGCATTGCTATTCTCATCAGTAATTCTAAATCATGATTGTAAGGTGGTAGTTTGATATCGCCTTTCTGTTTTGCATATGCGGCTTTACAGAGCTTTTCCACTGCCATTTGGAGAAGCACGAAGAGTGAGGAGCCACGCAGATGAATGATAGAGTCATCATTAGCCATTTGTGTTTGTTTTTCTTCTTTTAGATGGCCAAACAATATCTTCGCGGCGCAGAAATTCTCCTTTGCCTCCTGAAAAAATGCGTTTGAAATGCTCGTCGTATCCATTTCAGTCCATTAAGCTTGCCACATCTTCCTTTGGCACATTGCGTGCATTTTTCATGTTCCATCGGATAGGAAGCTTCATTTTGCCATTTATGATCTTGTCCCAATCCTTTTGATTGACCAAAATGACGGAACTCGGATAGGGGACGCCTTCGCTCAACGCCGCGTCAAAGTTGAATGGACTCGGCTTGGAACAGGATGGCACACCTTCCGTCAATTCCAGAATGCGGATTATCCGGTCTTGGTTGGTCAGAAACAGCTTGGCATCTTTCATTTCAGAGTCAAGTTTATAATGGGCGGCAATCAATTCCATTGCCGTTTCTTCTTTGCTTTTGGTGATGGTTGTCATGGTATTGCTATAACTATGATGTTATTTGTTCGTCAATTTTCTTTGACAATACAATAACATAATTATTTGAAAGGTCAAATAATAAAAATAAAAAATAATACATGAGTTGAATATGCATTATTGTATGAATAATAGTGCATATTGGACATTTGTTCTCATGTCATTCATATATAAGGCTGTATGCAGGGTATTGAAATATTCTTACAATCAGCCTGTTGAAGACAGGCAAAACTCAAAATGGCTGTATTTCCGTCACCGTGAGATATTTCCCAAAGCCATGAGGACGTAGGATGTGGAGAGGGCGGGCAGCGATTCCATCCAACGGCCGTTGTCGTTGACCCATGAACCGTCCTCTTTCTGGCGTTTCGCGATGGCGGCGACCATTTCGGCCTGCCAATCGTGATCGACGCCTTTGGCGTCTGTAATGATCGGTTCGTTGAAGAGGGCGAGCGTCTTGCTGAAGGTGTGCAGATAATAGTAGTATCCCGCTGCGCCGACGCCTGGATTTTCATCAACCGTGTAGTAACGTTTCACCCAGTCAAAGGCGGATTTCATGCGAACGTCGTCTTTGTTGACTTTCGCATAGATGAGGCATTTGAGGCCGGAATAGGTCATGGAGCCGTAGGAACGGAGCATCTGGGCACGATCCATTGGCGGGCGGCCGCCGCGTTGCGGAGCGGCCGCGTCCGCTGGACGCATGGCATCCGACGGACTGTAGATGAAACCGCCTTTGTCTTCCGCAGGAGCGGATTTGACCCATGCGGACTGGTTGGTTTCTTGTAGATTCTGGCAGTGGGTGATGAAGGTAAGCGCTTTGTCCCAAGCAAGTTTTGCCGTTGCCGCGCGTTGCGGATCATTGTTGAGCGGCTCTTTGTCAAGATGTTCCGTGACATGGAGGGCTTCCATGGCCCATGCGGTGTTAGAAAGGTCCGAACGGCGTTGGCGACCATAACCCGTTCCAGCCGCGTTTGGATCGTGTTCAGGATTGCCTTCCGGATAGACGTCTGGGCTGAGCAGATAGGCACGGGCCTTTTTCATGATCTCTAAATCTTTGGGGCGGTTGAATTTGGCGAGACAGACTAGACTGATGGACGTGGAATAGACGGGATAGCTGCGGCGGCCCATGGATGCGTCGATGACGCCGTTCTCTTTTGCACAACTGACGATGTAGTCGAGCGCCTTTTCAAGCTTCGCTTTTGTGTCAGGCAACGCGGCGGACGGCGTGTCTGCGATTCCAAGACAGGCGAGCCCCGTGATGGCGGGATGGAGCATCCATGAACCGTTCGGCATCTGGTTTTTGAGCAGATAGTCCACGCCTTTGGCTTGGACGGCTTCAATCTGGCTTTTCAGCTCCGGTTTGGGGGCGGCGGTCACGATCATGGCCGCCATGATGGCGAATGTGAACAGAATCGTCTTTTTCATGAGAATTTATGATTAGTTGTTGACGTCGAATATGTTGCGAATCGCTTTCGCCAAATCGGACATACGGTACGGCTTACGGAGGAAGCCCAACGCGCCAGCGTCCAGAACGTCTTTCGCGTCTTCTTCTGAAACATAGCCGGAGGAAAGGAGCACTTTGACATTCGGATCGATTTTCTTCAGAAGATGGAAGGCCTCGCGGGCGTTCATCTCCGGCATGACCATGTCCATGAGGACGAGATCGATGGCGTGCGGGTTGCCTTCGTAGATTTCGACGGCGTCGCGGCCGTTTTCTGCGAGAATGACCGTGTATCCGAGCTCGATGAGCATGCTGGAGATGACATCCCAAATCATGTCTTCGTCATCGACGAGAAGGATGGTTTCCGTGCCTTTCCAACTTTCTTGTGGTGTTTGCGAGGCGTTTTTGACGGTTTGCACAGGGAAGAAGAGGCGGATTGCGCCGTCTGCGTCAATCACGGCATCGCCGTCGTGGAGTCTTGCGACACCGCCGACATAGACTTGCGTATCAAATGGTAAGTCGGTTTTGTTTGAAGTTGCCGCATCGGCATGGATGGAGACCATGATGTAGTCGTCCGCTGGAAGGGAGATGTTGAGTTTGCGCAATTCATTCAATTCGAAGTGCTTCTGCTCCAACATGACATTTGTGATCGTGTTGGGTGCGGAGGCTTGGACGATGGATTGGATGGCATCCAGAAAGGCGTTCTGCAACTGATAGACGTTGCCGTGCAATGTGAACTGGCTCTGCGGGGCGAAGGTGATGGTCCGCCCGTCCTCCAGAATCTTTCGGCAACGTTCGACGACGCCTTTGAGCGTGGCGACGAGATTGATGTCCTCTTGGTCGATTTTAACAGCGGTCTGTCCGCCAATATAATCGATTGATTTCATGAGAGTTGCAAGAGCGGCCGTGCTTTTTCCAAGAAAGTCCTCTGCCGATGGGAGGTCTTCGACTTCGTCTTCAAGAAGATCATGGTAGCTTTGGAGCTTTTGCGCGTCCGAATGGAGGAGCTTTGCGCAACCATTGGCGAAGATCAGGAGCTCTTGGAATTTTTCCGCATCGCTGAGCGTATTGTCGTCAAAATGGAAGTGTGTCATTGTTGTGGTTTGGTTTTAAATGACGTGATGATAGGTGTTAGCGGTTGAATTCGCGATCCGCGAGATCCATGTGCGCATTCCAGTCGAATACTTTGTAGTTGTGTTCGCCTGTGCGGATATGGTAGCCCATGCCGTCGCCGATGAGCGGCTTGTCCAACGGCGGCATGATGTCGGATGGAAGTCCTTCGCGTCCAAAGAGTTTCCAAACAGGAGCGGCTTCATGGACGGCGAGCCATTCGCCGCGTTGATCCGCCCATAGGTCTTCGTCCGCACTGGTCACATAGACGGCTCGCGGCGCGACAAGCGCGACGAGTTCATGCTGGTCGAACGGAAGGTCGTCTTCGCGATCGATGTATTTTCGGTAATTGCCGCAGAACCAATGCTTGAAGGCGTTTTGGATGACCTTCAGCGATTCGCCGAAGCGGCGTCTGGCGATGGCGGCTCCGGAGCAACCGGAGCAGTTGGAGATGGTGAGCGCCCACCGTTCGTCCTGCGCACCGCACCAAAGGGCGGTCTTGCCGCCGCGCGAATGGCCTGTGACGGCGCAATGTTTTTCATCGATGTCCGGATCGGTTTCAAAATAATCCATGACGCGTGAGCCGCCCCATGCCCATGCGGCAATGGTGCCCCATGAGTTGAATTTGCGCGCGGCGGGATTCTGGAGATAGGCGTGGATTCCAGTCGTGAAACCGTCGTATTTGTCTGGAGCGACGTCTCCGTTGAAGAACGACGCGGCGGCGTAGCCGCGTGCGACGATCTGTTCTGCCGGCCAGAAATCCGATTTGATTTTTCGTGTGGGATCGATGTTGCTACGGTCGCGGTTGCAGATGAGCAGGAAGGCGGGAGCGGGCTTCGTCCGATTATTGGGAATGAAGAGGTTAAGATGGATGACTGGGGCCCCCGGCTTTGTGCCGAGATGGATGTTGACGAGCTTCAGTGTGGCGGCGCCGTCCATGGCCTGCCGGTCGATTTTTACGATCTCGAACCATTCGTCTTGTGGCCGTTCAGGCGAGTATCCGTATAGTTCGTTGCGGAAGAGATCGAGCAGTTTGGCGCGGCGTTTGGCCCATTGGGCGGTGGTCGTGATGGCCTGCCCGTCGTCGTCCTTCAGGAGCGGCGGGAGTTCATACGACGGGACTTTGTCTTCGAAATAGTTGATTTCCGTGCGTTTTTCGGAGAGCTTCTGTGCCAGTTCGATATTTTCTGTCCAAGTGTCAGTCTGTGTCATGGCTGTCATGTAGAATTTGAATTTTGTGGTGGGAGGGCGGCGCGGCCGGCCGCCTATGTCGCTTAATGGTTCTATAAACTAATCCGCCTTTTGTCGATGTCTAATATAATGGAAAATATCTGCGTAAATTTCATCTGATTCTTGCGAATAGTTTGTTTTTTTCAGAATATGGGTTAATTTTATAGGATTTGAATGACTGGATTCAATTCAGATGACTATCACATAAATCAAGAGAAGGAATGAAACCATGAAAATGATGAGAAACGTGTTGGTTCTGGCCGCGATGGTTGGTTTGTGCCTGTTCGGCGCCTCCTGCGCTCGCAACGAACAGCCGACCAGTGCGAATGTCACAAACGAGCAGTACAGCTGGGGAACGTACCGTGCGGATTTTGATTCGACGATGTTCCTGTTGGACAAGGCCGTCCGCAACGCCTGCGCGCGCGCCCGCCTCGTGAAGCGTGAGCAGACCTTCCGCGGCAACTTGAGCTACTACAAGTATCAGGATGTCGATGGCGTGGAAGTGAAGGTCACGATCGTCGAACTGAAGGAAGGCGGCGTCCGCATGAAGATCCGCATCGGCTCCATGGGCGACAAGGAATCCAGCCAGAAGCTGTTGCTCGCGATTGACGATGAGCTTCGCCTGTTGGTGACGACGCCCGCTGCTATGTAATTAACAATTAATAAATTACAATTAACAATTTACAGTTTTTTACCCCAGCTGGAATTTCCATCTGGGGTATTTTTTTTCTGTGAGAAAAGTTCATGTCATTGACTGGAAGGTTGGGTAGCCATGGGCAGTTGTTCTTTCGATTTGTCCAAGGCATGCGATCATGTATCTTTCAGGTATGATGTTCTAACACTTCCATGTCTATCATTGTTAATTGTAAATTATTAATTGTTAATTATTCAGACAGAAAGGCTTGAGCGGCCTTGATGAGGTCTTCGTGGTCTTTCAACCCGCCGATTTCACGGCAGCTGTGCATGGCCCAGAGGGCGGAGCCGATGTCGATGCCAGATACGCCGAGTTCGGCGGCGCATGTCGGGCCGATGGTGGAGCCGCATGGCATGTCGGAGCGGTTGACGAAATCCTGCAATTTGATGCCGTGCTTCATGCAGAGGGCGCGGAAACGGGAGGCCGTCTCGGACGTCGTGGCATATTTGAAATCCGCATTGTGTTTGACGACGATGCCTTGGTTCATCTTCGGAGCGTAGGCGGAATCGTGCTTTTCTGGATAGTTCGGATGGACGGCGTGGGCGGAGTCGATGGAGAGCATGGCGGATGCCGCCATGGCGCGGTAAGTGTCTTCCTGTGTGCCTTTTGCGGCGAGCGTAATGCGATCCATGACGGTGTGGAGGTAAGTGGAATTGGCGCCTTGCGGCGTACGGCTGCCGATCTCTTCGTTGTCCGCCAGGAAGATGACGGGCGTGATGCCTTTGGCGGGCTTGGCGTCGATCAGGCCGCAGACGGCCGCATGGCAGGACGTCAGATTGTCCAGCCGCGGCGAGCTGATGAGCGAATTGTCCAAACCGACGACGGTCGCGGGCTGGATGTCGTAGAGGAACAGCTCCGCGTCCAGAATCGTGTCGATCTTCTGCTTGGCGGCCTTGGCGAGTTCCGCCACGAGTTCATCGACGGATTTGCCGCCGAAAAGCGCCGCCATCTGCGATTGCGGATTGAGGGCGAGGCCGTTGTTGACGCCGTGGTTCAGATGGATGGCGAGATTCGGAATGACGGCGACGGGGCGGTTGATGTTGACAAGAGCGGATTTCGGTTGCTTTTTCGCATCAAGAAATGCGATTCGGCCAGCCACGCCGAGCGGACGGTCCAGCCATGATGTATGGATGTCACCGCCATAAATTTGAATTGGAACACGAACGGAACCATTTGCGAATGAAGCACCTGCGAGCTTCAGCTTCGGCGCGGGACTGTCCGTATGGCCTGTGACGAGGCGGAAGCCGCCCGTCGTTTTCCCATGGTATTGGAAGGCGATGACGGATGATTGATTGCGTGTGACGAAATAGCCTTTTCCTGGCTTCAACTGCCAATGGCTTGCTTCATCTAGTTGCTGATAACCAGCATCTTGAAGCATTTGAATGGAACTGGCGGTGGCGTGGAAGGCAGACGGACTTTTGTCAAGAAATTGGAAGAGGTTCATTGTAATGATTAATGTTTAATGATTAATGATTAATGTAATGATTTGATTTTTTATTGAAAAGCGGTTGGGTTTGCTTGCGGAAATGGAAAGCCGCATTATTTTATTGCACATCATTCATGCGGGTGTAGCATAGTGGTAATGCTCCAGCTTCCCAAGCTGGCTAGGAGGGTTCGATTCCCTTCACCCGCTCCAAACTTTCTCAAGCCCAGTCCCAGTCACGGGACTGGGCTTGTTTTGTACTCAAATCCACTGCTTTCAGCGGCTGGAGCATTACCACTATGCTACACCCGTATGGGCTGGAATCGGCGCAGAATCGGCACGGACATTGTTGATCGTCAACTAAACGTCAACAGTTTTGAGGTGTCGAATGCACAGAAGAGGCAACGGAACAGGGACTTTGTATCTGAAAGATGGATGGTTTCGGTATAAATATACCAATGCTTTAGGGAAAAAGCAAACCGTCACGTTGAAGGATGATGATGGGCATCGTGTCAGTAAACGGAAAGATACGGAAAAGCTGATTTCCGATTTGACAGCAAAGACGCTTGAAGTCGATGCGTTGAAAACCAAAACTCAATTGCTTGAACGCATCGCCGTGGCACATGGCTATACTTGCCAGATTCCCATTGAATGATTCTGGGAACGGTTGCAGACACACCCGAATTATGACAGTGAATCCGATGGCGTTAGTAAAGCCCGTGTTGTCGGTTCGTTCCTGAAATGGTTTGCTGCAAAGCATCCAGACCTGAAGACAATTGGTGAAATTACCGTTGAAATCGCGGGGGAATATTTAAATAAGGTATGGCAATCAGGCATCACAGGATTAACTTACAATGTCAAACTGTGGCTTTTGAGAAATGCACGGTAGTGTCCTGTATTTTGCGCACATTTCTTTGATTGATTATTAAATCACATGTGCATAACAAATATTGTATCACCAGTATTCCATTTTGCAAGAGAGATACTGGCGTGTGCCTCATTTCGTGGCGGATATGTGCCGCAGCCTGGTCCCGACGAGCATCATGGCCGAATAGCCATCGGGAAGCTGCCGACGATGCGCGTCCGTCGGCGGATATCCTTCATGATCCTCTCCAGGCCGTTGTTTGTACGTATTTTGAGCCAATGCTCGGGCGGGAAGTCCATGTAGGGCAAAGTCTCCCCGACACTCTCCTCGACGAAATTGGCGACAGTCTCCAATTTCATTCCCCGAAGTTTTTTGGCCACGAGGGCGGCCTTTTCCCAGGCGGCCTCCTTGTCCTCCTGCGCGTGGATGGCCTTCAGCATGGTCACGACCGCCCGTGCGTGCCTCGCGGTGCATTTCCCGAAGGCGTTGCGGTACCAGTGCACGACGCAGCACCGCCATTTTGCGTCGGGGAAGAAGTCGCCGAGGGCGTCAGCCAGAACGGAGGCCTTGTCCGAACCCACAAGCCTAACGCCTGCCAGACCCCGCTCCTTCAGATACCGGAGGAAGTTCCTCCATGACTCGCCGTCCTCGCGGCTCCCCTCCGCGACACCGAGGATTTCACGGAAGCCATTGGTATTCACGCCGACGGCCACGAGAACCGACACGTTCTGCACCTCCCCGCCCCGGCTGCGCTTCAGGTACACGCCGTCGACGAACACGTAGGGGGGCTCGCCCTCGATCCGCCTCATCCGCCATGATTCGATTTTCCCGTATATCTTCCGGTTGAGCTCGCTGACCGTGCCGGAGCCGGCCTTCGCGCCCCGCAGCGCCTCCGTGATGTCCTCCACGCGGCGGACTGACACGCCGGCAAGGTACATTTCAATCAGGGCCTCCTCGACCGGACTCTGCCGCGTCTGGTATTTCCTGATGATCTGCGTCTCGAACGGGAGCGTCCGGAGCCGCGGGACGGTCAGCTCGACCTCGCCGGACGTCGTCATCAGCTTCCGTTTGTACGAGCCCGCGCGCGTGTCGAGGCGGTCCAGGCTGCACTGGTACCGGCCTGCGTTGCATATGGCGTCCGCCTCCGCGTCCGGAAGGCTGTTGAGCGTGTCCTCCACTGGCTGACGGACAAGGCGGTTCAGATGGTCGCCCACTTCCTTTTCATTGATCTTGATGGCGTTGACGATTGACTTTTCCGTTTCCTGCGCTACTTTTTCCATGGCCTGATTCCTTTGATGATTGGTTGTCTTTGTGGTGAATATAATCAATCACGGGAACAGGCCTTTTTCAAGTCCTGTCTTCAAATGTGCGCAATTTTCGGACGTTATCTTGATTCCCTTGTCGAATAAGAAACTTACACCCTCGTTATCAAAGATTCAAAAGTTTTTAATTTCAATTTTTTTGAATAAACATAGTATCCTCTGTATTTGAGCTTGTGTTTCTTGTAAATCACGCATAATTGAGAATCAATTACTTACTGTTAGCACTGCTTCAAATAAACACTTCTATAGGTTTCCACACATTCCGATTAGTCACATTTTCTGTCCATTCGGTATTGGAAAGATATAGTTGAGTGCCGACTGCACGGACAAATCCCCACTTGATTTCCGGATGACGATCTCCATAATCTTTTAGTGCATCGAACTTCTTTGCTGCATAGCTATCAATATTATTGGATTCTCCATCAGCAGTCATGCCGCCTTTGGCTTCTATAATCCATATATCGCCGTTTGCAAGACCAATGATATAGTCAGGGTAAAAATTGTTGCGGCGGAAAGCACGGCGATAAACAAGGCTAAAGAATTCATCACCTTTGTCACCATTCTTATAATACCACTTTACAGCATCATAGCTTTCACACCAACGCTCCAATTCAACTTCCGTAACAGTACGATTCGGAGGAAGAAGGATGTTGTTACCGTAATTCTCAAACACATTCTTTGAAAGAGTTGCTGTCGGTGCAATCTTTTTGTGCTGTTTATAATACTGATACGACGGAATGCACCAATCGGAAACGCGGATGTCGGTTTCTTCGATATCCGCGATCTGATTGGCACTGATGCGTTTGAATACTTCGATTAAGCGGTCACGATTATTAACTAAAAATGCATTGTATTCACGAAGAGAAAGTCCACTGATCAACTTGTGTTCTCTTGCGAAGTCCTCTTCTTCTTGCGAAAGCAATGACATTTGCATATCCTGCGGACCAAACAGAACATAGAGTGCATTGTTTGATATGTTTTCATCGATGCCGATAGCCAGTGCGATTCTACGCTTTGCATCACGAATAATAAAACCGTCATCATGGTTGTTAATCTGGTGTTCACCACTGAACACGGAATTCAATTTCATCATATCGTGGGTAGTTCGCGCAACACCCTCAATGGCTTCGGTCTTCAACTTCGTTCCGAAAACATATCCTTTGGATACTTCAAGTTCATGCTTATTTAATTTCCCATTATGATCAATGTCACATTCTTCAAGCATAGCATTTCTAACCACTTCCACAACAGCGCGGGGATTTACGGCAAAACGGTCGCTGCCATTAAGTGCCTCTTTCTGCAAACTCAAATTCGGGGCAGTAAATTTGCGCTTGTACTGATAGGTATAGAACGAATCTCCTAGGCTGGAAGTAAGTCCTTCAGAGAACTGACTATCCAATGTATAAAGATAGCAGTTATCAATCAAATCACTGTTATAGTGCTTGCGCTCTGGCATTCTACGTATACGTCCAACCGTTTGAATATTGAAACGCTCGGTTCCGCCTTCACGCAGTTTGACAAGGATCTTTGCTCTTGGACAATCCCATCCGGTAGCAATTGCCTGTTTAAATAGCAGAAATGCATAGTGTCCGTTTAGTTTTCTGATTTCTTCAGGATGTTCGGGATGATCTTCGCTGAACCAAGATGTTGAAAGTCCAGAGCTTTCAGGATATCCCATATTGTCAAGTGCCTGTTTGACACGACTAATCCATTCTTCCGAACCATTGGGAAACTGTATTAGAACGAGCGGACGAATATTAAGACCGAGCAGATCATATTCCGATTGAATTTCCTTGCGCTTCTGATCAGCAAGTTCAAGCAACAACAGATCATCGTCAAGTTTGTTGTTTTCTTCAACAGCAGTAGATACACCTTCGTTGATGGAAATACCGGTAGCAATAAGTCCAGCAGAAATGACTTCATCATCGGTGATGGTTTCGGTATGATCCCCTTTGCTGACCGGAGTAGCGGATATGCGGAGAACATGCCGTGGCTGAATGTTACCGACATACTCATTTGCCGTGTCTTTGTATTTGTGTTCTTCATCAATGAGCATAAAGATTTCAATTCCGTTATTGTGACAGAAAAGCACCTTGCTCATCAGGTCTTTATGTTCACCCTCTCGAAGAACAATATTGGAGGATTTGTTGATTTTATCCCAGTTGATAAAAAATACTTGTCCTCTAGGATCGAGTTCGGTAATAAAATTGTACACGTCACCGTAGGAAATGCCGGAAGTTACTTCTGCAAAACTGTCCTGTGACTGCTTCTGCAATCCCCCCGCACCGGGACAGAACCATAAGAATACAGTGTTTGGATTTTCGTCAAGATAATCGTCAATGAATTTGCATACCAGCACAGTCTTACCGGATCCGGTAGGCGCGGAAAGCACCATTTCATCATGGTTGGCGCATTTATGTAAGAGACTTTCCTCGTGCTTTGCCTGAAATCTATATAACGTGGCATTAAACATTATTCAGCAGCCTCCTTTAATTCCTTACCAAAGAATTCGCGCGGAATATATTTATATTTCTTCTCTCGAAGCATAGCTAACTCGTTCGAATTCAAAATCATATTCTGATTTATCCACACATTTTCGATCTGCTCATATGTTACCGGGTTCATGATGATATTCTGAAAATCATCCTTATTGAGCAGAAGTACATTCTTTATATTATCAATTTCAATGGCATTCTGTATTTCAATCATTTCCTTGATGTGCAGGCAAAGCGCATTGGAAAGTAAATAGTCTTCTGGTTTACGCGGAATCCAGTCACATTTAATGTATTTTGCATTTATTGCCAATCCATCTGACATTTTAATTGATGATAATTCTGGATATAACTCAAAATCTTTTTTGACATATTTTCCTTTGCTTTTTTCGTCTGTTTCAAAAGAAGTGATAATAACTCCATACTTTCCTTGCAAAGAATTGCCCAATGAGTCTTTCCCATAAAATAATGCCTGCACTCTAGGCCATGTAACATATCTGGAAACCCCAGTGCTTTCCCATTCATCATTACCTGGAGAAATTCCTCTTGACAGATAGTCATCTTCTTCTTTTGCGGAATGTTCATTATTGGTAACAAGTATGCAATTTCGTTTTCCGCCATCAGAAGCATTGAGCATGGCTACAGCTTGTAACGTTGTTCCTGATCCAGCAAAGAAATCTAACACTGTCGCATTTGGATTGGTACCAACAACAAATTGCAAACAATCATACACCGCATAGATAGATTTGGGATATGGGAAGTGACGATCAGGTAATAGTTGAGATAGGATGTTCGTTCCAAATGTTTCCGCATTATGACTTTTCATATTCCAAACACGTTTAGGAGGTGTGGTACCTTCTTCTTCATAGTAGGCTATTATTGTTCCATCAGTGTCATAGCCATTAGATATTGCTTTTCCCGTTTCAATATCTGTTATAGTTCCGCTTGGCAAATAATATGGTGTTCCAATCCCTTTTTTTCGATCCCATTTTATCTTTACATATCCCTTTTTGTGATTTTCTCTCAGTATTTCGGGAGTAAGTCCCCATAGAGTTTCTCTCCCTCTACTATCTAATGGCCATACAGCTACACAACCATCATGGATAGGAACTGTGTTTCGATCAACGTCATCGGGAAGTGCATCACCAATCTCTACTATATGCCCGTCCTTATTATCAATAAAAATTGGGTAAAACTGATTTGGACGAGCACCTCTTTTGCTCGTTGGTTCACGTCTTCTTAATCCCAACCATTCTATTGGTCGTTGACTATCCTTTTTAATGCTTTCATCTAGCATATTTACGCGTTGTTGTTTTATAAAGGAATTGATTCTAACAAAATAAATATACTCTTCCACGCGAGAAAATTGTCCTACTCGATATACGCCTTTTGCGCTAATTACACTTGTTATCATTTCTATTTCTGCATTTGGAAACAGTTCTTCAAGCATACAACCAAGATGCAAATACTCTTTTTCATCAATGGTGACAATTAAACTTGATCCATTCGGGTTAAGAAGTTTTTTTGCCAAACGCAAACGCGTTGCCATTAGTGACATCCATTTGCTGTGCAAATATGTATCTTTATTATCAACAAAATCATTGTTATATTTCCAGCTTCTATTACGGTTATTATATGGTGGATCAATATAGATGCAGTCAACCTTGCCTCGATGCGTCTTCTCTAAAAGATATAACGCCTGCAGGTTATCACCCTCGATAATGAAATTCCACGGAAGAGAGGGATCCTTGCAAAGTCGGCGCTCCGAATCGGCGCAGAATACGGGAATATTCTCCTCCAGCTTTTCGTCCACCGCTTCGGAATGTTCTTCCCATACAAGCCCGTATTTTTTGTCACGGAGTTGGTTTTCTATTTCATTGAACGCGCGGATAGATTCGTCATCGGAGTGCTGTTCTTTCAGTTGCTCCAAAAATGCAATCATCTTATCTCGCTTGATTTTCGATAGATTAGCCATTATTCTTCCTCCGTTATCGCAGAAGATTCCTCGATAACATCAATAGTTCCAACTACTACTGTCCGCTTAAATTTTTGAAAACTATACAATGACTCAAGGATGGATTAAATAAAGGTATCGCCAATCACCGTAATTTAAGCACGAAACCTTGAGCCATGCAATACAATACCATCTTTTCACAGCTTTTCCACTTCATTTCGAGACATCGTTTTGAAAAAAGTCAGGGAGCTGAGCAGCGACCGCTACAGCAAGGGCTTCTTGCCTGGATCCAGTTCGCCACCTGTCTGTACGACAGATAACGGGGAAGGAGTTGCTGAGGGAGATCAAGCAGGGGCTTCTGGTTGAACGGCAGGAGGAACGTGGTCATGACGCAGATATGGGGGGGCGCTGACTCACTATCTTCTCGTCTCATACCTTACATTTCTTAGCTGTACCAACTTTAGCCTTACAATGATCACGAACAAGCTCAAGTAGCTGCTCATGGGGAATTTCAGCATTATAGAGCTGCTGAAATTGGACCGCAAGACTTCGGAGAAGTCCCCCGACTGGAACAAAACGTAGCAGTTGATGCTTTTTGTGATTTTTTTGTCATGAAAATTTTAGCGGACAACAGTGACTGGGTTACTAAAAATTCACAGAACCATTTACAACACCACGAAGATTTATTTAAAGATATTTTTTCAATTTATCTAATTTCTTGAAAAGAGTTGTATGGTCTTTTATCTCTATATCGTATTAAATCAAAAGAGAGTCAAGATATATCATCTTGTGTATTATTATGTTTTTATTAAAAAACATGAACCAAACCAAGTTCATACATAACATTAGCAATTAACCCAGTCAAATCAACAATGACAATGTATGCTTCATATAAAGGCTGAATAATATCTTTTAGAACATTTTGCTGATTTTCTTCTTCTCTGGCATTGCCGAATTAAAATTTTTCAGAAAACTGCATTTTAAGCATTTTGTATACTTCAAAGAATTCATCTTTAATGGCATAATCACAAAAACTTTTTCCTTTTCCATTGCAAAAACTCCCGCTGTTATTTTTTGCATAATAGATACTTTTTGTTATCGCCTCGGCCAACTACTTTTATTAATCCGAGGTTCCGCATTTGCTTTGCAACGGTAAATGTGCGTGTTTTTTTCAATCCAAGCAGGTCGCTGATTTCTTTTTCGGTGATTTGGCCGTTTGCTTTGATGTAATCAAGTACCTTCTTCATCTGCGGAGTTATTGCTGGAATGCGCTCTGGCTCTGCCGCAGAAACGGCATTCATATTTGGCAAAATAATTTTGAACGTATTGGAGGTCACTTCGATTTGCGGCTGCTCTGGACAATCGGCATACAGATAGAAAATTCTGCGAATGCCGGTACCGTAACTTTCAATCAGGCGCAGACGATGGAATACTTCGGCAAGATTCTTGTTTCTCGGTTGAGAGATACCGGAACGAATATCATCGGGAGAAAGACCAGGAAGAAGACCACCGAGAGAAAGGAACTCCATTTTATGGTCAGTGACATTGATTATGATACTTCCACTGAAACTGTAATCACGGTGGACAATCGCATTCAATAATGCTTCGCGAATTGCTTCTTCTGGATAATCCTGCTTATCCGTCCGTACCACACCTTTTATTACAGAGCTTGTCTTATTGCAAAGTGCCAAATAGTTTACGGCGTCTTCAAATTGCTTAAATATCGAACCTGCAAACTCCTTGCTATCGCGGAACACAGTACAGGCATCGTCGCTGAACACGGCAATTTTTATTGTATGTTTGCACTGGTCAGAGAGGAGCAAGGCAAGATTCGTATAAATGCCATCTTTCTTTTGTGTAATTCCAAGAGACAGATATTTCTCCAAGTTGAATTCCACACCGTAGAAATTGAATGCTCTTTGAGCCGCTTCAAAGGTCAGCTCCTGCTCAAGAGAACGGTTCTCTTCGAAAGTATCGCCGTCGCTTTCCTTGATCATCTGACGGATTTGCTCGGGAGAAGCAGGAACGCTTGATGTCCCCTGACGCACGTAAACACCGCTCGGCTTCAAACCCTTTCCCTTGAGATAGTAGGGTTTGTTCGTACCTTCACTTACTGTAATGCGTACAATTTTGTTGTCTTGTATCGTAAAGCGTACGAACATGGTAACATCCGGCATGATTGCATCGCGGATGCCGTTGGTAATACGGGTATATTCTTTATCAACATCGGTCAATCCAACAGCATTCCCGTCGTTATCTATTCCAACATATACAACGCCTCCGTCAGTATTGGCAAAAGCTATCACTTCTTTATATATTTCCTCAGTAAACTGAGATTTAAATTCAATATTCTCGGTTTCAAACTTCATTGGAGCGCCTCCTTATAATAATCCTGACTATATTATACTCGCAAAATTCACTATGTCAATTACGAATAGCGAATTTTCAGCGAATATTCGCTATTGTTGGCGAATATTCGGTTTACGGCGAATGTTCGCTTGAATGAACGAATATTTGGATTACTGCGAATAATCTCTGATACAAATTAGCAACCAGATACACAAATACTATAATGCCCCCCCTTATTCAGGGGGCATTACAATGTTGTTTATTGTTAATTACTAAAGTTAAAATTTAATAACCGTCAACGCAAGTCCAATCAAGATGAGCGCGACGCCGACGTATTTCGGCGGCGCGCTTTTCTCTTTCAGGACGATGATGCCGAGCGCCATGCCGATGGGCAGGCCAAGCTGTCTAAATACTTGAACGTAAGAGACATTCGTCACGAAATTCATCGAGTAGAGCACGAGAATGTAGGTGACGGAGACGATGACGCTCGCGACGGCCGTGCTCCATTGGCGCTGCGCGATGATTTCGCGGGCGTTGGCGCGGAAGGACGGCGTGAAGGCGATGATCGTCCAGAGGACCGTCGTCAGGACGATGCAGCGGACGGAATAGATCGTCATGGAGCGGATGTACGGCTTGACCTGTGGGACGAACTCCGCGATGACCTTCTGGGCCTGGCTGTCGAAAACCGTGTATCCTGTTGTGCCGCAGGCTACAAGCAAGATGAACAACATCTCCTTTCGCAGGTAGTTCTGGATGCGGAAGTCGGAGAACTTGTTCAACGGCATGCAGAGGCAGCCGACGAAAACAGTGAACATGCCGATGATGGCCGTCGGCGTCAGCGGTTCGCCCCAACCGAAAATCTTCGTGACGATGATGATGAGCAGAATGGGCAGGGAGCGCTGGATGGGATAGGACGTGGACATGTCGAAATGGCGGTATGTCCACATGAGGCCGAAGCAGTAGCATGCGTCCGCGGCGATGCTGGCGAAAAGGAAGATCCAGAAACGCGTCGGCATCTTGAAGATCGGGATGGGCGTCCAGAAAACGACGTGCGACCACACGATGGCGCATGTCACGCAAAGGCATGCGTAGAAGACGACGGTCATGTGGTTTTTCTTGGCGATGAGATTCCACGTGGCGTGGAGCACGGTGGAGGCGAGAATCAAAAGAAAGGCAAAGAGTGACATGGTTGTAATTTATTACTTGGCAATGGTTAACGTGCAGATTTCGAAGCCGTTTCCTTCGCTGCCGGCGTTCTTTTCATCCATGATTTCAATCGTGATGATATGCTTGCCTGGCTGGTCGCGGATGATTTGATGGTGGGGCGTGTAGCGCCATGTCTGGTTGAACCACGCTTCCAGAACGGCGACCTGTTTGCCATCGACGATGACGCGGGCGTGCCCCATGGGCTGGTTGCTGCGTTTGTAGATGACGCCGATCGTGGGCGCGTCGATTTCAAACGTGATCTTGTCTCCGGGCTTCTCGCCTGTGAAACCGTCTTTCCAATAATGGTCTTTCGAAGGCTTGAAGCCGTTGTTTTCCAATATCTTGACGGTATTCATATCCTGTAGGTCGCCGTTGTCAAACGTCGTGCCGACAAGCGGTTTATCCGGCATGGACGGAATGTCTGCGGCGGGACGTTTAGCCGCCTTGAAGGCTTCTAACTTTTCAGAAAGGAAGCGGTTGACGAGCGCGGCGGCGTAGGTGTGGCCGATGGCGTTGGGATGGATGTTGTCCGGCGATATGTCCTTCCAAATGATGTGGTTGGCTTCCATTTCAGGGAAGAGGGCGTCGCGGTAGCTGATGTGCGGGAGGTTGTAGTATTTCGAGACGGGCAGATGGTGGTCCTGCACGTTGCCGCCGCGTTCGTTCATCATGGAAAGCAGGAAGACGGCGGGGGCGTTCGGCTGCCGGAGAATATGGCGGACAAGACCTTCCATCCATTCCGTCGCCCATGGGCCGCCGCTGTCGTTCACAGAGAATTCGATGCCGACGACGTCCG
>JAEEGH010013145.1_pt1 | contig 18422 bp, 14 predicted proteins | sample 9134181 | NCBI WGS metagenome assembly JAEEGH01 (sample SAMN16246544, study PRJNA631951) | gut metagenome | biome: gut microbiome; feature: rumen; material: DP-attached | host: Bos | place: Iran: Karaj | collected 2018-10 | reverse complement strand
GTGAAGGCCGTACCCAGCAGCGGCGCGGCGTTCATGGGCATCAGAGCGCTGCCCACGGCGCAGTCCCCGCCCAGGCAGTCGGCGACGTCGGCGGCGGAGACGCCCCGCAGCGCCTCCACCAGGGCCCGCTCCGGTCGGGGAAAGGTCCTCTTTACTCTGCATTTAGTTGACATAATGCACATCCTCCCTTCCGGATGGTGGGGGCGGCCGCTGCAAAGACGCGGAGCGGGGGCTCTCTCCCGCTCCGCGCAGTATATGCGGCGATTTATCTGCCGGCTCCCGTCAGCAGCCGGCGGCCGGTTTTCTTTTCGGTCAGGGTGAACACCAGGGTGATCAGCGCCATGTAGATCAGCAGGATGGCGATGCTGGGCAGCAGGTACAGGAAGGGCACGGGGATCCATTTGTAGAAGATGTCCAGCAGGAAGTTCCCCTCCGTCTCCACGGAGAAGAAGTAGTTGGCCTTGGGGTGCAGGCCGGTCCAGCGCAGCAGCATGTTGACGCCGAAGGTGGCCAGGGCCACGCAGACGAGGGTCAGGCAGGTGCCGGGCAGATCCCGGAACCGGGGCCGGTACAGGCCGAAGGTGACGATGGACAGGGCCTCGATGATGATCATGAAGTGGGTGCCGAAATAGCCCAGCATCCGGGGCAGCAGCAGAGAGTAGCCGTCAAAGCCCATGCCGGGCATCACCACGGCCATCAGCGCCCCCAGGGGGCCCACGAAGAAGCAGAAGCTCAGCAGGGGCCGCTTGCCGGTCAGCACCGCCACCGGGATCAGCAGCATGTTGATGTTGCACAGCTGCAGCGGCAGCTCGCCCCACCAGTTGAAGCCGCCCATGGACGCGGTAAGCCGGTCGAACTCCGCATCGATGGACAGGAAATACTTGTAGACGAAGAAGCCGATCAGCGTCAGGGCGCAGGCCGTCACGATCACGGCCTTCTTCGTCCCGTCGCTCTTGCGCCGGACGATGAGACTGGCCGCGATCAGCAGCAGGATGAAGGCGGCGAAAACACCGCAGAAAACGGCGTTGAAGGGCCGAAGGATCCAGGCGGAATCATTCATTTTGGTTTCCTCCCTCTTTTTTTCTGCTCCGGGCTCTCTCAACGGCGAACCCGATCCGCTCCAGCCGCAGCAGCCGCGCCAGCTGCAGGGTCGCCTCGCCGACCGCAAGAGCCGGGGGGATGTCCCACACCACGTGCTGCTTGACGAAGATGATGCTGCAGCAGACCAGCAGCAAAAACACGAAATTGAACCACTTGTACCACAGGGGGATCCTCCGGCAGCCCAGGGTGCCCCGCCAGCAGAAATAGCTGAAGGCCACGTGGAGGGACGGGAACAGGTTGACGGGATTGTCCATGAAGTAGGTGAACCGCACCCACAGGGAGAACAGATCCGTGCCCGTCACCTGGGGGCGCTCCATGGTGCAGGGGAAGCACAGGAAGATGGCGGCGGAGATCAGCAGATTCAGGATATAGGCGGCGGCGAACCGGTAGCCGCGGGCTTTGCTCTCCGACAGGATCCAGACGCAGCTCACCGGCCAGGAGATGAACGCCAGGTAGTACACGGCGATCCAGGGAGCGGAAAAGGGGATCGCCAGGTCCAGGGCCGTGGTCAGATCGTGGGGCGGCGGCATCAGCGGGAGCAGAAGCTGGGTGCCGCTGAAGGCCGGCATCTGCACGGCGTACATGGCCGCCAGGCAGAGCCACACGTACAGGGGAAAACGCCGGAAAACCGGCCACTCCGTCAGGATCCGCCGCAGCACGCTGTTCGATTGTCCGGCGGCTTCCTTGCTCATGGTCTCTCCTGCCCGCTGCGCGGCCCGGGGCCGCTCTCATTATTATTCCTATGATACCACGCCGGAGCGGGATCATCAACCCCGCGGCGCAATTCTCCCGGCCCGTTCCCGGAAAAAGCCGGGGTTTTCTTTCCGATTGCACGCAGAAAGGCCGCCCGGGCGGGCGGCCTTTCGCTTTTCGTCGGTCCTTATACGTTGTAGTACCGGTCGAACTCCGCCGGGTGGGGGATCTGACCCAGCTCCAGGCACTCCTTGCGCTTGCGGGCGATGAAGTTGGTCAGCAGCTCCTCCGGGAACACGCCGCCGGCGGTCAGGTAGTCGTGGTCCGCCTCCAGGGCGTCCAGGGCCTGATCGAGGGAGGTGGGCAGGTGATGGAGCTTGGCCTTCTCCTCGGGGGACAGGCTGTAGAGGTTCATATCGTAGGGGCCCCAGCCGTTCTCGTGGGGGTCGATCCTATTCTGGATGCCGTCCAAGCCCGCCATGAGCAACGCCGCATAGCAGAAGTAGGGGTTGCAGGTGGCGTCCGGATTCCGGATCTCGAACCGGCGGAGCTTGGGAGACTTAGCATAGGCGGGGATGCGGATGACCGCACTCCGATTGGAGGTGGCGTAGCCCACGGTCACCGGCGCCTCGAAGCCGGGCACCAGCCGCTTAAAGGAGTTGGTGCTGGGGTTGGTGATGGCGCAGAGGGAGGCGATGTGCTTCAACAGCCCGCCCATGAACCAGTGGGCCTCCCGGCTCAGGTGGGCGTAGCCGTCGTCGTCGGAGAAGACCGGCTCCCCGTCCTTCAAGAGCAGCATATGCACGTGCATGCCGCTGCCGGCCTCGCCGTAGACGGGCTTGGGCATGAAGGTGGCGGTCTTGCCGTACTTCATGGCGGTGTTGCGGACGATGTACTTCACCAGCATGGTGGCGTCGGCCATCTTGGACATCTCGCCCAGCTTGGGCTCGATCTCGAACTGGCCGGAGGCGCCCACCTCGGGGTGGTGATACTTCACGGGGATGCCCGCCTCCTGCATCTTGAGGCACATCTCGCTCCGGCACTCGTAGGTACGGTCCAGGGGCTTGGCCACATGGTAGGCCCTCTGGTAGGGGACCACGTAGCCCTTGCCGTTGGAGGCGCTGTTCCAATAGCTCTGCTCCGCGTCCAGGGACATGCCGATGGACCCGGGCTTCACCTCCCAGTTGATCTGGTCGAAGAGATAGAACTCGAACTCCGGCAGCACCAGCATGGTGTCCGCGATGCCGGTTTTCCGCATGTATTCCTCCGCCGCCCGGACGATGTTCCGGGGGTACTGGTCCAGGGGCCGGTTCTTCGGATAGTCGATGACCATGGCGTTGCCGGTCATGGACAGGGTCTTGATGTCGCAGAAGGGGTCCACGTAGGCCGTGTCCAGGTCGGGGATGAAGACCATGTCGCTCTTCTCCACCACCGCGTAGCCGTAGTTGGAGGCGTCGAAGCCCACGCCGTCCGTCATCATGTCCTCGCTGAAGTTCTCCGCGGGGATGGTCACGTGGCGGAACTGCCCGTGGATGTCCACCATCTTGAAGTCCACCATCTGGATACCTTCGTCCCGAATGAGCCGCAGGATGTCCTGCACCGAATTCGCCATGATTCCTTTTCCTCCTGACAGTAAGTTTTATATGGTCACAGCCCGTAGACCCGGGCATATTTTTCCGCAAAATACCGGACGTATCGGCCGGCGTTCAAATCCTCCCCCGTGGCGTCCCGCAGGATGGTCCGGGCCGGTCTGGTGGCCCCGAACCGGTGGATGTGCGCCCCGTTCCACGCCTTCACCGAAGCGAAGTCCCCCTGGCGGACCCGATCGAACAGGTCCGGCAGGTCCTTCTCCATGGCCTCCAGGAACTGGGCGGCGTAGCAGTTGCCCAGGGTGTAGCTCTGGAAGTAGCCGATATAGCCGCTGAACCAGTGCATGTCCTGGAGCACCCCCTCCCCGTCGGACCGAGGCCGCACGCCCAGGTACGACGCCGATCTCTCGTTCCAAGCGTCCGGCAGATCCCGGAAGGACAAGGCCCCGTCGAAGAGCTCCTTCTCCAGCTCGTACCGGAGGAGGATGTGCAGGTTGTAGCTGAGCTCGTCCGCCTCCAGCCGTAGGGGCGTGGGTCGGAAGGCGTTGAGCCCCCGCCAGAAGGCCTCCGGGTCCGTCCCCGCCAGCCCCGGGAAATACCGCCCCGCCAGGGGCAGGGCCCATTGCCAGAAGGGCAGGCTGCGGCCCAGCATGCACTCCAAGAAGCGCGCCTGGGACTCGTCCAGGGCCAGCGACGCGGACTGGTCCAACCCGGTGCCCGCCAGCTCCTCCCCTATGTTCTGCCAGTAGATGGCGTGGCCCCCCTCGTGTAGACTGGAGCCCACCGCCCGGGTGAAGTCGTCCTCAAAGTAGCGGCAGGTGATGCGCACGTCCCCCCGATGGTTGAAGGTGGTATAGGGATGGGCGCTCTCGTCCACCCGGCCCCGCTGAAAATCGAAGCCCACGGCGGTCAGCACCTGGCGGCAGAGGGCCTTCTGCTGCGCTTTGGGGAAATCGCCCAGAAGGGGCGTCCGATCCGGCGGAGGCAGGTCCCTCAGCCGCTGGACCAGGGGCACCAGCGCCGCCTTCAGCTCCCGGAACAGAGCATCCGTCTCGGCCCGGGTGTCTCCCGCTTCCCACCGGTCCATGAGCCCGGTCAGGGGGTCGTCCTCGAAGCCCCAGCAGGCCGCCAGGGCCCGTCGATAGGCGAAGGCTTGCTCCAACTGGGGCCGGATCAGTTCATAATCGCTCTCCGCCCGAGCCCGGGGCCACAGCTGCTCCGTCCGGAGGGTATGGGCCGAGCAGGCGGCATACAGGTCCTCCGGCACCCGCTTGAGCGTGTCGAAGGTCCGGCGGGCTCTGGCCGCCATGGCCCGGGTGACGGGGTCCTCCGGCGGGTCCGCCTCCAGGGACAGCAAAAGCTCCTCCATCTCCTCGGAGGTCTGAAGGGCGTGGAGCTGCCCCGCCAGGAAGCCTATCTCGGCGCCCCGATAGGCGGCGGCGCCTGCCGGCAGCATCACCCGCATATCCCAGGACAGGGTCTGGCTGATGTTGGTCAGATAATCGGCTTTTTCCATGAGCGCCCGAAAGCGCGCCTCATTTTTTTGCCCCATGGCTGCATTTTCCCCCGGGTACATTGTAACACGGCTCCTACAAAGCGCAAGGGGGGTTTCCAAAGGGAAACAAATATATATCATTTGTAACAGGTAAATAAAAAAACGTCGTCCCGTCCGGCCTCATCGGGCCGAACAGGACGATGCCTGCCGGATTTTGCGTCGGATAGGATCCGTTTGCAGCAAAGAGCCGCCGCCCCTTTTATATGCTTGAGCCGGTCAATCCGCCTCGATGCATTGCTGATCGACACACGTCAGCAGATTCAGAATGGCTGTTGGTCTCTCCGTCTCCGGCTCCGGCTGCACCTCGTTTTCCCCGCCGCCTTTGACGGGCTCCTTCGGCCACGGCCGCTCGTACGAGGGCAAGGGAGCATCTTCCACATACAATTGAGCCGTCTGTGCAGGCGTTGGAGCCGTCAAAAAGCAAACGGCGACGGCAGCGCCGGCGATCAGCGCGACCAGAACGACCCATATCGCGGGCTTTTTATACCCCAGGACCGACTTGACGCGCTCTTTGACGCCGACTTCGCCGAACGCGACCGGACAGACCGTGATCGCCTTGCCGAGGCGGCTGAACGCGAGCAGTGTATGGGAATAGGCCGCTCTGCCTTCCACGTCAAGCCGCGCGATGACCTTTTCATCGCAGGCAAACTCGATGTCGCGGCTGAACAGAACGAACGCGAACCAGATCAGCGGATTGAACCAATGGATCGAAAGCAGCAGGAAGCCCAGCGGCTTTATGAGATGATCCAGACGTTGGATATGCGCGCGTTCATGGGCCAAAACATGCGCGCGGCTCTTCTCGTCGAGCCCGGAGGGCAAATAGATCGCCGGGCGGATAGCGCCCAGAATAAAGGGACTGACCACATCGTCGCAGACGTAAACGTTCCGTTCCTTCTCGATCGACGCACGCACCTTGTGTTTCATGTGCAAGAAACTGACGGTGGCATACAGCAGCATGGCGCCGACGCCCATGAGCCAGATCCACGCCGCCGCCCTCTGGATCGATGCGATCGTATCCGTTCCTGCCGTTGTCATGACCGAATTCACTGCGTCATCGACCGCGGCGAACCCACTGTGCAGCACGATCTGCTCATGGGGGACGGTTGCGGTCTGCAAATTCGCCGCCGAGGCCGCCGTTGCGGATCCCGTTTGGACCGGTTCCCCGCTGGGGAGCAGGGAGAATCGGCTTTCAATCGTGAACGGCAGCACCAAACGCAGCGCGACCAGCCCCCACAGCATACAGCACACCCATTTCGGCGCTTTCCTCAGGGCGAACCGCAGCAGCACGACGGCCAGCACCAGCCAGCCTGCCGTGATGCTTATGTTCAACACCTTCAGAAAGCACGAGCTCATTTGCCGTTCTCCTTTCGATACGCTTCGATCATGCGAATGATCTCGTTCGCATCCTGGTCCGACAGCCCCTTCTGCGCGGTAAACGCGGTCAGAAACGCCGGAAGAGAACCGTTGAACGAGCTGTTGATGAGCTGCTCGCTCTGCGCCGCGTAAAAGGATTCCTTAGAAACGCGGACCCTGACGATGCCGTTGACGTTTTCAAACAATCCGCGTTCACAAAGCTTGCGCAACACGGTATAGGTCGTGGGCTTTTTCCAGCACAGCTCCTTCTCGCAGAGTTTCACCAGCTCCCCCGACGGAATCGGCGCATTCGCCCAAACGATCTTCGCAAATCGTTCCTGAACCTCTCCAAGTACCAGTTGTTCCATATCCGATCTCTCTCCCTGCATTCGATTTCGCGTTTTGGTTCCTTATTTGGGCAGGGGCAGCTCCGCGGTCGCCTCGGTATCCACCCAGATCACGGGACGCACCCCGTATCCGCTGTTCAGGACCCCGTGGCCCACGCTGACGATCTGGCCGGAGGTGCCGACGCAGGCGATGCGGTACGTTATATAGGATTCATCGGCCACCTGCACCTGCTCCGTCATGTTGCTCTCGGAATAGATGGGCGTGCGCAGCCACCACAGGCAGGTGTGCTCGACGCTGCTACGATAGGCGCCGAACCCGATGGCGTACTTGGTAGCGGTGCACTTGCGGTCCTCATCGGTGGGAAAATACGTTTTAGCTTCCTGTACGCTCAACAGGAAGACCCTATCCGTAGTGTCGTAGGAGCCGTCCGTTTTTTTCAGCCTCGTCCGCTTCAGCATCCGTACCTCCCCCGGATCGAAGGCCGTTTCCAAAAACGTGTCGTTCAGCCATTGGCGCAGCAGGCACGTCCGCCACGTGACGGGCGTATGCTCCTTTTCGAAGGAGTATCGCATGTAGGGGAGGGCATCCACCGCGTATTTGGTGATCAGCATCAGCTTGCTGCCGTCCCTGTCCAGTACGATCCATTCGACGGGGTCCTTCTCCTCCGACGTGATGGGGCCCTGGGGGTACGCGCCGAACAAAACGGTGGAGCCGATCTCGGCGTTGTTCAGCCGTTCCTTGGCGATTTGAAAGATGAGATCGCTGCTGTCCTGGTAGTTCATGCCGTGCAGCGTCCGATACGCGTCGTCGTAGGCGCCGGCCTCCATCTGCGCCACGCCCCGACGGTACTGCAGGGCGGGAACGGCGTACTTCTTGTACAGGGACGCGCCGACGAAGCAGGCGGCGGCCGCAAGTACCACGCCCACGGCGCCCAAAATGATCCGCTTGATGCGCTTCTTCCGTTCCTTCTCCCGCTGCTTCGCGGCGCGGATGGCTTCCTCCCGATCCGCCCGTTCCTTCCGAATGATCTCCTCGATGGTGCGCTTTGCCTGCTGGATGCGCTCGTCCGCATCCCGATAGCCGGGGATGCGCTCGAAGATCTGGATCGCCTTCTCCTGGCTCCGCACGTTCATATTGGCGGCGGCCTTGTCGGCTTCCTCGTATATCTCGTCCAGGCGCTTCGTCGCCTTCCTCTCCTCGCATTCGATCCTTTTCTGGGCGGCGTCCCTATACTCGGGGATGCGGGCCAGCTCGTCGGCTGCTTCCGCGTAAAGGTCTCCATCGATCAGCAGCAGCGCGTTTTGATAGATCCGTTCCTGCTCCTCGGCCGGCATCTGTTCTCTTGCATCCATGACTGGCACCTCCTTGGTTTACCATCAATAAACCTTATCTGAAGTTTATCGTAAATAAACCGATCTGTCAACCCCCTTGTTGGCAAATCATGGTATATATTTCGACGGACCGAGGCGCCACATAAAAAGCAGGCCCTGCGTCGCTTGGCGCAGGGTCTGTTTTCTGTTTGGATCGATGATTCAGAACGCCTTGAGAAAGACGATGGTCAGCACGATCGCTGCCAGCAGGAACACGCCGCCAACGATGATCAGGTGCCAGGCCACCTTCCGCTTGGCCTTGACGCTCTGCTTGTAGTCGTAGTAGGTCCGGGCCATGTCGTCGTGGGCCTCGTCGCTGAACCGCCTGGCCGACGCCATCCGCATGGAATGGAAGCTGTACGTGAGCCCGTCGTAGGTCCCCTCCTTCTTCAGGAAGGAGAGCAGGCCGATCCCCGTCAGCAGCACGCCCGGCACCAGGAACGCGTCGCTCAGGTAGCGGACGATCAGCGCGACGTCCGTTTCGTGAAAGATATCCCTTGCAAAACAGACGGTGAGCGCCAGCAGCAGCCCTACGGCGATGGCCAGGACATACCGCAGCCAGGGGTGATCATCCGTTATTCTTAGTCTTCGCATCGATCTCGGCTATCTCCTGACGATACTTCTCGCACTCCGCCGTGTTGCACAGCACGAAGTGGTTGGGAACGACCTCCTTGAACTCCGGACCTTCCTTCGAGTAGTCATGGGTCAGGGAGGGCACGTAGGTGATACGCTTGCGGCGCTTCTCGTAGTTCGGGTCGGGCAGCGGGATGGCGGAAAGGAGCGATCTCGTATACGGATGCATGGGATGGGCGAACAGCTCGTCGGAATCCGCCAGCTCCACCATCTTGCCGAAGTACATGACGCCGATACGATCGGAGAAGTACTTGACCACGGAAAGGTCATGGGCGATGAACATGATCGTCAGGCCCATCTCGTCTCTGAGGTCGTTCATCAGGTTGATGACCTGCGCCTGAATGGAAACGTCCAAGGCGCTGATAGGTTCGTCCGCGATAATGAGATCGGGCTGCAGGATGATGGCGCGAGCGATGCCGATACGCTGCCGCTGGCCGCCGGAGAACTCATGGGGATACCGCTCCGCGTGCTCCGGGACCAGGCCCACCTTTTCCAGCACCTCCGCCACGCGCTCGTCGATGAACTGCTTGTCGCGGATGCCGCGGATCTTCAGGCCTTCCGCGATGATCTCGCGGACCGTCATGCGGGGGTCCAAGGAACCCACCGGGTCCTGGAAGATCATCTGGATCTTGGTCATGAGCTGGCTGTGGATCTCCTTGTCCTTCTTCAGCTCCGCCATGGCCTTGGCGTCGCCGGCGGCTTTTGCCGCCGCGTACTTCTTCTTCCAGCGCTTCATGGCGTCCACGCCCATGCCGATGCGCTTGCCGCGGAAGAAGACGTCGCCGTCCGTGATGTCGTACAGGCCGATGATCGAACGGCCGGTGGTGGTCTTGCCGCAGCCGGACTCGCCCACGAGGCCGAACACCTCACCCTTTTTGATGGTGAAGCTCACGTCGTCCACCGCCTTGGTGCTCTTGAAGTACTGTTTGAGATGCTCAACGCGAAGGATCGGTTCCTTTTCCGGATCGAATTCCGGCGTGTAGTTGTCCACGCGCAGCATGGCGTCCAGCTTGTTGGCCTTCTCTTTCGTGGTCACGTTTTCACTCATTGGAATCACCTCTGCTCTCCTCGTTGAGCTTCTTCATGCGTGCGATACGATCGGTAACGATCTTGGGCGGTTCCACCTTCGGGGCGCTCGGATGCATCAGCCACGTGGCCGCATAGTGGGTATCCGAGACCTTGAACATGGGCGGCTGCTCCTCGAAGTCGATCTGCATGGCGTACTTGTTGCGCTCAGCAAACGCATCGCCCTTGGGCGGGAAGATCATGTTGGGCGGGGTGCCCGGGATGGCGTCCAGCTTCTCCTTGGTGTCCAGATCCGGCATGGAGGAGAGCAGGGCCCAGGTGTACGGATGACGAGGATCGTAGAAGACGTCGTCCGCCGTGCCGTATTCCACGATCTTGCCGGCATACATGACGGCGATCTTGTCCGCCATGTTGGCCACGACGCCCAAATCGTGGGTGATGAAGATGATGGACAGCTGGCGCTCGGCCTTCAGCTTGTTGATCAGCTCTAGGATCTGGGCCTGGATCGTCACGTCCAAAGCCGTGGTGGGCTCGTCGCAGATCAGGATGTCCGGGTTCGCCGCCAGAGCGATGGCGATAACGATACGCTGGCGCATGCCGCCGGAGAACTCGAAGGGATACTGGCGATACCGCTGACGGGCATTGGCGATGCCCACCTCCTCCATGAGCTCGATGGCGCGGATCTGTGCCTTGCGCTTCGTGACCTTGAAGACCCGCTTGGAGGATTCGTTGCAGAGGAACTTCACCATTTCATTGGACAGGTCCTCCGCATTGAGCTTCTCCGCGGAGTCCAGCTGATTCTGGAAGGAGTCCCGGGCATGGGTGAGGATCAGGCGGATATTGTTCTGATAGAGATCGATATCCATACGATCCTTGAACATACGGTCCTTCTTGCCGGGATGCTTCAGCTTCTCCACCCGGAGGGATTCGCCGTAGGTGTTGACCGCCGCGGTGATGCTGGACTTGAAGGTGTAGGCGATACTGTCCTTGTTGATGGCCAGCTTGTCGAGAGCGTTCTCGATCTCCGTGGCGCACTTCCTGGTCTCTTCCTTCGCCACCTTCAGATCGATCCGGCCCTCGCCGCTCATCTTTTCCAGAGCGGTGTTCAAGCTCTCCACGATACTGCCCTTCTTGTCGAAGGACTTCCGGTTGGAATTCTCGATGCCGGCCGCCACGTCCTTGTGGAAGCTGTCGAGGAAGCGCTCGTTGAAGATGGCCTGCATCTCGCTGTTCAGAGCGGCGTTGTCGTCGTGATACGCGGGCATGGCGTTGTTCATCCGGCAGTACGCCATGGCGTAGAAGTCGGGCATGGTGGTCTCCAGCACCTTCTTCAGGAGCCCCTGCATCTTCCGCAGGAGGCCGTCCGTCTTCTCGTGCTTGCCCGTGGCGACATACTCGGGGATCGCGTTGCTGAACGCTTCCATCAGCGACGGCAGCTCGCTCTTGCCCTTGTCGATCAGATAGGGATTGTAGAGGTTCTTCTCGTCCGCCTTGATGAGCTTCATCTCCTTGGCGACCTTCTTCGGCTCCTGGTCGATGGAGTCGATGAGGACCGCCTCGATGTTCTTCATCATGGACTCGGCGCGCTCACGGGAATAGTTGTAGCCGCTCTCCAGCTTGCTGCCCTCCGCCGTGACCTTGTCGAAGATGCTGAATTTGGCGTCCACGTCCGCCACGCCCGCTTCCTTCATTTCAGCCCGAAGGAGCTTGGTCTTGGCAGTGTAAACGCGCTTGGCTTCCCGCTGGTTGGCCTTGCCGTTCAGGATCATGGCCTCGGTCAGCTGCTTGCCGATACGCACGATGGGGTTCAAGCTGGACAGGGGGTCCTGGAAGATCATGGAGATCCGGTTGCCGCGGATCTTGTGGAAATCCTCCTCGTCGATCTTCATCAGGTCCTGGCCGTCGTAGATGATCTCGCCGCCCTCGGGGATGGCGTTCTTGGCAAGGATGCCCATGATGGCCCTTGCGGTCACGGACTTGCCGGAGCCGGACTCGCCCACGATGGCCAAGGTTTCGCCCTTTTCCAGGTCGAAGCTGATGTCTCTGACCGCCTTGACGGTACCATTGTTGGTCCGGAAGGAAATGATCAGGTTGTTAACTTCCAGTTTCTTAGCCATTACTCATCAGCTCCTCTCAGCGAAGGATTGAAGGCATCGCGCAGGCCGTTGCCGAAGAGGTTGAAGGCGATCATCATCAAGGCGATGACCGCAGCCGGGATCAGCAGGATGTGGGGGAACTCGGAAAGGAATTCCTTGCCGTCCGCCATCATGGTGCCCAGGGAGACCGTGTTGCGGCTGTTCAGGTTGACGATGCCCAGGTAGGAGAACGTGGACTCGCTCATGATGACGCTGGGGATCGCAAAGACGGAACTCGTGATGATCGTGCCGATGGCGTTGGGGAAGATGTGGCGGAACATGAGCCGCAGATCCTTGGCGCCCAGGGTCCTTGCCGCCAGGATGTACTCCTGATTCTTGAAGCGGTAGAACTGGGTACGGACCAGGGACGCGGTGCCGATCCATCCTGTGACGCAGAACGCCATGAGCAAGCCGCCTAAGACGGAAGCCTTTCCGGTGTTGACCAGATGCAGCTGGAACAGGACCACGATGATGTACAGCGGCATACGCCAGAGGATATCCACGATACGCTCCATCAGCAGGTCGGCCCAGCCGCCGTAGTAACCTTCGATCGCGCCGTAGAACGCGCCGAAAATGAAGCACACGATGGCCACGCCGAAGGAGAGCACGAAGGACGTGCGCAGACCGTAGGCCATACGGGTGGCGATATCATAGCCGCCGCCGTCGGTGCCGAACACGAAGGTGGGCTCGTAGCCGTGGGTGTACTGATAGTAGTTATAGTACAGGACCCGGACGGAGTACATGGTGCCCTGTTCCTTATAGTACTGGATGTTCCCCTCTTTGTCCCGCAGGAAGTTGTCGATCACGCCCAGCTCCATGGTCTGTTCGAGGTCGATCCGCTTGCCCTTCTCGTCCACGGGCCAGCCCTTCTTGGTCTTGTACCAATAGTTGGCGTCGGAAGGATCTTCGCAGTACTTGTCGCTGGTATCGACCATGGGGTAGAGGACTTGTACGTCGTTCTCCTTTTCCCAGGCCTGGATCTTCGCGTACTCTTCCTTGGTGATCTGCAGATACCTAAAGCCGATGATGTTGTAGGTGCTGACGCGGGCGTCACGCTTGACGTTTTCCTTGCCCGCCTCCAGGACGACCCGCTCTTCCCCCAGGGAAAGGACCGGGCTGTAGTAGGAGCCGATGCCCTCCTCCCAGCTCTCGTGACCCTTCTTCTCCATGGTGGGGTCCTCGGCGTTCATGCCCACGGCCACCAGGTTGATGAGGTACTTGTCGTTCAGGCTCATGACCTTGGCGCCGTCGAAGATGGCCGTCTCGCCGATATACAGCCGGGGGAACATCTTCTTGTAGGTGGCGTCGGCCTTCTCGCCCAGCTTATGCACCGAGAAGAAGGGGACCAGGATCGCATACAGGAAGATGATGGCCAGTACGATGGCCGCCGCCACGGAAGCCTTGTTCTTGCGGAAGCGGATCCAGGCGTCCTTGAAATAGCCGATGGGCTTGGTCTTCAGCGCCTTGTCGTGCAGCTTTTCCTTCTGCTGCACAAAGCGGAATTTTTCTACCGGAATAGAATTGAATTGATTGTCTGCCATAGCTTATCTCTCCCCCATCTTGATGCGCGGATCCAGGAATCCGTAGCTCAGGTCGGTGACGATGCCGGCGAGCAGGCCGATCAGGGTGTAGAACATGGCCGTACCGACGAACAGGTCGTAGTCAAGCGTAGACAGGGCTTTGAGCGTCAGATCGCCGACGCCCGGGATCGCGAAGATTCTTTCCAAAACCATGGAGCCGCCCATGACGCCCAGGAAGGTGCCGATGACCACGGGAAGGATGGGGACCATGGCGTTCTTCAGGGCGTGGTGGATGACCGCTTTGGACTGGGTCAGGCCCTTGGTCCTGGCCAGCAGCATGTAGTCGCTGGTCAGCGCCTCCGTCAGCTCCGCGCGGACGGTACGGGCAAAATACGCGATCTCATAGAAGGCGCTGGCCATGATCGGCAGCATCAGCGAATAGACCATCTTCCACGTGAACAATCCGCCTGCTTCCGACTTGGAGAACATGACCAGTGGGAACCATCCGGCCTTAAAGGACAGGAAATACTGCAGGAAGAATGCCAGAACGAACGATGGCACGGAGATGAAGATGACGATCACGACGGAAACCAGGTGGTCGATCCACGTGTTCTTTTTCAACGCCGCGAATATGCCAAGCACGATGCCTAACGGCAGGCCCAGCAGGATCGACAGCACGTTCACCAGGATCGTCGGGGGCATACGGCTCGCGATGACCTCGGCAACGGGCGTCATATAGGAAACTTTCAATGAAGTGCCGATATCGAATTTAGTGAAAAGATTGCGGAGATAGATCCCGTACTGGACGAGGATCGGTTTGTCCCAGCCAAGGGCCTTGCGTCTTGCCAGCTCCGTCTGGCCCTGCTTGCCAAGGGGGACTTCCGCCTGCAGCATCTTGATCAGGCAAAACGTGATCGTCAGGATGATCAAAAACGTTATGACCAGAAAGAGCAGACGCTTTACAACGTATTTGAATGTGCGCATAGTGCTATTCCCTCTTCTGTGTTATTTCGCGCCTTGCGGCATGAAGATCAGAGTTCCCATTAACACAGTCTCGAAGCCGGAGACCGGCTTCGAGACTGGTTTTCCTCTTAACGGGTTTTCATTGCCCGATCGCTAGATTACTTGTAGTCGATCGTGCCGTTCTGGCTGGCAACGAACTCTGCCCACTCTGCGTCGTTGTAGTTGAACTTCATCAGACGGATGCCGCCGTAGCCATACATGATGTTGTAATCCTCGGTGGCGTACTCGATCTTCTTGGAGAACAGCGTGCACTCGCACTCGCAGCCGAAGGGGATGCACTGATAGGAACCGAGGACCGCGGTCTCGATGTAGCTCAGGATGTAGAGCCTGGTCTCGGCATACTCGTCACCACCGAACTTGCCGGCAGGCTGGATGGCCTTGGCCCAGTTCTGGATGGTATCGGTCACTTCTTCGCCATCCAGGGGGATGGTGATGGTCTCCACGGTGGGATCCCAGCCGCAGGACTCATGGATCTTGGTCATGCCACCCATGTAGTCGGGCTCGCAGTAGACGCGGATCGTGGAGAAGGGATAGAACGCCGCACCGCCCCATGCGCCGCGGATCATCTCGATCTTGCCCAGGGCCACGTCGTCATAGCGGTTGCTGATGTTGCCTAGGAACTCGAAGTCCACGAGGCCTTCGAAGCCGGTGCCCTTGGTGGCTTCAGCAACATAGTCGTTCAGGTACTCCTGCTGACGGGTATCCTCAGCCGCGATGGCGGAAGCCTTGGCTTCGCAGCGGATGTGGACCTTCTGGCCTTCGGTGTAGTTGCCGTCCGCGATGGCCTGCTCATAGACCTTCTGGAACAGAGCGCGAGCCTGCTCAACATCGTAGCCATTGACGGAATCGTAGGCAGCCACGTCGTCGGCATAAGCCTTGCCCTCGCCGTACTCTACGCCATAGAGGCGGAGCACCGCATCACGGCCGGCCTTGGTGTTACGATACTGGGACTCGGTGTTGTTCTCGATGTCATAGTAGTACAGGCTGTTGAGCAGATAGTACGCGGGCTTGTAGCCGGTGGTGCAGTCTGCGCAGAACTGTGCACGGTTCATGGACAGGGAGATGGCCTTGCGGAAGTCGTCGTAGTAGAGGACCTTCTTGTTGGAACCATCGTTGGCTTCCTGCTCGAGGGCGGTCAGCTTCTCGAGGTCGGTGGCGAAGATGTACCGGAAGGTGTAGGTCTGGTCGGTCTTCAGCAGGTAGTCGGACATCTTGTAGTTGACCAGATCGTCCGCGGTCAGAGCGATGGAATCCAGATCGCCCTTCTCGAAGGCCATCAGCGCGGTGGCGTGCTCGGGGATGATGTCATAGATGACCTTGGTGGGCTGATACTGGCCCTCGTGCTTGCCGTCGGTCCAGCCGTACCAGTTCTCGTTGCGCTCGAGGATGAACTGCTTGTCTTCCTCGAAGGTGGCCAGCTTGTAGGGACCAGCAGACATGTAGGTCTCGGCGGAGGTGCCGTAGTCGGTGGTGACCAGATCCTCGACCTGCTTCTTGCCAGCCTCATAGAGGGGCTCGTAGACGATCCAGTTGCTGGTCATCATGGACTTCATGTAGAAGGCGGAGACGGGGGTCTCGTTGACATAGATCAGGGTGTAGTCGTCCGCCTTGAGAAGACCGACATCCTCCCAGGGAGTCGTGGCGTATTCGCCGGTGATGACGGAGCACCACTCTTTCCAGTCTTCCTCGTTGGGATCGCCGAACGCAGCGCCCATGAAGATCAGGTCGGCCTTGATCTCGTCGGTAACTTCGATCCAGCCTTCCTGCTTGGCCCACTTCTCAAAGACGTCGACGCCTTCCGCATCCACAAAGTAGGAATGATAGGAAGCGCTGTCATAGTAATCCTTGGCGGGACCGCCGAAGAAGGTGCAGTCCTGAGTCAGGTCTACGTAGAACTTCTCTGCCTCAACGGTGGCGTTGGCCTTCTCATAGATGGGCTGGCCGGCCTTGTCGTTGTTGTAGTACAGCTTGGAGTTCTTGATGGCGGTGTCGCCCTCGAAGTAGCTGTTGGCACGATAGTTCTTCATGGCGGGATCCAGCATCTGCTGCATGGAGTAGATGTAGGTGTCCGCGTTGATGGGCGTGCCGTCAGCCCACTTGGCGTTGGGGTTCAGAGCGATCTTGTAGATCAGCTTCTCGGTGGGGAGATTGCCCTCCGCATCGGGGGTGAGCCACTTCTCACGATCGGCGTAGGTGGCGGTGATGTCCTCGAGATCGGCAGCGCCTTCGAAGACCCACTCAAAGTTGACGCCATCCTCAGCGATGGTGACGTCCACCATGGGCATCTCAATGAAGCCCATGAGCTCGCTCTCATTGCTCATCTCCCAGGCGTGGGGGTTCCAGTTGATGGGGCTCGCCGCCATGTAGAGACGATAGGTGAACTCGGGCGCCGCTTCGGGCTCGGGCTCGGGCGTGGCCTGAGTCTCCGTCTTGGCGGGCTCCGTCTTGGTCTCTGTCTTGGTTTCGGTCTTGGTCTCGGTCTTCGTCTCCGTCTTGGGAGCTTCAGAGGTGGCGGTTTCCGTCTTCGCGCAAGCGACGGCCATACCGAGGACCATGAGCAAAGCCAGCAGGATTGCAATTGTCTTCTTCATCATTTTTCCTCCTGTTTTATTTTGTACAGAATCGCATAATACTCGCTTGTACAGGTATTAATTATACAAACATGTCCCCTGTTTGTCAATATAAGCTATGGGAGATATGCAGGATTTTGTTCGTGTTTTCCGGGAAAAAGCGGCCGTTCCCGCATATTTTTTGGCATTTGCATAGCCCGGGCGGGAGGATCGCCGACGGCTGTCGGCAGCCCGCCCCGCATCTCTATGCGGTCCGAAAGGTCAAAGGAAGAGGGCGAACAAGAAGCAGACCGCGGCCAGGATGAGATCGGTCAGCAGGACGCACACGTCCTGCCCCTCCTTGTCCAGATCGTCGAATTTCACGATGTCGTCGTCGATATGGTCGGCTATGTCCCCTCTCAGGAAGGCGGGATCCCTCCGCTTGCCCCGGGGAAGCTTGAGCTGGGGAATGTCCATCCCGTCCAGCCGCAGCCAGGCGATGACGGCGCCCAGCAGGAACAGGCCCGCCATGATCAGCGCCAGGTTGGAAAACCGGGCCGCCGGCCAGCGGGCGGGGGCGAAGAAGTGAAAGAGCTGGACCGCGAACAGGGCCAGCACCCCCCGGGTGAACACCTTGTAGATCAGCGGGCGGATCATATCCCGGGTCACGTGAGTTTTCAGCCAGCGCATCATGGATCATCCCTCCAGCATATGTTTGAGAAAAGTATACCACGTCCCCCTCGATCCCACAAGGCGCACGTGGCGGAAGGGCCGAAAAACCGGGCGGAGGACGCTGAAAAAAGCGACGTTCCTTCCTTATTATATATTTATTATATTCCGCTTCGAAGCGAAATATCTTCGGGCCAACGCGGCAAGCCGTTCACAAACCTCTTTCTATGCGGCACGATCCCGTCAATAATTGCGACCGTGGGGGCACAAATAGTTTGACATGGCGGGGGACTGATGGTATAATTACTCACAATTCATTCCATGGTCGTATTTTCGCCCTTTGATCGAGACCTTGCGGCGAGGCCGACCGGATGAATGTCGTCGTTCGCAAACAGAATGTAAGAACTCAATTTCTCAATTCGAGAAAAAACAAAAACAGGAGGAACAATCATGAAAAAGACGGTAGCGATTCTGCTGGCTTTGCTCATGGTCCTCGGTATGGCCGTCGCCTGCGCGAAGACGGAGACCACCGAAGCTCCCAAGGCGGAGACGAAGACCGAGACCAAGACCGAAACCAAGACAGAGACCAAGACTGAGACCAAGACCGAGGCCAAGACCGAGGAGACCAAGACCGAGGCCGAGCCTGAGGTCGCCGGTCTGAAGGACCTCAACACCTACGAGACGCAGGCCCGTGAGCTGGAGACCTGGAACATCCATTATTCCCAGGCCGCGGCCGACCTGAACGTGCTGTGCAACCTGATCGACGGCCTTCTGACCAACGACAACCACGGCAACCTGAAGCTGAACGCCGCCAAGAGCTATGAGTCTCCCGACGGTGGTAAGACCTGGGTCTTCACC
>JAEEGH010013139.1_pt1 | contig 18431 bp, 18 predicted proteins | sample 9134181 | NCBI WGS metagenome assembly JAEEGH01 (sample SAMN16246544, study PRJNA631951) | gut metagenome | biome: gut microbiome; feature: rumen; material: DP-attached | host: Bos | place: Iran: Karaj | collected 2018-10 | reverse complement strand
GTGAGTACGAAGAGCCATTGACTTAGGATTCTTTGCCCCGAAGCTCTTCACTATCTTTGCCCACAACAGACGACCGGCACGCATCTTGGCTATCTCCATGAAGTGGTTCACACCAATGGCCCAGAAGAATGACAGACGAGGTGCGAAGGCATCTATGTCGATACCAGCATTGACACCGGCACGAAGATACTCCAAACCATCAGCAAGGGTATATGCCAACTCGATGTCTGCCGTAGCACCAGCCTCCTGCATGTGATAGCCAGAGATGGAGATGCTATTGAACTTCGGCATCTTCTGTGAGGTATATTCGAAGATGTCGGCAATGATACGCATTGAGAATGCAGGTGGGTATATATAGGTATTACGCACCATGAACTCCTTAAGGATGTCATTCTGAATGGTACCAGCCATTTCCTCAAGCTTTGCCCCCTGCTCAAGACCTGCCACGATATAGAATGCCATAATTGGCAGCACAGCACCGTTCATGGTCATTGAGACAGACATCTTGTTGAGCGGAATGCCATCAAACAGCACTTTCATGTTCTCCACAGAACAGATAGACACGCCAGCCTTACCCACATCACCGACAACACGCAGGTTGTCTGGGTCGTAGCCACGGTGTGTAGGAAGGTCGAAAGCTACGGAAAGACCTTTCTGACCAGCGGCGAGGTTACGGCGATAGAACGCATTTGACTCCTCTGCCGTAGAGAATCCCGCATACTGACGTATGGTCCACGGACGGAACGGATACATCATTGAATACGGGCCACGAAGGTATGGCGGTATGCCTGCCACGAAGTCCAGATGCTCCATCCCCTCCAGGTCTTCCTTAGTATATACGGGCTTCACCTGTATCTGTTCAGGTGTCTTCCATACATATTGTATATCATTATCTTTTTGCCACTTGGCTCCATCAGCCTTCTCTATGCCAGAGAAGACATCTATGTTTTTAAAATCTTTTCTGGTCATAATCTTACTCTATTCCTAATTTGTGATTATATTCTTTTAATGTCTCAAGTTGGTTTACCTTCACGTGTATGAAGTTTTCTATACCTGCAGCTTTCAGGTCGTCGGTACATGCCGGAGCACCTGCCACGACGAACATTGCCCTGCCGTCAAGGTACTTGAATGCAGGAATGGCATATTCCGCATATTCATCGTCTGAAGAACAGAGAACCACAATGTCTGCATTGGCAGCAAGGGCTGCATCAACGCCTTCCTCAACAGAACTGAAGCCAAGATTATCCATGACCTTATAGCCTGCAGATGCTAGGAAGTTGCAAGAGAACTGTGCTCGAGCCTGTCTCCATACGAGGTTGCCTATGGTAAGCATAAATGCCACTGGCTGCTTAGGAGCCTGCTCTGTTGCAAGACGTAACTGCTCGAAGTCTGCCGCAAGGCGTGTAGCGTTTATTGCCTTATATGCCGTTTCATCTTTATGTCCGCAGCCACAGCTATGCTCTAACGGACGCTTGCCGTCAGACTTCTCAGTAAAGTTAGGGAACTGGTTCGTACCGAGTATGAATTCCCTACGCTGTGCCGCCAGTGTGTGGCGCTTCTCGTTGGTAGCGTTTATGTCATCTTGCACTGACCCTGCCTTTACCGCAGCTAAGAAACCGCCTTCGTCTTCCACCTTCAGGAATATTTTCCATGCCTCTGCAGCAAGCGATGTGGTCAGCTCCTCTATATAATAGGAGCCTGCTCCCGGGTCAACGATGGTATTGAAATGACACTCCTCCTTTAACAGCAATTGCTGGTTGCGCGCTATGCGCTCTGAGAAGTCATTCGGTGTCTCGTATGTCACGTCAAACGGTGTCACTACTATAGAGTGCACACCTCCCAGCGCAGCCGACATGGTCTCGGTCTGTGAGCGCAAGAGATTGACATGTGCATCAAACAACGTCATATTGTAAGTAGTCGTTACGGCATTGACACACATCTGGCAAGCGCAGTCACACTTTGGCTCATACTGCTTTACTATGTTTGCCCATAACAGTCTGGCAGCGCGGAATTTGGCAATCTCCATAAAATAGTTTTCCGACACGCCCATATTAAATTTTATCTTGCGTGCGGCAAGCGTTGCGTCAACACCGGCATCAGTCAACTGCTGCAGGTATTCATTACCCCATGCCAGCGCATAGCCTAACTCCTGTACGATGTATGCACCCGCATTGTTCAACGATGCGGCATTTACCGTTATGCAGCGGAAATTAGGATATTCACGTAGCGTCTCGACAATAGGTTTGGCAAGCTGCAGTATTGGCTCCACAGCCTTGCCCTGCATCACCATCTTCTCCATAGGGTCCCAGTCTATAGAACCCACCACCTTTTCCTTATCGTAGCCTTTCTTCTCAAAGTACTCCACGAGAATCTGTGCCAGTTCAAGGGAATGGCGCTTACAGGTAGAGAAGTTAACCTCCACGATGTCACAGTATATTCCTTCAAGCAGCTGTGCCACAAACTCTGCGCTCACCTTCTTGCCTGGAATCTTGAATGACAACGAGTCTATACCCTTATTCAGGATATCGAGGGCATGGGCATTAGCCTCCTTTGCATCGTCAGCTTTTATCTCCTGCCTGATGTACCACGTGTTATCATCCTTCTTGTTGCCTCTGACAAACGGATATTCGCCAGGCAAGGAGTATGGAGTCTGCAACTTCTCCACATCCTCTTTGCGGTAGAAAGGTTGAACATTAAAACCTTCTGGCGTACGCCATACTAAGCGTTTCTGAAAATCAGCACCCTTCAGGTCCACCTGAATCTTATCAAGCCACTCCTGAGTTGTGGGTGCCTGAAACTCGCTAAAGAGTTTCTCCTTTGTGTTACTCATAATAAATATGTATTGTAATTTTGTTTGTTAGTTTATATATAAACGTAGGTGTTTTTCTAATCGTTTAGATTACAAAGGTAGCATTTTTTTTTTTTCTAATATAATAAATGCCTATTTTGCAGTCGCTATTTTACATCATTTAACTTTTCAGGCATATAGCAGACTGAATATAGTGGTTCAATACTTCTGCTGAAACATCGTCTTAGTATTATATTGACGCTATAATATTTTCTTACAGTTACGTAAGAAATTGACTTTTCCAAAAACTCTCAACATCAAAAAGCATAATTGAGGAAAGAGGTGTGGGAAATAGATTTCCTGATGGAATAAAGAGAAGGAACTCTTTGTCACAAGGACAAAACGAATGGGCTTCCAAACAAGTTAAGAAACATAAAAAAGCATTAATTTAATCATAGAAATTTTGTAAAGACAAATCTTTTGTATAAGTTTGCACTGATATTATGTAAAAACATTTACAATTTTAAAACAACAACATTATGAACAAGAAATTTATTTGCACGGTTTGCGGCTACATCCATGAAGGCCCAGAACCACCAGAGAGATGTCCACAATGCAAGGTCCCTGCTTCTAAGTTCAAAGAGCTTGAGGAAACTGAAGGTGGTATCAATTTCGTACAGGAGCACGTTATAGGCATAGCTAACGAATATGGTATAGACGAGGAAATGCGTAAAGACCTTAACGCACACTGGATGGGCGAATGTACAGAAGTAGGAATGTATCTCGCCATGAGCAGACAAGCTGACCGCGAAGGCTACCCAGAGGTTGCAGAGGCTTTCAAACGCTATGCATGGGAAGAGGCTGAGCATGCTAGCAAATTTGCAGAACTGCTTGGCGACGTTGTATGGGACACAAAAACAAACCTGGAAAAGCGCATGAATGCTGAGGCTGGTGCATGTGAGGACAAGTTCCGCATAGCAAAAAATGCAAAGGCACAAGGTTGGGATGCCATACACGACACCGTACACGAGATGGCTAAGGATGAAGCCCGTCACGGCAAAGGTTTCGAGGGACTGTACAAGAGATACTTTAAGTAAACTATAATAAATTGAGAAGAGTGAGGCAAGACGGCAAAAAGCCGTCTTGCCTTTAAACTATAAGGAAGGAGACTTGACTTGAAAAGAAATCTGTCAACGCTTTTTATTGTCATGGCAATTGCTATGATATCTATAGTCACAACAAGCAGTTGTGGAAACAATTCTGCACAACGAGAAAACGACACGACACTAATAATACCAATAGACGATAGTCTGAAATTGAGAATTGACTCTTTTATTGCCACAACCCCTCCTTGTGGAAAACTGGGTATAGATGTATATGACATTACTGCCCAGAAAGAAGTGTTCTCATACAACAAAGACAGTTTGATGATTCCTGCTTCATGTCTGAAACTGCTAACCTGTATCACATCACTAAGATATTTCGGAGCTGAAAGGATGTTTCGCGACAGGCTTTACATTTCGGGAAGCATAAACGGTGACACCCTAAACGGCAACATCACGCTTAAGACTCAGTTTGACACATTCTTCAACCGTGACACTTTGAATCAAATGGTTGAGGCATTGAACACACGAGGAATAAAGGCTATCAAGGGAGACGTAGTCATAGACATGGTATTTACAGAACCTATGAATCACGAGGAACATTGGATCATCGGAGATCTCCGCACCAGATACATGGGACTTGTACTACAAGGTTTGCCTCGCATGAAAACCGAGATTAGTTCTGCATTACGAATGAAAGGCATAAAGGTTGTGAACGGCGAAATTCGCTTTGGCAGACTAATCCCAAGCGAAGCTACGCTTATTGCCGAAAACGGATGTAAAATACGCAACATCGTCGACAAGGCTCTGAAAAACTCATCAAACATTAATGCAGAGGCACTACTCTACCCTCTCGGATACATCATAGACAAAAATGGAAACTACAGGGATAACGGCAAACGCGTATTAAAAAATTTCCTCAGCAGGGAAATTGGTGTCAATCCCGACTTTGTCGGACACTTTGACGATGGATGTGGTTTGTGCCCCGACAATAGAATGACACCACAAGTACTCGTACAGCTGCTGACTTATTCTGCAAAAAGACCAGCTATATATAAGGAAGTATTGCAAAGCATGCCTCTGGCAGGAATTGACGGAACACTATACAACCGTATGAAAAAACCAGAAATACAAGGCAAGCTACGTGGCAAGACCGGCACACTGACACGCAATGGAGGTGTAAGCACTCTTGCCGGATACTTTATAGGAAAAGACAAACACCTCATAGCTTTTGCAATAATGAACAACGATTGCGGTGTTGAAGATGGCAGAGCATGGCAAGACAATATATGCGCCAAGGCATTCAAGCCTACAGAAATACTGGGAGAGATAGTAGATAAAAACAAAAACGGGCTTCACCAATAAACGGAAGCTATATATACAAAAAAAATTGATTGTCTCACGACAACCAATCTTTGTTAACCTTAATAATCTAATACCATGAAAAACACGATACAAAGTTACATTATTTTTCTTTAAATGCAAAACATTTGTCAATATTTCGCATCGTATTTTACATTATTTAAAACTCTCGCCGTCCCATTTTAGTTTTCTTTGCAAACCAAAGGCTTTAATTCGTTTCTTTTCATCTGCCGTAAGCATCGGAAAGTCACATATCAGTTCCAAAACTTCAGGTTGTTCACCAAAATGAGCCTCTATCAAGGTAAACTCCGCCATGGAGGTTAACTCCTGATATTCATCCACCTGCATTGTATCGGGCTTCTTAAGGAAATCCATATCGCCATAGTCCAACTGGCGCAACAACTTCCAATCTTTATCATACAAATATATATACGTTTCCTTCTCTGGAGTTGCCACGGTACGCAACAGACAGTATATGCTGTCACCATTGTCATTACTCTTCAGACGAGCCATTTCAAAACCTACGCTACCAATATCAAAAGTCAACATGTTATCCGAAATGTTTTTCAAGACAATCTTAGACTTGAACATCGTAGCAAGGCTGGCATTCGTCTCCGGATCAATATTCTTCATATTAACTAAATCCTGACGCAGTTCCTTATTAATATAAGGTATTACCGAGTCTGGCATAGCAACAAACATCTCTCCTACATTCCCTGCGCTCATTATCACGCTAAAAGAAAAAAGAAATACAGAAATAATAAAACGAATCATTGTATATCTACCCTTTCTTATTTTTGTTTTTTCAATAAACTATATGCACCATAAAGTCCCAACTCGCCAGCCTTACCGAAGTCAAGCTTTGCCTTGTTGGTTTCCTTGGTGTGCATATATACCAAACCGCGGTTATAGTAAGCATAGGCGAACTGATTATCCATGTCTATTGCACGAGTAAAAAGTTCTACTGCCTTTGCATATTCCCCTTTCCTGGCATAGTAGCTTCCCTCATTATATAATAATATCGGAGTCTCACCTGTCTTTGCTTTTAACTGCTTAAACATTTCCATTATTGCAGCGCCTCTTATCGAGGCATCCATCTGGGAAGAATGATGCTCATATTCAGCAATCATTGCCATACATATTGCCTTCTGCCACAATGCGATGACATCATCACCATCATCAAGGACCTTGTCTATATCATTCAACGCTTCCTGGTAATTTTGCGCAGAAGAATATGCAATGCTCCTATATAACGCAAGCATTTTCCTCGTCTTGACATCCGTCTGCTTATCCATCAACGAAGTAATGGCATCTACCAACTCAAACGTTGATGTACCTGTACCTTCACCGACGTTTCCTAAAATAGGCATCTGTAAATCAGACATTCCTGGAACAGCCCTTAGGTGTTCAAGGAAACTGTCTATATTATTGTCATAATAGACTTGTGCCTTAACTTCATCCGTTTTTCTGATGCACGTTAATGCTATATATGGTTGATAGTATTCCGTAACTTGACGATTCTGCACCTTACCCCTATACTCGCTCTTATACTCATGATCAGACACAGAAGCATCCTCAACGACAAACTGATTATATTTCTCAGGATCTATATCACTCAGCTTACGCATTACAGCAAGTTTCTTACTACTCCAACGTTGCTGTATTCCCAAATGCTTATTGTTTTGAGCCTTGAATATGCGAAATTCGTCTTTCTCAGCTTTTGCTATCTGCCCAAGCTTTCTATAGCATGCCGCCCTATGACTAAGTCCTGTCCAGAAATTTGGGAATTTATCTATAACTGCCGAATAGTCTCTTATAGCCTTGCGAAGTTCGCCTACCTGATCAAGTAATGTCGCACGGTTAAACAACGCCATGATATTACCTGGCTCTATCTCTAACACATAATCAAAATCCTCTATTGCACGATTATAATCACCAACATTCTGTCTTAACAATCCCCTGTTATAGTGTGCAAGGAAATTATTTGGTGCAAGTTCTATTGCTGTGTCATAATCAGACATTGCCCCCCTAAGATTATTCAACCTGAGCCTCGCAAGTGCCCTATTAATGTAACTTGGAACATCCTTAGGCTTATAGTGCAATGATTTTCCGAAACATTGTTCGGCTTCACTCCATTGTTCTTTTGAGAATGCGATGTAGGCCTTCATACGCCATGCCTCTCCATTGTGAGGTTCTATCTTCAGTCCGTCATCCAACCATTTCAAGGCATTTACCGTATCACCGCTATTTAGAAGCACCTCTGTCATCATAAGATATGCAGGGGCATAGTTGCTCCACCTTGAAACTATCGTATCAATCTGTAGCTTTGCAGCTTCATAGTTTTTACTTTCTACATAACACGCTGCACGATTATACCAAAAGCCTTTATTGTTTGCATCTAAGGATATTGCCTTGGTATAATCGGCTATTGCATCTTCGTAATGGTGTTGCTTGATACGAGATATTCCCCTGAGGTCATAAAGCGAAGTAATGTATGGATTAAGCTGTATGGCAACCGTCGCATCATCTTCTGTACCTTGCCAATCCTCCAAATAATACTTTGATATAGCACGCAACTGCCAAGGTTCCCACAGATACGGCTTTTGATTTATTGCTTGGTTGAAATATTGTATGGATAATACATAATCCTCATAATGCAGGGCGACTTTGCCACTTAGCAAAAGACGCTCCACATTATACTGCGCACTGACAGGCAATGAAATAAGACCGAGAACAATCACCCAGCCTACATTCATAATCAGTGTATCAAGATGTCTCGCTATAAACTTCATACCAAAGCCTGTGAAGACATGAATTATCCTTACTCTGACTTTACTTTACCTTTGGTGCCTTTACTTTATATCCGCAGCGGAAACGTCCCTGCAACAATGCACGAAGTTTGGACTTTATCAATTGCTTGCGAAGTGCTGACAAGTGGTCTATGAACATTTTGCCTTCCAAATGGTCAAACTCATGCTGCATAACCCTGGCAAGATATCCCTCTACCCACTCGTCATGCTCTTTAAATTCCTCATCCTGATACTTTACATGTATGCGAGTAGGACGAACCACCTTCTCGTGAATAGATGGCAATGACAGGCATCCTTCTTCTGACGTAGAGGTATTTTCTTCGTCATACTCCACTATATGCGCATTGATAAACACCTTTCTGAATCCATCATATTCAGGTAAATCGTCCTTCAACACATCAAGGTCTATTACAACTAGCCTAATGTCCTTGCCTATCTGTGGAGCTGCCAATCCTATGCCCTCACTTGAAGCGAGAGTCTCCCACATATCATTAATCAGAACATCCAATTCTGGATAATCCTTGTCTATATCCTGTGCGACCTTTCTCAACACAGGCTGTCCGTATGTATATATAGGTAATATCATATCTGGTTTATTCTTATTTAGGTGGGTTCTAAAAATTCCCACGAGTTAAATTAGTTAATTACATGAATAACATTATGTCATATTTTTGTTTTCTTTCGGTGCAAACTGTTAACTTCTGCGGTCACATAGCCCGCTATGCTCCCTTATCAGCTAACATTTTGCCCTCGAAACAAATTCAAAAATCTGACAGTGGGAATTATTAGAACCCACCTTTAGTGTCTTTACCTTCTTGAGTTTAAATAATCCTGAAGTATTATGGTTGCCGATATTCGGTCAACGATGGCCTTATCACGACGAGTCTTCTTGTTCAAACCGGCATCTATCATAGTACGATGGGCCAATACAGAAGTAAATCTCTCGTCATAGCCTTGTATCGGTATTTCGGGGTGTGCCTTACGCCATTGAGCCTCAAACTGTAATACACGCTGCAAGTTTTCCGATGGTTCGCCATTAGGTTGCCTCGGTTCTCCAATAATAACCCGCTCTACATCTTCACGACTTACATAATCTGTCAAGAAAGCCATGAGCGACTTCGTCTCTATAGTGTCAAGCGCACCAGGCACTATCTGCAACACATCTGTCACAGCAAGCCCGGTGCGCTTTTTCCCATAGTCTATTGCTAATATTCTCGCCAATGTTTATGTATTTTTCTTGAAGCTACAATCACTTCGCCATAATCCAAGCGCCAGAATACTGAGACTTAAGAGCATTCTTGTCTTTCTCTGCGCTTTCCCTTACGTCATATGTAGAAGCTATAACGCGATACATCTTACCGTCATATATAACCTGCGCACCAGAATATCCGGCATTCTTCAATGTATTCTGGAGTCCTTCTGCATTAGCACGCACACCAAACGCACCTACCACCACAGAGAAAGCCTTCAGTCCATTGTTTGAATTACTAGATGTCGTGGCAACCTGTTGCACTGGCGCAGTAGTGGTTACCACCTGATTCTGAGTAGGAGCCTCCAACTGGGTCACAGAAGGAGCCGGCTGCTGTTGCTGAACTGGTTGCTGATACTGCTGTGGTTGCTGAACCGGCTGCTGATATTGCTGCTGTGGCTGCTGATATTGTACAGGATTCTGCTGTACATATTGCTGTTGTCCGTATGGTTGCTGCGTATAGGCACCCTGCTGCTGTTGCTGCGCCTGTTCCTGGGCCTTTGCCTTTTCATAGGCTTTACGGTAAGCACTTTCTTTTGATGCTCCACAAGAGGCGAATGTTAGTGCCATGCAAAAAGCTGCACAAACGATAGAGTATTTCTTCATTTTTTATAGATTTATTAAAAAAACAGTTACTTTATAATAATTTATGCCACAAAGGTAATAAAAAAAAGAGAGAATTTTAGGCTTTTCGCCTTTTTTAACACATTTTGTTGCTCTATTCAACGATTTTTTTACTACATTTGCAATTAATTACATAATAAACGTATTACATTAACCATTAAAACGACTATTAGTATGAAAGCATTTGGTTATATCGCCGCAATAGTCGGCGGTGCAGTAGCGGGAGCAACAGCTGCACTTCTCCTTGCACCAGAAAAAGGTGAGGACACACGCGCAAAGCTTCAGGACTCAGTAAAAGATTTCTGTGACAAGCATGATTTCCCAAACATAAAGCAGAAGGTTAAGGATTTTTGTGACAAGCACAATATCAACCTTACCAGCAAAGAGGCAGAAGAGCTTGCCGACGAGCTTATCGAGGGATAATAATTCAACATTTTATTAAAAAAGATAGATAAGATTCATGTTTTCGAACGACAAGAACATTGAACATATTGCGGATTTCGTAGAAGAAGCGAAACAGTGGTTGACAATACGAAAAGAGTACACTAAAATAGATATTATAGATAAGGTTGTGCAAATCTGCACGGCATTAATACTCTTTATTGTATTATTCATTCTTGCCATCATGACTCTTATCTATCTTTCATTCGCAGCCGCATATGCGTTAGAACCTATCACGGGGTCTCTCCCTATAGGCTTTCTTATAGTCAGTGCCTTCTATCTGCTTTTGTTGCTTTTAATTTACTGTAAACGACACAAATGGATAGAGCGCCCACTGGTACGTTTTCTTGTAAACATCTTACTGAGTGACAATACACATACAGAAGAATAACCGCCCGTTGTATTATGAACAAAAACATATCCTTACAAGAAGAAAACTTGACGATAGACTCCCTTGAGACTTTAAGAATAAGGCAAGCTGAAATCAAGAAGCAACTTAACAAAAGCGAAGATCGATTGGCAGGAATATGGAATGACTTGTTTCACTCAGAACCAACGAAAGCCGTTGCATCGCCCACTCAACGCGCGATATCATTCCTGACTAATTCTGCAGGAATAATAGACGGAGCCTTGCTTGGCTGGAAGCTATATCGTAAATTCGGTGGCAAAAAGAAAAGCATCTCCAAGAAAAAGAAGTAAATATAGTAACAAATAACATATAGGATGGCAGTGCTCCGGTTCTATCGCTGGTATTTTTATACGAGAGGAAAGTCCGGGCAGCACAGAGCACTCCACTTGCGAAACTACAAGCTATTGGTGACAGTAGGTCTAAGGCAGAAGAAAACAACCGCCTCACAAGACTACTTGATGAGGTAAGGGTGAGAAGGTGGTGTAAGAGACCACCAGCCGGTGGGTGATCACCGGGCTGTGTCTGCTGGAGGCTGTAAGTTCAAGTAAACCATCGTCATGATAGGGTTGCTCGCCCGATAGGCATAGCCTTACGATGGAGGGTAGAACGCTGAAACCTCAAGGTGACTTGAGGGTTAGATAAATGATGGAACACCTGTTTTATCGAGAGACATAACAGGCTACAGAACCCGGCTTATAGGAGCACTGCTCTCCTTTTTTATAAATGGAAATAAAGAAAATCTATGCGTCAATAATTATTTTCTGTAATGCACTGTGGCAAGACATCAACCAAAAGCGCATAATAGGAGCTGCAAGTAACCTGACATATTCTACGTTACTTGCTTTTGTGCCTATTTTGGCAGTCGTATTTGCCATCGCACGAGGTTTCGGCTATTCTATTTACATTGAAGATTGGTTCAAGACTTCACTATCGTCGCAACCTGAGGCTGCAGAAACAATCATAGGTTTTGTAAATTCATATCTCATACACACACAGAAAGGAGTATTCCTTGGCATTGGTCTGTTATTCATGCTATGGACTACATTGATGCTGATCTCCAACATTGAAAGCACCTTTAATGATATTTGGCAGGTAAAAAGGCAACGAAGCATATTCAGGACCATAACCGACTATGTTGCGTTACTATTCCTTATTCCTATTGTCATTGTCATCAGTTCTGGCTTATCTCTCCTTGTTGCCGCCCTGAATCATCAATTCAAGGACATCATAGTACTTGGTCCTATAATGTCCCTATCCATCAAACTATCGCCATACATACTACTTTCCATAGCATTCACCTCGCTGTATGTATTCATGCCAAACACTAAAGTAAAGCTGAAATCCGCAATCTTTCCTGGAATACTTGCCGGCATGTCTATGCAGCTTTTCCAATCCATATATATTAATTCTCAGATATGGATATCCAACTACAATGCTATATACGGTTCATTCGCCATAATACCCTTCTTCCTATTATGGCTACAGGCTTCATGGATTATCTGCCTAATTGGTGCAGAACTTGCTTATTCACGCCAAAACTCCGAATATTTTCTTAGTAGCATTCCGCAAGAAATAAGTTTCAATTCAAGAATAGACATATCATGGCGTATCATAAATTTAATAGCCTGCAGATTCAATGAAGGCAAAGAAGCCATTACTATAGAGGAGATTAAGAAGGAAATGAACATCCCCATGAGAATAGCCAACGATATTCTCTATGATTTGCAGAGGACGCACATACTTGCAGAAATCGTACACGATGAAAAAGGTGACATCGCAAAGTATCTTCCGGCAGAATCACTTGAAAACATAACGAAAGATGAACTGACGTCGCGCCTTGCAAATCTCGGTGCACACATATAAAAGACGATCAAAAAATTGATAAAATACAAATCTAATGGATATAATAAACAAATATTTCAACACACTGACAGAAAAACAAAAACAACAGTTTGCCATGCTTGATGAACTGTACCACGACTGGAACAGCAAAATCAACGTTATATCGCGTAAAGACATTGACAACCTTTACGAGCACCATGTTTTACACTCTCTCGGCATAGCAAAAGCCTTAAGATTTAAGGAAGGCACCAAAATACTCGATTTCGGTTGCGGAGGTGGTTTCCCCGGCATACCACTTGCTATATTATTTCCTGAATGCCAGTTTAAGCTTATCGATGGCACTGCAAAGAAAATACGCGTGTGCAACGAGGTTAGCAATGCTATCGGACTGAAGAACGTAGTTGCAGAGCAACGACGCGGTGAAGAGGAGAAGGGACTGTATGATTTCATCGTCTCAAGAGCCGTCATGCCCCTACCCGACCTCGTAAAGATAGTACGCAAGAACGTATCAAAGAAACAGAAGAACGCAATGCCGAATGGTATATTCTGCCTTAAAGGTGGTGACCTTCAAGAAGAAATCAAACCATTTAGGCACATCGCAGAAAGTACCGAGCTATCCACTTGGTTTAAAGAGGAGTGGTTTAAGGGTAAAAACGTGATTTATCTTCCTTGCTAAAAATAAAACAAATAAGAAACGATGCTTAATATAAAAACCATACAGTGCAACATGTTAGCAGAAAACTGCTATATTGTCAGCGACGAAACCAATGAGTGCATGATCGTTGATTGCGGTGCATACGGTGATGTTGAACAATCATACATTGCTACATACATAGCTGAAAACAATCTTAAACCAACACTCTATATACTCACTCATGGTCACTTTGATCATATAATGGGTTCCAAGTGGATATATGAGACATATAACCTCAATCCGGTAATCTGTGGCTACGATGCCGACAAATACAATAATTTTCGTAAAGACACCGAGGATTTCGGATTTTCCGTAAACTATGATTTACCTGCTATCGGACGTTGCGTCAATGACGGCGACACCGTTTCTTTTGGCAACCATACATTCAAAGTCATCCACACTCCTGGACACAGTCCTGGGTGCGTAGTATTCTATTGCGAAGAGGAGGCCGTTGCTTTCACTGGCGACACTTTATTCCGCAGCAGCATCGGCAGAACAGATCTGCCAGGTGGAAGTATGTTCCAAATCATACAGTCTCTACGTTCTCTCACTCAACTTCCTGACGACACGAAGGTATATCCCGGACATGGCATGGATACTACTATAGGACAGGAACTGGCAAGCAACCCTTACCTTGATAGATAACCCTAACGACAAACATACGAATAATTGGCACAAGCTGAACGTATAATAATGGGCATTGACCCTGGTACCAATGTCATGGGCTATGGAATAATCCGTGGCATCGGACAAAAAGCCGAAATGATAGCCATGGGAGTCATTGACATGCGCAAAGAGTCTGACCCCTATCTTCGTCTCGGCCACATACATGAACGTGTTACCGGTATCATAGATGAGTATTTACCAGACGAGATAGCCATTGAGGCACCATTCTTTGGTAAGAATGTACAGTCTATGCTTAAGCTCGGCCGTGCACAAGGCGTAGCAATAGCAGCTGCAATTCAGCATAGCGTTCCCGTACACGAATATGCTCCAATGAAGATTAAAATGGCAATAACGGGTAAAGGCAGTGCATCTAAGGAACAAGTTGCCGGGATGCTTCAACGCATATTGAAACTCAGCAATGATGACATGCCCAAATTCATGGACGCTACCGATGCCTTAGGTGCTGCATACTGCCACTTCATTCAATTAAACGCTCCTGTGAATGCAAAGAAATACTCCTCATGGAAAGACTTTGCACAGAAAAACAAATCAAGGATAAAGTAATACGAGTTCCGCATGTCAAGGAAAAACCTCTACTCCTTCGACCTACAGGACAATAGAGAACTTGCGAAAGTTGATATATTAATAAAAACACAATAAAACAATACACAAAGTGATTATCTCAGTACATAATGGCGTTACACGTATGCCCGAGTGGCGTATGGCGCAACCTGTTGATTTTGAACTTGACGTAAATGAACACATTGCCATCGTAGGACCGAATGCCAGTGGCAAGACAATGTTAGTTGATATAATAACGGGTGCCCACCCCCTGCTTATGCAAAGCGTAAAATACGACTTTGCCGATGGCTGTACGGAGGATCGCCCCTCAAACCGTATATCTGACAACATCAAATATATAACATTCAGAGATACATATGGTGGAGACAATGACAGGACCTACTATCTTCAACAGAGATGGAACCAGACAGAAATCGACGCCTCCACTCCTACTGTAGGAAAGATACTTGAAGAGGCATACCTTCGTACAGGAGAAGACACCGAGGAACGACGTAAATTCCGCGACCACCTCTATGATATGTTCTCCCTAAAATACCTACTTGACAAATACATCATATTGCTATCTTCGGGCGAACTCCGTAAATTCATACTTTGCAGGACACTGATGGCTAATCCTCGTGTCTTGATCATGGACAATCCTTTTATCGGACTTGACAAAGAGACTCGTCAACAACTTAGGGAGGTGCTTGAAACTATCTCTAAAGAACGTTCACTGCAGATTATACTTATACTTGCTAAAGATGAAGACATACCAAAGTTCATCACACACGTGGTGCCTGTCAGAGACAAAGTCGCATTACCTAAGACTACACGCAAGGAATATTTCGACACTCTGCAAGAAACCGACCATCATGAGCTCAGCAACGAAATAAAGCAAGAAATAATCAACCTCCCATATAACAACAAAGAGTACAATGCCAACGAGGTTATAAAAATGAACAAGGTTTGCATCCGATATGGAGCACGTACTATTCTGAAAGACCTCGACTGGACTGTACACAATGGTGAGAAATGGGCGCTGTCAGGACAGAATGGTGCAGGCAAGTCTACCTTGCTCAGTTTGGTATGCGCAGACAATCCACAGAGCTATGCATGTGACATCGTACTTTTTGACCAGCAGCGCGGTCATGGCGAAAGTATCTGGGACATCAAGAAGCATATCGGCTATGTTTCACCTGAAATGCACAGAGCATACAACCGCGACATGCCTGCCATACGTATCGTTGCTTCTGGTTTGCAGGATTCCGTCGGACTATATGTGAAGCCTTCTGAGAAGGACTATGATGTATGCAGAATGTGGATGCGTTTCTTCGGCATTGAGGATTTGGCAGAGCGCACATTCCTGAAGCTATCCAGTGGTGAGCAACGTATGGTCTTATTGGCTCGCGCCTTTGTCAAAGACCCAGAGCTGCTGATTCTCGACGAACCTCTTCACGGACTTGATGCTAAACGAGGTACTTTGGTGAAAGACATCATTGATGCTTTCTGCCAACGCAAGAACAAGACGCTGATAATGGTTACACACTATAAGGAGAACCTACCTCAATGTATCACTGACAGCATCTACCTTACCCGAAATGTATAATCTCAAAAATACATCCTATGAATATAAAGTTCTTCTTAATCTCATTGGCAGGGATAGTGACAAACAGTTATGCAACAGAATATAACGACACACTTGTCACTGATTCATTGGCTATTGACACCGTCTCTGTTGATTCTGCGGCTATTAACCGCCCGTCATTCACCACTATAATTGAGGTTCCCATAACATCCATAAAGGACCAAAGCCGCTCTGGAACATGTTGGGACTATTCCACCATATCTTTTTTCGAGTCAGAAATACTGAAAAAGACAAAGAAGGTATATGACCTCTCCGAAATGTTTGTCGCCAACAAGAACTATATGGAACGTGCAGTGATGAAAGTCAGACTTCACGGAGACTGTCAGTTCTCGCAAGGTGGTTCTGCACACGATGTTCTGTACACTATAATGAAACACGGAATTTGCCCAGAAGAAGCTATGGCTCTTCCCGGCACCATGTATGGCGATACCCTTAATAATTTCTCTGAGTTCTTTCTTGTCATGACACCCTACGTGCAAGCCCTGTCAACGTCAACCAGCAAACGGCTCACACCTGCATGGAAGAAGGGACTGCAAGGAGTCATTGACGCATATCTTGGCACAACGCCAGAATCTTTCACTTACGAAGGTAAGACATATACCCCGAAGTCATTTGCTGAAAGCCTCGGACTTGACTGGAATGACTATGTCTCCATTACGTCATACACACACCATCCTTTCTATACCGCCTTCCCACTTGAGATACAGGACAACTGGCGCCAAGGTCTCTCATGGAATGTACCAATGGATGACATCGCACGCATCATAGACTATGCACTTGAGAACGGATATACCGTAGCATGGGGTGGCGATGTCAGCGAAGACGGCTTTACACGCGACGGCCTTGCAATACTTGCAGACATACAGAAAGTACAGGACAGCGATGGCTCTGACATGGCTAAATGGCTGAAACTTACTGCTGCGGAAAAGAAAGAGAAATTGCAGAAACTTGGCGTAAACATACCAGAGCTTACGCCATCACAGGAAAAGCGTCAGGAAGAATATGACAATTGGGAGCTTACCGATGACCATGGCATGCACATCTACGGAAAAGCCACCGACCAATATGGCAAGGAATATTACATGGTAAAGAATTCATGGGGAGAACATGGCGATTACAAAGGTATATGGTATATGAGCAAGAACTATATCGTTGCCAAACTCATGGACTTCATGATAAACAAGAATGCCCTGCCAAAAGACATCCGCAAGAAACTTGGTATATAATAACAAAGACATATCACCGAAAAGTTTACAAATCACTTTGTCACGAGAAAGTTTATTTTAGTGACAGAGTGATTTTTTTTGCTCTCGACTTTACGACGCAAAAAAGAAAGAAAAGATGCCGAAAACAAGAGAAAAAATGCCCGAGTTGGTGAAATCTCATCGTCCGGATTGGTCGTTTTTGGCAGTTTTTACCCACTTTTGCTGCGAAATATGCCTACTTTTGCATCACAATATGTGTGCTTTTAGGTTGTAATTCGATAGCTTTCACACTGTAAAAGCTATGCTTTTACAGTGTAATATGATAGCTTTTACAATCAATGAAAAATACCATTACTGATTATCAATCAGTTACACATTTTCTCAAAAATCGCGATTTTGAGAACGATTTCACGTTTGCTGAATTTCATCGCAAGGAAATTCAAGCTGCGGAAATCAAAGTGTAAGGAAAATAATCAAAATAACAACAAAATGTCATCACCCCCAAAACTCCCGAAACTCGTGTAGCGAAGATTTTAGAAACAAATTATACTCGCTCGGCACGCAGTGACGCTTTGCTTGCAAAGAATTTGTTTCTAAAGCCTAAGCGCGATGTTTTTGGGAAACAAATTAGAATAATTAATCATAATTCTTTAATGGGGAAACGATATATTATTTTTTTGAAACGAATTATTTTAATTTAATTTTAATTTTTATAATTAGGGAAACATTATTATTATAATTCGTGACAAAATTAAAAATAATTAGCTTAATTCGTTTCTTCAAAATTATGGTTAATTATGATAATTCGTTTCTTCAAAATCAGAATCAAAGGAATTGTAATTCGTTTCTTCAAAATCAGAATCAAACTAAATGTAATTCGTTTCAGAAGGAGACAAAAAGAGAAATCATTTTCTGTTTTATGTTACATATTTTCTCATATATGTTTGCAAATGTCATGTTTTATTTATAAATTTGCAGATGCAAAAATCGTTCATTGACATCCATGGCACATGCAGTCGAGGCTCGACAGGC
>JAEEGH010013138.1_pt1 | contig 18436 bp, 14 predicted proteins | sample 9134181 | NCBI WGS metagenome assembly JAEEGH01 (sample SAMN16246544, study PRJNA631951) | gut metagenome | biome: gut microbiome; feature: rumen; material: DP-attached | host: Bos | place: Iran: Karaj | collected 2018-10 | reverse complement strand
CTCGCTTATCTGTGCAAAGTGCAGATTCCGGTTAATCCTGAAAGTGTCCACATACACCGGAAGTGCCTTGGGATCTGGCCTTAGGCCATACTCAGAGGCATAATTCATTGCGTACATGGCACCAACCATTGCAGGAACGTATCCGCGCGTCTCGCGCGGCAGGTACTCATAGATAGACCAGAAGTCCCGTTTGCCATCTGCTCGCTTGATAGCCTTATTCACATTTCCGGACCCACAGTTATATGCGGAGATAGCCAGCGGCCAGTCTCCGAAGATGCGGTAAGCGTCTTTGAAATACCTTGCAGCGGCATCAGCGGATGCAAACGGATCCATCCTCTCATCAATGTAGGAATCAATCTTGAGGCCATAGCTGAGGCCAGTACGGTACATGAACTGCCATATGCCTTTAGCGCCCACACGTGACTCCGCACGCGGGTTCATAGCACTCTCAATGATCGCAACATACTTGAGTTCCAAAGGAAGGTCATACCTCCGGAAGGTCTCCTCGAAGATTGGCATGTAGTACTCGCTTAGGGCCAGAATCTCCGCCATGCGGCGCGGCATCTTCTCCGAGTAGAGGATCATGTAATTCTTCACGGTCTCGTTGTAGGGGAGGCTGATGAAGGAGTTCATGTCACGGAGGCGGCGCATGAGGGTGGTGTCAGGGACGTCCGTGGTGAAACGGACGGAGTCCATGTTGTACTGCTCGCGGGAGGCGTTGCGGCTGGCGCGGTGCATGTACCACGCCATTAGTGTATCAGACTGAGACCTCCGGGACAAGCCCGAAGGTGACGACAATAAGAAATGCCAGATAACCAGGTAATATCGGAAAACAGCAGGAGGATAGCGCGAAACACTATCCTTCTGTATTTCCGTATGCTGGTGATGCTGGTGGTGGGGCTGTTTACCTACCGCGTAATACTCCGTTCGCTGGGAATCACGGATTACGGCGTGTACGGCGTGGTGAGCGGCGTGGTGACGGCGTTCATGCTGGTGATGAACACGGTGACATCGGCAATAAGCAGGTACATCACCGTGGGCCTGGGGAAGGGGGACGAGGAGCATCTCCGGAAGGTTTTCGGGACTTCGCTGGTGATTATGGCGGGGTTCTGCCTGCTCATCGTGGCGCTTACGGAGACCATCGGCCTGTGGTACCTTAACAATAAGATGGTGATCCCGGACGGCAGGCTGGGGGCGGCGCACGTGGTGCTGCAGACCAGCATGCTGGTACTCATGGTGAACCTCATGAGCGTGCCGTACACGGCGGTGATCACGGCCCACGAGCACATGAGCGCTTATGCCTACATAAGCATCCTGGAGGCCATCCTGAAGCTGGCCGTGGCCTTTGCCGTATGGTATACGGCCGGGGATAAGCTGGTGCTCTACGCCTGGCTGCTGCTGGTAGTGGCCGTGCTTGTCCGCGGATCCTTTGCCGCGTACAGCATGACGCGTTTCAAGGAGTCCAGGACAGGGTTCCGTTTCAACGGCCCGCTGGTTCGTGAAATGGGCGCCTTTGCCGGTTGGAACTTCGTGGGAAGCGGCACGTACATGCTCAACACCCAGGGTATTAACCAGCTCATGAACCACTTCTTCGGCGTTGGCATGAACGCCGCCAGGGGAGTGGCCGACAAGGTTGAATCCGTGGTGCGCCAGTTTGCCACCAACGTGGCCATGGCGCTTAATCCCCAGCTGCAGAAATCCTATGTGAGCGGCAACCGTGACTATGCCTACGAGCTGGTCTGCAAGGGCTCCAAGTACTATTTCTGGATACTTTTTGTGCTTAGCATTCCGTTCATAACGGACTCGGAGACCATCCTTCGCCTGTGGATAGGGGAGGTACCTCCGGAGGCGGCGCTTTTCACAAAGCTCACGCTGCTGAGCTTCCTTGTGGACTTCACGCCAAACACGCTTGTGGTGCTTCAGCAGGCACACGGCAAGGTGGCAAAGTTCTATTTGCTGTCCAGCGCCGTGGCCATCCTGGCGTTCCCTTGCGCCTGGATCATGTACCGCTGCGGCCTGCCGGCCTGGACGGGATATGCGGCGTTCATCGGCTTTTATATCTTAAAGGGCGCCATGATGCTGGCGGTGACGCACCGCGAGGCGGGGCTGCCGGTAGGGAAGTACCTGCGCGAGGCCCTGTTCCCGGCCGTGTTCCCCAGCGCCATGGTGGCCCTGGCCATATGGCCTCTGACGCGTTTGGTACCCGTTACATGGTGGCGGTTCCTTTTGGTTGCGGCGGTTGGAGTTATACTGCTTTCCATAGCAGTCTGGAATTACGGCCTCACCCCCGGTGAGAAGGTCTTCGTAAAGAGCAAGCTGCCATGGAAAAAGTAATCTATACCGTTCTCACAGGTGGTTATGACCGCCTGCAGCAGCCTCTGGTTACGGATCCCGGGTTCCATTACGTGTGCTTCGGGGACCACGCCGGCCAGGACGGTGTGTGGGAGCTCCGGGAGATACCTTTTGAAGGCAGCCCCGTCCTCCGCGCACGCTGGGCCAAGATGCATCCCCACGTGCTTCTTCCGGAATACGATTACTCCGTTTTCATGGATGCCAACCTGTGCATCTCCGGTGCGGAGTTCTATTCTTTCATAGGTGATGCTCTCGTGGCCATCCTGCAACACCCGGAACGGGATTGTGTGTGGGATGAGTTGAGGTATTGCTATCTGAAAGATAAGGTTTCTACGGCTTCTGCTTTCAAGATTCACAGGATGCTGCACGGCATGCCCCGGCACTGGGGCCTGGCGGAGACCAACGTTCTGGCACGCAAACATAATGATTCTCAGATAGTTGAGCTGGATGAGCTGTGGTGGAGGCTTCTCCAGGAGTCCGGCGGCAGCCGTGACCAGCTGGTGTTCACGCCGGTGCTTCATACCCTTGGCATGGAGCCGGGGCTGCTCCTTGGCCCTGGCCTCAACGCCCGCAACGTGCCGTACATCCAGTACGTCAACCACCCCCTGACCGGCCGCGAGAATGTGCCTGGAAAGCTTAACTGGGCCAATCTGAAGTATAACATCCGCCTCCTGTGGAGAAAAGCCATGCTGCCATGCCTGAAGTAAGTGTGGTCATAGTGTGTATGAATCGTCCGGACATCCTCTTCCCTTGTCTGGACAGCCTCCACGCCGGCAACCGGGAAAGCATCCTGGAGACGCTGGTGGTGGCGTACAATTTCACCGGGGAAAACCTGGCCCTGCTGGCGGAGAAGTACCCGTGGGTGACAATCGTCCCGTCCGACGGCGTCCGCGGCTTCGCGGAAAACAACAATCTGGCCCTGAAGCGCGTGAAGGGGCATTTTTGCTTCATCGTCAATGACGATACAATCGTCCCGCCCCATACCATCCGGCGCCTCCTGGAAGACCTCCGCGGCCTCCCGGAAGATGCCGCCGCCGTGGGCCCAGCCATCTACTTTGCCGATGGCCGCCTCCAAACCTGCGGCCGCGGCCCCTGGAGCCCTTGGAGATATGCGTTGCATTATCTGCACTTGGTGGATGAGTCCAAGCCTTCGAAGTGGAATCGCCTTACCGGCCTATCCCAGACATATACACTGAACGGCGCTTGCTTCCTCATACGGACGGACATCTTCCGTATGGCCGGGTGGTTCAACCCCCGCTATTTCTTTACGCCGGAGGACATCGCCCTTGGACATGTCCTGAACGGCCTTGGGTACTCCGTGTGGGCGGATCCCTCCGTTCCCATCACCCACCTTGCCGGCGGCTCCGTCTCCGCCATGGAACAGGCCATCAAGCCCGCCCGGGTCCGGGGATCATTGCTGTTTTATGGCGAGCCCGTATGGCTGAAACTATTTATCTGGTGCTATGAGGCACTGAGGTATCTCAAGCATACCATATTAAAAGGCAATCCAATCATGCGTCAAACGGCCCTGAACGTTATGAGAACCGTGTTCTCCCGCCTTTCTCCCAAGGAAATCTTCATCCGTTTCAAGCCATGAAAAGAGTCCTCGTCATAGTGGTCACCTACAACGGCCTCCCCTGGCTCTCCCGCTGCCTCGCCTCCGTCACTTCGGTCCCAACTGCGGTTGATGGTCCAAAAAATGGGACATCAACCTCAAAAACGGCCCAAAATGCGGCTGATGGTCCAGAAAATGGGACACCTCCGACACTTGACGTGTATGTGGTGGACAATGACTCCACGGATGGTTCCGCTGACTACATCCAGTCGCATTTCCCTGCTGCCAAACTTGTGCGCGCGGCGGAGAACCTTGGGTTCTCCAAAGCCAACAACCTTGGCATGCAATACGCCCTTGACCACGGCTATGACTACGTGTATTTGTTGAACCAGGACGCCTGGCTGGAGCCCGGCGCCATGGAAAAGCTGGTCACCACAGCAGAAGCACACCAAGAGTACGCCGTCCTCAGCCCCCTCCAGATGACAGATGGGTATAAGGAACTTGACAAGCAGTTTGCTAGGAGATGCCCGGTCGCAGCCGGGCATGACGTGAGTGAGGTGAAATTCGTCATGGCGGCGCACTGGTTGGTGCCTGTTAAGGTGCTGAGAGAGATAGGGTTGTTCAATGAGGATTTGTTTCCGTTCTATGGGCAGGATGACAATTGGTGTCACAGGGCTAGGCATAAGGGATACAAGATTGGCATAGTGCCGGAGGCACGTGCCGTGCATGACAGGGCGGATCGCAAGGAAGACAAAGACAAACTTATTTTCAGGAACTATTACACAGGTTGCCTTGTGCGTTTGGCTAACCCCAACGTTCCTGTGTGGCTGTCATACATATATATACTTGCCTTCACCCTTGTCAAGGCCGTCAAGTATCGCAGCCTCAAAGTATTCACATATTTCTTCCGCCTTCACTCCCAATTCCCCGCTGTCAGGTCTCTGCGAAAGGCATAAATTTTGATAAATCCGGCGGATATTCGTATATTTGTGGGATTTAGAAATTTAGATGTCTTTTTATGGCAGTAGCAGATATTCTCAAGAAACTTTTCGGGTCCAAGAGCGACCGTGACATGAAGGCTATCAAGCCGGTGCTGGACAAGATTCTGGCGGTGTATCCGGACATTGACAAGCTTTCCAACGATGAGCTCAGAGCCCACTCAGAGGCCCTTAAGGCCCGTATAGCGGAGGTGGAGAAGCCCTTCGAGGACCGCATCGCGGAAATCAAGGCGGAGTTGGAGACGGAAATCCCCGTTTCCCGCAAGGAGGAGCTTGCAACGGAGAGCGACAAACTTGTGAAGGATGAGGACGATGCCATCGAGCTCATCCTGAACGAGATCCTCCCGGAGGCCTTCGCCATCATGAAATCCACCGCCAGGCGCTTTGCACAGAGCTCGGAAATCGTGGTCACTGCATCTGACTTCGATAAACAACTCGCCGCGGAGAGCCGCGACTTCGTTTCCATCGAAGGTGATAAGGCCATCTGGAAAAACCACTGGCAGGCGGGTGGCAACGAGATCACCTGGGATATGGTGCACTATGATGTGCAGCTCATCGGTGGTATCGTCCTGAATGGTGGTGTGAAGACCAACAAGGAGCAGCGCGGTATGATTGCGGAAATGGCAACCGGTGAGGGTAAGACTCTGGTGGCAACGCTGCCGGTGTTCCTGAACGCACTGGCCGGGAAGGGCGTGCACGTGGTTACCGTGAACGATTACCTGTCCAAACGAGACAGTGAGTGGATGGGCCCGCTGTACATGTTCCACGGCCTTAGCGTGGACTGCATCGACAAGCATCAGCCCAACTCCGACGCCCGCCGCAAGGCATACAACTGCAGCATCACTTTCGGTACCAACAACGAGTTCGGCTTCGACTACCTCCGCGACAACATGGCTGTCCGCATGTCGGACCTGGTGCAGCGCAAGCACCACTACGCCATAGTGGACGAGGTGGACTCCGTCCTCATCGACGATGCCCGTACCCCTCTCATCATTTCCGGACCCATGGAGAAATCGTCCGGCGACGAGCAATTCATGGAGTATCGTCCCTACGTAGAGAACCTGTACAACAAGCAGCGTGCTCTGGTTAACACCACCCTCAACGAAGCCAAGCGCCTCATTGCCGCCGGCGACGAAAAGGAAGGCGGAAAGCTCCTTTTCCGCTGCTATAAGGGCCTTCCCAAGTATCAGCCCCTCATCAAGTTCCTGTCCGAACCCGGCATGAAGGCCCTGATGCAGAAAACAGAGGCCTACTACATCCAGGACAATGAGCGCGAAATGCCCGCCGTCACGGACGAGCTCTACTTCGTGATATCGGAAATCCAGAACTCCGTGGACATGACGGATAAGGGCCACGATGTCCTTGCCGCATCCGTGAGCGATCCCAACTTCTTCGTCCTCCCGGACATGGGATCCGCCATTGCGGAAATTACCCACGACGCCTCCCTGAGCCCTCAGGAGAAGGCCGAGAAGAAGGACGCCCTCATGGAGGACTTCTCCCTAAAGAGCGAGCGCGTACACACTGTGATCCAGCTCCTGAAGGCCTACGCCATGTTCACCAAGGACATCGACTACGTGATAGTGGACAACAAGGTGAAGATAGTGGACGAGAGCACCGGCCGTATCATGGAAGGCCGCCGCTGGAGCGATGGCCTTCACCAGGCAGTCGAGGCCAAGGAAAACGTAAAAGTTGAGGCCGCAACCCAGACCTTTGCAACCGTCACCCTCCAGAACTACTTCCGCATGTACCACAAGCTGGCCGGTATGACCGGTACCGCAGAGACGGAAGCGGGCGAGTTCTGGGACATCTACAAGCTGGACGTGGTGGTAATCCCCACCAACCGTCCCGTCATCCGCGACGACCAGGACGACATCATCTACAAAACCAAGAAAGCCAAGTTCAACGCCGTCATAGACAAGGTAGTGGAACTCTCCAATGCCGGAAGGCCCTGCCTGGTGGGTACTACGGACGTCGAAACTTCCGAACTCCTTGCCCGAATGATGCGCATCCGCGGAATCAAGGCCGATGTCCTCAACGCCAAGGAGCACGCCCGCGAGGCCGAAATCGTGGCTCACGCAGGTCTCAAGGGCCACGTCACCATCGCCACCAACATGGCAGGCCGTGGTACCGATATCAAGCTTTCCCCGGAGGTTAAGGCCGCCGGCGGTCTTGCCATCATCGGCACAACCCGTCACGACAGCCGCCGTGTGGACCGCCAGCTCCGTGGCCGTGCCGGACGTCAGGGAGACCCCGGAAGCAGCTGCTTCTACATCTCCCTGGAGGACGACCTCATGCGTAAGTTCGGCTCCGAGCGCATTGCCGGCGTGGTGGACAAGCTGGGCATGAAGGACGACGAAGCCCTCATCTCCGGAATGCTTTCAAAGAGCATCGAGACCGCCCAGAAGAAGGTGGAGGAGAACCACTTCGGATGGCGCAAGCGCACCCTGGAGTACGATGACGTCATGAACTACCAGCGCGAGGCCGTCTATGCCCGCCGCCGCAACGCCCTCTCCGGTGAGAGAATAGAGATCGATGTCCAGAACATGATGACGGACACCGCCATGATCCTCTCGGAGCAGGCAGAAGGCATGGCCTACGAAGAGTTTGAAGAGTTCATCATCGCCAAACTCTCCATAGACCTTGGTTTCGATGCCGAGTGGTATGCCAACGCCAAGCCCAAGGAAATTGCCCAGAAGCTTGCAGAGCACATGCAGGAGGTCTACACCCGCCGTATGGACACCATGGTCCAGAAGGTGAACCCCGTGATAAAGCAGGTCTATGAGAAACAGGGCAAGATGTACGAGAACATCGCCATCCCCATTACCAACGGCAAGCGCCAGATGACCCTCTCCGTTAATCTCAAGAAGGCCTATGAGACAGAAAGCCGCGAGATTACCAAAGCCCTTTCACGCAGCATAATCCTCTACTACATAGACGATTACTGGAAGCAGCACCTCCGCGACATGGACGACCTTCGTCAGAGCGTCCAGAACGCCGCCTACGAGCAGAAAGACCCTCTGGTGGTATACAAACTGGAGAGCTACAACCTCTTTACGGAGATGCTGGAGAAACTGAACGAGGAAGTCCTTGCGTTCCTCCTCAGGGCCTTCATCCCTCTGCGTGATGCCGATGACGCCCGCGAGGCCCGTCCCGCCCAGCGTCCCAGCCGCAACCTCCAGCAGATGCGCCAGAGCGACCCTTCACAGCTCTCCACCAACGCGGAGCAGCAGTCCCGCATGCCCGTACGCGTGGATAAGAAGGTGGGCAGAAACGATCCATGCCCCTGCGGTAGCGGTCTCAAATACAAGAACTGCCACGGCAAGGGCCTGGTGTAAAAGAGCCACTCATCAGGCTCGAACTGACGACCTGCGCGTTACGAATGCGCTGCTCTACCGACTGAGCTAAAGTGGCAAACCGGTTACGTGAACCGGGACTGCAAATATACTACTTTTTTCCAAAAGTAAGAAACTATTTTCTTTATGAAATCTGACATTATTGTAATTGGCGGGGGAGCGGCAGGGCTGATGGCCGCAATAGGGGCTGCAGAAGTCCTTTCAAAGAGTGAGAACGGCGGAACCGTCACCGTTCTTGAGAAGATGCCCAAGGCAGGCCGTAAGGTAATGATCACGGGCAAAGGCAGATGCAACTTCACCAACGTAAAGAGCTGGGAAGATTTCAGCGCCCACATCCGGACAGATTCCCAGTTTGTGAGCTCTGCATGGCACAACCTCACTCCCGAAAACCTCATCGAGCTGCTCCGCATCAATGGCATGCGCTCTGTAGTTGAAAGAGGTGACAGGGCTTTCCCCGCTTCACATAATGCCGGAGACGTTGTGGATACTCTGCTTCGCGCATGCACCCTCTCTGGTGTCAAGGTTGTCACGGACTGCGAGGTCAAGACCATAGACGCAGTCAAGAACGGTTTCTCCCTGGACTGCATCCAGACCAGCCGCAAACAGGTGAAGATTCCCGTGGACGATCCGCGGAAGCTTCGTCCGGGAAAGCCTGCTCCTACACGTGAAGAGATTACAATAGAACCCGTAGAATACGTCTGCAAAAAGCTCATCATAGCAACAGGAGGCCTGTCTTATCCCGGCACCGGATCTACCGGAGACGGCTACATGTGGGCAGAGGAAATGGGACACACCGTAGACGCCTGTTTCCCGGCTCTCACTGCCCTGGTTCCAGTAGGATACAAGCAGGAAAACCCTCTGGCAGAGGATATTAAGCAGGCATTCCGCGGCCGTACAGTCTATGGCAAGACAAAGCAGAGAAAGATTTCCCCGCTGCCGGAGTGGTATCCAAAGTTCCCCAAGCACATAGAGCGTGTAACCCCCATGACAGAGCAGGGGGAATTCTTCAACGGCAATACGCTTGAGAATGTACAGCTGTCGCTGTTTATCAACGGAGAAGAGGTCCAGAGCGAGTTCGGTGACATAGAATTCACCGACGGCGGTCTGGAAGGCCCTCTTGGCTTCATGGTGAGCCGCCGCGCAGTCCAGGCACTCAACAACGGGCAGAAGGTATCCGTTTCCATAGACCTCAAGCCTGCTGTGGAACTTGAAAAGCTGAACGAGGACATCCACGCAAAGTGGGAAGAGGTGATTCACGACGAGCGTTCAAAAGGCCAGAGTTTCCGCAGGCTTTTCCGCATAATGCTTGGGAAACTCATGCCCTGGAACCTCACACTGGCATTCCTGGACACCAACCAGAAGGTAAGTGTAGACACTCTGGCACAGGCCATGAAAGACTGGCGCCTGGACATAGCCGGCTTCGTTGGCTTTGAGCGCAGCGTAATCACTGCCGGCGGCATAAGCACCTCAGAGGTGGTTGCCAAGACCCTCGAGTCCAAGAAGCAGCCCGGCCTGTACTTTGCCGGCGAAGTCCTTGACATGGACTGTGACACCGGCGGCTACAACCTCCACGCCGCTTTCGCCACAGGCTACCTTGCAGGCGAAAGTGCTGCCAAGGCACTATAGTAAAAACAAGATCCCCGATCAGGTCGGGGATGACGAAATATTATGGATAAGAAATCATACGCATTCGGAATGAGCGTGGCTTCCAGCTTCTATCAGCAGGGAATCCGCGTAAAGAACATCGACGACTTTGTGGCAGGCCTCAAGGCCATGCTTAACGGGGAGAAGCCCGCGATTAGCCTGGAAGAGGCCGGAGAGGCCCTTGAGGCATTCTACAAGGAGCTTGAGGACGAGGCCGCGGAGCGCAATGCCGCAGCCGGCGCCGCTGCCAAGGAAGAGGGCGAGAAGTTCCTCGCCTCAATGGCCAAGGACCCGGCCGTGAAGGCAACGGGGAGCGGCCTTATGTACAAGGTGCTCAAGGAAGGCACTGGCCGCAAACCCAAGGCCACGGACAAGGTCTACTGCCACTACGAGGGCACTTTCCCCAACGGCCAGGTCTTTGACAGCAGCTACAAGAGGGGGGAGCCCATCGAATTCGGCCTCAATCAGGTGATAAAGGGCTGGACGGAAGGCCTTCAGCTCATGAGCGAGGGCTCCAAGTACGAGCTCTACCTCCCGTACCACCTTGCCTATGGTGAGACCGGCACCGGCGGAATTCCTCCCTACAGCGCCCTCAAGTTTGTGGTGGAACTCATAGAGGTAAGGTGAATACCTTAATACAGGCCATAGAGATATTCGCTGCTGTCACCGGAATCATTTACGCGGTTCTGGAGATACTGCAGAAAAACGCCATGTGGGTGGTGGGGATACTCACCTCCGCCGCGTGCGCATTCAGTTTTGGCGTGCAGCACGTCTGGGCATCCATGGGGCTCAATATCTACTATGTAGTGATGTCCGTCATCGGCCTGTATAAGTGGAGGAAAGACAGCGCCCAGGTAGGGGAGGGGGAGATTCACCTTAACCCGCTCACCAAAGGAACCGTTTTCTGGAGCGCCATAGCCGCGCTGGCGGGCACCCTGGCTTTTGTGTGGATACTCCGCATCACCGGAGACGCTGCACCGGAGCTGGACGCCGCCGCCACGGTCCTCAGTATCATCGGCACATGGTGGCTGGCAATGTCCTACAAGGAGCAGTGGTTCCTATGGATTGTTGCCGACGTCATCACCACCACCCTCTGCATAGTCACCGCGCAGTACGCCCTGGCGGTTCTGTACTTTGCCTATATCGTCTCCGCCGTTTATGGCTATTTCCATTGGAAAAGACGCGGAAAAGTTGTAAATTCGGCCTCATGATCCTTATAATAGACTGCGGTGCCACAAAGGCCGACTGGGCCCTCCAGGGCGGAAAGCATTTCCGCACGGAGGGGTTCAACCTTGCGCATACGCCAAAAGATGCCCTGAGGGCCATCCTGGACGGTGCGGCGGCAAAGGCCGGCCCCGGAGTCACGGAGGTTCATTTTTACGCCGCCGGCCTTGTAGGGGAAAGCCCCGTAGACCTTGGCCAGTGGTTTCCCGGAGCAGAGATAGAGTACGCATCGGACATGGTTGCCGCGGCCCGCGCGGTATGCGGGAACCGGCCCGGAATTGCGGCCATAATCGGCACTGGGTCAAATACTTGCCAGTGGGACGGCACCTGCATTTCCAGGAAGGTTAACAGCGGCGGCTTCATCGTGGGGGACGAGGGCTCGGCATCGGTCCTTGGAAAGCTCTTCGTGACGGACTACCTCAAAGGCTGCGTCCCATCCGCCATCGCGGAGGAGTTCGCTTCCCGCTTCGATGCCGGTTACGGGAGCATCGTCAAAGGCGTATATGCATCGGCGGCCCCTGCGCGGTACCTGGGCGGCTTTGCCCCCTTTATCCTGGAGCACTACGCAGACCCTTACGTCAAGGCTCTTGTGGACGATAATTTCCGCCGGTTCCTGGAGCGCACCATCCTCCGTTACGATCGCCTTCCCGTTGGCGTCGTGGGCGGTTTCGGGTGCGCGTGCAGGGACGTGCTGGAAGCCATCGGCAAAGAGTATGACGTTGAATTCAAGACATTTATGGACTCCCCGCTGGAGGGGCTTCTGAAATACCATGGCATATAAGGAGACATACCCGTCAGAGCTTCTTTCCAATGCGGTAGAGGCCATAAGCTCGCTTCCCGGAGTGGGCCGAAGGAGCGCCCTCCGGCTGGCGCTGCACCTCCTCAAGCAGCCGGCCGATTCCGTGCACCATTTCACCGGGGCTATAAATGATCTCCGGGACAACGTCTGCTACTGCCGCCGCTGCCGCATGATATCGGACAGCGACGAGTGCTCAATCTGTGCCGATTCCCGTCGCGACCACAGCCTCATCTGCGTGGTGGAGAGCGTCCGGGACGTTATGAGCATAGAGGCCACGGGCCAGTACCACGGGGTTTACCACGTGCTGGGAGGCATCATCTCTCCCATAGCCGGAGTGGGCCCCGGGGACCTCACCATATCGGACCTTGTAGCAAGGGTGGCGGCAGGGGAGGCCGCAGAAGTGATCCTTGCCCTTAGCGGAGACGTCGAAGGCGAAACCACCGCCTTCTACATATACAGACAGATAGAGACCTACGGCGTAAAGGTAACATCGCTGGCCCGGGGCCTTGGCTTCGGCGACGCCCTGGAGTATGCCGATTCCCTTACACTCGGAAGGTCCATAACCAATAGACAGATTTTCAAGCCATGAGCGAATTTTGTGCAGCGGAAGCTTCCCGCTGCCTGCTTTGCAAAAAACCAAAATGTGCCCTCCAGGGCTGCCCTGTGCATACTCCGGTGCCGGAGTGCATGCTCCTTTACCGGCAGGGAAAGCTGGATGAGGCCGGAGAGCTTCTGTTCCAGAACAACCCCTTGTCGGCAATTACCTCGCTGGTATGTGACTGGAAACAGTTCTGCTTTGGACACTGCGTTCTCAACGTCAAGCAGGCGCCAATCCACTGGTACCAGGTGGAGCAGGAGATTTCCGGGGAGTACCTGGGGAAGGTAATCCTTGGCCGAAGGGACGATTCCCTTCTGGGAAAGCGCATCGCCATTGTGGGCGCAGGCCCTGCCGGAATAGCCGCCGCCGTATGGCTGTACCAGAAAGGTGCTTCCGTAGTCATGTACGATGCCAACCCCCGCATGGGTGGTGTCCTCCGCTACGGCATCCCCGCCTTCAGGCTGGACAAGTCCCTGGTGGACGAGTACGAGAGGATACTCTCCGTGGTGGAGTTCCGCGGCGGCTGCGAGGTCTCCGACGTTGCGCCCCTGGCTGTCGAATACGACGCCGTGATAGTCTGCGCCGGTGCGGAGAAGCCCTCCACGCTGCATATTCCCGGGGAGGAATTCGCCGTCCAGGCGCTGCCTTTCCTGAAGGAGCCATCGGCCTTCGAACTTGGCCGAAAGGTTATTGTTATAGGCGGCGGAAACGTTGCCATGGACGCCTGCAGGACTGCAGCACGCATGGGCGTCGAGACCTGGGTCTATTACCGCAAAACCTTCGAGAACATGCCTGCAAACCCGCTTGAGGTTGAAGAAGCCAAGGCTGACGGTGTGCAGTTCAAGGTATTCCAGGCCCCGGTGGAGGTCCGTCCCGGCGGCGTAGTGTTCTGCGACTGCGAGAACATAGTCCCGGAAGGCGGCGGCCGTGTTGTAACCCGCATCATCCCCGGCACAGAGCACTTGGTGGAGTGCGATACCCTCATTACGGCCATCTCCGAGAAGCCTGACTTCCTGCTCCTTTCCGGAGCCGAGTTCGGTGCCGACGGCTGGCCTGTGGTGTCTGACAACGGGTTGGTTTCCGGATTCAGGAATGTCTATGTGGCAGGCGATTTCCGCCTTGGCCCCCGCACGGTTGTGGAAGCGGTTGCCTCTGCCCGCACAGTTGTTGACAGCCTCTCCACTGCCACCTGTAGCGTGGGGGTAAATGCTTGATTTACTGCAAGTTAATTATTTGTCCCTGGGTGAATTGGATCAGGGACAATTAGATAAAATATTGATTTATAGATACTTACCATCACGTGAGAGCTATACTTATTTATTCCGGAGGACTGGACAGCACTACGCTGCTGTATGAATACAGGGACAGCATTGCGCTGGCCGTGAGTTTTGACTATGGGTCCAAGCACAATGCAAAGGAGATAGAGTGCGCGAAGGAGAACTGCAGGCGCCTTGGTATCAAGCACCTTGTGATTCCTCTGGAGTTTATGGGACAGTATTTCAAGAGTGATTTGCTGGTATCCGGCGGCGAGATCCCTGAAGGACATTATGCCGATGACAACATGAAAAGCACCGTGGTTCCGTTCCGCAACGGAATCATGCTCGCCATTGCGGCCGGTCTGGCGGAGAGCTATGAGCTGGATACAATTATGATGGCAAACCACGGGGGAGACCACGCCATCTATCCTGACTGCAGGCCGGAGTTTGTGGATGCCTTTGGTGCTGCCGTCACGGCCGGTACATATAACGGCGTGAAGCTGGTAAGCCCCTACTGCAATATAACAAAAAGGGACATCGCCCTCAGGGGCAAGTCCCTTGGAATTGATTATTCCCTCACTTATTCCTGCTACAAAGGCGGGGAAAAGCACTGCGGCAAGTGCGGCACCTGCACGGAAAGAAAAGAAGCCCTCGCGGGCTTCGATCCAACTGAGTACGAGGATTAAAGAAGCTTCTTCCTCTTAAAGAGGATCCAGACCAGAAGGCAGCTTAGGGCCATGAGGCCTATGATGATGATCCAGTTCCAGAAACTGGCGTTGGGGTTGTCTGCATTAAGCATGGGCAGGCGGACGTTCATGCCGTAGAAGCCTGCGATGAGGGTTGGAGGCATGAGGAAGACGCTCACCACGGTGAACACCTTCATGATCTTGTTCTGCTCCAGATTGATAAGACCAAGGACGGTGTCCTGCAGGTACTCCAGTCTCTCGAAGCAGAAGTTGGTGTGGCTAAGGAGAGAAGAAATATCCTGAAGCAACACGTTCAGGCGGTTCTCCAGCGAACGCGGCACCTTTGTTGAACGCATCAGGTTGGATATAAGGCGCTGCTTATCAACCACGTTCTCACGCACCACCATGGTGTTTTCCTGCATCTGGGAGATGTCGATGAGGAGATCCTGGTCTATGTCTTCCTGGTCGTTTATCTGTTTTGCGTACTGGGAGATTTCCTTTGACAGGAGCTCAATCATATCTGCATCCAGGTCTACACGCTGATCCAGTATGCTGGCGAATACGCTGAATCCGGAAGGATACTGCCTGGGATTCACCTGCATCCTTCTCTGGAGCTCCGTGAAGGAGCGCAGCGGAACCTCACGCAGGGTGGTGAGGGTATGCTCCACGATGGTAAAGGACACGGCCTGCTCACCGTACTCTTCAGGGCCCGGGGTAAGGAAGTTGGTGTTTGCGAAGATGGCATCGTCCGTCTCAAAGTAGCGGGACGATGACTCGATTTCCTCCGCCTGCGCGCGGCTCTGGATTTCCGTACCAAGGAAGCCTTCCACCATGCGTTTCTCCGCGCCGGTGGGCTGGACAAGGTCTATCCAGACTACCTCTTCGAGTTTGAGGGTACGAAAAACATTCTCCGACTGGGAGAGGAGGATCTTTCCGTTTTCTTTGTAGAAGATACTCAGCATATCTCTTTCCTGTTTTTTGTCCGGGCCAGTCACTCCGGACGGGGTTGTACATAATGAACCTGCCGACATTACGGAAAAGTCAGCCTGCAAAAGTAATGATTATTTCTTAATAATCAAAGAACTTTTTGCTCCATGGCTTTCCTTACAAGGTCGGCGGCGTTTTCGGCGTCGAACTTGGCGAAGAGCTGTTTGCGGTACCATTTGGTGGTTTCAGGGCTCAGGAAGAGGGCTTCGGCAATCTGGGTGTTGGTTTTGCCGTCGGCGATGAAGCGGAGGATTTCAAGCTCGCGGGCGGTGAGCTTCACGGCGGCAGGGGCGGGGGAGGCGGCGGCTTTCCTGCGGCGGCGCAGCAGTACCAGGAACGTGGCCAGACCCGCCACAAGGACTGCAAGGCCGATGGCTATCCAGGTGATCTGCCGCTTCTGGGCTTTGAGGACCTGGGCGGTGTAGCCGCTGTTTTCGATGAGGTCCCTGAATTCCTGGTCCGGGTGGACGGAGTAGTATTCATCGGCCTTTCTGAGATAGCGCATAGCCTTGCGGGGGCGGCCTTTTTCCATATACCATCGTCCCAGACCCATGCTGGCGTTGGCTACACAGAGGGAATCCCCGGCTTCCTGGCCGAACCGGAGGGCTTCCTTGTACTCCAGGAGGGCTTTGTCGTAGTCGTATGACTCCATCCAGGTTTCCCCCATGTTGTAGTGAAGGAGGGAACAGCTTTCCTTCCAGCCGTGCTTCTCGAAGATTTCCCCGGCTTTTTTGTAGTACTCCATGGCCAGAGGGATAGAGTCCATCATATTGTATAGGTTGCCGATGGTGCCGTACATGGAGGAGCGGGCATCGTCAAGCTCATTCTCACTGTATCCGTCCGGGCTGGTGATGGAGGTGGCGCCGTTTTCCATGCGTTCCAGGCAGCTGAGAGCCTCTGAATAGTAGACCATTGCGCTGTCGTACTGCTCGTGGCCGTAGAAGTTCATGCCGATGTACCGGGCGGCATCGAAGGTTGCGGCAGGCCATCCCTTCCGACGCGCTATTTCCAGGGCTTTGCGGCCATAAAACAGACCCTTTTCCATGTTTATATGGGTGTAGCCCAGCATAAGGTTCCTGTATGCATTGTCGATGATTACAAGTTCCTCATCTGAGGCATTGTCTATGTCCTGCGGGGTGAGTTTTCCCACAACTCTCTCCAGAGAATCGAGGTTGTGGCCGCGGTGATCGTTGTACGCCCCGGCGCACAGCGGCAGGGCGGCAAGGACAAGCAGTATGAGGGTCCGTTTCATGGAATACAAAGATACAAAATAACGCCAAATTACGCATTTTGGTGGGGCTTTTCCACCCCATTTCCCCCCATTTGGGTGGGTGGATATTTAACGCGTATGTGCGAACTTTGCGAAAATGGTTTTGGCAAATCTTTAACAAACAGAATATGACACAAAACAAAAGGGAATACCTCGTCCCCGAAACCGAGGTGATTGCTTTTTTAATTGAGCAGAACGTGATGTCTGCCGGAAACGAGAGTTTATCCAACTCTGGTTACAGTTACGGAAATGGTGATTTTGATTAGTGGAGGACGCAATTATGAAAAAGTATTATTTGATTATTGCTGCATTTGCCGCAATCTTGGCATGCTCCAAGGAACCAGTTATTCCGGTTGACGAACAGGAAGCTGTCGTAGAAGAGTTGACATTCACCGCAACTGCCGGAGAGGCGTTCACCAAGACAACTTTGAGTGATTTGGGTGGTGGGGACTATGATATCGTTTGGGAGACCAGCGACCAGATTCGCATTACTGACGGAACCAATAATGCTGTCTATAAGCCTACAAACGCGGCCAAGCAGAGCCCCCTTAATTTGTATTCTGGAACCGAGCCTGTTGGCCCCACGTTCTATGCATATTATCCATCAAGTTTATACAACACCGGAACAGGTGTGTTCACCTTGCCTGAAAACAGAACGTCTTATGCTACAGGAGCTTTTAAAGAGTTTCCCATGTATGCCCAGTCCGATAATACGGACCTTCAATTCAAGAATGTTTGCGGTCTGTTGACACTGGCATTATCCGGAGACGGAGATGCAAGGATCGGTAAGGTGGTAGTTACTGCTAATGAATACCTCTCCGGTCCCATGACAATAACAGAGGATTCAGGTGCATACAAGGCTTCCCTTGCTTCGGGGAGCAAGAGAGTCAGCGTTTCATTCTCTTCTTACAAAAAACTTTCTGAAGGTGTTGTTGTGAATATACCTTTGCCTGCTGGTACTTACACCGGTCTTACCATTGAGGTGTACCCATCTGCCGCAGGCGCTTATTATTCCCATAAGGTGGCAAACAAAGGAATTGTCATTGCCCGTAGCCAGGTGACTCCAATCACCCTTACAAATATTGCTTTTAACTCCACTGCGCTTTCAAAGGGTGACGGAACATCCGTGGATCCATTCCAGATTGAGACCGAGGCTGATGTTATTGCACTGGGCAACGCCTGTAGAGAAGGTGTTTCTTACACAGGTAAGTACCTTAAAGTTATGAATAATATCACCCTCACGGCGCCCCACAAGCCATTTAGGCTCATTTGTGCTGAATTTGATGGCAATGACAAAACCATTACTTTGGATGCTGGATTTGATTTGTCTGAAGTAGCATCTTATGCTGGCTTTATCTCCCAGCTTACCGGTACGGTTAAGAATCTGACGCTTGACGGGTCTGACATTTCCATTGACGCATCTGAATCAGTTAGTATCAAAGGTTTCGGCACTGTTGTCGGATTTGATGGAACTGTGAGAGGATGCCATAATAAGATTAATGTATCGTTGACTTCTTCCAAGTCAGTGGCCTATGTTGAGAGTTGGTTCGCATTTGGCGGTGTGGTTGGTTATCCTTCTGCAGTTTATGATTCGGTCAATGACGGCAATATAACAATTACTCTTACCAATGCCGCTAATCCTGTTTCTTATCTTGGAGGTGTTGTTGGATATGGCGCTTCTACCGTGTCAGGATGTATTAATAATGGCACTGTT
>JAEEGH010013137.1_pt1 | contig 18436 bp, 17 predicted proteins | sample 9134181 | NCBI WGS metagenome assembly JAEEGH01 (sample SAMN16246544, study PRJNA631951) | gut metagenome | biome: gut microbiome; feature: rumen; material: DP-attached | host: Bos | place: Iran: Karaj | collected 2018-10 | reverse complement strand
GGTGAGGCACAGGCTGAGGAGAAGAAGGCAGTCGAGTGCGGTTACTGGCACCTGTGGCGTTACAACCCAGCTCTGGCAGAGGAAGGCAAGAATCCGTTCAGCCTCGACTCTAAGGAGCCTAACTGGGCTAACTTCCACGACTTCCTGCTCGGTGAGGTTCGTTACCTCTCTGTCAAGAAGGCTTATCCCAACGAGGCCGAGGAGCTCTTCGCCGAGGCTCAGAAGATGGCTCAGATTCGCTACAAGACTTACATCCGCAAGTCTCAGGAGAACTGGGAAGAGTAAGAAAACGTGTGATAAGCAGTTTTTCCTGCTGGCACACTTTCCATTATTAAAAGGAGCATCCGAGTTGTCGGGTGCTCCTTTGTCTTTCGGAGCTTCTGGGTCTTCCGGTGATTCTGGATTTTCCGGAAATTTCCTCAAACGCATCGGACAGCTCGTTAAACGCATCGGACAGCTCGTTAAACGCATCGGACGTAGGCACCCAGCCAGATGGCTATATTGCAATATTGCATATTGCATTCAACTTTTTGGAAAGTAGAGAAAGAAAAAGAAGGTAATATATAATAGTAATAATTATATAATATATTAATAATCAATAACTTATATATTATTATACTCTATTTTTACCTTCCTCATTTTTTCTTGGTTCAAAAAAAATGAATGCAATATGCAATATTGCAATATAGCGTAGTCCTCATTCCTACTTTGACAACCCAAGGCGTTTGCCAAAGAAGAGGGGAGAGAGCCGTAGCACATCCATGAGCCATCCTATGACCAAACTGCCACTGATGCAGATGAAGAGCGAAAGGATGAGGAACAGCATGCCCGTGGGGTCGAACGCCAGAAAGGAAACAAGCGACTTGCACAGGATGGTAAAGATGGGCGAGAAGATGAAAATGACAAGCGTTTGGCGACCTATAAACAGCAGACACCGACGCAAGCATCCTCTTAGCAAGGGATAGACAGCCAAGAGGAATGCCATCACCAAATAGACGATCAAAGCACCGCCGGATGTGGCTGGGCTCAGGTTGGCTTCTGAAGTCATGAGCCACGCTGCAGCGGGCAAAGCCAGCCATGAGGGTTGCACCACACGCAAGAACGGGAGATGACTGTAACGCAGGATGATGCCTGCAAGGAAATAGTACGACATGGACAGCGACAGGATGCCAGCGCAGGCACAAAGGGCATAGAGGAGAGCAATGAGGATGTAGCGGGGTAGGGCATTGAGACGCGGCAGGCTGAAGATGGCATAGTAGATGAGACCGCACAGTATGAGGGTGTGCAGATACCAGTAGGGCCCCAGTGGGTGCAGCGCCAGCTTGTCAAGAAACAGCGAAAGCGTGAGGTGGTCGATGTGCTCACGGATGGGCAGAAGTGAAGCCATCACCACATAGCCGCTCTCCATCACGGTATAAGGCACGAAGAACCATCCTATCTTGGACAGGAACTGTCTGACAGGCTTTTCAATGTTCATCAAATAGCCCGAGATGATGAGCAGCACAGGCATGTGGAACGTATAGACCACCTGCTTGGTATATGGATGCAACTCGCTGAAATAGACCAGATGGAAACTGACCATCAGCAGAATCATGATACTCTTCAAGTAGTCTAACTCGTCAAGATGCCCAGCTTTCGGGGCATCAGCTTTCTCAATCATGGCGATGCTTAAATAAGTGTTATGTTCTCAATGCGTAACTTTAGCATACCTACTGGAACGCTCACTTCCACCACGTCGCCTACCTTCTTGCCCATCAGCGCCTCGCCAATGGGCGATTTGACAGAAATCTTGCCTTCACGCAGATTAGCCTCATGAGGACTGGCAATGGTGTAGGTCATCCGACTGTTGTTCGACAAGTTGGTCATTTCAACCTTACTGAGCAACTTTATCGTATCGGTATTGCTTTTCGATGTGTTGAGAACCCTGGCATTGGCAAGCACACGCTGCCTGAACCTTATCTGACTTAGCAGCCGCCCCTGTTCGCGCTTGGCTGCATGATACTCGAAATTCTCGCTGAGGTCGCCCTTGTCGCGTGCCTCAGCTATGGCCTCTCTTACTTGAGGCAGTTCAACGCTCTCCAGCTGACGGAGTTCGGCTACCAGCTTGTCGTAGCCTTCTTGTGACATGTATTCCATAAATTATGTGCAAAATTACGCAATATTTTCGAGATAGCAGTAGGCTCTCAACAAAAAAGCGACAAAAAAGTTTGTGTAATCCAGAAAAACTTCTTACCTTTGCACCGCTTTTCAAACGAGAAGACATTTGGTTACAATGTGTGTTCTTTCAAAAAAAGGGAGAGTTGGCAGAGTGATCGATCGCGCTGGACTCGAAATCCGGTATACCCTTATGGGTATCGGGGGTTTGAATCCCTCACTCTCCGCAACAAAAAGCACGAAAAGGAACTGGTGAAGTTCCTTTTTTTTAATTTTCCTTGAATTTATTTGCAAGAATGAAAGAAAAGCAGTACCTTTGCAGCCGCATTTTTGCAAACATCATTAATTAATTATTAAAAAAACGTATGAATCAGTACGAAACCGTTTTCATTTTAACTCCCGTTTTGTCTGACGATCAGACAAAGGAAACGGTCGCAAAGTTCAAGAAGGTGCTCACCGACAATGGTGCAGAGATTCTGAATGAAGAGGCCTGGGGACTGAAGAAACTGGCTTACCAGATTGACAAAAAGACGTCGGGATTCTACTTCCTGATGGAGTTCAAGGCTGAGCCGGCAGTCATCAAAACACTGGAGACCGCTTATCGTCGTGACGAGAAAGTGCTGCGCTTCCAGACCGTGAAGTTCGACAAGTATGCAGCAGAGTATGCTGAGAAGCGTCGTAAGAAGTATGCAACTAAATCAGAGGAGGCTTAAATCATGGCAGAACAATCAGAAATCCGTTATCTCACTGCTCCTTCCATTGACACCAAGAAGAAGAAGTATTGCCGTTTCAAGAAGAGCGGCATCAAGTACATTGACTACAAAGATCCCGAGTTCCTGAAGAAGTTCCTGAACGAGCAGGGTAAGATTCTGCCCCGCCGCATCACTGGCACTTCACTGAAATATCAGCGCCGGGTGGCTCAGGCCGTTAAGCGTGCCCGCCAGATAGCCCTGCTGCCTTACGTAACCGACTTGATGAAATAATAAAAGAGGAGGACGCAAGAATGGAAATTATACTGAAAGAAGATATTATCGGCTTAGGATACAAGAACGATATTGTAAACGTAAAGTCTGGCTATGGCCGTAACTACCTGATTCCTCAGGGAAAGGGCGTAATTGCATCACCTTCAGCCAAGAAGATTCTGGCTGAGAATCTGAAGCAGCAGGCACACAAGCTGGCAGCTCAGAAGGCTGCTGCCGAAGAGCGCGGAAAGGCACTCGAAGGCGTGGCACTCTGCATAGCAGCCAAGGTGAGCGCTACAGGTCAGCTCTACGGCTCTGTAAACGCTGCTATCGTGGCTGATGAGCTGAAGAAGCTGGGTCACGACATTGACCGTAAGATCATCACACTTCACGACATCAAGAAGGTGGGTGACTATACGGCTCTGGTACACTTCCACAAGGAGGTGGTTGTTGAGATTCCTGTGAAGGTCGTAGCTGAGAATGCTCCTGAAGAGGAGGCTAAGGCCGTCGAGGAAGCTCCCGTAGCAGTAGAAGAGGCTCCTGTAGTAGAAGAGGAGGCTCCCGCAGCAGAATAATCGCTGTAAGGCAAATCATTTTTTATGGCGAATCCCAGTTTGAGCAATCAGACTGGGATTTTTTTTAGTTGTGTGTAGGAGCATAGGCTATACAAAAGTGATGCAAATGCAAATTTCTGTGGAAGAATTTGAAGAATGTTAATAATTTATGCAAATTCTTTGTGCTTTGCCTATTTTACTGTAACTTTGCACTAAATTAATATAGCTATATGGGAATTTTTGGATTTTTTGGTAAAAAGAACAAAGAGACACTTGATAAAGGACTTGAAAAGACGAAGACATCAGTGTTCGACAAGCTGGCGCGTGCCGTTGCAGGAAAGTCGAAAGTCGATGACGATGTACTCGACAACCTGGAAGAGGTGCTCATCACTTCTGACGTAGGAGTTGACACCACGCTGAAGATCATCCAGCGCATCGAGGACCGCGTGGCTCGCGACAAGTACGTCTCGACATCAGAGCTTAACAAGATTCTTCGCGAGGAAATAGCAGAGCTGCTGGCCGAAAACAACTCTGAGGATAACGACAACTGGGACCTACCTACCGACCATAAGCCTTATGTCATACTGATAGTAGGCGTGAACGGTGTGGGCAAGACCACCACCATCGGTAAGCTGGCATACCAGTTCAAGAAAGCAGGCAAGAAAGTGTATCTCGGTGCTGCCGACACCTTCCGTGCTGCCGCCGTGGAGCAAATCAGCATCTGGGGCGAGCGGGTAGGGGTGCCCGTCATCAAACAGCAGATGGGAAGCGACCCAGCCAGCGTAGCGTTCGACACCCTGCAGAGCGCTAAGGCAAACGGTGCCGACGTGGTGATTATCGACACAGCCGGACGCCTGCACAACAAGGTGGGACTGATGAATGAACTGAAAAAGATAAAGGACGTGATGAAGAAAGTGCTCCCAGAGGCACCCGACGAGGTGATGCTAGTGCTCGATGGCTCTACGGGACAAAACGCTTTCGAACAAGCTAAGCAGTTCTCAGCCGTCACGCAAATCACTTCACTGGCCATCACCAAGCTCGATGGTACAGCAAAGGGAGGCGTGGTCATCGGCATTAGCGACCAACTGAAAGTACCCGTGAAATACATAGGACTGGGTGAAGGAATGGAAGACCTCCAGTTGTTCAACAAACGCCAATTCGTAGATTCTCTATTCAATAATGAAGCGTAAGACCGTTGACATCATCACTATGGGATGCTCGAAGAACCTTGTCGACTCGGAAATGTTGATGGGACTCTTCGAAGCAAACGGTTTTATATGTACTCACGACAGCGAAGAACCGAAGGGCGAGATAGCTGTGGTCAATACATGCGGCTTTATAGCTGACGCTAAGGAGGAAAGCATCAACACCATCCTGGAACTGGCACAGGCAAAAGAACAGGGACGACTCAAGAAACTATACGTCATGGGCTGTCTCTCGGAACGCTATCTGGCCGACCTCGAACGCGAAATACCAGAAGTTGACGGGTGGTACGGAAAATTCAACTACCGACAGTTGGTAGAAGACCTGAAGAGTACCGACAACCAACAGCCTATATGCACCCCAGAACGCTATCGCCACATCACAACCCCTCATCACTATGCCTATATCAAAATAAGTGAGGGATGCGACCGCCGATGCGCCTATTGCGCCATACCGCTCATCACTGGCCACCATCAGAGCCGGACGATGGAAGACATACTCGACGAAGTGAGATGGATGGTGTCTCAGGGAACAAAGGAATTCCAGGTGATAGCTCAAGAGCTGACCTATTACGGCATAGACCTGTATGGAAAGCAATGCATCGCAGAACTGGTGGAGCGCATGGCTGAGATACCAGGCGTAGAATGGATTCGACTGCACTATGCTTATCCCGCCAACTTCCCGTGGGAACTGCTGCGTGTGATGCGTGAGCACAGCAACGTGTGCAAATATATCGACATCGCTCTGCAGCACATCTCTGACCACATGCTCTCACGCATGCACAGAAATGTGACAAAGGAAGAGACCATAGCACTCATCGAGCGCATGCGACGCGAAGTACCTGGCATTCACATCCGAACCACTCTGATGGTGGGATTCCCCGGTGAGACAGAAGAAGACTTCAACGAGCTGATAGCATTCACAAAATGGGCTCGGTTCGAACGAATGGGAGCTTTTGCCTATTCAGAGGAAGACGGCACATACTCAGCCAATCACTACGAGGACGACGTGCCAGAGGAGGTGAAGACACAGCGACTGAACAAGCTGATGCGTATACAGCAAAACATCAGCGCTGAGCTGGAAACTGCAAAAGTGGGACAGACGATGAAGGTCGTCATTGACAGAAAAGAAGGCGACTACTATGTGGGGCGTACAGAATACTGCTCGCCTGAAGTAGACCCTGAAGTGCTCATACTTGCTACCAAAGAACTGAACACAGGTGAGTTTTATCAAGTGAAAATAACCGATTCGGAGGAATTTGACCTCTATGGAGAAATAATATGAATAACAAAGAATTTGTAGCAGAGCTATCCCGCAAGATGGGATACAAAAGCGATCTGACTCAGAAGTTGATGCTCAATGTAGTAAACGCAATGGGAGACGGATTCATGGAAGGCGATTCATTGCAAGTATCTAATTTCGGCACCTTCGAAGTAAAGAAGAAATTGGAACGTGTGATGGTGAACCCAACCACAGGGCTTCGCATGCTCGTGCCACCAAAACTGGTGCTGGCTTTCAAACCACACTCAGCATTGAAAGGTAAAGTAAAGAATGGAGGAGAGGAATAATGGCTAAAATGACGATACAAGACATCGCAAAGGTTCTCGTAGAGAAGAACAAATTGCCACAGGCTGAAGCAGAGGCCTTCGTAGCTGCTATCTTTGATGTAGTAGAAGCAGGTATAGAAAGAGACAAGCTTGTAAAAATCAAAGGGCTCGGAACATTTAAGGTGGTGACCGTAGATGCCCGTGAGAGCGTAAACGTGAACACAGGTGAGCGAGTCATTATTGACAGCCACGACAAAATTACGTTCACCCCCGATGCCATGATGAAGGAACTGGTGAACAAGCCTTTCTCCAGTTTTGAGACGGTAGTACTGAACGAGGGAGTGGAGTTCGAAGATATGCCTGTGCAGGAAGACAACGAACAGACAGAAGTGTCCACAGCAGATGAAGAGACGCCAAAGACTGTCGAACAAGAGGAAGTCGTAGCAGAAATGCCAAAGACTGTCGAACAAGAGGAAGTCATAGTACAAGATACAACAACTGAGGTGGTCAAGCAGGAGAAGGAAGAAGAAGCTCCGAAGGCAGAACAGCCCGAACAGAAAGTAGAGCACACTGCCCCAGAGCATGAGGTAACTCCCATCGTGTTCAATACGACTGAAGAACAAGCTCCCGCTACCCTCAAAAAGGAATCGGCACCAGCAACAGAAGAAAAGCCTACAACCATATCTTTCGAAGAGAATATTGAAGAGGCTCACAAGGACATATCGACCACTCAGAATCCTCTTTGGCAGTGGATTGTATTGGCTCTCGCTTGTCTCTGTATAGGATTCGGAGCCGGGTTCTACACACACCAATACATGTCGGCTGAACCAACCATTGCCGAACAGCCGGAATCAGAAATCGTGACAGACACCATAGCAAAAGCATCCGAACAGCAGGAGTTGAAAACGGACACTATTGCAACAGACACGTTGAAGAAGCCAGTGACAACACCAGTACCCGAGACTAAGCCCCAGGTGAAGAATGAGGATGTAGACTATCTGAAATATGATGCTATGGACACTCGCGTGGAGAAGGGCGCTTATTATATAATAGGTACACAGAGCGTAGTTCAGGCCCGCGAAGGCGACAACGTAGCAAAATTGAGCCGACGCTATCTGGGCGAAGGCATGTCATGCTACGTTGAAGTTTACAACGGCATGAAGGCAACGACACAGCTGAATGCTGGCCAGGAGATAAAGATCCCGAAGCTGATTACGAAGAAAACACTCAAGGCCAGACTAAAGCAACAACAGCAAAAGCAAAAGGAAAATCAACAATAAAAATATTTAGAAAAAGAAAACTATGGCAGAAGCTATTGATATCCGAGAACTGAACTTAAGGATAGAACAACAAAGTGCATTTGTGACAAACCTGACGACCGGAATGGATCGGGTCATTGTAGGACAGAAACACCTTGTAGACTCGTTACTGATAGGTCTTCTAAGTGACGGCAACATACTGCTTGAAGGCGTACCTGGTCTTGCCAAGACATTAGCTATCAAGACATTGTCGCAGCTTATCGATGCAAAATACAGTAGAATACAGTTTACTCCCGACCTCTTACCTGCCGATGTGACAGGCACCATGATTTATTCGCAGAAGGACGAGCGATTCCTGACCAAACAGGGACCTGTGTTTGCCAACTTTGTGCTGGCAGATGAGATAAACCGTGCTCCCGCTAAAGTTCAGAGTGCACTGCTGGAAGCTATGCAGGAGAAACAGGTGACCATAGGCAGCGAGACATTTGAACTGCCCACGCCATTCCTCGTGATGGCAACACAGAACCCCATCGAACAGGAAGGAACCTATCCACTGCCAGAAGCACAGGTGGACCGTTTCATGCTGAAAGTGGTAATCAACTATCCTACGATTGACGAGGAGAAGAAGATTATACGTGAGAACATAGGTGGAGGTCTGCCTACAGTAAAACCTGTGACGACTGCTGCAGAGATTCTGAAAGCTCGCGAGGTGGTACGTGAGGTGTACATTGATGAGAAGATAGAACAGTACATTGCCGACATCGTCTTCGCTACTCGCTATCCTGAACAATACGGCCTCAAAGAGCTGAAGGACATGATCTCATTTGGAGGCTCACCTCGTGCAAGTATTAATCTGGCCAAGGCTGCCCGTGCATACGCCTTCATCAAACGTCGCGGATATGTAGTGCCAGAGGATGTGCGTGCAGTAGCTCACGATGTCCTGCGCCACCGTATTGGTCTTACCTATGAAGCAGAGGCCAGCAATGTGACCAGCGAGGAAATTGTCAGCAAGATTATCAACAAGGTGGAAGTACCCTGATGGAAACATCTGAAATCATAAAGAAAGTCAGAAAGATAGAAATCAAGACGCGTGGTCTGAGTTCTAACATCTTTGCTGGACAATACCATTCAGCCTTCAAAGGGCGAGGAATGGCCTTCAGCGAGGTGCGAGAATATCAGTATGGCGATGACGTGCGCGATATTGACTGGAACGTGACGGCTCGTTTTCATAAGCCATACGTGAAGGTCTTTGAGGAAGAACGCGAACTGACTGTGATGCTGCTGATAGATGTCAGCGGCTCACAAGACTTCGGTACACAAAAACAGCTGAAGCGCGATATGGTGACGGAGATTGCCGCTACCATAGCTTTCTCGGCTATTCAGAATAATGATAAGATAGGAGTAGTGTTCTTTTCAGACAAGATAGAGAAGTACATACCACCCAAGAAGGGACGAAAACACATACTCTATATTATTCGTGAGATGTTGGACTTCCATGCAGACTCGAAACATACAGACATCGCACAAGCTGTGGAGTTCTTAACTGGTGTCTCGAAGCGTCGGTGTACCGCATTCCTATTGAGTGATTTCTACGACAGAAAAGACTTTCTGCAGCAACTGACCATCGCCAATCGCAAACACGATGTGGTGGCTATACAGGTTTATGACAAACGAGCCAAGGAGTTGCCTGATATTGGCCTCATGAAAGTGGTGGATGCAGAGACTGGATACGAACAATATGTTGACACCAGCAGCAAAAAGCTGCGTGAGGCATATCATCGATACTGGATCAACCGTCAGTCACAGCTCACCGAGACTTTCGCAAAAAGCAATGTTGATAGCGTCAGCATAGCCACTGACGAAGACTTTGTCAAGTCACTACTCGGCTTGTTCAAGCAACGAGGTTAATATTAAAGCTATGAGTGATTCTTTAGTTCATAACTAATTTAGAACCAGTAGAATAACAGGATTGATGAAACAAAAGATTTTCATTATTTCAATTCTTCATCTCTTGATAAGCCATTGCGCAATGGCCCAAGGTGTTTCAGTCGAAGCCACTGTGAGTCCAATTGAAATCCTAGTAGGACAACAGGCACAGGTAACAGTGACCGCAACCATGAAAGAAGGATCAACGGCAGTGTTCCCAGTATTTCAGCCTTCACAGATACTGACACCTGGCGTAGAGGTGCTGGGCAGCAAAGAAGAGGGCGTGAAAGGAAAGGAGAATGGATATGTGGAGCGGTCAGTGACCTACACACTTACATCCTTTGATGACACGCTGTATTATCTGCCTCCTTTCGTTGTCGATGTAGATGGAAAGAAATACGAAAGTAAGAGTCTTGCATTAAAAGTGATCACAATTGAGGTGGACACGCTTCACCCCGAGCAATTCTTTGGGCCGAAAGGTGTTCAGACCAATCCTTTCCTTTGGAGTGAATGGTCTCTCTCGTTCTGGCTGAGTATAGTGCTGCTGCTATTAATGGCGGTAGGCTACTATCTATACTTACGCTTACGCGACAATAAGCCTATCATTAAGTCCATTAGCTTTGTGAAACGCATATTGCCTCATCAGCGAGCTATGCAGGAAATTGAGTCACTGCGTGTGGAGCATCGTCTTACAGACGATAACCAGGAAAGCATGAAGCAGTATTACACCCGTCTGACTGAGACACTGAGAAAATATATTGAAGAACGATACGGATTCTCAGCAATGGAGATGACGAGTTCTGAAATTATTGAACATCTGCTGAATTCGGCTGATGCCAAGTCGCTCGATGAATTGCGCCATCTGTTCCAGACTGCCGACCTGGTTAAGTTTGCTAAATACTCAACGTTGATTAATGAAAACGATGCCAACCTGATGAGTGCCATCGAATTTATCAATGAGACGAAACAAGAGAATCAGCAGGCTGTTGAAATCGTTCAGCCAGAGCTTACCGAGGCGGAGCAACGTTCAAAGAAGACACGTAAGGTGCTGAAGTGGGTGGTAATTACAATTGCCATTGTCAGCGTGTGTCTGCTTTGCTATATTATCAATAATCTGTATCAGTTATTAGCTTAGCACATGGAATTTGCCAATAAAGAATACCTGTTTTTACTCCTACTCGTGATACCATATATAATATGGTACGCTATGTATAGGAAGAAAAGCGAACCAACCATGCGAATGGCAGATACGTTTGCCTTTCGCTATGCTCCACGGAGCTGGCGCGTCGTATTGATGCCCATTCTGCCCATTTTGAGGATAGCTGCTTTCACTGCGTTGGTGCTTGCATTGGCCCGTCCTCAGACACAGAATTCATGGAAGAACCAATCAGTTGAAGGAATTGACATCATGCTGGCTATGGACGTATCAACATCGATGTTAGCTGAGGACTTGAAGCCTAACCGAATTGAAGCCGCCAAATATGTGGCATCGGAATTCATTTCAGGTCGCCCGAATGACAACATTGGACTTTCTATCTTTGCAGGCGAGGCCTTCACACAGTGCCCCATGACGACTGACCATTCATCGCTGCTTTCACTGCTGCACAATGTGCGCACAGACATTGCGGCAAGAGGTCTTATCGAAGACGGAACGGCTATCGGTATGGGACTGGCCAATGCTGTGAGTCGCCTGAAAGACTCGAAGGCTAAAAGCAAGATTGTCATCTTGCTGACCGATGGTTCAAACAACCGAGGTGACATCTCACCGATGACGGCAGCAGAAGTGGCGAAGAGCATGGGAATACGCGTTTACACGATTGGAGTAGGGACAAAGGGCACTGCCCCATTACCTCCAAGTGCAACAGGACTACCGCAATACGTGAACCTGCCAGTAGAAATAGATGAGCAAACATTGAAAGGAATAGCCTCAGCTACCGACGGCGATTACTATCGAGCACAGAACAATAAAGAACTGAACCAGATATATCAGGAAATAGACAAGCTGGAGAAGACAAAGTTCAATGTGAAGCAGTTCAGCCGCAGATATGAGGCTTATCAACCATTTGCCGTTGCTGCTATCATTGCTCTGTTACTTGAAATTCTGATGAGAGTCATTGTATTCAGAAGAATACCCTAATATATAACAACAATCAAATAGAAGACAGAACCGTGTTTAGATTTGAATCTCCAATATACCTATATGGCTTAGTACTGGTAGTGATACTGGCAGTGATACGCTTCATAACGTATCGCAGTCAGAAGAAACGTCTGCGCAAATTTGGTGATCCTCAGTTGCTGAAGGAACTAATGCCTGATGTTTCTCGCGTGCGTCCTGCGTTGAAGTTCTGGCTGTTGGAAGCTGCATTGACGATGCTTTTTGTCATGTTGGCTCGTCCTCAGTTCGGAAGAAGCATTAACCACGAGAAGCGCACTGGTATTGAGACCATTATCGCAATGGACATCAGTAATTCTATGAGGGCTCAGGATGTGGTACCCAGTAGACTGGAACGCACAAAGATGATGGTTGAGAACTTGGTTGATAATTTCTCCAACGACAAAATAGGCCTCATCGTTTTTGCTGGCGATGCTTTCGTACAGTTGCCAATCACAAGTGACTATGTATCGGCAAAAATGTTCTTAGGCAACATAGATCCATCGATGATGCAAAATCAAGGAACTAACATTGCTGCTGCTATAGAAATGGCCACACACAGTTTCACTCAACAAGAAAACATTGGCAAAGCTATCATTGTCATTACCGATGGTGAAGACCACGAGGGTCAAGCCATAGAAGCAGCTAAACAAGCAAAGGAAAGAGGTATGCGCGTCTATGTACTCGGAGTTGGCTCTACAAAAGGCTCGCCTATACCTATTCCTGGAACAGGCGACTTTATGCACGACAACAGCGGAAACGTGGTTATGTCGATGCTGAATGAGAACATGTGTCGTGAAGTTGCTCAAGCCGGAGGAGGAGCATATATACACGTAGAGAACAACTCAAACGCTCAACGTCTTTTAGATGAAGAGTTGGACAAACTGGAACACCAAGAAACAGAAAGCACTATTTATAGTGATTTTGACGAACAATTCCAAGCAGTCGGTATTTTGGCACTGTTGTTACTGATAATAGAAGTGTTCATACTGGAGAGCCAGAACCCACTTCTGAAAAAGATTTCACTGTTTGGCAATAAATCTAAGGTCGCTACTGTTCTATTACTGCTCATTGCAATGCCATCCTTGGCGCAGACAGATCGGAAATATATCCGTAACGGCAACAAGCTTTACAATCAGCGCGACTATGAGCACGCAGAAGTGAACTATTCAAAAGCAATAGAGAAGAACGATAAGAATCCGCAGGCACATTACAATCTGGGAAATGCACTCTTTGCGCAAAGAAAAGACTCTGCTGCCGTAGTAAAGTTTGAGAAAGCAGCGCAACTAGAAACGAATCCACTTCGCAAATCGCAGTCTTACCATAACATGGGTGTAATATGCCAACAAAACAAGATGTATGGTGAAGCTATTGAAGCCTATAAACAGGCTTTGCGACTGAATCCTAACGACGATGAGACACGTTACAATCTGGTACTTTGTCAGCAAGAGAAGAAGAAACAAGATGAACAGAATCAGCAGGATCAACAGAACAAACAAGACCAGAATCAGGATCAGCAAAAACAAGATCAGCAGAAGCAGAACCAACAGGATAAGAATCAGCAACAAGAACAGCAACAAGAACAGCAGAAACCACAAATGAGTAAGGAAAATGCTGAACAGTTGCTCAATGCTGCCATGCAACAAGAGAAACAAACTCAGAAACGCATGAGAGAAGCCCAAAAGCAGGGTGAGAGACGTCAGGTGGAAAAGAACTGGTAATAAAAACAAAAATGAAATGACGAACATAGTAAGAACGTTCACAATTAATAACGTGAAATGGCTGACGCTGTGCCTATTAATGATGGTCATACAGCTACCATTCACGCAAGCCGTTGCACAAACTTTGAAGGCAAATGCGCCACAGCAAGTAGCAGTGGGACAGCAGTTCCGGCTTTCTTATACGGTTAATACGCATGACGTGAGCAACTTCCGTATAGGACAGATACCAGATGCATTTGAAGTGCTGATGGGACCAAGTCAGTCATCGCAGTCAAGTTTCCAAATTATTAACGGTAAGACGAGCCAGTCGTCATCGATAACGTTCACATATATTCTCAGTGCCACCAAAAACGGAACATTTACCATTCCTGCAGCCACCATAACAGCTGAGGGGAACCAAATTTCATCGAACACGCTTAAAATAACTGTAAGTGGACAAGCACAGAGCGGAAGAGGTAGCGCAGGAGGAAGACAAGCTGAAGAACCGCAAATGCGCGATGCAGGCACAGCTATCTCTGGTAACGAACTCTTTATACGTGTGAGCGCTAATAAGAAACGTGTTGTAGAACAAGAGCCAATCTTGATTACCTATAAGGTATACACGCTGGTTGATCTCACACAGCTGGAAGGAAAAATGCCCGACTTGAATGGATTCCACACCCAGGAAGTTCCTCTTCCTCAGCAGAAAAGTTTCTCTATCGAACAACTGAACGGAAGATCTTATCGTACTGTAACATGGAGTCAGTATGTGGTGTTCCCGCAGATTACTGGTAAACTTCAGATTCCCAGTATCACATTCAATGGTATTGTTATACAACGCAACCGAAATGTAGATCCATTCGAAGCATTCTTTAATGGTGGTTCTGGCTATGTTGAAGTAAAGAAAGCCATCAAGGCACCTGGTATTGACATTGAAGTTGATCCATTACCTTCCAGACCTGCTGATTTCTCAGGAGGTGTGGGCAAATTTTCTATTTCTGCCACATGTGATAAGACTGAAGTTAAAGCCAATGACCCTATTAATCTGCGAGTAGTGGTAAGTGGGGTAGGTAACTTGAAGTTAATCAAAGAACCTGTCATAAACTTTCCAAACGATTTTGACAGATATGACGCTAAGCAGACAGACAAGACAAAGCTGACCACCAACGGACTTGAAGGAAGTATGGTATATGACTTCCTTGCTGTGCCTCGCCATCAAGGTGACTTTGACATTCCTCCCATTGAGTTCGTTTACTACGACACATCATCAAGACAATATAAGACAGCTAAGACTGAAGGCTTCCATATCCATGTTGAAAAGGGAGAAGGCTCCAACAACAACACTATGCAGGACTTCAGCGGACAAGAGGATATTCGATTGTTAGCTAAAGACATCAGACACATAAAACTTGGCTCTGTCAATCTACATCCTGCTGGTGAATATTTCTTCGGAAGCAGTTTATACTGGATTGTGATTGCCCTGCTCTTAGGTGGGTTCATCTCACTCTTTGTTATTTTCCGGCAGCGAGCTATTGCAAATGCAGATATTGTTGGCACACGTGCTAACAAGGCAAATAAAGTAGCAACAAAACGTTTGAAGCAGGCAAAGACTTTGATGAAAGCAGGGAAATCAGGAGAGTTCTTCGATGAAGTGCTTCGCGCATTATGGGGATATGTTGGCGACAAGTTGAGTATGCCTGTCACACAATTGTCACGCGAAAATATCCGCGAACGTCTTGCTGAACACAGCGTTGACGAGAATACCATTGGGCTCTTCTTGGAAGCGCTTGACGAATGCGAGTATCAGCGTTATGCTCCAGGTGATCCTGAAGGCAATATGAATAAGGTATATACAAAAGCAATGTCAGCAATAGAACAGATTGAAGGCATGATAAAAAAGAAAAAGACAAAAGCAACAGGAACCTCCAACGTAATCTTGTTGTCGCTGATTGGCATAACGATGATGATGTCTTATTCCCTTTCAGCTCATGCCGATGAAGTAAACACAACGCAAAACCGTGAGAAGGTGGAAATATTGAAAGAAAATGCAGACAGCGCCTATGTGCAAGGGAACTATCAACAAGCCGTCGTTCTTTATGATTCATTACTATCGAACGGAGTAAGTCCTGAGTTGTATTATAACTTAGGCAATGCCTATTATAGATTAGACGATATAACGCATGCAATTTTGAACTATGAACGTGCATTGGAGCTTGCTCCTGGAGACAATGATATCCGTTTCAATCTTCAGATGGCTCGTTCCAAAACAATTGATAAAATAGTACCAGAATCGGAGATGTTCTTCGTAACTTGGTATCATTCACTCGTCAATATGACAAGTGTGGATGGTTGGGCTGTTATTGCGCTAACGATGCTTTCACTTGCTATCATGCTCGTTCTTCTCTATCTTTTTGCTGGTGCAGTTTGGGTGCGGAAGATTGGATTCTTCGGTGCATTTTTTGCGCTCATATTATTCATTATAAGCAATCTATTTGCATGGCAGCAAAAACAGGCACATATCGATAATAAAGGAGCAATCATTATTGAATCGGCCGTTCCTGTGAAGAGTACTCCAGCTGAAAACGGCACCGACTTGTTCATTCTACACGAGGGCACCAAGGTCACTATAATCGACAATTCCATGCGTGAATGGAAAGAGATTCGCGTAGCAGATGGTAAGCAAGGTTGGCTTGAAACAAAACAAATAGAAAATATCTAAGAAATGGACTGGAACGCAATAATAGAATTTGACAAGCAGCTTCTCTTAGCTGTCAATGGGAGTGATTCACTCTTTTTGGACGGGCTGGCCAAAACACTGACTACCGCAGCCACGTGGATTCCACTCTACATATCATTATTCTACATGGTCGTTAAAAACAACGATACAGTTCAGAAGATAACTATTATTGTACTCTGTGCAGGTCTATGTGTACTATTTGCAGGTGGTATTGACGATATGGTAGTTAAGCCAATGGTGGCACGTTGGCGACCAACGCATGACCCAGAAATAGGTATGCTTGTTGACGTTGTCAATGGGTATAGAGGAGGAAAGTATGGTTTTTTTTCCGCTCATGCTTGCAATACATTTAGTATAGCTGTATTCTTTTCACTATTAGTGCGAAGCCGTTTGCTGACATGTTTCTTGTTTGGATGGTCTTTCATAAACTGCTGGACCAGATTATATCTGGGCGTTCACTATCCTGGCGATATTCTTGTCGGACTTCTATGGGGACTTACAGTTGGAGTTTCCATTTGGTTTCTGTACAAGAAAATAACTGACAGATGGATTTCCAGTCGAAATTACGTTTCAGAACAATACACTTCTACAGGCTACATGTTGTATGATATTGATGTTGTAGTCAGTGTGCTTGTTCTTACAATAGCTTATGCAATACTGAGTGCCTGCTTCTTTCTATATGTATAAGTAATAATTTACAAAAAAAGATTTATCATGGATACAAAACTGATTCACATCAGTGATTATAACTACGCGCTGCCTGATGAGCGCATAGCAAAATTCCCTTTAACACACCGAGATCAATCTAAACTGCTTATATACAATAAGGGCAATATCACCGAAGATGTTTTCTGTAATCTTCCCGGATATTTACCAAAAGGCGCACTAATGGTATTCAATAATACAAAGGTTATACAGGCGCGAATGCATTTTCGTAAAGAGACAGGAGCCCTTATCGAAGTATTCCTTCTAGAGCCATGTGAGCCCAGTGATTACGAATTGATGTTTCAAACAAATGAACATTGTTCGTGGTACTGCTTGGTTGGAAATCTAAAAAAATGGAAGGTTGGAACTTTGCGGCATGACGTCACCATAAAAGACAGGAAAGTTACTGTAACTGCTACGCGAAAAGGTGAACATGGGACAAGCCACTGTATTGAATTCAGCTGGAATAATCCACAAGTATCATTTGCCGAAATCATTGACGCAATGGGAGAGTTACCTATTCCCCCATATCTGAATCGAGAGAGTCAAGAAAGTGATAAAACAACTTACCAGACGGTCTATTCAAAAATCAAGGGTAGCGTAGCTGCTCCAACAGCAGGACTTCACTTTACGCCAAAAGTATTAGAAGCACTTGACAAGCATGGCATCGACAGAGAAGAGTTGACGCTTCATGTCGGTGCTGGTACTTTCAAACCTGTAAAGAGCGAACTCATAAAGAATCATGAGATGCATAGTGAATATATCGCTGTAAGGTATGATACATTAGAAAAACTCATGAAGCATGATTGTTGCGCAATAGCAGTAGGAACGACTAGCGTACGAACACTGGAAAGTCTCTATTATATGGGGTGCAAACTTATAAAGAACCCCAATTTGAATGAAAGTGAACTCCATGTTAATCAGTGGGAACCATACGAAGAGGATGAGGACTGGAGGAAGATTACCCCATCACAAAGCATAAAGGCCATCATGGACTGGCTTGACAGTAACAATCTCCGTACCTTACATACAAGTACGCAGATTATCATTGCACCAGGATACGAGTATAAAATAGTGAAAATGCTCATCACAAATTTCCATCAACCACAATCTACGTTATTATTGCTGGTAAGTGCTTTCGTTCATGGTGATTGGCACAGAATCTATGACTTTGCATTAAGTCATGGTTTCCGCTTCTTAAGTTATGGTGACAGTTCACTTCTGATTCCATAAAAAGTTGAAACTATATATGTGTCTTGAGACGAATAATATATACATATTAGAAAAAAATTGACGTATTTATGAAAATAGGAGATAAAGTAAGATTTCTTAGTGAGATTGGTGGAGGTCGAATTGCTGGCTTCCAAAATAAAGATATAGTTCTTGTAGAAGACGAGGATGGTTTTCAAGTACCCATGCGTACTAATGAAGTTGTTGTCATTGGGGAGGAAAATTACGACACGCAACATGTGGTGGAAGTAAAGCAGAAAAAACAAAAATCAGAGGAAAAAGAACAAGAACCAGCATACAGTCCCAT
>JAEEGH010013136.1_pt1 | contig 18436 bp, 9 predicted proteins | sample 9134181 | NCBI WGS metagenome assembly JAEEGH01 (sample SAMN16246544, study PRJNA631951) | gut metagenome | biome: gut microbiome; feature: rumen; material: DP-attached | host: Bos | place: Iran: Karaj | collected 2018-10 | reverse complement strand
ACTGGGTGATACGCTCGTGCAGATGAACACTGGCATGGCCGCGCATGTTGTGCTCCTCGCCTGGATAGGCAAAGAAGTCGGGTTGCGTGCCAGCCTTGATACAGGCATCGAGGAACGACAGACAGTGTTGCGGTACAACGGTGTTGTCGTTATAGCCCGTAATAATCTGCAGCTTACCCTTCAAGTTGCCAGCCTTGTTGATGAGGCTGGACTTCTCGTACCCCTCAGGATTCTGCTGGGGTGTGTCCATATAGCGTTCACCATACATCACCTCGTACCATTTCCAGTCGATGACAGGACCACCGGCCACACCCACCTTGAAGACGTCGGGATAGTTCAGCATGAGCGAGATGGTCATGAAACCGCCAAACGACCAACCATGGACGCCCAGGCGATTCATGTCAACATACGGCAGGCTCTTCAGATATTCCACGCCCTTCATCTGGTCCTGCATCTCAATCTGTCCCAGTTGGCGGAAGGTAGCCTGTTCGAAGTCACGTCCACGATATTCAGAGCCACGATTGTCGAGGATGAACAGCACATAGCCCTTCTGTGCCATGTAGGTCTCCCACGTACGACTGTACCAGTGCCAGCCAGCCTCCACATTGTGAGCATGAGGACCACCATACACATAGACAACGGTCGGATATTTCTTCTGTGGATTGAAGTCGTGTGGCTTTACCATGCGGTAGTAGAGGTCCGTCACACCATCGGCAGCCTTGATGGAGCCACACTCGAAGATGGGTTGTTCGTAATCCTTCCATGGGTCGGAGGCGGTCAGGAGACGCACGGCTTTCCCTGCGGAAGAACCACCGGACACAGCGACCACGTTGATGTTGCGGGGCTCGGTGGGAGCAGAGTGACGGTCAATGACGTAGTTGCCTGACGACGACAGCGTGCCATGATGTACGCCGTCCGCAACGGTTAGCTGTGTTATCTTGCCATTGCTGACGTTGACGCTATACAGTTGGCGATGCAGCGGGTGATACTTGTTGGCCTCAATGATGATGCCCTTTTGTTTGGTGTTGAAACCCAAAACGTCCTGAACGACCCATGCACCGCTGGTGAGCTGACTCAACAGCTTCCCATCCTTATTATATAAATAGAGGTGGTTGTAGCCGTCGCGCTGGCTCTGCATGATGAACTTGCTGCTGTCCCAAGGCAGGAACTGGATGGGGTTCATCGGCTCCACGTATTTGTCGCTGGTTTCGCGATACAGTTCAGCAATGCGTTCGCCCGTCGTGGCGTCGTACGACACCAGACGGCAGTCGTTCTGGTCGCGATTCAGCTCGAACATGTAGATGGTCTTGGCATCAGGACTCCACGCGATGTTGGTGAAGTAGATGGGCTTTGTGTCGGTGACAAAATCGCCGGTCACACTGCCATTGGGCGTCTTGAGATAGACGGTCTTGCCGGTGGCTAAGTCATAGACGCCTACTGTTACTACGTGGGCGTTCATGCCAGCCATCGGGTACTTATCGGGCTCATGTGTAGCCTCGCGAGGAAAGATATCGACCTGCGGATAGTCGGTTACCATGCTTTGGTCCATGCGGTAGAATGCCAAACGCTGTCCGTCAGGACTCCAGAACGTACCTTTCTCGATGCCGAACTCGTTGCGGTGTACGCTCTGTCCATAGACGATCTCGCGACTGCCGTCGGTGCTCAGTTGGTGCTTATTGCCTTCGCCGTCAACCACAAACAACTGATGGTCCTCTACGTAGGCCGTCGCCCGTGAGGTCTTGTTCCAATCGTTGGCCGTCTGCCCGGAGATGCTGTCTTGCCAGACAATCTCATGCTTCTTGAAGTCCAGCAACAGGAACGACTTCTTGTTGCCCAAAGCCACCAGCGGCTGGTCAGGGTAGGGGAACGTGGCATTCATCAAGTGACGCACGTAGCGGTTGGCCTCTTCGTCGCTATTAGCCCATTTATTAACCTCGTCAAGGGTAAAGAGCCGTGTCTCTTTGCCAGTCTTCTTGTCTATGAGATAGCATTCGTCCACATCTGTTCTGATGAGTTCGTCGCCCCACCATGTCAGCCATTTGTTCTCAGGCTGCAAGTTACGGTAGTTGTTGCCGCCGAAGTTCAGATCCTCAAGGGAGAAAAGCTTTTGGGCTACCATAGGGAGTGCTAATGTGACTAATGCTATGATGAGCAGGTATTTAATCTTCGTCATCATCATTGAAACGTCGGTTGTTCTTTTTAAAGTCCTTTCTGTCGCGGTCGTTCTTCCTGAAAGACTTCCTATCGTCGCGGTCGCTCTTCCTGAAGGGTTTCCTGTCGTTACGGTCGTTCTTTCTGAAGGGCTTTCTGTCGTCGCGGTCGTCTCTGGAGAATGTTTTCCTCTCTTCGTGGCGGAATTCTCTGTTCGATTCTTTCTTCTCTAACGAGCGGAATTTGAACGAACGGATGTCAGCCTCGGCATTCTCCTGCTCCTCGTCCAGCCGCTTCTTGAATTCGCGGTTTTGTTTGAAGCGGCGCTTCTCGGCCATCTGACGCTTTTCCTCTTCGGTCTTGACAACGCCACCCTCCTCACGGAATTCACGCATCTTACCGTCAAACAGCTGGTATTTGCGGAACTCGCACTCCAACGAGCCGTTGAAGACGGGAATCTTGATGCTGGGCTTCAAGCCTATCTGGGCGAAGCATTCCTCGCGATAGGACAGAATCCATGCCTCGTTGCCGGTGAACTGATGCTTCAGTCGTTCGCCAATCATCTTATAGGTACCCAGCAGGTCATTGGTCGATATGCGCTCGCCGTATGGCGGATTGGTCACCAGAATGCTCTTGTTCTTAGGCTGCATGAAGTTCTTGAAGTCTTGCTCTTCAACGGTGATGTCGTTGGAGAGACCAGCGGCCTTGACGTTCAGACGGGCGGTGTTGACAGCCTTGATGTCCACGTCGTAACCGTAGATGTGGTGGTTGAACTCGCGCTCCTGGGAATCGTCATTGTAAATCTTGTCGAACAACTCCGCATCGAAGTCAGGCCACTTCTCGAAGGCATATTCCTTGCGGAACAGACCGGGTGCCATGTTGCGGGCAATCAGTGCAGCCTCGATGAGCAGTGTGCCAGAGCCGCACATGGGGTCGATGAAGTCTGTCTCGCCATGCCAGCCCGTCATCAGGATCATACCTGCTGCCAACACCTCGTTGAGTGGTGCCTCGACAGACTCCTGACGGTAGCCGCGACGATGCAGCGAGTCGCCACTGGAGTCAAGACACAACGTACATTGGTCTTCGGCAATGTGGATGTGCAGACGGATATCAGGATTGGAGATGCTGATGTTTGGACGCTGTCCGGTCTTCTCGCGGAATTGGTCAACGATGGCATCCTTTACCTTGTAGGCTACAAACTTAGAATGGCGGAATTCCTCAGAGAAAACGACGGAGTCGACAGCAAAGGTCTTGTCGATTCCGATATATTCGCTCCAGTCAATGTCCTTAACGCCCTCATAGACATCATCAGCCGACAATGCCTTAAAATGCTTGATGGGTTTCAGGATGCGGATGGCAGTGTGCAGTTGGAAATTGGCGCGATACAATAGTTCCTTATCGCCCTTAAACGATACCATACGACGACCTATCTGCACGTCGTTTGCGCCCAACTGCGTCAGTTCTTTCGCCAAGACAGGCTCTAGGCCCATAAAGGTCTTAGCGATGATTTCAAATTGCTGTGTCATTATGTGTACGTACTAATATATGGTGCAAAGGTACATAAAAAAGTGAAAAGTGAAAAGTGAAAAGTGAAAAAAAATGCTGATTTCTTTCTTTTTCCATTTTTTTTGCTTAATTTTGCGCCAACTTTTCCTCAAAGGCATGACATACAACGTGATTCTTTTTGCTGTGCGCCACATGTTCAGACTCGACATCATGATATGGATAGCGGGTATCCCGTTGTTGGTATTTGCCGTCATGTGGTTGTATCATCAGTTGCATGTGCGCAAAGAATTGCAAAAAGAGTTATTTTTGTTATCAAAAGTACAGCGGCACACCGTAGAGTACGACCTGGTGCTGAAGGTGATGAAGATGGCAATCTTCCGTATTGACGTGCAGGCTCAAACCATTACCTTTGAGAGCGACTTCCGTGACGTGGTGGGCAGTTTCCATTTCTCTCCCAACACCCCATTGGAAGATTTCTACGAACTGATGCTACCCAACTCCAGCGTTAAGATTAAACGGGCATTGATGGACTTGATGGAAGGCCGTACCGACGAGGCACACGAGCAGTTCGAGACGCGTCTGCCGCATTCCGATCAGATACACTGGGAGGATGCCTATGCCACTATTGAGAAACGTGACCTGCATGGAAAACCGCTGATGATCGTTGGTACAGTGACCTTTATTGATGATCAGAAGACAATCGAGCGCGAGCTGATAGAAGCGCGTAACCATGCAGAGGAGAGCGACCGTCTGAAATCTGCTTTCCTGGCCAATATGTCGCATGAGATTCGTACACCGTTGAATGCCATTGTGGGCTTTAGCGATGTGTTACCCATGGCCCAGAACGATGAGGAGCGTACGGAATTGATTAATCTGATAAAGCAGAACAATACCCGCTTGTTACGCTTGTTTGACGATATGGCTAACATGTCGAAGCTGGAAGCCGGCGACGAGACTGTCAGGAAGGAACGCTTCAATCTCGGTCAGTTGCTGATGGACGTAGCGGATAAGTTTGCTGATAGGAGTAAAGATGTAGGTGTCAAGATAGAAATAGAGACTACGGCTGATGTTGTGCAGCCATTCTCTGACCGTAACCGCCTGCGCGAGATTTTGAGCCAGTATATGGACAATGCCCTGAAGTTTACAACCGAAGGTGTCGTGACCTTGGGCTATCAGGTGCACAATGGCTTGGTGCGCATCTGGGTTCGTGATACAGGTAAAGGCATTCCGCCCAAGTATTGTAACGAGCATCTGTTCGAACGTTTCGTGCAGGTAGATGAGTTTGTTGCAGGCTCTGGCCTGGGGTTAAGCATTTGTCGCAGTATGGCACTGAGCATCGGTGGCAAGGTCGGTGTAGAGTCGAAAATGAATGTAGGTTCACTCTTCTGGGTTGAGATACCTATGGAATAATAGTATTCAGGTATGCGTCAGATATTTTTCTTTTTTTTCCTTTTTGTATCTATAGCACTGCATGCGCAAACCATTGTCGGACATGTAGTCGATGAGGCTACTGGCGAAAACATCGGGTTTGCCAGTGTGCAATATAAAGGCCATCATGTGGCAGCCATCACCGACCTTAGCGGACGTTTTACGATAGAGCGCCATAAGGGGTGGAAACTGACGGTCAGTGCCGTGGGATATAAAACCCGAACGTACACTGTCGAAGGCGATATGGATAAGCTGTTTGTGTCGCTACGTGAGGATACCCGTTCGCTGAAAGAGGTGACGGTACGTTCCAAGCGCGCGCGTTACAAACGGAAAAATAATCCTGCTGTAGAGCTGATGAAGAAGGTGATAGCCAACAAAAAAGCTACCGACCTCTCTAATCGTGACTATTACCAGTACACCAAGTATCAGAAGTTGACGCTGGCGCTCAACGATATGAATATGGAAGCGTTGCAGTCGCCAAAGCTCAGTAAATATAAATGGATTGCCAATCAGGTGGAGACTTGTGAGCAGACGGGCAAACTCATCCTGCCTGCCAGCGTCGAAGAAACCGTGACGCAGAAAATCTACCGGCGCTCTCCGCATGCAGAGAAAAATATCGTGAAAGGCCAACGCTCATCTGGTATCAACGACTTCTTCCAGACGGGCGATATCCTGAATACCGTGTCGAAGGATGTCTTTACCGATGTCAATATTTATGACGACCAGGTGCGACTGCTCCAACATCCCTTTACGTCGCCTATCAGCGATGGTGCCATCTCCTTCTACCGCTACTATATCGAAGACACGCTGCTCGTTGAGCGCGACTCGTGTATCCACCTGCATTTCCTGCCCAACAACCAACAGGATTTCGGCTTCCGTGGCGACCTGTATGTGCTGAAGGACTCTTCGTACCAGGTGAAGCGCTGCGAACTGATTCTGCCTAATCAGACAGATGTCAATTTTGTTGAGGGCCTGAAGGTGACGCAAGAGTTTACTAAATTGCCAACGGGCGAATGGGTGCTCAGCGTTGACGACATGGTCGTGGAGTTGGTGCTGTTCGATTTCCTGCAGAAAGGTGTGGCCATCCGAACCACCCGACTCTCTGATTATCAATTTACGGAGATCCCTGCCAAACTCTTTAAGGGCAAGGCCAAGACGGTGACAGACCCAGATGCTGCTCTGATGGACGACGACTTTTGGCGAGAGCACCGTAAGGTGGAATTGACGCGCAGCGAAGCAGGAATGGATGATTTCCTGAATGGCATGCGTTCCGTCGGTGGTTTCAAGTATATTCTTTTGGGACTTAAACTGTTGGCAGAGAACTATATTGAGACAGGCAATCCCAGTAAAGTGGATATTGGTCCCGTCAATTCGATGGTGAGTACCAACTTCATCGATGGCCTGCGTACCCGTATCTCGCTTCAGACGACAGCCAACCTGAATCGCCACCTCTTTTGGAAGGGTTATGCAGCACGCGGCTGGCGCAGCCATAATAACTATTACAGTTCGCAGCTGACGTGGTCGCTGAATAAGAAGAAGTATTTGCCTGACGAATTCCCCAAGCGTAACCTGTCGTTCCTCTCGACCTACGACGTGATGGCGCCCTCCGACAAGTTCCTGTCTACCGATAAGGATAATGTGTTCACGGCTTTCAAGTGGGCCAAGGCCGACAAGATGATGTTCTATAATCGGCAGCAGTTCACCTTTGAATATGAGCAGATGTATGGTCTACGTACCTTGCTGAGCATCAAGACGGAGAAAAACGAGGCTGCTGGTAATATGGCCTTCATACCTCTCACACATCAGCCCTCACACATCAGCCCTCAGCCTTCAGCCTTCAGCCGTCCCTTCCGCACCACTGAGTTGCGTGCTGAGATAGAGTATTCGCCAGGTGCGCTCTATACGAACTCCAAACAGCGGCGTCTGAAGGTCAATCGCGAGGCTCCCGTCATTATCCTCAGCCATACTATGGGTGTCAAGGGCATGTTAGGAGGCGATTACGACTATCACTATACGGAAGCCAGCATCTTCAAACGCATCTGGCTGAACAGCTGGGGACGCATTGACCTCTACACCCGTGGTGGCGTGCAGTGGAGTCAGGTTCCCTTCCCCTTGCTATGTATGCCTGCTGCCAATATGTCGTACTTCAGCCAGAAGCAGTCGTTTAATTTGCTGACCAGTATGGAGTTCCTGAACGACCGTTTCGTCAGCGTTGACATGAACTGGGATATGCAGGGCAAGATTTTCAACCGCATCCCGCTGATCAAGAAACTGCGCTGGCGTGAGTATATCGGTGCCAAAATGCTGTGGGGTGCTTTGTCCGACAAGAATAATCCCAGTCTTGAACGTAATGCCGACAGTCCTATCCTGATGTATTTCCCCGAAGACTCGTACGTGATGGACCCGAAGGTGCCCTATTGGGAAATATCGCTGGGTATTCGCAGCATCTTCCGCTTCTTCCAGATTGAGTATGTACGCCGTATGAACTATAACGACCATTCGCATGGTCATAAGAACAGCGTGCGCTTTGGCTTTACCCTGATGTTCTAAGGTCTGGAGTATGAAGTGTGAAGTCTGAGGGATGGGCATCGAAAAAGGCTGTCTCCCGACAGCCTTAATCTTGTTTTCTAACTAACTTATTATCAACTATTCATTACTCATTCTTTTACATTGAAACTAAAAGTATCACCTTACTTTTTGTTTTCTGGGTGCAAAGTTACACACTTTTTCATCATTTTCAAGATAAAAACAGCAAAAAACGCACGTAAACGTTTGCGATTTTCAAAGTAAATTCGTAACTTTGTAGCCGATATTGTATCGACACACTTTTTACCTTCTGGTTTAATAACTAACGATTATGACTAATAAGAAACAACATAGAACTTCGTTGAAGGACCTTGCCCGTGAATTAGGGGTGAGCATTGCTACTGTGAGTCGCGCGCTACGCAACTCGCCGGAGATTGGCAAGGAAATGCAACAACGTGTGAAGGATCTGGCTAAAAAACTCAATTATCGTCCCAACCCGTTTGCCCAGAGTCTGCGCCGTGAAGCCCCCAAGGTCATAGGCGTGGTGGTCCCCAATCTGGTAACGCATTACTATGCCGCAGTGCTTGATGGTATTGAGGACGAGGCTCGCCGTGCTGGTTACAGTGTGCTCAGTGCCAACAGTCATGAGCGCTATGAAGACGAAGAGCATGCTATCGACAACTTTATCTCGATGCATGTGGAAGGCATTATAGCCTGTCTGGCACAGAGTACTACCGATTATCATCATTTCGAGGAGATAGCGGAAATGGGTATCCCCTTGGTGTTCTTCGGACGTACTTGTCTGTCAGACCGTTTTTCCAGCGTGACAGCCAATGGTGATGAGGCTGCCCAGCAGGCCACCCAGCATCTCATTGATACGGGCAGCCGCCGCATTGCGTTTATCGGAGGTCCTAATCATCTTGACATGGTGCGCCGTCGCAAGCACGGCTATTTGGAGGCGTTGCGCGAGAATCATATACCTATCGAACGGGAATTGGTGCTCTGCGATAAGATTGACTATCAGCTGGCCCTTGAAAGTACCACAAACCTCTTGAAGAGTGACCACCGCCCTGATGCTATTCTGGCTTTCAACGATATCATTACCTTCGCGGCATTTACAGCCATCAAGGAGTGCGGCTTGCGTATTCCTGACGATGTGGCCCTGATAGGCTTTACAGACGACGTCCATGCGGCATACGTGACGCCACGTATGTCTGCCATTCAGGACCAGTCGTACCAGATGGGTGTCAAAGCCTGTCAGCTGCTGTTGCGCAATATTAATGGCGACAGTAAGGTGTATAAGGAGATAGTACCCCAGCAACTTATAATTAGAGATACTTCCAGCAAGAAGGCTGAGGGATGAAGGCTGATGGATATTTAATTAAGAGATCGGGACAATGCGAAAAACAATCATACTATTGGTTATTGCCATCAGTTTCTGTATAACTGGTCAGGGTAAGATTGGCGACATGAAGTTCCGTCACCTTGATACGCGCCACGGACTTTCAAACTCGCAAGTGAATTGCATCCTGCAGGACTCTCGCGGTTTTATATGGATTTGTACATCCTTCGGTTTGTGTAGGTATGACGGCTACCGGTTCCAGAACTACTTCTCGTACGAACGTGATACAACGACGCTGCGAAGCAACCGTATGGACGACGTCCAGGAGGCCTACGATGGTAAACTCTGGCTGAATCATGGCATGAGCTATTCGCTGTACGACCCTGTGACAGAGAAGACAGACCGCTCGCCTGGATTGTGGCTGGCCAAACAGGGTGTTACCGGTGGTATCGAAAAACTACATATCGATTCGCAGAAGAATTTCTGGGTAAAGTCATACGAGGATGGTTTCTTCTTCTATAATCCAAAGAAGAAACTGCTGAAGAAGGTAGACTTCGGATATACTATAGACAAATTCCCCAAGGACTTTTCGGTCACCAGTTTCTGTGAGACGGAGGATGGCATGGTCATGACGTCCAACATGGGTGAACTGATATGTGTTGACGGTCAGCGTGGACGTGTCCTGTGGCGTGACGATACTGTCAAGAAAGCACTGGACACGTATAATGACTACTGGGTGTATGTCGACAAGGACGGGCTGAGATGGGTGATAACCCATTCTACCAATACCTATATTTATAATCCTGCAGAGAAACGCTGGTACACCTCGTTGTCGGAACTGATGAAGGCCAAGGGGTTCAGCAATGTGCCTGAGGATATTGTGGTATGGGAGGTCAGATACGACGCCAGGGGCCTGCTGTGGGTTGCTACCGACCATTTAGGGGTGCTGGTGCTCGACTTCCAGAATAAGGAGTGGAAACAGTTCAATTATCAGAAAGGTGACAATACTTCGCTGCCCGATATTACTGCCAAGCACCTGTATGTTGACCCCTTGGGACGTATGTGGGTGGCTACTTACAAGAGTGGTGTGGCCATGTGTGCCGATGCTATGGCCAGCTTTACCTCATTGCCGTATGGTGACATTAATGCCATTTGTGAGGACAAGGAGGGGTACTATTGGCTGGGATTGAATAGTGGGGGCATCCGTAAAATGGATCCTGAGACTCTTGAAATTGTGGCTGAATACGATAAACAAGTATTGGGTACTCCTAATGCAGTCATCGTTGGCGCGTATTGTGCCAAGGACGGAACGTTGTGGTTCGGCACATGGGAGGGAGGTCTCATCCGCTATCGCGACGGACAATGGAAAACTTACATGGTGGGCACTCCAGGCAGTGGGCTGACCACCAATAACGTCTGGTCTATTACAGAAGACCTGTGGGGCAATATCTGGGTAGGCCTCTTGGGCGGTGGAGCGATGCGTATCGATGCCAAGTCGGGTGTGCAGCGCGTCTTCAACGAGACCAATTCCAACCTCAAGACCAATTGGACCAACAGTATTAATACTGCTTCCAACGGATGGATACTTCTGGGTAATGCAGAGTACTGTTCGGTGATTCATCCGAAAACCTATCAGATTATTAACATTCCTGTACCCCACGATGAGACGACCTATACCATTTCGTCGGCAACAATACAGGCCATTTGGGACAAACGCGGCCTTGTTTGGCAGGCGGCATCATCGGGCTTGTCCATCTACGACAGAAAGACGGGTAAGACGCGCTTGCTTGATATGAAGTCCGGATTCTTCGGTTCGAACGTGACGTCTATTACCGAGGATGCCCAACAGACTATCTGGGTAACGACCGATCATGGTATCTCGAATGTCGTACCTCAGAAAGGCGAGGATGGCGAATGGCATTTTACCGTGCGTAGCTTTAACGAGCACGACGGCCTGCAGCCAGGACCGTTCAACCAGCGTGCCATCTGTTACACTTCGACAGGTATGATTCTGGTAGGCGGACAAGACGGCTTGGACATTATCAACACCAAGAATCTGGCTGTCGGCCACCTGGATGAGAAGCCCGTATTCAGTGGACTGCAGCTATTCGACAAGGATGTGGCTGTGGGCGAAGAGGTGGACGGACGCGTCATCCTTAAAGAGGCCCTGAATGTTTGTCGTGAAATCACCCTTAATTTCAACGACCAGTTTACGATCCAGATGGGCAGTAATGCAGGAAGCATTGCCAATACCAAGCGTTTTGTCTATATGCTTGAAGGATTTAACGAGAGTTGGGTGCGCACGTCTGATTTGAATCCCAATATTACTTACAACTCGCTGCGTGCCGGCGACTATACGCTACGAGTCAGAATGCTGAATGACGATGGTACGTTTGGCCAGGAAGAGGCGACGCTTGAAATCACCATTCGTCCATCCTTGTGGCGAACACGCTGGATGATATTGTTATACATGCTCATCATTGCAGGAGTGGCCTTCGTGTGGCGCAAGTGGTTTATGAAACGTCTGGAGAATCGGATGAAGGTTGAAACGATGCGACGTGAACTCGAACAGCAGCAATGGATGAACGAGATGCGTATGAAGATAGCTACGGAGCAAGTGAACAAACAGCGGTCAGAAGGGACGAAACAAGAGACGGTCAAACTAAACCTGACGACAGAAGACCTCGTGGTCTTTATACGTGCTATCTGCGAACACTATGAATCGCCCATTCCGGACAAGAAAGTCAAGGTCAGCTTCCTGTCTGCGGTAGACCAGTTGACGGCTGATTTCGATGAGGCTAAGCTCAAGGAAATCTTAGAGATATTGTTCCGCAATTCTATTAACTTTACCCCATACGATCCACTGATTAGTGTTGGCGTGGCTCGTATACAAAACGATATGGCACAAATTCAGGTGGCCGACAATGGTATTGGTATCAAGGACGAATATAAGGAACATGCCTTTGATCCGATGGTGAACGGTGAAGGCATAGGTCTTGATCGTGTGAAGGCTATTGTTGTAGCTCATGGCGGTACCATCAGCCTTGCCGATAATCCTGGCGGAGGCACTATTTTCTATATAACCTTGCCTGCTCAGCCCGAGGTGGAGGAGGCAGTCATAATGGATGACGAATCATGAAACAGTTTAAGATAATAATGATGGGCGTAGCCTTAACGTTCGCTATGTCTGTATGGGCTGCCGACTATACGATTAGTGGGCAGTATGTGACCATTCCCGTAAAACAGGTGAAGGCAGGAGGTGCCCAGGTGGTGCGCCTGCAAGTTATGAACGACAACATCATCCGTGTGCAGGCGACATCCGAGGCACAGCTGCCTGAGAAGCAGAGCCTGATCATCGTCCCACAGACGGCAAAGCCGAAGTTCACGGTGACTGATGGCGATGTGGTTTCGGTGAAGGCCCAAGGCGTTGAGGCGCGTGTCGAGAAAGCCACCGGACGAGTAACCTTCTACGATGCCGATGGCAAGCAGCTGTTGAAGGAGGCTGAGAACGGCAAGACGTTCAAGCCTTTCCGCGTGCCCGACCGTGAAATAGGTGTCGACGTGGGTAAGGTGCCTGAAGAGCAGCGCCATGGACTGACGTGGCGCCTGCTGTTTGACAGTCCTGATGAGGAGGCTTTCTATGGGCTGGGTCAGCACCAGTCGGAGGAGTTGAATATGAAGGGTTTGAACGAAGACCTGTTTCAGTATAATACGAAGGTCAGCGTTCCTTTTGTCCTCTCCAATAAGAATTACGGTTTGCTGTGGGACTCCTATAGCTATTGCCGCTTTGGTAATCCTGACGACTATCAGCAGTTGGGACGTGCTTTTAAGATTTTTGATAAACAGGGTAGGGAGGGTCATCTGACAGGAACCTATACAGACCGAAACGGTAAGCGTTTGGTGCGTGATGAGGACTCTCTGTATTTTGAGTTTGACTGTCCTGCTGCTTCGGAGTTAGGCAATCGTACAGAACCAGGTGGTATCAAGAATCTGCCGAAGGGTTTCCGGCTCAATGGCTCGACAGTTGTCTATGAAGGCTTTATTGAATCTCCTGACACCCGTCAGTATCATTTCATCCTTTATTATGCAGGTTATATCAAGGTGTATATTGGAGGTGAGGAGGTGGTGCCCGAACGTTGGCGTACGGCTTGGAATCCGAATACCTATAAATTCCGTAAGGTGATGCATAAGGGAAAGCGTGAACAACTCCGTATCGAGTGGCGTCCCGATGGTGATGTGTCGTATTGTGGCCTACGTGCGTCGAGGGCCTATAGAGACCAGCGCAAGCTCTCCATTTGGAGCGAGATGGCTAAGGATATGGACTACTACTTTATTGCAGGACAGAACGCTGATGAGGTTATCAGCGGCTACCGGACGCTGACAGGCAAGGCACCCGTCTATCCCAAGTGGGCGCTTGGTTTCTGGCAGAGTCGTGAGCGTTACAAGACCAGTGCTGAGATAGAACAGACCCTTGGCGAGTTCCGTAAGCGTCAGATTCCTTGCGATAACATCGTGCAGGACTGGAACTACTGGGTGGAGGACCAATGGGGCTCGCATCAGTTCGAGGCCTCGCGCTTCCCCAATCCTCAGGCTATGCTTGACAGTGTTCATCAGATGGGTGGCCGCTTCATGATTTCCGTTTGGCCTAAGTTCTATTGCAACACCGACAATTACAAGGAACTTGATAAGAACGGCTGGATGTATCATCAAGCTGTCAAGGACGACATCCACGACTGGGTAGGTCCTGGCTATGTGGGCTCGTTCTACGATGCCTATGATGCCGGAGCTCGTAAAATGTTCTGGCGACAGATGGACGAGAACCTGTTTACTAAATATAAATATGGTATTGATGCCTGGTGGATGGATGCCTCAGAGCCTAACGTCCGCGACTGCACGCCGATGTGGTATCGCAAGGCGCTCAGCGGTCCTACGGCTTTAGGTACGACTACGGAATACTTCAATGCCTATTCAATCGTCAATGCCGACGCCATCTACAATGGTCAGCGTTCAGTTCGTCCCAACCAGCGTGTGTTCCTGTTGACCCGTAGCGGCTTTGCTGGCGAACAGCGCTATTCGACGGCAACGTGGAGTGGCGACATCGGCACCCGTTGGGAGGATATGCGTGCCCAGATGACGGCGGGACTTAACTATTCGATGTCTGGTCTACCTTTCTGGGGCATGGACCAGGGCGGCTTCTGCGTCGAGAACCGTTATGTGCAGGCACAGCAGCTCTATGACCGTACGAAGGTGGAAAACGAAGACTTGAAGGAGTGGCGCGAACTGCAGGCTCGTTGGAGCCAGTTCGGCACCTTTATTCCTTTGTTCCGCGTTCATGGGCAGTGGCCTCTGCGTGAGATTTGGAACATCGCCCCCGAAGATCATCCCGCCTACCAGTCGTTTGTCTATTACGATAAGTTGCGCTATCGCCTGATGCCCTATCTCTATTCAATGGCAGGCTGGGTACATCTGAAGGACTACACCATGATGCGCGGCCTTGTGATGGACTTCAATGGCGATCGCGAGATATATAATATCAAGGATCAGTGGATGTTCGGTCCTGCCTTGATGGCATGTCCTGTAGGCTATTATAAGGCACGTAGTCGCAGCGTCTATTTCCCTAAACAGTGTGGTTGGTACGACCTGTATACGGGTGAATTTATTGAGGGTGGCCACCGCCTGATTGTCGATGCACCATACGAACGCATTCCCGTCTATGTCCGCGAGGGCTCCATTATTCCTTTCGGTCCTGAGATTCAGTATTGTGACGAGAAACCTGCCGACTTCATCAACCTTTATGTCTATGCAGGCAAGGACGCTACGTTCCAACTCTATGAGGACGAAGGCACCAACTACAACTACGAGAAGGGCAAGTATGCTACCATCGACATCACCTACGACGATGCTTCACGCACCGTTACCTTTGGCAAGCGTAATGGTCAGTTCAATGGCATGCTGAAGAACCGCCAGTTCAATGTGGTCCTCATCACCAAGAACAGTGCCAAGCCCCTCAACCTCGAGAATCCCGACGGCAAGCTTGTCACCTACAACGGCAAAGCCCTCACCGTCCAGCTTTAAGCAGGTAACCTTTTCTTCCAACATAAAGAGGATGTGCCATCACACTCATTGGCGCATCCTCTTTATTTACTCTTACATCTAACTTTTTCCATCGTCCTTCTTCTCTCTTCCACCATCCTTCTTCCATCAGACATCAGACATCGGACATCCATGTATGCTACAATTTCAAAATTTTTTTTCTTCATTTCTCAATTTTTAGTGACATTGTGACATAATATCTTTGTTGCTATTTGAAAATCAGATGATTATGCGGTTGTTTGCAAGGTGTATAGTGACATAAAAGTGACATAGAAACGACATAGAAGTGACATAAATATGGCATTTTCTTGTATTTATTGCCACTTTAACCATTCTTATAGCTGCTAACTGTCGACTAGTATACTCGCTCATCGCGTCATTAGTGCTTCCACTGCCTGAGATTATGCCTTATTGTTGAATTCTCTAGAGAATTCAACCGCATGCACTAATCTTCTCAATCGTTAGAGGCCTACTAACGCTTAAATTCTCTAGAGAATTGAACAGCTACTCATAGTCTTTCTAGTAGTAACCCAGTATCTTCACATCTGCTAGCTTACTATGCATCCATTACATGCTTATTATACGCAATGATGTCACTATTATGTCGATTTTATGTCACTTATATGTCGTTTCTATGTCACTTTTATGTCACTAAGTAATTTTATAATCTTTTGAAATATAATAAAATACCTTCAATTTATGTCATATGTCACTGGATTTTGTAATTTTTCGCATACATTATACTGATTTTCTATGGTTTTCAAATGAAAATTGAATAATTTTCTCACCGTTTTCTGCCAATATTTTATGATTCTTTAGAAAATCTGCATTTTCGAAGCTAAAATGATACTTGTTGCAACAGTCACAGCTATGTCACATATGTCAGGGCGTATGAAGTCCCCTGACACAAGCGATAAATAAAAAGCTAAAACTTACAGAATTATTGCAAAAATATTTGGAAATTTCAAGAATAATTCCTATCTTTGCAACGTTGATTCCCGGCAGCCTCTGATTTTCAAGCTGTCGGGTCTGTTTTTAAGGGTATAGAAATTCGGAATCGTCCCGCCAATTTTTCTTTTTGCGTTACAAAGTGATTAGAGGACTGTGGCTACTGAGTGTTAATCGAGCATTATATAACCAAAATACGAAATACGTTCCCGCTGACGGGAGCGCAAACTAATGGATGAATTACCATTGGCGGACACCTCAATAACAAATATATGGGTGTCATTATCTTTTTTCACACTTATTTCTATATGCCGTTTGCCTTTCTTCGTCAGTTCCTCTTGGTAACTACTAATCGGCTCATAGAACACCGGAAAACCCCAACCTCTACCTGATTCACTCAGGATCTGACTATATCCGTACTGTGGCAGAAATGAAATTAGCGAGTCATTTCTCACCTCTAGCGAATAGTTAGACTTTAATTGCGGACTTCTTTGTTCGTCGGTCCAGCTCAGGTCTGCCATGGAACTCACTACTATCTTGTAATGCCTTTCAGCCAGTGCGGCCTTCACTCTTTCTGCCTGTTCAGCCTCCCTCGCAGCCTTCTCCTTTGATGTAGCACACCCATTTAGTACTATCGCTGCTAAGAGTGTACACGCCATTGAAACCAGATACTTTTTCATAACATAACGTTTTTAGTGATTCATGCCGCGAATATAGTCATTTTATCTCGGAAATCATAGGGGAAACCCCTAAACAGCAATAGGGCTTTCCCTATTATTACCTTTAAATCTGTATCTCATTTCTTCACCTAACAAAAAAAGTTTTTATGGGATAGCTTTTTTCTGCTTTATTGCTTGCTTTTTAGAACGAAAATGATTATCTTTGCAGTCTAAAACTTTTAAAATAGTATGAATATGAAACTGACAAAACAACGCAAATGCCGTACTGATAATTCTAGACCTTTGGAACTGAAAGACTTGGCACGCACCACCGTTCTCTGCGAGTATGATTCGATAGCCATTGTCGTCGACGACGTGAGAACGACGGCCACTGAGCGTGGTATCTTCGGGCGTTACAAGCACCAGCCACTTCGATCCTGACTGGGTAAAATAGGAAAAGAACGTTAGGGATGGCTGATGGAAGATGTAAGATGCATGATGAAACCTAAAAGACTGGCATTTTTGGTGTGTCTGTTGTCGACGCTGATGGGACTGCAGGCAGAGGCACGCGAGAGACTGAACTTTGACAAAGACTGGCGTTTCCTGCTGGGCGACTCTGCCCAGATGGCAAAGGCCGAGTATAACGATTCTTGGTGGCGAAGACTCGACGTGCCTCACGACTGGGCCATTGAGGGCGACTTCTATGTGGGTAATCCCAGTGGTGCCTCTGGAGGTGCATTGCCTGGTGGGATAGGCTGGTATCGTAAGCATTTTACCATTAACCGTGAATCAACAGCCAATAACCGCTATTTTATTGAGTTCGATGGGGTATATATGAATTCGACAGTCTATGTCAACGGCCAGAAAGTCGGGAATCGGCCATACGGCTACAGTTCGTTCGAATATGATATTACGCCATACGTGAAAGAAGGCGAGAATGTGGTGGCGGTACGGGTAGACAATAGCGACCAACCAAACTCCCGTTGGTATAGTGGCTGCGGCATCTATCGTCATGTGTGGCTCACGAAGACGCATCCTGTACACGTAAAGCATTGGGGCGTGTATGTACACGATGGTAAGGTGGAAGTGGACTACGAGAATCCTACCAAGCAAAAGGTTACGGTAAAGAATACGTGGCTTGATGCTGCTGGTAAGCCTGCCAGCATCAAGAAGCCAAGGAAGTGGTCTTGTGAGGACCCTTATATCTATAAGGTACGCACGCAATTGATAGTCGGTGGTAAGGTGGTGGACGAAGTGGAGACCACTACTGGTTTCCGTGACTTTAAGTTCGATGCCAAGACGGGTTTCTGGCTGAATGGCAAGAACTTCAAACTTAACGGCGTCTGCGAACATCATGACTTAGGTTGTCTGGGTGCAGCACTGAACGAGGATGCGTTGCATCGGAAGTTGACTAAGCTAAAGGCCATGGGTGTAAACAGTATTCGCACGTCGCATAATCCACCAGCCCCCGAACTGCTGAATATGTGTGACACGATGGGACTCATCGTGATGGACGAGAGTTTCGACATGTGGCGGCGCAGAAAGACGCAGAACGACTATGCCCGATTCTTCGACGAGTGGCATGAACGCGACTTAAGCGACCTCGTTCTGCGAGACCGTAACCATCCGTCTGTCCTTATGTGGTCAATAGGCAATGAGGTGTTGGAACAGTGGTCGTCTGCCGAGGCTGACACGCTGACGCTCGAACAAGCCAACCTGATTCTGAATGCAGGGCATGACGCCTCGACATTGGCTAAGGATGGCGAACGCTCCGTACAAAGCT
>JAEEGH010013133.1_pt1 | contig 18441 bp, 9 predicted proteins | sample 9134181 | NCBI WGS metagenome assembly JAEEGH01 (sample SAMN16246544, study PRJNA631951) | gut metagenome | biome: gut microbiome; feature: rumen; material: DP-attached | host: Bos | place: Iran: Karaj | collected 2018-10 | reverse complement strand
GTACACGGAATCGAATCCGTGACGGCCTCTGGCCACTGCCAGATAACGATTGCCACCCCGGCGGATCTCTCATCGGATCCCGCCTGGACGGCTACCGGAGAATCCTTCTCGGTAGGTGGAACCACGTACTACCGCTACAAAGGGTTCTACACGGGCGCGATGGCATCGGCCTCCACACCGATGACCATCCCGCACGACGCGACCTGGTCCACGATTGTCTTCGCTTCCGGGGGCTCCATCACCGTGGATGCCCCGGAACCGCCCTGCACGATCATCGACTATGTCACGACGCTGCGCGACGTGACCATCAACAACCCGGCTATCCACATCCTCTCCGACGGAAGCTACCTGGCATCACAGACGGCTTCCAAGAACAAGGGATACGTCTATAAGTCCACAGACCGTGGCGCCACCTGGACGCGCATCAGCGACGGCCTGCGCCAGACCTATTGCGCCGTGTGGCAGCAGGGTTCCTCGCTCTATATGCTCGGCTGCGACAACGTGGCGGGCAGCCTTGCCGTCCAGAAATCCACCGACGGCGGCTACACCTGGAGCGCCAACAGCGTCATCTTCGACAAAGATACGACGGTGGACGGCTACCACGGCGGTTCCAGTCCGTTCGTCGAAAAGAACGGCCGGCTCTACCGGGCGATGGGCGACCGCAAGGACGGATGGAGCGTCATCCTCCTCTCGGCCGACGTGAACGATGATTTGGAAGATCCGGCTGCGTGGACGATGTCCAACAAACTGTATTACAATACTTCCTGGCTTTCATCGACCTCCGAGCGCTGGGAAGAGCCCGCCCTCATCAAAAAGGCGGACGGTTCGCTGGCCATCATCGCCCGCATCGATTCCCCTACGGACAAGGAGTATGCGGCGCTGATCAACGTGGAGAGCGACACCCGTATCTCCTTCAACCGGACCTTCGCGATGCCGGGTTCGCAGAAGCGGCTCACCATCGCCTACGATTCGGTCAGCGGCAAATACTGGATGCTGGCATCTCCTTTCTACGCCGACACGCGTACCCTCTACGGTCTCTCACCGGGACAGAACCGCAACTCGCTGGTTCTCTTCTCTTCGACGAACCTCCTCACCTGGACGCGTGAGCGTACCTGCATCTACTCCGACAACGCCTTCAACAACTCCTACCACTATATCGACTGGCGGTTCGACGGCGACGACATCGTCTGCGTCTTCCGCTGCTCAGTGGACGAGGAGCGGGGCTTGCCGCTGAGTTACCACGATTCCAACGCCTTCGGATTCTTCCGCGTACGGAACTTCCGCAGCGGCGGAGCCGTCTCCACCATCTTCGTGGATACGCCCGTCATTTCCGGGGCGCCCTCCATTCCTTCTGTGTATTAATCGAAAGACATTATGAGAAAAACCCTGCTCACTCTCTTCGCACTCCTGATGCTGGCCTTCGCCGTGCAGGCGCAGCCTTTTCTGAAACTGCCTGCCCTGCTGAGCGACGGCGCGGTGCTTCAGGCCGACGATATGGTCACGCTCTGGGGCTGGTGTGACCCGAACACCGAGGTGACGGTGGAGACCTCCTGGGGAGAGAAAGCCATCGTCAAGAGCGACTTCTCCACGTTGTGGAAAGTGCGTGTCCGCACGCCGAAGGCATCGTTCGACGCCCACAGTTTCACCGTGACGACCAAGCGAAAGGTGACGAAAACCGTCAGCAACATCCTCTTCGGCCAGGTGTGGCTCTGCACTGGCCAGTCCAATATGAACTGGTCGGCGGCAAACGGCATCCTGGATGCGCGGGGAGTGATTGGCCAGGAAGATCCTTCCGTACGGCTCTTCACCGTTCCCAAGAAGGCCTCCGCCTATCCTCAGGAGGACGTGGAGGGCCACTGGAGCCCGTGCGATTCCGCGAACGCCTGGTGGTTCAGTGCGGTGGGGTATTTTTTCGGCCGCAAGCTGGCTGCTGAACTTGGACAGCCGGTGGGTCTTGTCAACGCCTCCTGGGGCGGAACGCCCGTTGAGGTGTGGATCCGCAAAGAGACGCTCTCCCGCGAACCCGAACTGGTGGGCTCGTGGAAGACGCTGCCTTATGCCTCCCGCAAGGGATGGGATATCGGCGCAGCCTACAACGGGATGATTGCCCCGCTGGAAAACTTTGTTGCGGCGGGCGCCATCTGGTACCAGGGCGAGTCGAACCGGAACAACGCCACTTTCTATGCCCGGGACTTCTCGATGATGATCCGCGACTGGCGCCAGGCTTTCGGGCGCGAGATACCGTTCTATTTCGTGCAGATTGCCCCGAAGGACTACAAGGGCGCCGACCCGCAGGGGGCGCTGGTGCGCGAACAGCAGGAACTGGTGGCCCGCACCGTGTCCAAAACCGGTATGGTGAACATCTCCGATACGGTGGAGGACCTGACGGACATCCATCCCAAGTACAAGCGTCCGGTGGGCGAACGGCTGGCTGCCTGGGCGCTGGCGGAAGTTTACGGCCGGGAAGTCGGCAAGTACAAATCACCGGCATATGCCTCGATGGAGGTTAAGAAGAACCGCATCGTCGTTTCGTTCGACAATGCCGAAGGCGGCCTGGTCTGCCGTGACGGGGCCATCCGCGGCCTCGAAATCGGCGACGGCGGCACCTTCTCTCCCGCACAGGGAATGATCCAGGGCGATAAACTGGTGGTCTGGAGCAACGATGTCCGCAAACCCACGGCCGTGCGCTACGCCTTCGGCCTGGAGCCGGGCAACGTGGCCGATGTGGCCGGCAACCCGCTGCTGCCGTTCCGCACCGACCGCCCCGCACAGAAGGGCCAGCCGGCTCCGTCTGCCGTAAAGACTGATGCTCCGGTGGCAAAGGGCGCTATCGTCGTCTCCTGCGCCAATGCGGAAGTGCGGACGCTGACCGAAGGGGCAACCTATTTCACCAACCGCAAATATCCGGTGGTGGACGTTCCCACGGAATACTCCGGCTGGCAGTTTGCCGCCCACGAGGGCCTCTCGAAAGAGGAGCATACCGTAACGATTACCGCGCCCGAGGGCGGAAAGGTGTTCCTGCTTGCCCGCAACGTCAACCGGCTCGCCCAGGCGCTCGCCGGCTGGGAGCCGGATCTTACCAAAGTCCTGCAATACACCACCAACGACCCCGCCAAACCAGGCGTGATGGTCGTCTGGTCGCGCAACTTCAAGAAGGGCGAAAGCGTGACGCTCCGTGGAATCGACTTCCCTGGCTTCACGGTGATCGCGCCGAAGATTGAACTGAGATAACCTCCTTATGAAAAGATTATTTGCCATCGTTCTCTGGTTTGCCTGCACGGGGCTTCTGCCTGCGTGGGGCGGGCCGCCGCTCCGCAACGGCCAGCCTCTGATGGCGGGCGGCCCCGAGGGGCTTGCCCCCTGGTCGTCCGGGCTGGTTTACAGCCATCGCCCAATGGGTTTGGCCTACCTGACCCGGGACGATGTGCCGGACATTTTCCTCTACTCCCCGAACGGAATCGGCGAGGACCGCGGCCTCTGGCGCGGCGTGCCTGACGGTACGGCGCCCGATGGAGGGCCTATCTATCGCCAAGCCGGCAGGATTGCCAATCCCTGGGACGGCAGCGACAAGTTCCACGCGCGCTTTCGCATCTTCCAGGATGGCAAGGATGCCTGGATGGTGACCCTGGCCACGACCAAAGAACTCAGCGTGGCCCACTGGGACGGCGAGGCATTCGTGCCCTACTGCAAATCGCCGGTCGAAGGGGTTTCCCGTGTGCAGGATATGGACATCATCAAGCGCGACAAACGCACTTATGAGATTATCCTGCTCTGCAACGACGGGGCGGATTACCGACCGGCGGAGGATGCCAAGGCGACAAAACTCTCCTACTACGACGGCGCCGGCATCTATCGCGGTAAGTTCCCGAAGGGGCGCCTCTTCCGCCTCGAGTTCAATCTCGACTGGCGCCAGGCAGGCAGGGTGACGCAGGTGACGGACTGGATTGTGCAGGGTCCTTCGCGGGTAGCTGCCATACGCAGCGCTGACGGAACTCTGGACGGCTATATCGTGGGTTCCAACCTCGGCGCGCTTAAGTTCGTCCCTTATCAGGAAAAGATTTCAACGCTGCTTTCGGCCGTTCCGGTGCTGAATCCGGACGGTACGGTCCGTGACCACGGCGCCTATTCCAACCAGCTCTCGTCCCTTCCGGATGGCCGGGGCGGCATTACCTCTCTCTTTATCGGCGGCGAGTGCGCACCCCGCATCTATCCGCTGGTTTCGGCGGATGGACCGGTCTATGGCGATTATCATCTCGTCTGGCAGCGCCGTGCTCCGCTCTACGGAGGCTCCCTGACCGTTCCGAATGTAGTGGACTGGGATGGTGACGGCGTGCTGGACATCGTGGCCGGCAATTCGGAAGGCCGACTGCTCTTTTTCAAGAATGACGGCAGTAATCTGCAGCCCGATTTCCGCCCGTCGGTGGAACTGACCTCCGACGGCGAGCCCATCCGGCTTCTTCCGGGCTATTATGTGGTCCAGGGTCCCTTCGAAGGGGCCTGGGGCTATCTTTGCCCGACGGTTTACGACTGGAACGGGGACGGCCTGCCCGATGTGATTGTCTCGGGCTCCCGCGCAAAGTTCGAGGTGTTCCTCAACGAGGGGACCCGCACCGAGCCCCGCCTGGGCAAACCGCAGGTCATCAAATATGACGGAATGGAACTTCACGGCACCTGGCGGGTCCGTCCGGCGGTCACGGTGATTGACGGCGTGATGCACCTGCTGATGATGGATGACGGCAATGCGCTGCATCTGTACCGTCGCCTGGACAACACCCACGTGGAAGATGCCGGGCGCCTGCTGCTGAAGGACGGCCGGATCATTACGGGCCACAACGATGCGGGTGAGGGGCTGGGCCAGTTGGGCCGGGGCAAGCTGCGTTTCTATGACTGGGACGGCGACGGCGACGACGACCTCTTCGTGGGAACCGTCAAGCGCTCCTCCTATCCCGCCCCGAACGACGGACTGCCCTACCGCCGTTTCAAAAAGAAACAGATCGATATGCAGGTGCTCTATTTCGAGAACCTGGGAAATATGCGTTTCGCCGCTCCGAAACAACTTCAGATCGACGGCCAGTCGTTCTATCTCGGCGCCCATTCCAACGCGCCGGAACCCTGCCTGTTGGGCGATACCTCGCACGGCCCGAACCTGGTGGTAGGGTGCGAAAGCGGCAAGTATTTCTTCTTTGAACACAAAAATATCACGTATGTCGAATAAAAGAATGATAAAGTGCCTGACGGTGTTGTCCCTCCTCCTGTTGTTGGCCTCGGCCTGCAAAGGATACGACGACAGTGCGCTCCGCAGCGACCTGGACGCCCTTACCGCGCGTTACGAGGTGCTGAAGGGGCAGGCGGCGGATATCCGCGCGACGCTGGAGACCCTCCAGGCCGGGGACCGCGTGACCGGGGTCGAACCGATCCTGGAAGGCGGACAGGCCATCGGCTTCACCGTCCGCTTCCGCAAGGCGGATCCCCTGGTGGTCCTGCCCGGCAGCGCTGATTCGGAAGGCCTTGTCTCCGTGACCGTCGAGGGGAACGAAGTACTCTTCACACTTTCCGACCAGAGCACCGTGGCGCTGCCCTACGATGCCGCCCCGGCGCTGACGCTGGCGAAAACGACCCTTTATGTGGCTCCGGGTGGAAGCCTCGAAGTTGCCTATTCCATTACCGGCGGTGATGCCGGAAACAAGGTGGAAGCCGTGGCGGAGGGTTATTGGAAAAGCGAGATCTCCGCACAGGGCGCCTATGCCGGCCGGCTGCGGGTTTATGCTCCCGCGGACGCCACTGCGGGTAGGGTGCTCCTGATGACCGCCGACGCCTCGGGCCGCTCGGGTTATGCCTCTGCGGTACTGGAACCGATGCGCACCGACGAATCCGCCAAGAACCGCTACAGCATGACCCTTTATCACCAGCCGGACGGCAGCTGGATGGTGGATGCTTCCCAAGCCGCCGTCCTTGCAGGGGCTGAACCGGAAGGACTTTATGAGCCGGTGGAAAACGCTCCGCTGGTGGGTTCCTCCGCGGTGGCGGATGTCGAATACGAGACTGTCGTTTACAAGACCTACACGGACCGCGAGCTTCACATGAATATCTGCCGCGCCGTGGGAGCCACTGAACCCGCGCCGGTCGTCTTCCTCACGCACGGAGGCGGCTGGTGGCAGGGGAACCACGACTCCCTGCTCAAGGTGGCCCGCTATATGGCCAAGCATACGGGCACGGCTGGTGTCAGCGTGCAGTACTCCCTGGCGGGCCAGACCGATACCTATATCGAAACCTCCGTCCAGGATCTGCGCGATGCCCTGGCCTGGCTGGTTGCGCACGCCACCGATTATAATCTGGATATGAGCCGCGTGGCCTTCGTGGGCAATTCGGCCGGAGGCCATCTCTCCGCCATTCTGGCGATGACCTATCCTGCCGCCAAGGTGCTGGTGGGCTGGTCCGGTGCCTATGACATCGACGAGCACCTCAAAGTCTGGGGAATCGGCGTCAACCGGATTGAAAAGTATTTCCACAAGCGCAATCCGGAGCAGCTTGCCGACTATTCTCCCGTCAAGCTGATTCCTTCGGTGTCCGAGCGGGCCGTCCCCTGTTTGTTGCTGCACGGCACGGCCGACAATCAGGTGCTCTTCCTGCAGGCGCCGCTCTTTGCGGATGCCCTTCGCGCCGCCGGCCAGACGGTGCAGGAAGAATATTACACCTATTACTCCCACGGATTGGTGGGCAGTTCGGATAAAAACGGCGAGTGTCTCGCCAAAACGGTCGATTTTATCAAGGAAAACCTATGAAAAAGCTCATATCCATCCTGTTGGCTTTCGCCCTTCTGGCGGGCTGCAAATATGACGATACGGAACTGCGCGGACAGATTGACACCCAGCAGGCCCGTATCGAGGCCCTTGCGGCCGAGATTTCCGAACTGCGCCAGTTGCTGGATGCCGTCACCTCCGGCGGCTATGTGACGAACGTCACGCCCATCGTGACCTCCGGTGCCACGGTAGGCATCACCGTTTCTTTCAGCAACGCTCCGGATGTTACCATCAATTACGGCTCCGGCTCTTCGGGCAGCGGAATTCGCTCCGTCGTCCTGGAAGACAATGTTCTGGTCATCACCCTCACTTCCGACGAGGTGGTCCGGATTCCCGTCACCACCGTGCCGGTCGTTGCGCTTGAGAAGGAGCAGATTCTCGTCTTTGCGGGCGGCACCGCTTCGGTGGGTTATACCCTGACGGGCGGCGATTCCGGCAACAAGATTCAGTTGCTGATCGAGGGTCTGTGGCAGGCGGAAGCCGTCGCAACGGATGCCCAGAGCGGCAAGATCAATGTCACCGCCCCTGATCCCTGTACGGATGCCAAGGTGGTCGTTGCGGTCGCTTCCGCAGCGGGACTCTCCTCATTTGCAACGCTCTTATGCGCCGAGGCGCATTTTGCGGTCGCCAAGACCTCTTATAAAGTGGATGCGGAAGCGGGCCAGCTGAAGGTTCCCGTGGAGAACAACCTCGGGGCCTTCACCGTGGAGATTCCTTCTGCAGCCACCTGGCTGACAGCGGCTGAGGTCAGTGAGACGGAGGTAACCTTTGCGCTGACGGAGAACACGTCGGACGAGCGTAAGGCGACCGTCAAACTGAAAAACGAGGCCTATGCGGCCGAGATTGCCCTCGAAGTGGTCCAGTCGGAAGGGGGTACCTTCATCTGGAAACCAGTCACGACGGCCGCTGGCGTCAAGGCGGGCGACTGCATCATCACCTACCTGCGCGCATCGGACTCCAAGCTCCTCTTCCTTTCCGGCGCTACCGCCATCAACCGGAATCCCGCTGCCGTTGAGGCGGCCGCGGCCGGCGTCACCTTCTCGGGCGACGATATAACTGCCGTGGATGCAGCCTACGTCTGGACGGCTGCCGCATCCGATGCAAATTGGACCTTTGCGGGTTCGAACGGCCTCTGGCTGATTGGCAGCGACAAGTACCAGGGCGCTGCAGTGCTCACCGACCTCAAGGGGTATTATGATCCGGGCAGCACATACGCACGGACCTGGTCGTTCACGGAAGATGCCACCTACGGCCTGCAGATGATGGTCACCGTATCGGCGGGACGCCATCTCTCCGTCGCCGACGATGCGACGCTGTGGAGTATGCTGCCTGAACTCAAAGGAAAGATCATTCTCTATTATAAAACGAGACTCTAATGAAAAACCCGCTTTCTCTGGCACTCCTGCTGCTGTTCCTGCTGCCTTCCGGGCTGTGGGCGCAGTCGGGAGGCTACGACTTGAAGGGACAGGTACTCTCCGAATCGGGAGAGCCCCTGATCGGGGCGACCATTATCCGCCACGGTCCCACGCAGACCGGAACGGCGGCTGGAGACAAAGGGTACTTTACCCTCAGAGTGAATCCCGGCGATACGCTGACGGTGACGATGCTCTCGTATGAGAGCGTCACCCTGGCGGTCGGCGGCCGCAAGTCGCTGGTCGTCCGGCTCAAGGAGAGTGCCGAATATCTCGAGAGCGCCGTCCTGATTGGTTATGGAGAGCAGAGTTCCAAAGACGTGACCGGCGCCATTGCGGCGGTCAAGACGGAAACCCTGCAGCAGATGCCGGTGGCCGATATCGGCCAGGCTCTGCAAGGGCGCGTGGCCGGCGTGGTGATGAATTCCTCCGACGGCCAGCCCGGCAGCGAGATGAGCATCCTCATCCGCGGAGCCAACTCGATTACCCAGGACAACTCTCCGCTCTATGTGATCGACGGCTTCCCGACCGAAGACTTTTCGCCGACCCGCCTTGCCCCCGAAGAGATCAAATCCGTTTCCATTCTCAAGGACGCCTCGGCCGGTGCCATCTACGGTGCCCGGGGTGCGAACGGCGTGGTCATTATCGAGACCAAGTCGGGTGCCGGAGAGACGCAGGTGACCTATGACGGCAGTGTCGGCCTCCAGCAGGTCTCCAAATATATGGAGGTGATGACCCCATACGAATTCGTCCGTTACCTGGACGAGATGGGCTCCGCCGGTTCGTATCTCTCTGACGGCAAGACGCTGGAAGATTACAGGAATGTCCAGGGCCGCAACTGGCAGAAAGAGTTGCTGCGTCCGGCCGTGGTGCAGAAACACTCCCTCGGCCTTGCCGGCGGCGGTTCCCGGACCCGATATACCCTGTCGCTCTCGTACACCGACCAGGACGGCGTGGTAATCGGCAGCGGCTTTACCCGCTATCAGGGCCGCGTCAAGCTGGAGCAGGACCTGGCCAGGAACTGGACCTTCAAGGCGAACGTGAATTATTCCCATTCGCTTTCTACCGGCGTGGTCACCTCCGAGGAGGGCGGCTCCTCCGGCTCCTGGCAGAGTTACCTGATGTACCGCCTCTGGAGTTACAGCCCCATCGGGTTCGGCACGGCCGACGACGATGACGAATCGACGGTTGTCGATATCACCCGCCTGAATCCCGTCATCTCGGCCTCCAATACCTTCCGCGATGTGACAAGCACTTACTTCTTCGGCAGCGGAACGCTGGAGTGGAAGCCGATTAAAGATCTGAAAATCACGGAGATGTTCGGCTACAACACCCAGGTCGGCGAGACCAAGATTTTCAACAATTCCCTCACCTGGTCCGGCTTCAAGACCCGTTTCAACAACAACGGGGTCAACGGTTCCTACCTGAACGACCGCCGCTCCGAATGGGTGAACGAACTGACGGCCAACTACAAGCACAAATATACCAAGCGCACCGTTCTTTCGGCGATGGCGAACTTCTCGCTGTCGCATTCCGACCGCAGCCGGTACGGCTACAGTGTCCGTCAGATTCCCGATGAAACCCTGGGCGTGTCGGGCCTGGAGACCGGTACACCCAATAAGTTGCGCTCCTCCGAGACGGAAGCCAATATGATGTCCGCCCTGGCCCGCGTGAACTTTTCGTGGGATGCCCGCTATCTGGTGACGGCTTCGCTCCGTGCCGACGGCTCCTCCAAGTTCCCGCGCGGCAACCGCTGGGGCGTCTTCCCCTCCTTCGCGCTGGCCTGGCGTCTCGGCAATGAGTCATTTATGAAGAACCTGAAGGCCGTTTCCGACGCCAAACTCCGCCTGAGCTGGGGCGTAACGGGCAACAACCGGATTGGGGACAACACCTGGTACACCACCATCGACTATCTGGATTATTATCCCCACGGCACCCAGCCCCCCTCGCCGGCATCGGGTGTGAGCAACTACGCCAACTCCCATCTGACCTGGGAAAAGACGGACCAGCTGGACCTCGGTTTGGACCTGTCGCTCTTCGGGGACCGGCTTTCGCTGACGGTGGACCTTTACAACAAGACCACCCGCGACCTGCTGCTCAACGCGGATATTCCCTACACGACCGGTCTGGGCACCGCGACGCTGAATGTGGGTTCCGTCCGCAACCGCGGGCTTGAGATCTCCCTGGAGGCGGCTCCTGTCATTAAGGGGGATTTCGAGTGGCGAAGCAGTTTCAACATCGCCTTCAATGACAACCGCGTCCTGGCCCTCTCCGGCGGACAGGAGTCCTTCACGACCACCGTTCCCTGGACCGGGGACTTCTCGGCCACGCCGCTCTACATCACCCGCGTCAGCGGCCCTCTGACCGCCTTCTACGGCCTTTTGTGGCAGGGTGTCTATAACGAAGATGATTTCACCCAGGATTCGATGGGCAACCTCGTGCTGAAGAACAACGTGCCGGACAACGGCAACGCCCGTTCCCAGATTCAGCCGGGCGATATCAAGTACGCCGACCTCAACGGCGACGGCACCATCACGGCCGACGATATGTGCATCATCGGCCGTGCCATCCCGATCCATACGGGTGGCTGGAACAACAGTTTCCGGTGGAAACGCTTCTCGGCCAACCTGTTCCTGCAATGGAGCTACGGCCAGGGTATCTTCAATGCCAACCGGATCGCCCTCGAGGGCAATTACGCCGGCAGGGCGGCGAACCAGTTTGCCTCCTACGCCGACCGCTGGAGTCCCGAAAACCCCACCTCGACGCTCTATCGCGCCGGAGGTTACGGTCCCAGGGGTTTCTACTCGACCCGGACGCTCGAAGACGGCAGTTACCTGAGGGTGAAGAACCTGCTGCTGAGCTACGATTTCAACCCGAAAGGGCTTAAACGCCTCAACGTCCGCTCCCTGCAGGTCTCACTCTCCTGCCAGAACCTCTGGACCTTCACCTCTTACTCCGGAATGGATCCGGAGGTCTCTACCCAACAGTCAGCCCTGACCCCGGGGTTCGACTATTCGGCTTACCCGCGCAACCGCATCTGGACTCTTGGCGTCAAGGCAGTATTTTAACGGAAAGAAGGTATGAAAAAGATAAGAATTCACCTGATGGCCCTTCTGGCCGTGCTGACCACCGCCTCCTGTGGTTTTCTGGATGTCGATGTCCACAACGTGGCGACCCTCGACAACTATTACCGGGCGATGGACGAACTGGAGGACGCGCTGAACGGCGTTTATGCCACCCTGGCCGACAATGCGCTCTACGGCGAGGCGATGATGGGGCGGCTGGGGCTCAGCGCCGACCTGGGATACGAATACTACAAGAAGGACGCCGGTACGGTCAGTTACTACCAGGCCAGCGTCTCCGATACCAAGATCAACGCCTACTGGCGGTCGCTCTATGCCGGCATCGGCCGTGCGAACCTCCTCTTGGCGAATATCGACCGCGTGACGGCTTCGGACGAAGCGCTTGTCCGCCGCGAACAGATCCGTGGCGAGGCGCTCTTCCTGCGGGCGTACTATTATTATATGCTCGTCAAGCGGTTCGACAACGTTCCGCTGGTGCTGACGCCTCCTTCGGATGTCAATTCCGATGAGAAATACGTGGCCCAGTCCGCTCCCCGCGAGGTGTACAACAGAATTCTCGCCGATATGGAGACGGCCGCCGGCCTGGTGCCCGATACGCCCGACGTGGAAGGCGGCTGGCAGGTCTGCCGGACGGCAGTCTGGGGGATGATTGCCCGTGTCGCCCTCAATATGGCGGGACAGCCGGTCTGCGAGGAGAGTATGTACATCAAGGCGGCAACCTATGCCAAAATGGTGATGGACTCCGGCTATCACGGACTGAATCCCGACTTCGAGCAGATTTTCATCAATCAGTGCCGCAATATCTACGACATCCGGGAGGTCCTCTTCGAGGTGAACTTCTGGGGCGACAACACGGGCATCTGGCAGACGGCCGGCACCGTGGGCCGCAACATCGGTATCGCCTCTTCTGAGGAGAGTCCGGTGGGCTACTGTATGGGTCTGCTGCGCTGCAATCCGCTGCTCTGGCATCTCTACGACAACGCCGACGTGCGGCGGAACTGGACCATCTCCACCTTCCGTTATCAGGAAGACGGAAGCCACGTGGCGGATGGCGAATCCACTATCATCAGCCGCAAATACTGCGCGAAGTGGCGCCGCGAATATGAAACCTCTAAGGAGAAGAGTACGACCTGCACGGACATCAATTTCCCCGTGCTTCGCTACTCCGACGTGCTGCTGATGTATGCCGAGGCGTACGCTTACCATCCTTCGGGACTGGACCGCACGCTGGCGCTCGACTGCCTCAATCAGGTGCGCCGCCGCGGCCACGGCGTGGATGTTTCCACCCCTTCCGCATGGGACTGGAGCGGAGACGATAAGGCGCTGCGTCGCGAACTGATGGACGAACGAGCCCGCGAACTGGCCTACGAGATGCTCCGCAAGGACGATCTCGTCCGATGGGGCGTCTTCTACGACAGGATGCAGGAGGCGCTCGACAATATCGACGGGCGTTCTTCCGCCTATCAGCAGGCAGCCATCGCGGCTTACTCTTCCGTGCGTCGGCGCGATGTTTGCTGGCCGATTCCCGCACGGGAAATCAGTGTAAATCCTTTACTTAACCAAAACTCCGGATGGTAATGGACAGAAGATTCTTTGTTATGATTATCGCCGCGGTGCTGCTCTGTGGCTGCACTGACGGCGGCCGCATCACCGAGCCGGATCTCCAGGTATATCTCGACACGCAGGAGGTCTTTACGGATGAAGCGGTTACCTTCCGGTTTGAAGGAAATGCCGATATCATCTCTTTTTGGTCCGGGGAAGCGGGGAATGATTACACCTGGCGGACGGAAGACCGGGTTTACCAGGGCACGGCCGGCCTCAGTTTCGGCACGGGCTTTATGAACGGGCAGCAGTGGAAGAATCAGGCGTCAGCCTCCTCCGACGATAAACTGGTCACCCTCTGGTGGAGCGACGATTTCGGCGGCGATTATACGGCTGCCGGGGTCGCTGCCGCTCACTGGCACGACATTACGGGCCTGTTTTCCTTCGCTTCCACCCGGGTGGACGATGCCCGGAACCTGGCCACGGCGACACCCTCCGGCACCGTCGCCATTTCCGATTTCCTGCCCTCCGGGGCGAAAGGCCCTTTCTGGTTCGCCTTCCGCTATCACCTGAAACCGGTGGTTGAGACGGCAACGGATTCCCGTTCGCGGGCCGTGATTTCCGGATTTACCATCAACCTTGTGAATGAGGCGCTGCATGTGAACGAATCCGTAGTCACCAATTCGACGGCGGGATGGACCTTTGTCAACACCGGGTACGACACCCAGGATGCAGATTATATGCCGGTGGCTTCCGCTTCCTACATCTACTTCAACGCTTCGACGGCCAATACGGCCGAACGCTTCTCCTGGGCGGTCTCCAAAGCCTGGACACCCTCGCTTTCCATCAACCTGGGCTGTGACTATGCGGTGGGCATCAAATCCTACTCCGACAGTCCGATGAAAGGCTACACCCATACCTACACTGCCCCGGGTGACTACGATGCCGTATTCGAGTGCCGGAATGTTTCGCAGGACGGACAGGTCCTAACCGCCGAACGGCACGTGACGGTACACGTCTCCCCGCGTGGCGGCGCCACCATTGACAACCCCGACCCTAAAACCTGGTAAGCTATGGAAAAGAGATTGTTGCTTGTCATGATGCTCTGCATGGCGGTTTCCTGCGAGCGGGGATTCATTCTTGTGGAGGAACCGCTCCATTTCACGGCTGCCGGCTCCGCAGGCGATGTACGGGTTGCCTTTTCGGACGACCTCTCGGCGCTGAACTGGACCTCCGGTGACCGGATCGGCATCTATGCCGTGAAGGGTTCCGAAACGGTCGGTGTGAATTATCCATACGCGGCGACGGAGATTACCGGGACTTCTGCAACCCTTTCCGCCGTCTCTTCGCAGTGGCAGTATGGGCGCTCCTCCGTCTCCGGCTGTACATTCCAGGCCTATGCGCCCTTCTCTGGCACAGCGGGAGAGGGGAACCGGTTTGTCGTGCCCGTCAGCGTGCCTTCCCTCCAGCAACAGGCCGCAGCGGGCAGCGTGGAACATCTCTCCTCCTATGCGGTGCTGAAAGCCTTCCCTGCTACGGCAAATCCCACTACGGGCTCCGTAAACCTGCGCTTCCGGAACCTGACCGCCGTCGTGGAACTTGAAATCAAAGCCACCGCAGCCAGTGCGCACAAGATTGCCTCCGCAGAGCTGCAGGCTGCCGCTCCGCTGGCCTTCGACCGGGGCAACCTCCTGCTGGAGGGCGATCCCGACGATACGGGCGGTGCCTTCCAGATCAATGACGGGCAGGATACCCTCACGCTTTCGCTGGGCGAACCATTTGCCTTGACCACGGCGGGCGCTAAAATCTGCCTTACCGTCATTCCCGGGACCCACGCGGCCGGTTCGCTGAAACTGCGGCTGGTGACGACGACCGGTGCCGAAGCGATCGTCGCCATTCCCGGCGCCGTTACCTTTGTCGGCAACGGCATCTATCGAAAAACCATCTCCGTCGATCCGGCCTCCTTTAATACATCGGGTGGTGGCGGTTCCTATATTTGGAAAAAAGTGACATCCGCCGCGGAGGTCACCACCGGCCAGTATGTGGTCCGCTATGATTTCCATTACGGAGATCACTCAGGCAACTTCCTTTTGCCTTGCACGCCGGTGGACCGCAATCCGATTCCCGCTTTGGTTGCGGATCTGAACCTCTCGTTCAATACCGCCGGCGACCTGCTCGCGGCTCCTGCGGGCTACCTTTGGGATATCGCAAAATCCACGGACGGATGGACCTTCTCCTGTACCGACGGCACCGCAACCTACCTGCTTGGCGGATGCGACCAGGCGCAGGGCATCGCCATCAGTACCGACGGAAAAGGATATTACACCGCCAAGTCTTACAGCACCTGCTGGACCCTCGCCGACGGAACTTCCGGGATTGTGATGACGGTCCCGGTCTCCGACCGGAAAGCGATGCCCTGGATCGATCCGGCCAACGGCCTCAACGACTTCGAGTGGCGTATGACCAAGTCGGATTCGGGCGGCTATGTCTTTTATAAGAAAACGGCTGTAGAATGAAAAGAATCACCTCCATCCTGCTTTTTCTGCTCTGTTATGGCTGCTTTTTGAGCGCCCAGGCACCCCTGCGCAGCGGTAAACCGCTGATGAGTTCCGATCCGGAGGGACTTGCGCCGCTGGGTATCCTGCAGGCGGTCGCTTCGCTGCCCGTTGGAGCCGCCTATCTCGGCCCGGAAGCGGCCAACCCTTCGCTCTTTCTGCTGGCCCGCGTGGGAACACCCGGGTCGAGAGGACTCTATGTTTCCACCCTCTCCGGGACACGCAAAGCAGGTGGCGAATTGGTGTTCGAGCAGCCTAAGAAGATCAAACCCTACTGGGGCAAACCGAGTGCTATGCCGGCTTACGGCTGCCTCTTCAATTACAAGGGCGGCGTGCTCTCCCTGTGGGCTGAAAACAAGGATCACCTGACCCTGGCTTCCTACCATCCGGATACACGGGAACTCTCCCGTGTCGCCAGCGTGAAGGTGGAGGGTCTTGAAGGAATCCTGAGCATCTCCGCTACGGAGTTGGAAGATGGTTCGCTCTGCATTACGGCCCTGTGCAGCGATGGTTCCAAATACCGGGCGGACCGGGCAAAAGACGAAAGTTGGTACGACGGAGCGATGATTTACAAAGGCGACCTGTCGAAGGGCGGCATCCGCCGGATGATTCTCAAGGACCCGTTGAAGGGAGGTTCTTTCAAGGTCGCCAGTCCCGCCTCTTTTATGATTGCCCCGACAGGCGCTGTGCGGCTTCAGGACGGATTTATGGGTGCCGACGGATATTTGGTGGTCAACCGTTTCGGCGTTACGGCCTGGCAGGAGGCCTCTTCGATTGATATTCCGCGCATGCGGGTGGCCGATGAGGCCGGCGATCAGATTTTCTATTCGGCAAATGGGGCCAAAATGGTCCTGATTCCTTTCCGTTCTGGAGAAAAAGTGATTGTTATGGGAGGCGAAGGACGGTTGGTCAGTTGCCGTTTCGAAGGGATGGGCAACGGTCCGATTCTTTCAGAACCATCCACGGTGCTTGTCCGTAACGGGGCACTTTATACCGGTTCGCTGGGTGTTCCTGACGTGGCGGACTGGGATGGTGACGGAGCCCTGGATATCATTTGCGGCAATTCCGAAGGGCGCCTGCTCTGGTTCCGGAATACCGGAAGCAACGAAGCGCCCGCTTTTTCCTCGTTTGCCGAACCCTTCTACTGTGACGAGGATCCGGTTTGCATCCGGCCCGGCTATATTGGCGTACAGGGGCCGTTCGAGGCCATCTGGGGCTACCTCTGCCCGACGGTTTTCGACTGGGATCGCGACGGCCTGCCCGATATCGTCTTTTCGGATGCCCGCGGACGGCTGGAGGTGATGCTCAATCTGGGCGATTCGACCCGCACCGTTCTGCGCAAGCCCTTTGTCCTGACGCAGGACGGCCTGGAAATTAAAGGCCTCTGGCGCGTCAAACCGGCCGTGGTCCGCATCCACGAAAAGGTCTGCCTGGTCAATATGGACGGGGATGGTGCCCTGCATCTCTGGTGGAAAGTGGACGAAACCTCTCTGCAAGACGGCGGGCCGCTTCTGCATCGGGACGGCCGCCCCATTACGGCCCACTCCTCTTCGGTGGGACGCGATGGCAATCTGGGACGCGTGAAGATCAATCTCTTTGACTGGGATGGCGACGGTGATCTCGATTTGATTCTGGGCACGCCGCAGACCTCCTGTCTTCCCCATCCGGACGGCGGTATTCCCAATGGTCCGGTTCTCAAACAGTTGATGCTGCAGGTCTTTTATCTGGAGAATGTCGCAGGACCTCGCGAGGAACCCCGCTTTGCCGATCCCGTGGGCTTCAAGGTGAACGGCGAGGATTTGAACCTGGGCGTTCACGCGAATGCCCCCGTGCCCTGTATGCTGGGTCCGGTTTCTTCCGGCGCCAACCTGTTGGTGGGATGCGAAAGCGGCCGTCTTTTCTGGATTGCCCGCAAAGATTTACAACCGTTTACAATTAAAGAAAGGTACAAGAAATGAAACGAGTCTGTCTGGTCCTCGCGGCCGCATTTTGGATGGCCGCTTCCTGTGAACCGACGCCGGGTCCCGGTCCCGGCCCCGGTCCGGAGCCCGTTGCCGGGGATGCGCCGGTCAGCGGGTCAATGCTGACAGCCACCCTGGATGACGGTCTGGCTCCCCTTTCCTTTACCAAGACCATTTCCAATCTCTGTATCGGATATGCGTATGAAACCGCAAGCGAGCTGCCGGAGCTGTTCTTCCTCTGTCCGAACGGTGTTGCGTCTTCCAACGGAATCACCTCCCTGATGGGGTTGAGCCGCTGTTCGTTCGTCGGGTGGAGCGCAGATGGCGAGCCGATCTACAGCGCGCCCGTAGCCATTAAAACGGTGCCCTGGTCAGATTATTCCCATCCGGTCCGGATTGTTCAGGACGGCTCCAGAACGCTGGCCGTGACCGTGGATTCCGGTAAATTGAAATATGCCCTCTACAATACGTCGGATCACTCCTTCGGCAGTGCCTGGACCGCCTCTCTCTCCCTGACGGGGCTTCCCGGCGAGCCGCTGGCTTTCGACCTGATTCCCGGCTCCGGTTCAACGGCGGAACTGGTGCTGCTGCTTCCGGATATCGAAGGCAGTTACCGCCCCGATATGAGTGACGTCTCCGAGTCCTATTATGACAGCGCCGGCATCTATCGCGGCAAGATGTATTACGGCCGGATTTATCGCTGTACGATAGACCTTTCCACCTGGAAACAGATCGGCTCGGCGACCGCCGTCACCGGTGAAACCAAAGTGGTACTGGCGCCCACCGGCGTAGGAGGTTTCCGGTATGCGGACAGCGGTACGGACGGATATCTGTGTGTCAACAAGCTGGGCGTCGTGAAGTATGTCTCCCGCAGCAAGCCGCAATCTGCCGACTATGCGCGGCTGGAGAACGGCACCGAAATGGTCAATCCGTTCGTTTCTGGCGATATTCTCCCCATCCGCAAATCGGGCGGCACCGACACTCCGTGGGTGGTCGTTTCTGGAGAGGGCTCGCCCAGACTCTATAAAGTTGTCAAGAAATCCGTTTCGGGCGTTCCCGTATTCGATGGACCGTTCGAACTCCTGATG
>JAEEGH010013128.1_pt1 | contig 18446 bp, 16 predicted proteins | sample 9134181 | NCBI WGS metagenome assembly JAEEGH01 (sample SAMN16246544, study PRJNA631951) | gut metagenome | biome: gut microbiome; feature: rumen; material: DP-attached | host: Bos | place: Iran: Karaj | collected 2018-10 | reverse complement strand
ATCGTCATGCTCGCGAAAGCGGGCTTCTTTCTAAAAAAACGCGGCCCCATCTGGCGACAGTTGGGCCGCCATTTTTATTTGTGGCGGGATTTATACCTGCGTAGGGCCAGAAGGCGTTGGGGCGTTAGGAACACGAACGAAGCCCAATAGCGCAGCAGGAACCACGAAACTTCCGGGAAATCGAACGGGAGGAATGTGACTAGACGGAGGCGGTTCCGGAGCCACCACTTGAACACGCCGCCCCGCTTGCGCTGCGCATGCTTGCCAAAATTGCCGTCGCGCATGATTTCGCGAAGGAGAATGCGCCCGCGGCGGGCATCAGGCGGGCAAAGCAGGTATTGCGATTCCAGCCCGAGGTATTCCGAAAGCACCCACATGAGGGCCCCCGCAATGCGGCTCATGCCAAGCGACTCTATGCGGGCAGCGACATCCGCACGTTCACCATCGGAACTTGCCCGGAGCAGCACGCAGTAGTCCATCACCTGGCGCAGGCCCACCCCGAGCCCAAGCAGGTGCTTGTATATGTGCGAGAGCTGCATGACCAGCGCGAATTTGTTCGAAGGAACATAGAAACTCGGCGCATCTTTAGTGTCGCCCGCAGGAACGAGATGCGAGGCAGAATGCGTCGCGGTCATCTCCCCCGCCAGAAATCGGCGCAGTCTTTTATTCGCAAAAGGATTGTTCGCACTCTGTATGCAGTCGAAATGCACCTCAACATCTACGCCGAACAAGTCCTTACGCAAGCCAACATCATGACTCGAGACAACAGCGCCATCCATCAGGTTCATGCGCGAAAGAAGCGCGAGAACCGCCTCTCGCCCACCCGAAATCCAAATGTCGACATCTCCCGTCTGGCGTATAAACTTGTCCGGATAAAGCAGGGAATTCGCCTGCCCCTTGAGAATGAGCGTCTGGCAGCCTTCCGCCGCAAATCTTTGCGTCAGTTCACCCGAGCACGCATAATGACGCTCGTTTAACGACCGGATACCCTCCGCCTGATAGAACCACTTGAGGTAAAGTTGCTGCGGAATCCCGAGCGTTTCGGGCTTCCCCGACGAAAGCGATTTGATTGCGCTGAACGCGACCCCAAGAACAGACTGCCTGCCGCATTGCCTGTAGAGCCATTCCCAATCCTCAGCAGAAACATCGCCCGCCAGGAAATCGCTTGTAAAATCTCCGCCCGCCCCAAAAACAGGAAACTCCCGCGAAGCCCCTAAGGCATATCGCAGGAGTGTAAAGAAGAGACGCGTACGCCTCGTAGAATCGTTATGCGATACGGTCTGCACCTTCGTTCAGGTTAAAGCCGAATTCGTCATCAGATTCCATCGCATCAGGGCCATCGCCACCAGAACCGGAAAGCAGATACATGTCACCGCGCATATCGATGAAAGTGAGCTTCGGGACAACGTATTCTTTCTTTTCAAACTTCAAATTCATATTCACCCCTACTTGATAACAACCTTATTGCCGTTGTGGAAATACGTGCCCTTGACGGTCGGCTTGTTGTTGAGTTTGCGGCCCTTCATATCATACCAGCCAGTCGCCGTAGAAAATTCACCCGTATACGTGTTAAGCGAATGAATTGCAGTCGTTTCACCGTTTTCATCCAAGAAGATAACATCAATCGTCGCAGGCAAATCATCCGCTTCAAGAACTGCAAGATCAACATTGGCACCTGTCTTTGTCAATGCACGATTCTTATTATAAATCAAATATGCACGGAATGGGCGGATCTTAATCCCGGCGGCGCCCTTAATAAACTGGCCCTGCTGAATTGCTTGACCTGCCGAATTTTGCGTATCACGAGCAGCAAAACCATACAAATAGCCAAGGTCTGAATCGCCGTCCTTCCATTGTTTAAAAGAATATGTTCCAGTAAACTCCCAATTACCAAAAACAACCTTGCCATTATTTCCCTTAGTTGTATTCATAACAGTAGGGAAACATCCCGGGTCATTCATGTTAAACTCAAGCCTATTTCGACTTGGACGCACAAAATAAGGAGTATTTGCATCCATATCCCCATTAAAATCCTGCGCCACCATTTGCCACGTTTCATTACCCTGAATATCAACCAACTTTGCAATTTGCGCAGAACTACTTAAGCAGCCACCATCAACACCTTTCAGATCAAAAGGCAATATAAGTGTTCCCGGTTTCCCCCATTCTCCGGAATAATCACGATCATAAACAGCACCGTCAATCTCCACATCTTCGGGAATTTCGACTGTTTCCGTTGATTCGCCACTGAGATAAGCAATTCGCTTACCATCAACCAATTTGACGGTAATTGCACCATATTTGCCAAGAACAGTTTCATCTTCCTGGGCAAAAGCGCCCACAAAAGCAAATGAAAGCGTCAAAACGGCCAATTTTTTGAAATTTTTCATAATAAACCTATAGATTTAGGCTAAATATAGCAAAATGTAAGCATTTCGTAAAGTGTCGATTATCACGACTTTTTGCCGTAATAGCCCTTTCCGTAGTACCCATAGCCGTAACGACCCGGTTCGTGTTCGCAATGGTTCATCACGATGGCAGCAGGCTTGTCAGAATAACGCTTAACGCGTTCGATGGTTTCCTTGATTTCTTCCATGCTGTGGCGGCCATAATGGAGCACGAACAGGGAGTAATCAACCAAGGGGCAAATAAGTTCGGCGTCGGTCACCAGGTTGAGCGGCGGCGTATCCACGATTACCATGTCGAACTTTTCACGGGCTTCCTTGAGGAGTTTGTCCATGGCGTCGCTGCGGAGGAGTTCGCAAGCGGCAAGCTTTGTCTTGCCGGCATTCATTACATACAAATTATCGTCATGTTTTTGTGAAACAGCTGTGTCAAGAGTCGCAATTCCCGCCAAAACATCAGCAAGTCCAAATTTTGAGCGCCCGTGGATTACGCCACGGCGCATATCAGCATCGATAAGCAATACCTTCTTACCACTCGCGGCAATCGTCGCCGCCAGGTTCAGCGAAACAAAACTCTTTCCCACACCAGGAATTAAACCCATCACTAGAACGACGCTATGCTCCGGTTTCGGCATCAGGAACATCAAAGCCGTCTGCAGCGAACGGAACGACTCGCTTACTTTATCTTCAGCATTTTGGAGCACGAACGGCAACCCATGGTGCAAGTGCTTATGACCGCGCAGCAACTTATTCGGAGACTGCGGAATTTTGGCAAACACGCTCAAGCCCGTCTCGCGTTCAATTTCAGAAGCGCTTTTGACTCCATTCCTCAGGATGTACATCAATAACACGAACAGCACTCCGAAAATGAAGCCAAATACAACTGACGCCATCAAAATTCGGGACTTATTCGGTTTCGTCTGGCTCTGTTCTATCTGAGCAAAGTCAACTATGCGAACATTACCCACTTCACCCGCACGCACCACACGCAATTGCTGGATGTTGTTGAGCATGGTCGTATAGACTTCATTGTTTACAGCGACTTCTTCTTGCAAGCGCTTAACCTCTTGCTGCGTAAGCGGCATCTTTTCCGCGTTCTTCTTGAGCGCAGCCAGTTCCGCTCGCAACTTACTCTGCTGTTTAACAATCGTCTGCACATTCGGATGCTCCGCCTTAAATAGGCGCATCGCCGCCTGGCGTTCCTGCTCCAACTGCATAATCTGGCGCTGTAACTGGCTTTCCTTGTCCAAATGAGCCTTGGTCTCCCCCGTCATATCCACAGAGCCAATTTTGTACCGATAGTCCGCAAGCAACTTTTCTGCACTATCCAACTTGGCCTTGACCCCTGGCAACTGACCTTCGAGGAATTCCAATGTCTTCTCAGCCTCGGCACTACGCATTTCCACATTTTGGCGCAAATAGGTCTTAGCAATCGTATTCAAAATAGACGCTGCACGGTCTGGATAACGATGGCTATAACGAACTAAAATAATACCCGTCTGCTTCCCCTTTTCCATTACATTCAAGCCAGATGCCAAAGCACGCTCCGCTTTTAATGGGGCTCCATGAATTATCGCAAATTTTTGCCCCTTGCGAGCTTCCATGAAATTCACTCGAATTGCAAGAGTATCTCCAGCATACTCAGCAAAGGCAACCTCCCCCACCTTGCCATCAAGGATAACTCTACCTTCCGAAGATAGCATGGAATAAGTATTTTCACCAGTCGCTATAGCGAGCCACTTCTTCGCACGGACTTTTTCAGGAATTCGAAGAGAATCCACATCCATGCGACCTTCCTTATGCAAAAGTCGATCCCAAAATCCTATAGGAACAGTCCATATATAAAGATGTTCCGCCTCAACCACATAACTCAGTACCATTCGACTCTTAATGAGTTCAATCTCAGCATCGGCCGGGCTAGCCAAGTCAAGGACCGCCCCCATCTCACCAAAAGCCTTGGTCGCCTTGCTACTGGTTCCCTTGACATTCACCTGCAACAGAGCGTCGCTCGTAAACAGCGGACGAACCCACATGGCATAAGTGGCGCCAAGCATTGCAGCAACAATGACAAACAGCGCAACCAGGAACTTTTTTTTCCAAAGAAGCAGGGCAAATTCAACTATGGTTAATGAATTTCCTAATGACGATATTTTTTTCGTATTCTCATTCATATTTTGAAACATTTTGTTAAAAGATTAACATAATCAAATTCGTTGAACTGTCTAAATATGGCTTTTTCTCACATTATATTAAACAAACCCGTTTTCACAAAAAAAATAACAAGCTCATGAGGTTTTGCACCCGATTCACATTCAAGCAACACAACTTCCCCATCAACAATACATTGACATCCTTTAACATTCATCATACAAGCATTAAGTCATTCGTGACACTCTAACAGATTTTACGATTTCGCATCAAAAAAAATTAACGTGTTTCATCCGGTTTCACCAATGAATCTAACAGGAATTCTGCTTTTTTCTGATTTTTTGGAAAATCTATCGAAATACTTACGTTAGACATATTACACCTCATCCTAAATATAACAACACTGTAACAGAAAAGCAACAACCTTCACATATTCAAAGGACTCTTAGACAACAAAAACATCCTACTCAGAAATTTCTAAAGAAACCAGTGCTTTCAAGAAATCTTTTTTAGAATTTTGATTATGGGTGTTTTCACCAAATTTCGTTCGAAGGGATTCATAGATAGCAGGAAAAATAGAGGTATATACACAACCAAATAAACTCCAACACAAGCTACCCATTTCTGCCATGAATCAATTACAAATCCTTGCAATATTAGGTAACAAACAAATGTCATTATGATAGGCATTATAGACATCTTAAAAATGTTCATCCAAAACATAAAAACATCTATTTTTTGTCTAATTTTGTAATAGACATTCATCACAATCACTTGAGCTACAACAAGCACAATTGCAATGCCAATTGCACAACCAATTCCACCATAATGTTTTGCAAGGGGGATTTGAATACCCAAGCTTCCTAATGCAGCCAACAAGCTAAGAATACTTCGAAATTTCACTTGATTTCTAGCTTGAAGTATCACCAATCCGATATTTTGGATTAAATCAACCGTAAATGGAATGAAGAAAATCATCGATATAACGTAAGCATCCTCATAACCGGAGCCGGCCCACAAAACAATAAAAGATTTTCCAAATAAGAAAAAACCAGATAAAATCAAAGCAATAACACAATATTGTACCCTTCCCGTTTTTAAAAACAAATCTGATACAACTTTTTCATCAGCATTTTTAACGATCATCGCTGTAACTTTAGGCAAAAAAACATTGCTTATTGCGAGAGAAAAGCCCATGTACATACGCTGAAGTTGTATTGCAACAGCAAATACAGCAACAGCCGCCGTCCCCACATAAGCACCCAACACAAATTGGCCAGTACTCCAATAAACCTTATCCATCACAACACTCATGAATATCCACATAGAAAAAACTGAAATCTCTTTAAGAAAGCCCCATTGAATCCGTCCAAACTTCAAACGAATTTTCAGAAAGCGTCTACAATAAAGGTAATTGCAACCCAAAGAGAGTAAATTAAAGATTGTTGTTACAACAACCATTGCAACGGCTTTGTATCCCAAAACAAGCAAAACAACCATTGTTATCGTATTTAAAAATATACGGATAATTGCGACAATTTTCTGAAAAACAAACTGTTCATACGCAACAATAATAGAACCAAACAAGCTCAACGGGAATGTGATTGCCAAATTAGCAACCATTAACGCAAGAACCAGTTTCGTTCTTCGAAGTTCGTCCACACTCATTGCAGCATCAAAAACTCTTTCAGCATTACAACACAGAATTCCACCCACAATCAACGTCACTACGCCAACAACACAATAAAGCAAAAAAAACATTCCAAACATTTTGTACTGTTCATTAAGCTTTCCTTCTGCACGATATTTTGCCGTATAGCGCACAATAGCATTACCAAATCCAAAATCAAGGATCGTCAAATACGCAACCACCGATGCCGCTATTGAATACAAACCATACTCAGATTTTCCCATCATGCGGAGCATAAACGGAGTATAAATAAGGCCAACTAGGTTCTGAAGTCCCAGAACCAAATACGAAAGCGCGGCTCCAATTTTCAGTTGAGATTTAAGCATATCTTTACTACATGGATTTTCAGAGACCATCTAAATTTTTACAGACATTTCCTTATTTTTTTTTCAACAGAAAACTTTAATTTCCAGATGCTAAGCAAAATTCTCGAAACACGCCATGATTTTCCTAAAGAAAATCGAATAAGTGAATCTAATTTTTTGAAACCTCCAAAGCCATTTTTAAACAACACATTCGTTTCTGGAAGCAAGCCAACAAACTCATCTTTTTTCATATCTCTCAACAAAAAAGCTGTTCGTTTCGCCTCTATTTTACGTTTTAACAAAAGCGATATGTCAAAACCATCTTTTGATTCAAAATAGTCAATAAAAAAAAGCATCGAATTGAGTTTTTTTCTTGACACAACCTTAACAAGACTATTATCATTCGAATAGCAAATATAATGATAAAAAGCCTTTGGTACATACGAAATGCGTATAGGATTAAATGTCAAACAAACACAAACAAACAAATCTTCCCACACAACCAAATTCGTCGGAAACAAAAGATTATTTGAAACAAAACACTCTCTCTTAATCAATTTATTACAGCATGAGCCATGTAAATCAAAGAAAAATTCGCGCATAACATCTCTATGATTTAACGACTTTGGTTTTTGTGGCTTGCAAATAAATTTGCTCTGATAATGAAAAATAAAATCACAAATAACCATATCAGAAGAATTCAAAACAGCACTAGCATACATTTCTTCAAGCATATTTGGTTCGACCCAATCATCAGGATCAATATGAATAACATATTCTCCAGACGCATTTTCCATACCACATTGTCTCGCTGAGCTCACGCCTCCATTTTTTTTATGCACAACAACAACATTTGAGCGCTTATGCGCATAGTTATCACAAATCAAACCCGAAGAGTCAACAGACCCATCATCAACAAGTATTACCTCATAATCTTTAAAAGTTTGATTATCTAAGCTATCCAAACATTTGCACAAGCTTTTTTCAGCACAATAAACTGCAACAATAACAGATATCTTAGGCATGAGCCATTCCTTTCTTCAATTATCAAGTATTGTCAACCATTGATTGTCTTTCAGACAAATCAAATACATCTTCCTGTGGATATGCTATACCCATAAAGTATCCCAAACCAACAGCAAAAAAACCAGAAGAGATTATCATTTCCGCAGTAACAGGCAAATAATACATCGAAAATAGAGATTTACCTATTCCTATAAGAAGTAGAACTCCCAACGCAGTATAGGCATCTTTCTTTTTTTTTGATTTCATCCAAGACATAAAGAAACCAATCCAATAAACAAGATAGAGAAGAACGCCAACAATACCCTGTTCCAAAAGAATACCCAACCAATCGTTATGAGCAAAAGATACATTTACTGATAAGGTTTGGTTTGCACCCATTCCTAAAAAAAACTCCCTTAGATTCGTATGATTTAAATAATAATCAAGAATAACCTTACCATAAGAATCTCTTCCACTAGAATCTCCTGCTAAAGTTTGTTCGACTCGTAAAGCAAAGTAAGGACTATTTTCTATTTGACTTAGAATAAAATCATATATACCCACAGACGCAATAAACAGCAAGAAAACAACTAATAATTTCTTTTTTATTGAAGAACCCTGCAACAAGTTCCATACAAAAAACAACGAGCATAACGCACACAATAATATAGGTCCTCGTTTTACACCTAGAACGCAAAAAGTAAATATTGCACAGACTCCGGAAAACTGCAACAAGACACTTTTCTTTAAAAGTACAACAAATGGAAACAGGCTCAAAAAGGAATACACACATGTTACAGTAAATTCATCATCATCCAAGCCAAGTTTCGAAGCCTCAATTATCTTTTCATTTGAAAAAACTTGAAACGCAAAAACACTCGAGACAAAAGCAATCAAAAAAAACAGTTTCATTTCACCATTTTGAAGGATTCCTCTACTGGAAAATGTGTAAACAACAATTGAAGAAAGCATAGATGTTAACAGCCATAAAACATAGTCATAACTATTAACAAAACGTCCTCCTCCTTGCCAATATATATTTTCTCCAAGAATGGCAATATAAGCGCCATAGATAAAAAGGAAAAATACAAATACAAAAAGCACTTTAAAGTATGCGGGCAAATTGAATTTTAAAACAGCATATACGGAAAAAAGCAAAGATGTTAAGGAAAAAATGAATAACAAAGCATAATATACTTTCGTTGAAAAATATACATATGGAAGAAAAGCCATTACTATCCACGAAAACAGATAAACATATGCAAAAAATTTAATTAAAGACATAAATTACTCACATTTCATCTACAACATTTATCAAGCACCGTTTTCGCCATTTCATTTATAAAACAATACAATCTTGGACTAATGAAAAACACAAAGCTTTTCATTTTTGTTTTCAGAAGTTTTGAATTCCTCAGCAAAAAAAATTTTCCACTAAAAGGAAAAGATTTATTATATAAATTTCCCAACTGATATATAGACAAATACTTTTGAACCAAGCTATCCCGCAGTAATCTTTGCAAAGTAAAATCACTTATTCTTTTATAAAGGATTTCTAATTCCAAACATGTCTCATAAAAATCCATTAAATTTTGACTTTTATCTTTTTTTGTCATAATTGATTCTGGACGAATTTCGTATCCATAATGCATAATACCTGAATAAACAACACTTTTAGCAGCAAGAATTGCTCTTGGAGTAAATTGTTCATCCTCGTGAAGAATTCCTTTCTTAAACATCAATTTATTTGCGTCAAGAAATGATTTTTTGTAGATATATAGCCAAGCCGCCATAGGCATTTTCTTTTTTTTCAACGATCTTTTTAGAAATTCTTTGCCATTTAATAAAATCCCTTTCAAGGATGGATCGTGAACCCAAAAATTTTTAGTATTAACAGATGCATCCATCACAATAACATCTACGGATTCACAAATACAACAATCTAGCTCCAAGCAAACATTATTTAATATAAAATCATCAGAATCTAAAAAAATAATATATTCACCAGACGCATTTTGCATACCTACGTTTCTTGCATCTGAAAGACCTCCATTTGGTTTGTGAATAACCTTTACACGATTATCTTTGCTTCTTATTAAATCACATAATTCCTGTGAACCATCAGAACTACCATCATCAACAAGAATCATCTCAAAATCTTTATAATCTTGTTCTAAAACAGAATTTACGCATCGATACAAATACTGTTTGACATTATAAACAGGAACAACAAAAGAATATTTAATCATTTTTCCTCACAAGACAACATTTTTCTCAACACGATTAAAGGATTTTGTTTATAAAGTCTACGATGTCTTATTGCATCTTGTAAACAAAGTAGTTTCCACCATCTCGGAGAAATCATCTTATAAAGCGCACCCTGATCACGAAAATATTTCTCATCATAGCCAGTTTTCCAAGTTGATTGACGTTCTTCCGTAAGTTCTGCTATGTAGTCAGGAACGGCGTACATTTTCAAGCCTTTTCGAAGACAATCCGTCAAAAAGATATTATCTTCTCCATGACTATGCTCTGTTCCACCTCCAAAACATTGATTAAAGTAAATGCCCTTTTCTCGAACAGATTTTAATCGAACCGCAACACGAGCCGTTCCAAAACGCAAATAGTTCAAGAAACCGACTTTATAAGCCTTTTTGATTACATATCGCGTAATTTTAGGTTCTATCAAATTAAAGGCTACAACATCGGCGTCAGGATAAAGTTCAAAAGCTTTATTCACTTTTTCTACATAGTCATCAACATAGACCATATCATCATCAGCAAAAAGGCAGATGTCTCCCGTCGCACGCATAAGTGCATTATTGCGATTTAAGCCAACACCTCTTTCCGCAAAATTTAAGTAACGTATTTTATGTTCATTCCATTCAAAGTCTTCTACCGAATTAAAATCGCATTGATTTGCAACAATAGCATCAGTTTTCAGATGCATTTTTTCCAAAAGGCTATGATCATTTTGACGCATTGCAGCAACCAAAACCTGAACAACCATATACTACCCTTTATAAAATTCTTTATCAATAATTTTTTTTACAACGCAAGGATTGCCTGCAGCAAGTACTCCACTCGGAATAGTTTTCGAAACAACAGCTCCCGCTCCTATAATAGAATGATCACCAATAGACGCTCCTGGCATAATTAAAACTTGTGTTCCTATCCAAGTGTACGCGCCTACAATTACTTTTTTTTGAGCCGTATTACCATCAAAACAATGTTTTACATCATCGTAAAAATGATTTCGAGTATATATTTTCACATTAGGTCCCATCATATTATGACCTTTAATATGAACCGAAGAATCTATAAAACAATTAACCCCAACAGCAGAAAAGTCCTCTAAAATAGCGCCCTCATTAAAAGAAGCCCCCTTTTCAATCAAGCACCCTTTGCCAACTTTTGCACAAATTTGTCGGGCAAAATGAACCCTTAAGGCATTTCCAATTTTTCCGAACGGGTGGCGACGACATGGCAACAGATTTCCAATAGTAGCCAAAAGCATTTTATTAAAATTAACTCGAAAGCCCATATCATCTCATTACTTTACAAGGTACACCAACAGCAGTTGCTCCTGCCGGAACATTCTTATTCACCAACGTGCAGGCACCTATTACAGCATTCTTCCCAATCGTCAATCCAGTTTTCTCAGGAGTTTTGCTAATAACATTCGCGCGCATCCCTATATACACGCCATCTTCAATGGTAATCGGCAAATGTTCCTGGTTTCGCCCATGGCAAGCGAAAAAGACGCCATAGCTGATAATGCAATTGTTCCCGATTTTCAGCATATCATAGCACATATCATCTAGATAGCAGCGCATTCCAATAAAGCAGTGCTTACCTATCTTGAATCCGCAAATTCGATACAACAGAATTCGACACCAATTAAAGGGGCAATACGGGGCCAGCACCTGAGCTATAAATTTTCTGATAGGTTTTACCATAATCGTAAGTATAGAATAGTTATAGTAATATGGAGCAGGTTTCCCCGTCGTTTTCTCGTAAAGCCATTTGACCAAAAACATCATCCCCTCCCCACATACTTCATCTTCTTCCACACACCAAAGAAGAGATTTCGACCTGTATTAAATAGGGATTCAACCGGATTCATTCCTTCGGCTTCACGGTAGAGCTTGTAATGCCACTTAACGAGGGCCGTATAGCTATGGTTGCTTATCGAGCCGCCGCGTTTGCGGTAGCGGGCCAGGTTTTCGTCCAGGAGGTAGCAATCTGCCTTGCGACAGATTTTCAGCCACATGGCGTAATCGTTGTTCTTCTGAATTTCGGCAATTTGGATGTCGCCCACGACTTCGCGGTCGTACATCACAGTAAGGCAACCGGGCCAGCAGTAGTTGTACATTCCCGTCTTGGTAATCCGTTTCGGGCCACCGACAATCGTTCCCGTGGGCCTGCCATCCTCGTCCATTTCCCCATAGCGCGTGTAACTGAAGGCATAGCCGTTCTTTTCCATGAAGGATATCTGCTTTTCCAACTTGTCGGGAGCCCACAGGTCATCGCTGTCGAGGAAGGCAATCCACTTGCCTTTTGCCTCGCGGAGGGCACGATTGCGGCTGTATGCGGCACCGCGATTGCGGTCGTTTTTTAGGTAACGGATTTTTGAAGAGAGATCCCCGCCTTCGCGGGGATGACAATTAAGTTCGCGGGGATGACAAAGGGGAGCAACAACTTCGTCGGTGCTGTCGGTGCTAGCGTCGTCAACGATAATCAGCTCCCAGTCGGTGTATGTCTGCGCAATCACGGAGCGTATGGACTCCGCGATATACGGGGCCGTGTTGTAACTGGGCATGATTATGGAGACAAGGCCACTCATACTACCCCGCCTCCGCAATCAGCCTTTTCGCTTCTTCCTGACCGCGGTCGTATTCCTCGCGAGTGATTCGCCCGCTGGCCAGCAGGTAGTCGCCCAAGTCGGTGGCGGTGTCGCAATTCTCTTCGGTAATGCCGTCACGCTTGATGAACGCCTTCACGAGTGTCGTGAGGATAATCTTCACGTCACCGAGAAAGGTAATGCGCTCAATGTACTGCAAGTCGTACTCAATTTTCTTTTCCCAGGTCACGGCATTCCGACCATTGATCTGGGCAAGCCCGCTCAGGCCCTGCCGTACGGTATGGCGCCTGCGCTGTTCAGGAGTCATGAAAACCATATCGCGCACGAGTTGCGGCCTCGGGCCGATTACCGCCATGTCGCCCTTCAGTATGTTGAAGAGTTCGGGGAGTTCGTCCAGGCTGGTGGAGCGCAAAAACTTGCCATATGCGGTAAGGCGCACGTCATCGGGTAGCAACTTACCGTTTGCATCCTTCTCGTTAGTCATGGTGCGGAACTTGACAAGTTTGAAAATTTTTTCGTCCTTCCCGGGGCGTGGCTGCGTAAAGAACGGGTTCCCTTTCATCTTGACTGCACCGAGAAGCGTAAGTACCACGAGCAGCGGGCTCAAGCAGCAGATTGCCGCTAGAGCACAACAAAAGTCAAAAAATCGTTTCAGGCAGCGGGAGTACATTTTAATTCAATATAACAAAGTTTTTCTGAGAGATCCCCGCCTGCGCGGGGATGACAGCACCGGTTCGCAGGGATGACAGCATAGGTCAACCGACTCTACCCCTCAAAGCATGCCCTTATGGTGGCGATGATGGCATCCTGCTGGTCGGGGGTCATCTTGTTGTCGCTGGGGAGGCAGAGTCCGCGAGCGAATATATCGGCACCGACGTCAGTTCCCATAGCAGTCACAAAGGCATGTCCCCGGTAAAGCGGCTGCATGTGCATGGGTTTCCAAATGGGGCGTCCCTCGGCGTTCATGTCGGCGAGGCGTTCCAGGATTTTCGCAGGAGTAGTTTTCCCGCGGCCCTCGCCCACCGCACATTCATCGATAATCATGCAACTGAGCCAGAAATTCGGCACGGAGTTTTCCGCATCGTAGGGGTTCATCTGCACGGGCAGCCCGGCAAGACCCGCCTTGTAGCGCTCGTAAATGGCACGCTTCTGCGCGATGTGTTCCTCGAGGTACGGCAATTGCCCGCGTACCACACCCGCAATTACGTTGCTCATGCGGTAGTTGTACCCGATTTCCTCGTGCTGGTACCACGGCGCGGGTTCACGGCTCTGCGTGCTCCACTTGCGCACACGGTCCGCATCTTCCTTGCTGTCGGTAAGGTACATACCACCGCTACTGCCGGTAATAATCTTGTTCCCGTTGAAGCTGATGGCGTTAAAGTCGCCAAAACTCCCGGTCTGCACGCCCCTGTAGCTTGCACCGAAACTTTCTGCGGCATCTTCGACCAGGAGGGCGTTGTGGCGGGCGCATATTTCGCGGATTTCATCGACCTTCGCAGGCGTTCCATACAAGTGAACAAGCACCACGAGCCGCACATCAGGGTAAATTTTGAAAGCCTTCTCAAGCGCCACGGGGTCCATGTTCCAGGTATCGCGTTCGCTGTCAATAAACACAGCCTCGCCGTTCTCGTAGGCCACCGGGTTGAGCGTTGCGGCAAATGTCATGTCGCTGCAGAACACCTTCTGCCCACGCAGCGCACCCTCGCCCGCCCTGGGCACCCCGAACAGACGGACTCCCGCAAGGCGCGTGCCCAGATGCAGCGCGGCAGTCCCCGCAGAAAGCGCCACGGCATACTTCACGCCCACCTTCTCGGCCACCAGGCGCTCCACCTCGTCGATATTCTTCCCGACGGTGCTCATCCAGTTGGTTTCGTACGCTTCCTGCATGTAACGGAGTTCCTCGCCATGCATGGTGGGGCTCGCAAGCCAGACTCTCTTTTCAAAGCGCTTCATGGGCAATTCCTTTACGCGGTCTCCTGTATCGCCTTCATCGATGCGGTCGCCTTCTTGTTGTATTCCTCGGGTTTCACGAACGTCGGTACAATTTCACGGAGAGTCTGTACAGTAGCCTCTTCATCGTTCTCGAACGCGGCATCCCTCAGTTTGCGCAGCTGCTGGATAAACTTGTTATTGTCAATCTCAATCTGCTTCCCGATAAAGATAAGTTTATTGCTGGTCTTCTGCAGGCCTTCCTCGTTCATCAGGAGTTCTTCCTTGAGCTTTTCGCCGGGCCTGAGTCCCGTAAACTTTATCTGCACATCCTTGTAAGGCTCCTTGCCGTACATGCGGATAAGGTTTTCGGCAAGCGTCAGTATCTTCACGGGTTCGCCCATATCGAGCACGAAGATTTCACCGCCGTGCGCAATGCTTGCAGCCTCGAGCACCAGGCTCACCGCCTCGGGAATGGTCATAAAGTAGCGGATAATATCGGGGTGCGTCACGGTCACGGGCTTGCCCTGCTCAATCTGGCGCCTGAACAGCGGGATAACGCTCCCGTTGCTGCCGAGCACATTGCCGAACCGGGTACATACAAATTCAGTATTGCTCATCTTGTGCTGGGCTAGGTACTGCACAATCATCTCGCAGCAGCGCTTGCTTGCACCCATCACGTTCGTGGGGTTTACCGCCTTGTCGGTGCTAATCATCACGAACTTCTTGACCTTGTTGAACAGCGAGAGGAACGCCACGTTGAACGTCCCTGCTACGTTGTTCTTAATCGCCTCCATGGGGCTATTTTCCATCAGGGGCACGTGTTTGTGGGCTGCCGCGTGGAACACAACGTCGGGCGTGTACTTCTTGAAAATCTGGTTCATGCGGTTGTAGTCGCGCACGCTCGCAATAAGCGTCACCAGGTCAAGCGCACTCCCGTATTCCATGAGGAGTTCCTGCTGGATTTCGTAGGCGTTGTTCTCGTAGATATCCACAAGCACAATCCGCTTCGGGTCGTACTTTGCAATCTGGCGCACGAGTTCGCTCCCGATGGAGCCGCCACCGCCCGTAACCATGCAGACCTTGCCCTCGATAAAGCCGCGCACATCCTTGTTGTCGAAGGTAACGGGGTCGCGCCCCAGGAGGTCCTCGAACTTGATATCTCGAATTTGCTCCACGAAGCTGGTGGATCCGTCACCAACGCTGGAAGAATCGAGCAGGCTGCCGATAAACGGCAAAACCTTCACGGGGAGCCCGGTCTTGCTGCATATCGAAAGAATCGCCTTGCGGTCCTTGGGCGGGCAACTCGGGATGGCGAAGATAATTTGTTCTACATTCTCGGCCTTCGCGACCTTCACGATATCGCGAGTACCGCCTGTTACAAGCACCCCGCAGACGGTAGAGCCAATCTTGTTGCGGTCATCGTCAATAAGGCATACGGGTTCAATCTTGGGCGCCCCCGCCACAGCGGGCAGCCTGTTTATCTCCGTAATAAGGAGTTTCCCCGCCTCGCCCGCGCCGATAATCATGGTGCGCCTGCGTTCGGCATCCTTGCGGCCGACTTCTGCAATGGTCAGGAACGCATCGCGGAACGCAAAACGGAACAGGCAAATCCCTATCGCAGTAAGCAGGCACGAAAGCGCAGAAAAACGCAGGTACGAAACATCGGTAATGATGTAGTAAAGGCAAATGGCGACGGCATAGCCGAGCACCACGCCAATAATGCAGCTAATGTAATCGTTCCGGGAAAAGTAACGCCAAAGTTTGTTGTACGCCCCGGTCAGGAGCAGGGCTGCCAGGCAGCACACCACGCATGTCGAAAGGAAGGCAAAAAGTTCGGGGCGGCCGATACGTTCTGCGTAAATGGGTATGGGAAAATTGGCGAGCAGGCCGGCAATCACGACAATAAATGCATCAGAAAGAGCCAAAAGACGCTTCCTTAGCCTAAAATTCGTGAATAGTTTACGGATTTCCTTCATTTACACTCGCCCGAAACATTACAAAATTAGTTTTTTTTGATTATCGGGACGTTTTGTTACAGCATTTTGCAAACTAGCGTGATTTGGGTCAAAACACCCCATTTTTCGGGCTTTTTTCAATGTAAATAATACCTTGAAAATGCTTGAAAACGCCCAAAATCTTTATAATTTAACGTTTGGTGTATGGATTAGGCATTTTTCAAATGCTCAAGGATCCGTATGCAGAAAAAATACATAGCATTCCCGTTCGTTGCCGCCTGCGCCCTCATTTTGGGCTGTTCCGAAGACCCAGCAGAAAATTCCGTCATTTCCCCCTACGGCGACTTGCAGGATCCGAACAATCCGTATGTAGACCCGAATAACCCGGGTGTCGACCCCTACAATCCGGGCATCGGTGGCGACCTGAGTTCCGGAGCAATCCCGTTCGGCAGCTCATCCTCATTCGCGCTGACCGACCCGGGCCTGAGTTCCGGCGTGAACCCGTTCCAGAACCCGAACAGTTCGGGGTTCATGCCCGCAAATTCGAGTTCTTCCAAGGCGAAGGACCCGAAATCTTCTTCCGCAGGGCTCCAGGAATACGAAGACAACCACAAGGCAAAAGCGACGTTCCTCCCCAAGGCGGGCTTCTACTCTAACCTGACCATTGAACCGCCGACCCCCACGAAGGGCGGGCAAATCTACTGCACGTTCGACGGTTCCTACCCCACGCAGGGTTCCCAGCAGATTACCTCGGCAATGCAGATTACCAAGAGCACCGTGGTGCGCTGTAGCGAGTTCGTGAACGGCCAGCCCGCCGATACCACGACGCAGACCTACTTTATCGGCGAAAACGTCTCGATGCCGGTGGTGGCGCTCACCGTGAATCACCACGACATGTTCGACTCCACCGACGGTTTTTATGCGACCGGCCCCATGAACCAGCTCCGTTGCACGAACCCGAACTTCAACCAGATGAGCATGGGCGGCAACCAGACCGACAACAACAATTCCAAGTGTGCCGAGCCCTGCTTCAAGGCGAACTTCTGGTGCGAAGACGAACTCCCCGTACACGTGGAATACTTCGAGAAGGGCAGTTCCACCACCGAAAAGACGTGGGAAATCGACGCGGGCATTTCGCTTATCGGTAACTGGAGCCGCTACAAGCCCAAGAAGAGCGTCGCCATCAAGATGGATAACGACGACTACGGAGACAAGGTGCTCAAGTACTCCTTCTTCAAGACGCGCCCCGAAGCGAAGAAGATGAAGAGCTTCAACCTGCGCAACAACGGCAACCGCTTCTGGACGGACTACATCGGCGATGCCATGATGACGAGCCTCATGGAAGGCACCGACGTGGATTACCAGCGCAGCCTGCAGGTGGTGGTGTTCTACAACGGTGAATACTTCGGAATTCACGATTTGCGCGAACGCCTGAACAGGAGCTTTGTCGAGACGAACTACGGTATCGACAGCAAGTCCATCAACATGATTAACATCAAGGGCAACAGTGCCGAGGCGAGCGGTACGAACGGGGCATCGGCCACCGAGTACCAGCAGGTCGCGAACCAGATTACCAGCGGCAACTTTGCGGGCGACAACAACCAGAGTTACGAACAATTGAAGCAGAAGTTCAACATGAACAGCTTCGCGCAGTACATGCTCGCCGAATTCTACTTCCACAACGGCGACTGGCCCGAAAACAACATCCGCGCCTGGGGCGGCAACGGCAATCCGTTCAAGTTTGTCGCTTTCGATACCGACCACGGTTTCGGTTTCTCGCCGGGCATCAGCGGGTTTGACGTAACGAGCCAGAACATGTTCCAGTGGGCGCTGGGCTCTGCCACGAGGGACAACAGTCAGCAGCAGGGCGGCCAGCAGAACCCCGGCCAGCAACAGCCTGGTCAGGGCCAGTTCCCCGGCATGGGCGGCATGGGAATGGGTATGGGATGGAGCATGACAAAGCAGGGCCCCGCGCAGATGCTCAACAAGCTTCTCGACAACAACGATTTCAAGCGCCTGTTCATCAACAACGCATGTATATTGCTCGACAACTACCTGACCTACGAAAATGTGCAGAAGAAGGTGCAGGAGATGATGGCTGCAATTCCCGCGAGCGAACAGCAGCGTGACCAGCAGAGATGG
>JAEEGH010013126.1_pt1 | contig 18447 bp, 16 predicted proteins | sample 9134181 | NCBI WGS metagenome assembly JAEEGH01 (sample SAMN16246544, study PRJNA631951) | gut metagenome | biome: gut microbiome; feature: rumen; material: DP-attached | host: Bos | place: Iran: Karaj | collected 2018-10 | reverse complement strand
TACATGGATGTACTTCTAGGTGCCTTAGTCAAACTCTACAACTCCGATATAAGGAAGGTTACGATATCTCTGATCATAATCAAGACCATAACCTACAACGAACTCATCCGGAATAACAAATCCTGTATAATCAACCTTGATATCTGTAACACGTCGATCAGGCTTATCAAGAAGAGTTGTAAGCTTGATACTGGACGGACCTCTGTCTCCAAGCATCTTCATAAGATAGCTGAGTGTACGTCCTGAATCTACGATATCTTCAACAATAAGAACGTCTTTATCCTTAAGAGGCTCATCAAGATCCTTAACGATCTTTACAACTCCGCTTGACTTAGTGGATGAACCATAGCTTGATGCGCTCATGAAATCAAGAGTTACCGGAACTGTGATTCGCTTGGCAAGCTCTGTCATATAAAAGCTTCCACCCTTAAGAACACAAATAAGATGTACTGTCTTGCCTGCATAATCTTTGCTGATCTGTTCACCGAGTTCTCTGATCCTCTTATCAACTTCCTCTTCTGTGAACATAACTCTAACTCTTTCTGCCATTACTGTTACTACCTCATTCCTTTTTAATTTACTGATAACGCATCTATTTCAAGGATGTGTTTTGTATTTTCTGAAATCTCATAAGCACAGCTCGACCGATGACCTATGGCCCACATAATGTTGTCGCCATCTGCCAAAAGTACTACACTGTTTCTGGATTTTTCAGGGATTTTTGCATCTGTCATAAACTTCTTAAGGCTCTTCTTATGACCCTGTCTGTCTACAACGATATAATCGCCCGGTTTACGAAAGCGAAAAGTCGGGCACGATAGTATTTTATCATAATCGAACCATTTAGTATATGGCAAGCGGGGAACCTTTGAAATAAAATCTTGTGCTTTGCCATCGGGTATTTCGTACAGTCGTGCGCGATAATCTGTTCCATTATAAGAAAAAAAACTTTCATTTTTTATTCTCATATCATCGCAGGAAGAAGCTTCTTCTGCCTTATCTGACTGGAATTCAAGAACATATTCATCGCCATTATCATCACGATCTTCAGTTTCATCGTTTTCATCAAGGATCACGATCTTAAGATCATCATAAGCTCTCAAAACACGGATCCCGTAAGGAAGGTGAAGCTCTTCACTTCCGCTTTTATTCATGCAAAGCTTGTCTATAGCTTCAATATGAGTTCCTGTTATATCCTTGCGCATGCTTGTAACAAGGTTAAGTAGCTCCATAATGATGTATTTACGGATTATATAGGGCTCTGTCCTTAACTCTTTAAGGTCAATGACAGGAGGCCTTTTGCTTTCAGATAAATCGATCTTCCTGTCTTTAAGCCACTTTCCAGCCTGCATTTCCATATATTCCTGAGCATAAGAAAGCTCATTAGCAGCGCTTGATATATGAAGGAGAGTTTCTGAATTGATCTCTTTTTCCAGATAAGGAAGGACATGGTGACGGATCCTGTTCCTTGTATGCTCATCTTCAAGATTGGTCGCATCTGTCATAAATGATATATTATTTTCTTTAAGATATACCTCAATATCCTCACGACTTGTAAGAAGGAGGGGTCTTATGATCCTGTCTCTTACTGCCCTGATCCCTGAAAGACCGCGAAGACCGCTCCCTCTTGCGAGGTTCATGATAAAGGTCTCAGCCTGATCGTTCATATTGTGGGCTATTGCAAGCTTAGAAGCTCCGATCTCATCCATCTTTTTGTAAAAAAGATCGTACCTTGCAAATCTTCCTGCTTCTTCCTCTCCAACGGACATCTCTTTGGACAGGGCAGGCACATCCACTTCCTCTATGAAACAGGGAATGTTGTGCTGACTGCACAAATTCCTGACAAAATCAGCATCACAGGATGCCTCCTGCCTGATGCCGTGATTAACATGAAGGACTGAAAGCTTAAAATCAAGCTCCTTCATAAGTGAATGCAGCAAAATAAAAAGGCATACCGAATCAGCCCCGCCGGAAACCCCTGCGAGAACGTGGTCGCCTTTTTCTATCATATTCTCTTTCCTTATGTACTCAAGAACGCTCTGCCTTAAATTCATATCACTTAAACAATCCCTTAACGTAAACAGTGCAAACTCCCGAAAACCCAGAAGTTTGCACCCCTAATTCGATTTTTTTTCAAAAATAATCTCGCCAGGATAAACAAGTCCCAGCTTCTGTCTTGCTATATCTTCTATATATTTACGCGTTTGCGTCTCTTTTACGAAATCATCGATCTCGGTGCTTCTTAGCTCCTCTTTTGCCATCTCACTCTGAAGCTGTTCTATCCTTGTCTCATTCTCACGGACCTGCCTCAGTAAGTCTATACTCCTGACTGACACTACAAAAGTAAGTAACAGCACCACAATCGCAGCAAGGAGGATACCAAAGCGGTTCTCCCTGCGTCTTGTTCTATATCTTGCTTTCATATAGAACTCCTCTCTGCGGTCTGGATTATATTCTAAATTACATGGTAAAGATCAATTTCTGAAACAATATAGACAATTAGCTATATTAATCTTACCACCTCAGGAGTTTCGGCGCAACGACGTTTTGTTATCAATATTAAATATATTTGTATAATTCACCTGCATTTTCCTTATGTACAGTCTCCTGCACATCAAGTACTTCTACACTTACGTCTTTGTTTCCAAACTGGATCGTAAGATGATCGCCTACCTTGACCTCGGTTCCTGCCTTAGCAACTCTTCCATTGATCTGAACACGGCCTGCATCACAGGCTTCATTTGCAACACTTCTTCTTTTAATAAGGCGTGATACCTTTAAATACTTATCAAGTCTCATACTTAAACCCCGTATCCGGAAATGATCCGGAACTTTTACAAAAGCCTGCAGAGTTAAATCTCCGCAGGCCTCAAACTCGTGTATTAACACTTGTCGCTGATATTAGAAATGGTATATTGACCAATTCTATAAAAACAATTCAATTAGTGAATTATTTCTTGTTTACAGCGTCCTTAAGTGCCTTACCAGCTTTGAACTTAGGAGCAACTGATGCTGCGATCTTCATTGTAGCACCTGTCTGAGGATTTCTGCCCTGTCTTGCTGCTCTCTTAGCAACTTCGAATGTACCGAAGCCTACAAGCTGAACCTTACCCTTTTTCTTAAGCTCTGCTGTAACTGCGTCTGTGAATGCCTTAAGAGCCTTCTCAGCGTCCTTCTTTGATAATCCTGCATCTTCTGCAATTGCTGCTACTAATTCTGTCTTGTTCATTAGGAAATTCCTCCTGTAAGTATATTGCGCTTTTTAGCGCCGCTTTATAGCATCGCTTTATAGCACCGCTAAAATAGCGCTTTTGTGTACCAGCTCTGTGTGGTATATATTTACTTATATACGTTTTTGCAAAAGTTGTCAAGGAAAACCCTTATTTTAAGCCATTTTTTAGACTTTTCGTTCCAATTTGCTCCTAGTTTACTGCGTTTAAGCAGCTTCGTTTTTTCGATTTTTAGTCAGAATCTGGATTTGCGTCGTTTTCATTATCAGCAGTACTATTATCAGGATTTTCCGGTGCTGCTTCACCTCCTCCAGACTCCTCACCTCCAGTATCATTGCCGTTTTCAGCGTTTTGATCACCCTGGTTTGTATCGCCTGATTCTTCGTCTGCGTTTCCATTTTCTGTTGTTCCGCCGGCATTTGATGATGCACTTGTTGAATCATCACTTCCCGTATCGCCGCTTTGAGATCCGGAACCAGAATTATCATCAGGATCCTGACCTTCGTCACCTGTCCCTTCACCTGTAGTATCAGAATCAGATGCATCCGAAGAAGAGCCTGTCGACGCTTCTTCTGAAGAATCCGTTGACGCAGTGCTGGCGCTATCAGATGAGTCACCGCTTCCAGGATCATCTTCGCCCGAAGATTCTTTTTCCTGCCTGTCAGCATAATAGTGGGAATCTACGCCGTCGTAATTACTTACGTTTATCTCTTCTTCTATAGTCTTGTAGCCTTCAAGCTCAAGCTTTATGGTAGACGGGCCGTCGCACTGAGAATCCGGAACCTTGGTAAAGCTTACCGGATTACCATCTTCTATAACGCCTATGGATTCTCCATCAATATAAACTTCTGTCCCGTCAAGTGCATATACATCAACATTTCTTTCAAGAGCTGGGAATTCGTATACCTTGTCTTTCTTATTCCCGTCAATATATACGGAATAACTTTTTGTGACATATCCGTCTCTAGTAAGGGTTATGGTATGGCTTCCCTTAACCTTATCAAAGGAACACGGAACACTTCCCACCTCTTCTCCGTCAACATAGAGGGTCGAGCCGTAAGGAGCATCAACATATACTCCATAGCCTTCTATCTTGGTTCCGTCAGGTTCTTCCGTGCTGGCCGTACTTGCAGCTGCAGCAGGATCTACTTTCAGTTCCTCAAAAGCATACTCTTTATCTTTTTTCTCAGAATCTATACTAATGGTATAGTCCTTGGTCAGATAACCTTCCTTCTTAAGTCTTATTACATGATCACCTGTTATCTTGGTAAAAGAGCATGGAGTTATTCCAATGTAGGTGCCGTCATCATCCTTTTTGTTCTTATCAGGATCAAGATAGACTTCTACTCCCTTGGGGGCTGTGATCCTTACATAATATCCGCTTATAAGAGTTCCGGGCTTAACTGTCGCAGCTGTTGTAGCTGCTGTCGGTGTCTTGGTCTTAGTCTTGGATTTACCTGTAGAACTGTTATTGCTGTTATTTGTTTCTTTGCTGCTATCATTGGCAGAATCATTAGATGGTGTATTATCGATTGAGGCCGCCGTCGTGCTTGTATCTTCTTCCTTCTTATAATTCTCATCAACAGGAAGAGTGATCTCAACTTCTGCCTTGGATGAACCTACATGAAGATACTCTGAGCAGGGAAGATATCCTTCTGCCGTAGCTTCTATCTTGTGGGTTCCATATGTAAGTTCAATAGGCCATGCAGGATTTATTTCCTCGCCGTCTACATAAAGGCGCGCCTCAGCCGGTACTACCGTAAATGTAACAAGGCCATAATTATATTCAATCTCTATCTGGCTTGTATCTACTATAGTCTCTTTATCGCGGTCTACTGTGATCGTAGTCTCATAATCAACTCCTTTTCCCGTAAGATAGAGCTGATATGTGCCTTCAGGAACGCTTACAAGCATTCCGTCAGTAACACGGTAAACATTTCTTTCACCGATCTCAAGATAAGCTCCTGATATACTTTCATCACCTATCATGCTGGAAGAAAGAGATACATAGCCGTGTCCCTGTTTTACTTCCACACAGTATATCTCTGTGCCTACGCCCGAGACTTTAATACTGTCACCCGGAAGTACGTCTGCAATTCGCCCTGCCCTGCCGTCTATCAGAACCAGTGATCTGTCTGTAATATGATAATAACTTGTACCGATCTGCGCCGTTTCAGGTCCAGTCTGAAGGTCATAACCATAAGACCTTTCTATACTAAAGGCATCAGCACTTATATCAAGAGTATTAAGGTGCCTTGAACCTGACAAAAAGGTGATATCAGCTATTTCTCCAACTTCAAGGAGTGCAGCCGACAGCGCCCTTCCATATTCACTATAAATAAAAGTGGTATTGTCATAAGAAAGCGTGTAGTCACGCCCTGTATCGATATTTCGGAAGGTAATTGTCTTACCCTCCGTATCAACTGATTTGATGATGGCAAGATCCGATGAATCGTACTTGCCAACCAAAGAGACTGTATTAACAGTCTGAGCATATGAAACCGTCTGGCCTATAAAACCAGCTGGAAAAAAAGCTATAGCCACAGCTAAAGTAATAACAACAGTGAAAGTTTTTCTGAAGAAATTACGCATATCCATCTCCCCTTTATATATAACCCTTTGGTTTAACGGCATATTACAATTTCATAAACAGACATTCCATGTCATTAATATATCGGCTATTATTATCTGTGTCTTAAGGCTTAAATCTCAGGTTTATTATAGTTCTTTAAATGCCTGATCAGATATTCTTTGTCATTATGATTAGGGTGCCTTAAAACATCCATAAGCATATTGTTAAGAATTGTTCCTATTTCCTTACCCGGAGTAACTCCTAGTGAAAGAAGGTCCTTACCTCCAACTGCAAGTTCTTTTAAAGACAGACAGTCTTTTCTTTCAAGGATTTCATGGCCAATTTTTTCAAGAAGCTTAAGTCGTCTTTCTTTTTCTTCACGATCGAAAGTACTCTGAGCCAGCATATCAGCTCTTTTTACCTTAATAAGGTCCTCAAAATTATCCGGTCCTACATAGTAAAGAGTTCTGCGGACATTTACATCATTAGGCTCATCCTTCATGAAGATATCATGGCATCTTACAAGATTACGCACAGCATTGGTTGTTGCATTATCAAACTTAAGCCTTCTCATGATCTCTTCAACCATCATTGAACCCTCAAGTGCATGGCCCTTAAAATGGTCTCCGCGCTCATCCGTGGTCTTACATTTTGGCTTTGCTATATCATGCAGGATCATAGTGAGCCTTAAAACCTTATCAGCAGGAACCTCCATTACAGAATGGATCATATGCTCGCCAACTGTATAGCAGTGGTGCTCAGTGTTTTGCTCACATTCCATACACTCATCAAACTCCGGCAAAAAAACTTTCGTAATGCCAAGTTTATAAGCATCCCTGATAACTTCAGGATGCGCAGATGTCATCATCTTGATAAATTCTGTCTGTATACGCTCTGCACTGATATTGGAAAGTGTAGGTGCAAGCTCCCCTGCCGCTTTGGCAGTTTCAGGATCTATAGTATAACCAAGCTGACCAGAAAATCTTACTGCTCTTAAAATACGAAGAGCATCCTCTTCAAATCTTTTAACAGGATCTCCTACACATCTTATAATTTTATTTTCAAGGTCACTGATTCCATCAAATTCATCAACAAGGCCTTCTTTATCGTTGTAGGCCATTGCATTTATAGTAAAATCTCGTCTCTTAAGATCTTCTATCAGACTTCTTGTAAATGTAACTTCCTTGGGGTGTCTGTGATCTTCATAAACACCGTCAAGGCGGTAAGTAGTTACTTCATAGCCTTCCTTACCCTTCATTATAGTCACGGTACCGTGCTTAATACCTGTATCAATGGTACGTTTAAAAAGCTTTTTTACTTCCTGGGGAAGGGCACTTGTAGTGATATCCCAGTCTCCGGGCACTCTGCCAAGGATACTGTCACGAACGCATCCGCCTACAATGTAAGCTTCGTATCCGGCTTCATGTAATGTGTTTAATATTTCTGCTGCCGCACTGGGCATTTCAATTTTTATATCTTCTATACGCATGTTATTACTCCTACGCATATTGTACCAAATCGTTTAAAAATAGACAAAAAAGGGCGCCGCACCAAGGTGTGACGCCCACAGTAAGTTTCTTTTGGCAGACGACGCAAAGCAATAAGCTTTCTGTCATCTCAAAAAACGCTTAATAACAATATCAATAAGCTCTGCCCCAGTAAACCATCTTAGTTGCAGGTTTTCCGCAGATCACGCACTTATCTGAGATGTTCTCCTGCTCGAAAGGTATACAACGGCTTGTAACATTGTAATCTTCCTTGATCTTGTCTTCACATTCGCGGCATCCGCACCACATAGCCTTGACAAAGCCCTTTGTCTCCTTGAAGTTCTCAGCAAACTCGTCTTTGTCATGTGCAACATATGTATGTGCTTCAAGATGAGCCTTAGCGCGGTTGTACATATCCTTCTGGATTGTCTCAAGAAGCTCTCCAACCTTTGAAGGAACTTCATCAATAGCGCACTCGTATTTCTCACGTGTATCACGTCTTACAAGAACGCACTTACCAGCTTCCATATCCTTAGGTCCGATCTCAACACGGATCGGGATACCATGCATTTCCTGTTCAGCGAACTTGAATCCAGGGCTTCTGTCTGTAAGATCGATAGATGCTCTGAAGTCGTTAAGGCTTTCATAGATCTTCTGTGCACAGTCAAGAACGCCTTCCTTCTTCTGCTGGATCGGAATTACAACTACCTGAGTAGGAGCAATCTTAGGAGGCATTACAAGGCCTTCGTTATCACCGTGAACCATGATCATAGCGCCAATAGTTCTTGTTGTAAGACCCCATGATGTCTGGAATACGTAGTGAGGCTTATTGTCTTTACCCTGATACTGAATCTCAAATGCCTTAGCAAAACCATCACCAAAGTTGTGAGATGTAGCTGACTGAAGAGCACGGCAGTCATGCATAAGAGCTTCTACTGTGTATGTATGCTCAGCACCTGCAAACTTCTCTTTTTCTGTCTTCTGACCCTTGATAACAGGGATAGCCATATCGTTCTCTAAGAAGTCAGCATATACATTGAGCATCTGAACTGTACGCTCTTCTGCCTCTTCAAGAGTAGCATGAGCTGTGTGGCCTTCCTGCCATAAGAACTCACGTGAACGAAGGAAAGGACGTGTCTCCTTCTCCCATCTGACTACTGAACACCACTGGTTGAGAACCTGTGGAAGATCCTTGTAGGAGTGGATCTCTCCCTTATAATAATCGCAGAATAATGTCTCTGATGTAGGACGAACACAGTAACGCTCTGCAAGTGGCTCAAGTCCACCATGAGTTACCCATGCAACTTCAGGAGCGAAGCCCTCTACGTGATCCTTCTCCTTCTGAAGAAGTGATTCAGGAATGAACATTGGTAAATAAACATTTTTTACCCCTGTCTTTTTGAATCTCTCATCAAGATGCTTCTGGATAAGCTCCCAGATTGCATAACCTGAAGGCTTGATAACCATGCAGCCCTTGATATTAGAGTAGCTGATAAGACCTGCTTTGATACACACATCTGTGTACCACTGTGTGAAATCCTCATCCATGGATGTGATCTCAGATACCATTTTCTTCTTTTCGTTTGCCATAGTATTCTCCTTATTTGTACCCAGGACCAAGGCCTTTTCATTACATCCGGCAATAATATGCATAAAAAAACCTTCAGTCCATGTTTAATTAAAAACAGGGACCAAAGGTTATAAATTCATCTTCGGCGGTACCACCCTATTTAAATCTGCTTTTAGAAAAAGAAAAACAGATTTCTCTCAACTATCCCTTAACGCGGGAAACGCTATGCTTACGTCATAACACGTTTATATTATAACTTTCACATAGAACTCCAAGGCAGGTTCACGGACATCTCTGTGAAGACTTCGCACCAGATCAGTCTTCTCTCTGGGACAGGACAGTTCCATTACTATTCCTCTTCAACGTTACGTTTGATTGTAATCAATTCATCATCCCTTGTCAATAGTACCTAGAAATACATCCCTGAAAAGCAACTGCTTGGCCGCCCACGTTCTAAATTACGCTTTTGATGCCTCAATGAGCTTATCCTTAAGCTGGGATTCGATCTGGTTAAGTTCTGCTTCGGCAGCTCTTCTCTTTTCTTTTCCATCCTTCTGGATAGCAAGAACTTCGTCGATGGTACTGATAAGAGTCTCGTTGGTATGGCGAAGTGTCTCCATATCTATGATGCCTCTCTCAGATTCCTTGGCTGTTGCGATAGTAGCCTGTTTGAGCTTATCAGCGTTCTTCTTAAGAAGTGCATTGGTCATATCGTTAACTTCACGCTCAGCTTTAGCTGCCTGATTAGCATGCTCAACACCGATAGCGATTACCATCTGGTTCTTCCAGAGAGGAATAGTGTTAACGATTGTAGACTGGATCTTCTCAGCCATTATTGTATCTGAAGACTGTACCATTCTGATCTGAGGTCCGGTCTGCATAGCGATGGTACGAGTAAGCTCAAGGTCATAGATCTTCTTTTCAAATCTATCGCAAAGGTTTGAAAGATCCTTGGCCTTTTCTGCATCTTCCTGAAGTCCTGATGCCTGAGCCTTGTTCTGAAGTTCAACAAGTGTTGTGGATCTTACTTCTTCAAGCTTCTTCTTACCAGCCTGAATGTACATTGTAAGTTCCTTGAAGTAGTTAAGGTTAAGTGCATACATCTGATCAAGAAGAGCTACGTCCTTCATAAGTGTTACCTGATGCTGCTCAAGCTTTGATGTGATGGCATTAACATTAGTCTCAACTGTAGAATATTTAGCTTTAATAGCATTTACTCTATTAGCGCTCTTTTTGAAAAAGGACATGATTCCTTTTTCTTCTTCATCAACGTCAAAATCCTTAAGTTCTGTAACAAGGCCTGAGAGCATGTCGCCAACTTCTCCCATATCCTTTGTTCTTACGTTATCAATAGCCTTCTGAGAGAAATCAGCAAGCTTCTTCTGTGTTCCAACACCGTAGTTCATTACGGCCTGGGAATTTGTGATATCGATCTGCTTTACAAATTCATCAACCTGTTTCTGCTCTTCAGGAGTCAGCTGAACATCTGCTTCAAACTGTCTTGTGCTCTGCTCTTTGGTCTCAGGTGCGGGAGCTGCCTGAGCAGCTGCTGCCTGTGGCTGCGGATCTCCGAATGAGAGTGTTGGTGCTGATGGCTGTGAATTAAATTCTGAAAACTGTCCTTCCATATTTTCCTCCAAATGTTAAAAACTTATTTTCAAATAATGCCTTTATCAAATGTATTTTTGGCATTTAATAATTATATACTTTAGTATTTTAGTTGCCAGTCTGGCTTTGCATCATACCGTCCTGAGCCGCCATGGCCTGTCCCTGCATAAGGCCGTCCTGAGACATCATAGTCTGCATTACAGAAATATCAGAAGCAATATCCCATGCCTGCTCCTGGAACAGATCATCAAAAAGCTTCTCAAAAGCTGTATTTATAGTGTTAAGTGCATCAGATATCTGTCTCTTGGTATCCTTGATATTGTCTCCAACCTCAGGCTGGGCATCAAGCTGTACATAAGCATTTAATAATTTCTCCGTTGTAGGGAGATAATAATTCATGAACTTACGAAGATCCTGAGCTTTCTCCGGATGCTGACCCACATGCTCGAATATCCTCTTCATGATATTCTCAAGAGCATAGAGCTTATCTGACATGTGCTCTTCATCATTATCAGGGATCATGTCATTGATCTGTCTTACCTTAACAAGGTATTCATTACCCTCATCTATAACATGCTGAGAATCTGATGTTACATTCATTCCCTGAGTATCAACCTGACTTGCCCTGTTATACATCTCCTGTTCACGCTGACTTTGAAGGAACTTCTTGTATTCATCAAAAGCATGCTCTGAAAGAATAAGTGTAGACTCGGAATCATCAAATCTTGCACCGATGAGAACGCCCTTGTTTATCATCTTCTTGATCCATTTTTTAATTTCATCTTCAGGCATCTGAACAAGATCTGAAAATTCTCTGATCGATATATATTCTCTGTCTCCTAAAGCCTTTTTAAATAAATGAAATTTCTTGGCAAGATTCTTTTTGTCATGTGCTCTCTTCCATCCAATTCCAAAGGCCGCTGTAAAAGCTGCAAAGAAGAATAATACTCCAAATCCGACAGCCTCAGCATCCGCGATCGCCATTGGAAGGCATACAAGCGTGATAACACCAAATACTACTGTAAAAATACCTAAAACAAAACTGGAAAAGGCTCCTGTAAGCTTTCCTACATGAGCTTTCTGGAATACGCTTATCTTTTTCTTGTTGAGAATATACTGCTCTGTCATATTGACATTATTTCTGTTAGACGAAGCAGTTGATGACATAAACGAATTGTATACTTTATTATTTAACGTCTGCTGTTTGAACCTTTGTGCAGTACCGTTAACTGAAGCTGATATATCACTGCTCAGCCTGCTGAAGTCACCGGTCTCAACAGCCTTGGTAACTGTATCGGCCACATCCATGACTCCCTGCATTATCTCATCACCGAATGACATTTTCCTCTCCAATCTACCCGAAACACATTCTAAGTGCATAATTAATTTCTAAAAGATGTCTACTCTATTATACACAAGCATTCAAGTGAAAAAAACTGATTTTTATATAAAATAAGAGGATTTAAACTGTGAACAGGTAAGATTTATATACTTGAACGCCCAATTAAAACTAGGCTACAATTACCTATAGAAACCCATGTTTATTCGATAAGGAATCTTTATGGAAAAAGCTTATAAATTAGAGTTTACAGCTGAAGAAAATGAAAGCCTTTATGTGACAAGCTGCGGTCTGTCCAAGACTCAGCCACATCACCACTTTGGCCCTGCAATAAAGCCTCATCACATGATCCACTACATCTTAAGCGGCAAGGGCATTTTCAGGTTGAAGGGAAAAGAGTATAAGCTTACCGAAGGAACAGGTTTTCTTATCACACCTGATGAGCTCTCCTATTATGAAGCTGATGAAAACGATCCCTGGACATATGTATGGGTAGGTTTTGGAGGAAAGCTTGCTGCATCTATCGTTGAACAGCTCTCTCTTTCTGCAGACCAGCCAATATTCAGAAATAGTGATTCCGACAAAATTTATTCCATCGTTCATGACATGATGGAACACAATACTTTTAGTATAGCTGATTCCCTTGAAAGAAATGGTCAGCTCCACCTTTTCCTTTCTGTTGTCGCAGGAAGTCAGACTTCGGAAAGGGGCGAATCAGAAAGTGCCAATAACTATGTACAAAAGGCAATTTCTTTTATCAGGGGTAACTACTATAACCCTATAAAGATCACTGATGTTGCAGATTACGTGTGCATTAACAGGAGTTATCTATACACTCTTTTTGAAAAGACTCTTGGCGTGTCACCACAGCAGTACCTTAGTTCCTACAGAATATCAAAGGCCTGTGACCTTTTAAAAGTCACAGACCTTCCAATCGAAAGTATCGCTATATCTTCGGGTTACAACGACCCGCTCGTTTTTACAAAAGCATTTAAACTGGATAAGGGCATGTCACCCTCAAGCTATCGCAAGGCTCACAAACACGAATCTCTTAGCGGTGGAAAAGAACATCTCAAACAGCTCGAGAAATATCTGGAAGGAAAAACGAAGTAATCTTTATCGGCGATAAGTCTATATAAAGGCTTAAGCCAAATCCGGATTATTTTTTACGTATCCTCTTCCTGCTTTCTCGCTTCTTCCTGCTGCTGTGCCTTTCTTGCTTCTTTTTCCATCTTATTGCGGATCCTTAATTCAAGGAAGAACTTCTTAAGAATGCTGCTGCACTCTTCTTCCATAACATCCCTCACAACTTCGCACTGATGGTTAAAGTCAGGGTTTTCAAGGATGTTAAGAAGAGTTCCTCCGCATCCTGATTTCTGGCTCCTGCTTCCTATTACGACCTTGGGGATCCTGGCCTGAACTATGGCGCCTGCACACATCTGGCAGGGTTCAAGTGTTACATATAAGGTGCAGTCTTCAAGGCGCCAGTCTTTAATGACCTTACCGGCCTTTTTCATGGCTGATATCTCGGCATGGCAAAGCACTGATTTATCAGTATTTCTCCTGTTGTAGCCCCTGCCTATTATCTCGCCGTCATACACTATTACGCATCCAATAGGTACTTCGCCAATGGCATATGCCTTTTTAGCCTGCTTCAGGGCCTCTTTCATGTAGTAATTATGCTCTTTTTCTATATTATCAAAAATTTTTTTCATTTTTTCAAATCAAATCATACTATTCTGGTAGGTTTTGTGTTATAATAAATTCACTCCATAAATATATTGCTATCATAAGCATTATTTATGTGGCCAAAAAGATTATCGGCCGGTTTATGTGAAGATTATATATAAGTTATATATTCCATGCAACAATACAGATTTACAGATTACAAAAGAGGAAAGCATTATGAAAATTTCAACTAAAGGAAGATACGCACTCAGAGTCATGATCGATCTGGCTCTTCACGATAGTGGCGAATATATTGCACTTAAAGATATCTCTGAAAGACAGGGCATCACAGTGAAGTACCTTGAGCAGATCGTAACCAATCTTAACAAGGCAGGTTTTCTTCGTAGCATGCGCGGCAACAATGGTGGCCACAGACTTGCAAGAAGGCCTTATGAATATAAGGTAGGCGATATCCTCCGCACAATGGAAGGAAGTCTTTCTCCTATTGAGTGTCTTGCTGATGCCGGAATCGACGGCGTTAACTGTCCCCGCTCAGAAGAATGTCCAACCCTCGGATTTTGGCGCGGTCTTGATAAGGTCATCAATGATTATGTAGACCGCTATACTCTTCAGGACCTGATCGATCAGGAACAGATGATCGCAGGCGGATATGACTACTCTATCTAAACTTACATAATGACTTTGCAAAAAGAGCCTTTATCCAAGGCTCTTTTTTATAATCCGCTGTAATCAAAGGCTGGTATGAAGCTGCTCTTATCAGTTTCATCGCCCTGTATAAATGCATTCTCAACTCCAATATCTATAGCGTGATCAATAAGCTTGTCATAATCATCACTGCTCACCGTATTGGTAAGCTCTGGAAATACAGCACTATGCGGCATGGGAGTATACTGATTCATAAGGCTTATATAGATCTTATCTCCAAACTTTTCATGAAGTTTTGTAACTATCTTAATAGAATCATCTAAATGCCCCGGCAAAAGAAGGTGTCTGACAATGGTTCCCTTCTTCATAAGAGGGCCTGTATAATCAGAGCTTTCTGTATCTTCTAAAGACTCATCTCCTGCAACAATATCATTATATTTATCAGCAGATATACTTTTATTGCAATCCTCATCGCTTGAACTTCCCGGATGGACGTGGGACATATAAAAAGACGGACTTCCTGTCTGCCTTACCATCTCTTCAATCGCAGGAAGCGCTTTTTCAAAATAGTCTGATGCCTTACTATATTTTGCAGATAGGTCACCGCTATAGTATTTGCAGTCAGGAAGATAGATATCAACAAGGCCGTCTAAAAGCTTTAGTGACTCTACATTTTCATAAGAACTTGTGTTATATACAACAGGAATCTTAAGTCCCTTATTCTTGGCGCTTTCCAAAGCCATTACTATACCAGGGATAAAATGCGTTGGAGTTACCAGATTAATATTGGCAGCTTTTTTATCCTGAAGTTCAAGGAATATATCAGCTAACCTGTCTTGCGTAATCTCTTTTCTCACCTCGTCATGTGCTATCTCATAGTTTTGGCAGAAAACACATCCCATATTACAGCCTGAAAAGAAGACTGCTCCTGATCCGGTCTGACCTGATATGCAGGGTTCTTCCCAGAAATGAAGCGCAGCTCTTGCCGCTGCAGGATTTCCGCTTTCCCTACAAAATCCCTTTTGTCCGGCAGTCCTGTCTACCCTACACATACGGGGACATAATGTGCAATTTTTATATAAACTGTTTAAATCATCTTTCATATTTTTTATCAATAGAAGCTATTCTATAATTCCTGTGATTAAAGATTTTAATGTCTTCAACCTGCTCTTTTACTAAAACGAAAATGCGACCCTGTGACGGATGCACATACCCTGCATAATAACAAGGCACCTTACAACACATGAGATGAAATGCTTAGTGCTGCTTCGTTCCCGACCTGACACGTTTCGCAAAGTCCCATTGCATAAGACCCGGCTATTTACAAAATATATGCACCCTTCACAGAGCCGCAATGCTAGTAATATATCCTTTTTTCGTTTATTTGTCAATACTGATTGGCATCAAGGTATTTGATATAGTTTGATACCATAAGGGCAATCTTGAATGTAAGTGCATCATCAAATTTACGTATATCAAGGCCTGTACTTCTCTCAAGCTTCTCAATACGATATACGAGCGTGTTACGATGTACGAACAGCTGACGTGATGTCTCTGATACATTAAGATTATTCTCAAAGAACTTGGCTATTGTACTAAGCGTCTCTTCATCAAGCTGATCGAGAACATCATTTTCTCCAAATATCTCTTCAAGGAAAATATGACACAGGTTAACAGGAAGCTGATAAATAAGTCTTCCTATACCAAGTGTGTTGTAAGCATTAACATTCTTTTCTGCATAGAAGATCTTACCTACTTCAAGTGCCATCTTGGCTTCTTTATATGACTTTGAAAGATCCTTAAGTTCTCCAACAATTGTACCGTAAGCAACACGGGCATTAAGCATAGCCTCTGTGTTCATCATGTCTACGATTGTTGTTGCAACATGAGCGATCTCATCATAGTTATCAGGATTATCTACTGACTTAATGAGAATGATACTGTTCTCATCAACAGCAGTGATATAGTCACCAGCCTGAGTTGTGTAGATACTTCCAAGAAGCTCTGATACGGTATTATCATTGTCCTTGCCTGTCTCTACGATTATTACAACTCGTGGTCTTACTGCATCTATGTGGAGCTTTTTAGCTCTGTTATAGATATCTATAAGAAGAAGGTTATCAAGCATCAGATTCTGGAAGAAGTTGTTTCTGTCAAACCTCTCCTTATAAGCAACTATAAGATCCTGAAGCTGGCATACACATATCTTACCAACTGTGTATACTCCTTCATCATTGCCGCTGGCAATAAGGATATAGGCAGGCTCGCTCTCATCCATAATTTTAAGAAGATGTCTGTTGCCTATTGCCTGTGAATCTACAGGTGAATTTGCAAAGCTGACAATAAGACTTGAATCCATCTCCTCATTGTCCTTAGTACTTGCAACAATATTACCGGAAAGATCCATAACTGTAAGATCTACCCTTGTAATAGCCTGCAACTGGCTTATACTCTGCTTGATTATCTGTGCGGAAATCATTAGTTAACCTCATTTCATATGTCATAAATACATAACAATGGTAATTTTAGCTTATTTTACGCATGTATGCAAATATCGTTATTTTTTGTACGGATACAGAACGTATAGAGTTACGTTCCGTAACTCAGTACATGTTTAGAAATAAGGAGTTCTGGAAAGAACTCCGGACGTATTTCTATGTACGGATACAGGACGTATCTAGTACATGTTTAGAAATACATGGACGTATTTCTATGTACGTTACTCAACAACCACCAAGTAGCTGCTGACACAATACAAGGTCTGGCCGTTATATACTACTCTGCTCCAGCCCGTTGTAGAATTATAGCCTGTTCTTGTTACTGTCTCACCGTTCTTGATCTGTGCTATAACAACAGAGCCCTCTCCCTGACTTGGACGATCACGAAGATTAAGTACGTCCTTACAGGTAACTGTCTCATTAACTTCTGTAAACTGCATACCAGACTCAACATTAGCTGTAACGCTTTCTGTTGCTGTATCTGACTTCTTCGAACTTGTACCTGAATAGCCAAAATATGCTATATCTATATCAACATTACCATTAATTCCAGGAACAGAACCTTTACTTGTATACTGCCACATGCAGTAGGAACCTGAATATCCCGGGCTTGTAACAGATGGATCTGATGGATAGTATGCAAGCCAGATTTTATTACTTCCTGCAAGGGATCCTGTATCCCAGTCTTTTCCATTAGAAAGCTCATTACGGGAAGCGTAGAACATAGGTGTATATCCGGCACTCTTAACAGTTGAAAGGAAAGTCTGTGCATAAGATGATCTGTCCTGCATGGAAATTCCATACTGACGGCTTGTAGATTTATTGTATCCCTCGCAGTTGTATGCAACAGGATATGTAATTGAGTATCCACTTATTATATTTATACAAAGATTAGCTTCCTGAGTAGCTTCTTCTGAGCTCGTAGCTCTGGAAAAGAAATATGCACCTGTCTTTATACCATATTTATTAGCTTCCTGGAGATTATATCTTGCATTGGCATCTTCATGAAGAACACCGTCGTTAGATCTGTAACCAACTCTGACCATTGCAAAGCCAACGCCTGATGCAGCAACTTTCTCCCAGTTTATAACACCCTGATAGGAAGCAACATCTATACCATAAGTAACATCTCCTGTTTCAGATGCAACTGTCTTCTCCTGTACTTCTTCTACAGTTGTAGCCTCTGCAGAAGATGAACTCTCAGTTGTAGCAGTGTTTTCTTCCTGAGACTCTGCAACAAGTTCTGTTACATCAACATCTGTACCCTGAGACTGGTCATTAAGCACCATGGAATCATCTTCCTTGGAATCTGAATCGCTGACTACAGCAGGAGTACCCTCCACATAAAAAGTTTGAGCAGGAGATCCTTCTACTACAAATGTGCTTGCAGATGTAGCCGCATTTGCACTGTCGTCCTCTACCTCGATAACTACATCAGTTGTATACTCCGTGGAAGCATCCTGAATTGTATCATATGAAACTGCATCGTCAGAAAGAGCAGCCTCCTCCATGCTGGTAAGCATAACAGCAGTAGCCCCTGTATCCGGTGCCGTATACGTGCTCTCGCATCCTGTAAGAACAAGTGCAAGTATCATAACAAGGCATAAAGCCATTTCTACAGCGCCTGCAAGAATTCCGGATCTATGTAAATTATGTCTCATCTCCCATTAGTTCCCTTCATTTTCCGTACAATTCCTAGTCAAACAACTTACATTATACATTAATAAACCTTAAATATGGCGGAAACTACTAAAGTTTTATCATAAATATCCGATATAGTAGTTGAAAGGAAGTAATACTATGATAAAT
>JAEEGH010013125.1_pt1 | contig 18448 bp, 14 predicted proteins | sample 9134181 | NCBI WGS metagenome assembly JAEEGH01 (sample SAMN16246544, study PRJNA631951) | gut metagenome | biome: gut microbiome; feature: rumen; material: DP-attached | host: Bos | place: Iran: Karaj | collected 2018-10 | reverse complement strand
TCTCCTGGAAGAGGATGTACGTTCCGATGCCCGCGTCCTTCAGCTTGCGGTAGTTTTCGACGGTCGTGGCGGCGATGTTCACGTTGACGCGGCGGATGGCGCCGTTCTTGTGTTTGATGCTGTAGATCGTCTTGATGGATTCGAGAATGTATTCGATCGGATTTTCGACGGGATGCTCGCCGCATTCGATGGCCAGCCGCTTGTGGCCCATGTCCTGCAACGCGATGACTTCGCGGCGGATTTCGTCCTGCGTGAGCTTTTTGCGCGGAATGTGTTTGTTCTTAAGGTGATACGGGCAGTAGACGCAGCCGTTGACGCAGTAGTTGGAGAGGTACAATGGCGCGAAGAAGACGATGCGGTTGCCGTAGAAATCCTTCTTGATCTGCTCCGCCAACGCGTAGATCTCCTGGTTCTTCTCCTCGATGTCGCAGTCCAAAAGAACGGCGGCTTCGCGGTGGCTCAAGCCTTTGCGCAGCTTCGCCTTCGCGATGATCTGGTCGATCAGTTCGACATTGTGCTTGTTCTTTTCCGCATAGTCCAGCGACGCAAGCACTTCCTCATGGTTGATGAATTCTTCCGCTTTGTGTGATTTCGGATCGTACAACATGGTGGCTGTTCTCCTTTTTGTGTTGGTTATATCTATAATGTATGAAAATCAGTAACGTGCGTCGCCGCGGTCGACGACGACATGGCAGCCGATGGACGAGAGCTCCTTGTCGAGCAGGGCGACGCCTTCCACGGCCTCCAGGCCTGTGTTGGCCTTGTTGTCGTAGAGCGTGTAGTTGTCGCGCAGATCGATTGGCGACAGGTTCGGCATGATGACGTTCGCCCCCGCCAGAATGCCGCGCAGCCTGCCCTGCGGATGCAGGGTGGCGAGAGCGGTGGTCGACGGCAGCAGGACTTTCGGCAGCGTCAGGCGGACGAGAGCCAGCAGGAAGAGCGTCGTTTCGACGGAACCCGCCGGTTCGTTCGCGAAGGGCGTTTCATGATGCGGGATGAACGGGCCGAGGCCGACCATCTGCGGGCGGAAGTCCTGTATGAACGCCAGATCCGCGGCGAGGCATTCCGTCGTCTGATACGGCGAACCGACCATCATGCCGCAGCCGACCTGATAGCCGAGCTCCTTCAGCCATTCGAGGCACTGCATCCGGTTGGACAGCTTCTGGAAGGCGGGATGGAGCTTTGCGTAATGCCATTCCGTGGCCGTTTCGTGGCGGAGCAGGTAACGGTCCGCTCCAGCCTCCTTCAAACGGCGATAGCTTTCCTTGGAACGTTCTCCAAGGGAGAGAGTTATGGCGATGTCCGGACGGCGTTCCTTCACGGCGGAGACGATGTCGCACATCCGTTCGTCGGTGAACCATGCGTCTTCGCCGCCTTGCAGGACGAGCGTGCGGAGCCCTGCGGCGTAGCCTTGTTCCAGACAGCCGAGAATCTGCTCTTTTGTCAGACGGTAGCGGACGACGGCCGTGTTGCTTCGGCGGATGCCGCAGTACAGGCAGTCGTTTTTGCAGAAGTTGCTCAATTCCACCAGTCCGCGCAGGAAGATGGCGTTCCCGAAATGCTTGATGCGCAAATCATTGGCGTGTGATTTCGCGTATTCCACGTCTTCCGCGTCAGCAAACGTCAGAATTTGCAGGAAGTCATTCTTCTGCAGACGGTTGCCGCCTTCCAAGGCGGTTATCAGTTGTCTGGCTGTTTCGTTCATTGCAATTTCGCCATCAAAGCTTTAGAGGTGACGCCTTTCAGCATGCCGAGCTTGCCGGAGAGGGAGCTGATCACGTCCATCGGCGCGTCGATGGTCACGCTGATGACGGAGATGTTCCGCGGCTTGTAGGGGATGCCCATGCGGCCGATGATGTATTGCCTGTATTCATGCAGCAGTTCATTGAGCGGCGCGACGGAATCGGGCTCGTCCACAATGATGCCGATTAAAGCGACTCTGGTTTCCATGATTGGTTCTGCTGGTGTAGCGGCGGCGTCTCGCTGTTGGGTGGTAACGACGGCGTCCCCGCCGTTGATTGTCGTGGTAACGACGGCGTCCCGCCGTCGATAATTAACGCAAAAAAAAGCACGTCCCGCGCAAGGAGGCAGGACGTGCTGAAATAGTTACATGACAACTGGTTGCCGCGTTGTTCAGGCCTCCGACGAGCCTTCCCATGCGGTTTCATTGTGCATTTGGGATTTCGCATGCCTTCCTCCTCGGCGCGGAGCCTTGGAGTCAGTACGCTAGATAATATAGTATCTAATAACGGAATGGCAAATAAAGAGGATGATTTTTTTGTTTTTTACGAAAAGAAGACGAATCACCCTTTTTACTTATATTAAAAATTTGACATGTTGATTAAAGAATAATATATTAGAAATTAACATAACATGATATATAATATGGTAATTACATGATAGCTGAAAACTCAAGAAGAGCTTTTTACATTGATTCGATGGAGCGTACAACGTTTCTCCCATTTATGAAAAGCAATATTAAAAGAATATATATTATGAGGTAGTATAAATGAAACAAACATTACAAGCTTCTGGATATGAGATTGCCATATCCTCCAATCCAAACTATGGAGACTATCTTTCGTTAACTGATATTGCAAAATTCAGAACTATGGAGAATCCAGGTTATGTAATTCAGAATTGGATGCGTACACGAAACACAATTCGTTTTCTGGCATTATGGGAAAAATTCCACAATGCCAATTTCAATTGCCTCGAATTCGAGGCAATTGAAAGGGACGCGGGGCTGAATAGCTTTGTTTTGACTCCTAAACGGTGGATTGAACAAACGAGGGCTGTTGGTATGCAGACGAAACAAGGGCGTTATGCCGCCACATTTGCACATCCGGACATTGCCTTTGAGTTTGCTTCATGGGTTTCTGCTGAATTCAAGCTGTACATTATTACTGAGTTTCAACGTCTAAAGGAAGAAGAGCAAAGACTAGTAGGTTGGTCTGCTAAACGAGAACTAACAAAATTGAATTATCGGATTCATACAGATGCAATCAAAAAGAACCTTATTCCCGTTGAATTGACTCCCAAGCAGGTATCCCTTGTATATGCTGACGAAGCAGATGTGTTGAATATGGCCATGTTTGGGATGACTGCACGGGAGTGGCGTGAGGCGAACCCGGGAAAACAAGGGAATATCCGTGATTATGCGACCATCAATGAACTGATTTGTCTTGCCAATCTGGAAAGCTTGAATGCTGTGATGATTGATGAAGGCCTGTCACAGTCTCAAAGACTATACAAACTAAACAAAACTGCCATACATCAAATGCAAGTGTTGGAGGAAGTTCATTCGCGTAATCTCCTTGTTGATACAAATATAAAGCATGAAAACTAAACGTTAAATTTCAAACAGTATAAGACTCTGGATGTAGAAAAAGAAGTCTATTATTTTTGTATTCAATATGTTATATATGGATTTTCTTTTTATGTATTTTTTGCATTCCCAGTAGAAATATTTTTCATCATAAGCTTGACAACTCAATTTCATGATGTCATCAATGTATTTTTGCTTCGAAAATCGTTCCGTTCAGAGCTTCCTTGACGTGGACGCCCCAGAAAGGTGTCGGCGTATAGTTCCAGTCTTCAAGGAGTTGCGGCGCGCATTTTGGATGGAAACTGAACGCCGTCCAATTTAGACGGTTCGCCTGAATGACGCCGATGACGTCTTTCGGCCAAGTGGATTCCACGCCGACCTTTACTTTTCTGGCTGATTCTTCAATGAAGGAGAAGTCCTCCCAACGGCGCGGATTGCCGACTTCGCCGATGAACAAGGGATGTTTTTCCGCCGCTTTAAGAACGAACTTATCCCATTGGAATTTCCATGGATAGATATGCGAGGAATAGACGATGCCGCGGCCCGTCGGCGTGTCCGACAAGACATATTCGCCGCTAGCGACGCCAGTCAAATCATAGCCCCAGTCCAGACCACCAACGATGACGACATTGTTCGCTTTCGCGTCGCGCACGGTGTCTAAAAGCTTCTGCATGGCTGACTTCCATTCTGCCCAGCCGATGCTGTGCGGTTCGTTGAACAGCTCGAAAATGACGCCTGGCTGGTTGCCGTACCGTGTCGCCACATCCCGCCAGAATTCCAGATGTTCGTCCTGCGGACTTTTGAAACGATGCAAATCCACAATAACATAGGCGTTTTTTCGATTTGCTTCGCGGATGACGGAATCGACCAACTCCCTGTATTTCAAGCCTTTGTCTTTTTGCCATTTGTTTCGTCCAGCCCAGAATTCATCCGTGACAGGCAGGCGAATGACGTTTGCATGCCATTGATCAATCGCAACTTGCAGACTTTTGAGAATTTGTTCGCCGCCTGCGCTCCATTGCAAAGAGTCAATGCAGACGCCCTGCAGCCAGACTTCCTGTCCGTTTTCATCGACCAGTCTGTTGCCGTTGACGCGAAGCGGGGAGGGTGCCTTGTCCAAAGACGGCATTTTCGACGATGCGACGATGGGCGGCGGTTTAGGCAGGTCGTCCTTTGTAGCGGCGTAGATGTCGAGTTGCGCGATGTCCAGACAGCCTGATTTAGCCTGCAGCAGATACGGCATGATTTCCAGATAATTCGCATTTGCAGGAACTTTAAAGACTTTGTCGATGCTCTGCCAGTCGGTTGTGCCATGGAATTGCAAATCGATGGCGACAGGCTTTATCTCCTTGTCGTTGTTGTCTTTGAATTTGAGAATCAGATGGCCGTTGTTCCAATTTTGTCGGCCATGCTCGATGGCGACGGCGCGGATGAGCGCCGTCAAATGCAGGGCTACAGGACGATTGGTTTGGGGCAGATAAAAACGACGATAGATCATGACATGTTTGTCTGGTTCAACGGCTTGCAGACGCAGGAAAGGCGTGTCGCCATCCTTTTGCAGGCGGACGGTTTCCGATGGTTTCCAATCCTCCTGTTTGCTGAAATCCATCGTGAACAACGGTTTCGTTTCCTGCGCGTGGCTGAACAACGGCAGAATGACACAGGCAGCTAGCATGGCTGGCAAGCGATAATGAAATATATTCATATTTGGCGATATCGATGTAGTGGTGATAGAAGAATCACTAGAAAGATACCTCCTTAAGCTGGAAAATAAAGTGTCTTTTGCAAATAATGTTTTGAAAAATGTCGTGCTGGATAGCCGTCCTTTCCAATCTCGCCGTTCCGAAGCAGAAACAACAGGCTTGCGGCGCGGGCAGGGGGCGAACCATCCGTGTTCTTCATCCTTTCGTCTGCAGGGATTTGCGGGATGGCTCTCATGGCGGCACCAAGAATGTTCGCCTTCATGACAATGACCTTCTGAATAAGGTGCTTAGTTCATGCCATGTCGGCTGACATTCTCGGCACCCCCCATTGGAATAGACGGTATAACAGGTGAATGCGACAAGATATTATTATGGTAGGCTCCCTTCAGGGCATTTACCATTTTCCGTTCATCTCCCAAAGTCTGCCTCTGGGATAGGAGTAGTTGGCGGCGTCGCAATGGCCGTCGATAAAGACCATGTTGAACTGGCCGTTGTGGCGGACGCCAAGACGGCACTCGGGATCGCCGACCGTGAGGCTTGCTTCAGGATTTGAAGAGGAGCGGAGCTCCATTTTGGTGCAATCGACTGCATTGGCAGTCTGGCTGGGATACATGTATTCACTCAACTTGTGCATGCTGGTCGCGGATGTGCCGGAAGTCTTGTTGCTGCGGCCGTATCCGGTTTCAAGCGTTGCCGGATACTCGACGGTGTCTGTAGATTCGGGGCGGTTGCTGGTCGTATAGGCCGGTGCGCCCATGGTGGGGCACTTGTATAGTTCGTAGTCGCCCACGTAGCGGGCAATTCCGTCCTGCCACCAGAATCGAGGCGGCGTGCTTGAGCCGTTGGGCCAGAAATACTGGTAGCAGTTCCATTGTTTGTTGTCCTGCGAGTACATGGTGAACCCAAGGCCGATCTGCTTGAGGTTGCTTGTACAGGAGATGGATTCAGCTTTCTCACGGGCCTTGCTAAGCGCGGGGAGCAGCATGGCCGCCAGAATGGCGATAATGGCGATGACGACAAGCAATTCAATCAATGTAAATTTCTTTTTCATCTTGGTTGGCTCCTTGTTTTTGATGGATTTTGGACAAAAAGAAAAGGCTTTTTGATTTTGGCTTTGTTTGCTGTTGCACCTCCTGTAGACGGTTGTTTCAGTCGACTTCCAACAAAGAAAAAGAATTCTGCAACGGGAGCTTTTGTGTCTGTTCATTCGTAAATCCGCAACTGGCGGATGGATAGAAACTGGATGGCAACCGTATGTTCGCTGGCTCCGGTGACTGTTTGCCTTCCTTGATGCGCTCAAGAAGAATTCTGATGGCATTTTCGGCGCGTTTTTTCAGTGGCTGGACAACCGTGGCGAGCGGAACTGCGCATATATCGCAAATGCTTAGACCGTCGTAGCCTATGACCATCATGTCTTCCGGTATGCGGATACCGGAAGACAGCAGCAGCGGTACCATCCTTCCCGCGTAATAGTCGTTGCTGCAGAACAGGACATCGGGAGCCAGCTGGCGAAGGCGTTCCACAATGACGGCACTATCGCCGCCATACTCTTCAAGAGTCAGAACGGAAGGTGCCATTCCAATCTCTTTTAGACCGTCGACGATACCCTGGTATTTCTGTCGGTTTGGCTCTTGATAGATGCCGCCCAGGAAGGTAGGCGTAAGAAACACGGCGCTTTTCCTTCCTGCCGTGAGCAACGCCCGCATCGTCTCCCGAGTTCCCGCCGCATGATCCACAACGACATCAAAGCCTTCTACGCCAGCATCCGGAGTGAATACGTACGGCACATTATTAAGGTGGAATTGTGTCATGGGATTCTCAAGCGCCGTGACGATGATGCCATCCACGCCGTCTGACAGAAGGTTGCGAATCGCCTGTTCAGACGTTTTTTCCGTAAAACTGTAGCTTATGGTCATGTTATATCCATGGCGTGACAATTCCATGCTGATTTCATGAAACAGACTCTGCTCTAGAACGGACGCGAATGGGTTGCCATAGATGCCGATCGTGTTGCTGGCGCCGCCGCGAAGGCGCTTCGCCATCTTGTTGGGCACATAGTGAAGCTTTTCCGCGATGGCGCGCACACGCTGCCTTGTCTCCTCGGATACCTTGCTCGTCCCTCTGTCGCTCAAGGCCGCGGCGACCGCTTGTTGCGAAACCCCTGCGATCTTCGCTATGTCTTTCATCGTGAAAGCCATTTATCTATTCCTCCTTTCTCAACGGAATTGTTTGTGAACGCAATGGATTGTTCGCACAATCTTCCTGATAATTTCACGCATTATTTTGTCTAATTGTACGTACAATCTATTTTGAAGTATATTATATAAATGAAAAATCAAAAAACAAGCCCCGGACATAAAAAAAGACAAAAAATCTAAAAGATGAGTAAAAAAGGCACGATTGGAGGAAGGCTTTCGAAAATCTGCCAGTGCGCAAATCAGGAGGATTTTGGGAAGTGGGGGGAATCGGACGTAAAAACTGTCCGCATCGTGTGATGGAGAGGTGTCTGGATTTGCCATGGAATAAACATTATATATATTAGGTATGAAAAACGGCTCGATGCATAGGGAACCATAGGCAATTGCCTTGCCGTGGCAAATAGACTTTGGGAGCTTCACATGAAATTTGCCCTCTTCAAAGGATTGATTATATTGGCAATCGCAGTTTACGCGAATGATTCGTCAACCTTAAATCAAAGGAACACTATGAAAACTTGGCCTGTCTTGAAACATTATGACCAACAGCATGTTGCGAAAATCGCGTTGCCGCTGGGCGGCATTGGAACTGGCACGTTGTCGTTGGGCGGTCGTGGCGACTTCCGCGACTGCGAAATCATGAACACGCCCGCGAAGGGCGCCATCGGCGTGGCGCTGAATTTCTGTGTGCAGGCGCAACCTGAAGGCGGAAAGACATTTGCGAAACTGCTGGAAGGGCCGTTCTCCGATTTCCAATACGAAGGGCCGTCGGGGGCGACCGCATGGAACCATGGCATGCCGCGTTTCCGCCATGTGACGTTCGATGCTGCCTATCCGTTCGGGCAGGTCAATCTGGAAGACGATGGCGCGCCGCTTTCCGCCACGTTGCAGGCTTTCAATCCGCTGATTCCGGCGGATGCTGATGCGTCTGGCTTCCCCGTCGCCGTTTTGCGCTATGTGATTCGCAATAAGACGGATGCGCCTATGCCCGTTTCTGTCTGTGGTACGGCTAACAACTGCACAGGACAGGACAAGGCAGGACAAGTCTGGAAAAATACGTATAGCGAAGCGGATGGATTGGTCGGTCTTACGATGACGTCCGAAGGCGACAATGCCGGTGCGAACAGCGAAGGCGAAGTCGTTCTCGCCACGGCGGATAAAGGCGATGTGACCTATCGTGAAGCATGGCTGAACCGTGGCTGGAATGTCCCGTTGCTGGACTTCTGGGATGATTTCAGCGACGACGGCCGTTTGGAGAACCGTTCAAGCGTCAATAAATGGCAGAAATGCTCCCTCTGCCTGCGTAAAGTGATTCCCGCCAACGGCGAAGAGACGTTCACGTTCATGCTGTCGTGGCGTTTCCCGAACCGCCGCACATGGACGCCGCTGCCCGCCGAAGCGCGGAAGGATATCAAGCCCGACAACGATCCGGACATCATCGGCAACTACTATTGCAAACGCTTTCCGACGGCGTGGGCGGCGGCGGCCGAAATGGCCCGCCGCCTGCCGGAACTGGAGGCCCGCACGTTGGCGTTCGTGAACGCGTTTTGCGCGTCGCCGCTGCCGCCGGAAGTGAAGGAAGCCGCGTTGTTCAATATTTCGACGCTGCGCACGCAGACGGCGTTCCGTACGGCTGACGGTAATTTCTATGGTTGGGAAGGCTGCGGCAATTCGTGGGGCTCCTGCCACGGTTCCTGCACGCATGTGTGGAATTATGAACAGACTACGGCATTTTTGTTTGGCGCCTTGGCGCGGAACATGCGCGAAACGGAATTCATGCATGCGACTCGCGACGACGGTTTCATGAGCTTCCGCGTCAACCTCCCGCTGGAACGTGCGCAGCAATCCTTCCTCGCGGCGGCGGACGGCCAGCTCGGCTGTATTATGAAAATCTATCGCGACTGGAAGCTCAGCGGCGATGATGAATTCCTTAAACGCCTGTGGCCCAACGTCCGCAGGGCCATGTCCTTCTGCTGGGTGCAAGGCGGTTGGGACGGCGACGCGGACGGCTCCATGGAGGGTTGCCAGCATAACACGATGGACGTCGAATACTATGGCCCCAACGGCCAGATGCAAGGATGGTACATCGGCGCGTTGCAATGCGCGGAACGCATGGCGAAGTATATGGGCGACAACGAGTTCGCGGAAAAATGCGGAAAGCTCGCCAAGGCCGCCGCGGAGGTCATGGACAAAAAGCTGTTCAACGGCGACTTCTATGAGCAGATCATCATTCCGCCGCATTCGCTGGATGCGATTCACAAAGGACTCAAGAGCCACATGGGAACCAACGATCTGGAGCATCCGGACGCGCAGCTCGGCAAGGCGTGTCTCGTCGACCAGTTGGTCGGCCCGTATTTCTCCTTCATCCTTGGCCTGCCGGAACTTCTTGATCATGAGCATGTCAAAAAGACGCTCCAAACCATTTGGAAGTACAACCGCCGTCAGGGCTTCCACGACCATTTCAACAACATGCGCTCTTTCGTGGGCGGCGACGACACGGCGCTCCTGATGGCGTCCTATCCGCATGGCGACCGTCCCGTCGTCCCGTTCCCGTACTTCTCGGAAGTCATGACGGGCTTCGAATACACGGCGGCCATCGGCATGCTCTACGCGGGGCTGAAGGACGAAGGCCTGCAGGTCATCCGCGACATCCGCGCACGCTACGACGGACTGCATCGCAGTCCGTTCAACGAGGCCGAATGCGGCCACCACTACGCCCGCGCGATGGCCGCCTGGGCATCCGTGCTCGCGTTGACTGGTTACCACTACGACGGCACGACCGGCGAGATGGCGTTCACGGTCGGCGACGGCACGTGGTTCTGGTCCAACGGCAACGCCTTCGGCACTTTAGCTGTTCTCGACGGCATGCTGAAGTTCACGGTCATCGAAGGCTCCGTCAAGCTGGAGACGCTGCGCGTCAACGGCGTCGCCCACGACGTCCACCAGACGCTCCGCGCCGGCGAAGCCGTGAGACTGTAGCGACAGCGTCCTCGCCGTCGAATGGGAGGATGGTGCAGATGCGCTATCCTCCCGCTGATTATTTATTCAACCTATCCAGCTTGTAATCTTCATAAAAACATAGATAGTATATATAAGTAATATGTTGTTTCCTGAAAAGGACAAGATTTTAGAAAACATCAAGACTATTTGTCTGGAATAATGCCGTCTTGCTTGGAATGGCTTGTAATTGAATTGTGTTGAGAAATTGGAATTATTTCTGGCATGAAAAAGCTGAAAATAAGAAATTTTGGACCGCTGGCCGAAGCGAATCTTGATTTGGATCGGGTGAATTTGATTGTTGGCCTGCAGAGCTCAGGCAAAAGCTGCGCGTTGAAAACGGCATGTTATTGTTCGTGGGTTGAAAAGCGTATAGAGTTAGCCCAGTCAGAAGATGCATTTAGTAAAGGAAGCGATTTCCTTGATAATCTTTGCGATTATCATAAAATGAAGGATTACATTTGTCCTGATACTTTCATTGAGTATGAGTCGCTCTATATGAAATTCGCATATGATCATGCTAAGCGGAAGTTTTCATTTAAATGGAAAAGAGCTCACTGGGATTATAAGCGTCCAAAAATATCGTATGTACCATCGGAGAGAAACTTGTTGGCCACTATTCCAATGTGGAGCAAGTTGCCGCTGGAAAGTGACAATCTGTTGGACTTCATGACAGATTGGGATGTCGCTCGAAAACAAATCAACCAAGTAAATAATATATTGGAATTGGGACTGTCATACCGTTATGATTCGAAATCCAATACGGATGCAATCATCATGCCTTCTGGCAATTCCATACGATTGACGGAAGGTTCAAGCGGAATGCAGTCGTTATTGCCGCTGTTTGTTCATTTGAATTATCTGTTTGATCCAAAATCGCGCGATCAAGATGATTTAAGACAAAGTTACGAGCAAAAGGAAGAACGAAAACGGTTAGTGAAATTGATAGCTTCATATTTGCATGCTAAAAAGGATAAATCAAAAGGTTCTGAACTTTTAAAAAGTACGACTTGGGAAGGACAGAACTTTTATTTCCGCAACATAGATGAGTGTGATCGCTTTGATGAATTAGTCGATAATCATCTTGCAACGCATCATAACGAGATATTTTTAGAGGAGCCTGAAGATAACCTGTTTCCCCCGACGCAATGTCAACTGGTCAACTGGCTTTTGGAGAAAATGTCTGAAAACGACCGAAAAGACATGCTGTTTGTGGCGACACACAGTCCATACGTATTGAACCAGTTCATAAAGGAATATACGGAAGGATTACGGCTTTTCATCACCCATCCAGATGCCAAGTCTGGCAAATATATAATCAAACAACTTTCCGATGATGATGTTCGGGAAATCTACGGAAATGGCATAGATCTGTTTTTCAACTTTGAGGCCTATCGATGAGCATCGAATATCCCAACATCATGACGGAGTGCAATGTCGATACGAATGTGGTTTCGTATCTGATGCATGGTGCCGTCAATCACCAGAGTACTTGTAATGATGTTGCGAAAACAATACGGTTAAAATTCCGTGACAGGTTTGCCATCGGCATCATTGATGACGACAAGTGGGGAGTGGCTTATTTGAATGAATGTGAGGCAATTACTTCATCAAAACATCTACGTTTGTTCAAACATCATGAGTTGCATCATTATATGATTACGGTAGGACCGGCAATGGATGGTTTCATTTGGGATTGTGCGGAGGAACTAAGCATTAGTCCAGAAAAGTTCAATCTCCTCGCAGAATTTTGGGCCTTCAAGAATCGTATGAAAAAGAAAACATCTAATACGGATCCAGATATACGGAGATTGGTAAAAGCAATCAGTGGCAATTTGGAACTCGTTGCTTTTCAGAAACTGTTGCTGTATCTAAAAGACAATACCTACCAATCAAAACGTGACGATATCGTTCGTATTTTTGAATAATCAATGGAATAATTCCGTTGGTTACATGGTCATGGAAAAGGCAAGATATCATGCCTGTCCAACAAGTTCATGCAGATCCACCAAAATAACATGGTTGTTTTTCTTGGCTTCTTCAAGAACGGCTTCCGTGAAGCCGTTCTTGGAGAACAACATATACCATGCATTGCCTTTTTGCGGGAAGAACATGTCCGCTTTGCGTTGCAAATCCTTCAAGATTGGAAGGTCGGCCTTTTCTTGTTGCCATTTGCATTCGCAGAACAGATAGTCGTTTCCGTCTCTGGCGACGATATCCATCTCCTCCTGGCGGCGTTCCATGGGATTGGTGCCCCACCAACGGCCAATTTCCGTGAACAGAATAGGCAGTTCGCCACGGCTGTTTTTCCAAAGCAGATATTCACGGCAAATCTGTTCAAAAGCCGTTCCCATGTAGTCTGAATATGTCTTCTCGATTTTTCGAGTCCAGACAATGTCGCGGGCGCCGGTTTCAATCAGAATCCTGTTTCCGAAAACATACCGATACCAAAATCGGAACATGAAATCTGCAATCCGGTAGATGGTCTTGCGGGAAGATTCCTTTTCTCCGAACGGTGTCTCTTTGAAGAGGATTCCCAGTTCGCAGAGAGTGTTGATGTATTTCAGACATTTAGCCGAAGGCTCGCCAGTTTTTGTGGCGATTTCGTTCGCTTTGGACGCTCCGCAAGCGATGGCTTCGATGATGGCATTGTAAACGCCGGGCTCCTGGACTTCCTGTCTCAATAACAGCTGCGGCTCCTCGTAAAGATATGCCGTTGACCGCAAAAAGCTGTCTTTGATGTTCGTTTCAAAGCTTTTACGGTTCATGATCTGCCCTAGATACATGGCCGTGCCGCCATATGCGCCATACAGTTTCAGCTTGTCCTCTGCGGAAAAAACTTCAAGAAAACGCATGCTTGTCCTGTAATCGAATGATTTCAAATGGAATTGCGCCGTCCTGCGACCGAAAATGGGACTTTTCGAACTGAGCACCTCCTTCTCCATAAAGCTCATGTAGCTGCCGCACAGGACGATAAAGAGCCGTCCATTTCGCAGGACGTGATCAATGGCGTTCTGAAATACGGAAAGAATGCTTCCGTTCTGTTTGACGAGATAGGGGAATTCATCAAAGATCAGAATCAACCGTTGATCCTTTTGTTTATGATGGATGAACAGCAAGGCGTTTTCCCATGACAGGAACGGCGCAAGATTGTCCTCATGGTAATGCTGGAAGACCAGATTGGAGAATGCCGCCAGATTCAGTTTGTCATTGCTTTGCTCGGCAGGAAAGAAAATCGCCTCTTTCCCCTTGCAGAATTCATTCAGCAAGGTCGTTTTACCGACACGACGACGCCCATACAGGACAATCAACTGGAACGCGTCCTGCATATACAAGTTGTTCAACTCGTTTAGCTCTGTCTCTCTTCCAATGAACATGTGTTTGCCTTTTTATTTACTTTCAAGTAAATTAATTTCAAGTAAACTATATTTGAATTTGGATAAAATTCAAGTGAACGGTGCAATTTTTCTGTGGAATATGGCAGAAAAGACAGGAGGAATGGCGTGTTTTGCGGACGCGGAGGCATGCTTTGCTTCAAAATAATTTATTTTAGAGTAATTTACTTTAAAGTTAACTATTTGTTGTGAATGGCTAAATACTCTAAACACTCTGAATTGGCTGGAAGTTACTGGTAATTCATAACTTCCAGCCAATTTTCTGGTCTCGTGATTTAGCGATTCAGCCCTTTCACGCCATAGACGACCACGTCGCTCTTGGCGTTTGCGGCGGGAATGTAGCGGAGGCGGACGATGGTCTTGCCGTTCTTCGGCGCAAGCCATTCGTAATGGCAGATGGTCACGACGCGGCCGTCGCGCAGGCGGGATTCCCTCGTGCCCGCGAAATACATGCCGACATAACCACCTGCAGTTTCTGCCTGTCCTCATCAGAAAAGCCATTCATAATATGCGGACGTGTTCTGTAACTAAATGATTTCAAATGAACCAGAACGGTTCTGTGGCCAAAAGGAAATTTTTCAAGTGTTTTTTTGAAAAAACGTATTTTTGTAACTTGTTTTCTTCTAGAAGATAAATTATAATAGCGATATGAGTTGCATGGATGATGATGTTTGATATTGTCATTGTGAGACTGAATATATGTCCAGATGGATGAGCTGTAGCGTGGAAGCATTAGCAACTTAACTAACAGGAGAAGATTATGAAAAGGGTAGGGATGAACTGGATGTCGGAATGGCTTGTCGTCGCTGTCATTGTTGTCTCATGTCTGGCATGTCATCTGGGATATGCGCAGGGTGGGAAGCCCCAGAGTTTTGAGGATGCTTTCCGTCAGTTGCAGATAAAACAGGCCATTGACAGGGCGGAGAAGGATATGCGCCGTCGTGGGAAGCTGATGATGGATCTAGAACGTGAGCATCCTGAATTGGAAGAGCTGGGAAAGGCGTATGAGAAGGCTGAGGAAGCTTTGAAAGACGCTCAGTTGAAAGTAGTGGAAACTGATGAGTTCAAGAAACTTCAAGAGCGTGTGGCTCAAGCCGAAAAGGAATATGAGGAGCTTTTGGAACGTCGGGAAAAGGATTCGAAAGTCAATGAAAAGGAAGTGGAGATCAAGAGCGGGCAGATAAGCGCCCTTCAGCGGCAGCTACGTGTCATGGCGACTTCGTCGGAGTCTGTGAAACCATTGTTTGATGCCATGCAGCAAGCAGGGCTTGCGTATCGTTCGCGTTTGAGTGAGTTGACAAAGACATGGTCGGAAGGCGATCGTGCATTGGTCATGCGGGAGATGGAAAGTGTGATTAGCCTGCGTTCTGAGGCGACGACCGATTACAGTTATCTGTTTAAGGATCTAAGCCAGGCGGTGCCCATGGGGGAATTCAACAAGCGTTACAATCGCGAATTAAAGGAAACGTTGAAAAAGGAGAATCCGCAATCGGATCCATTGTTTGCCGACTATATAGCTGATTGTGAGACAATACCAGAATTTAAAACTGCACCACCTGCATTGGGTGAGGCGAAGGATGGTGAAGATGAAGATGTTCTTCGTGATTTATGCCGTCTGCTCTTGAAGGTGAAGTCAATCAAGGCGAAGGAGGACGCGCAGCTATGGCTTCAACAGTTGAAGAATGTGTACGACAAGACGGATAATGGTAGCGTGACGAGGCTGATGGTGGGCTTTTGCCTGGAATCGTCTGACGAAGATGGAAAAAACAAGTTCATCAAGGCTTTGGCTGAATACGTCTCCCAAAATAAAACGCTTCCCACTTTGTTCCAGTATATTTCTGAAACCATACCAGATTCATATAGTAGTAATGGTGTCTGGATGCTTTTGAAGAAGAGTTTGGGAGCAAAGCTGGAAGAATGCGATCCATGGCTACGGCATGTCCTGAATTCCTATGAGGCGACAAACATTGGTTGGAGCGCACGCGGCGGCGGATATAGCAATACCGTGACGGAAAAAGGTTGGGAAACATACGGTGATTGCATGAAAAGGGCGACTGTCGAGGCTGAAGCCGCTATTGCCATCCATCCGGACTGGTCTGCTGCATACCAGCCGCTCTTCCATGCCAACTTGGGAGACAATGAATTGATTCTCAAGTATTTCGCACAGATATGCAAATACCGCCCCGACAATCCGAATCTTTATTCTATTGTGATTTGGAGCCTTTTGCCGCGTTGGTGTGGTTCACTTGAGGAAATGGAGGCGCTGGCAAAAGCCTGTATGGAGACGAAACGCTATGATACGTGCATTCCGTCTATTGGTTTCTGTCTGTTGGCGATGGTCTCATGGGATGACGACATTTCACAATGGAACCGTTGCTATCGTTTGGAATGGTTGCAACCGTTGGCGGACGAGCTTTTCAAGGAACGGATTTCTCGTAAATACCCACGTGATTTGCGACTGGATTATGCGATGTTCCTCATGGCTGCGGGACGTTATGATGATGCGAAAAAAGTCATAGAAGAGGTTGGTGGCGTCGAGGCCATCGGGAAAATCGGAGGAGTTCCGGCATGGAATCCACGCGGGGCCCTTGGAAACTGGTATCCGAAAACTGCATGGTGGAACAGCGTCCCGTTCTCGGGACATTATGTTCTTTTCTCTGGAGAACATGGCAAATTCTTACAGGAACTTGAACATCTGGTTGTGAAAGAAGGGCGTCTGGTGGAAGCCGCCGCTCGTTTGAAGGATTTTCTGAAAACACATGAACTGGAGAAGAAAAGCCGTGCCTATCTGGTCGATTGGTATGGACGGTTGCTGTTGCCAGCAAAGCAAAGCGGGTATTTTCTTGACAGCACAGGTGATTTTAACGTTGCTTACCGCAGTGCCTTTCAGGTGGCGTTAACGGAAAATTGCCCTGATATCGCATCGGAACTGCTGGCCTTGGGGTGCAACTATGCGGAAGGAGAAGAGTTTCCAGGAGCGACGGCACTTTATCTTGCAAGCTATGGTGCCTTGCCGGAGACCATGAAAATGCTCAAAGATGCAGGTGATCCGTTGAATCGTCCTGATCCAAAGAGTGGACAGCAACCTATCCATATTGCATCCTATCGCTTTAATCCGACCATGGTAAAGTGTCTTATTGAGCTTGGTTGTAACGTGGATGCCTTTGACAATGGCCATCACACACCGTTGCAGATGGCTTCAGCAAACAGCACGTTGGAAAGTGTGGAATATCTGTTGAAGGCCGGTGCCACGGTCGAACTTCCAGATAACGATGGTGATACGGCATTGATTATCGCCTGTCAGAATGGCAGCAACGAAGATGTGATCAATCTTCTCTTGGATTATGCCAAGGATGTCAATGTCGCCAATAGAAACGGCTTGACGGCACTGCATTATGCTGTGCAACGCAAATATTCCAAAACGTGCATTGAGCATTTCCTCAAAGCTGGTGCGGATATTCTGGCAGGTGACTTGTCAGGAAAAATGGCATATGATTTTGCCAAGAATGCAGGACGTCGTGATTTGGAAGGACTTCTGAAGCCGCCGAAAGATGCTGAACCTAAACCACCAAAAGTTCAAGGGAAGCCCGTTCGTCCATTCAGAATACCTCCCAAAGTGGCAAAAACTGACAATAACTGGCTGTTGCTTCTATGTGAGCCAAAAGTCGCGCTGTTGGGGATTGTGATCTTGGTGGTCTTGGTTGGCGGTGGATTTGCACTGCTTCGCAAACGTAAGAAAGGTTGATTTACATTTGAAAATGACATGAAAAAAGCCTGTGGCGTCTATTGAGTATTTTCAAACTGAATTTTTCATCATATTTGCTAAAGTGGACACTATAAGGATAAAGGACATGAAGGAGGTAGTTCCTTAGACGAGTATGGTGATAATTTATGCTAGCAAAAACTCAAGTAAATGCCTAAAAGTATTTATTTTTAATAATGTTCTCATGCCTAATTTATTAATGATATAGGAATGATATTTATGAAAGAAATACCTATCAATGACAAAGCTTTGATGGTCGTAACTGACAATGCCATCTCGTTTCATTACAAAACGTCGTTATTAGACAAGATTGCATTTATTTGTGCATCTATTTTGGCAATGGTTGTTCTGTGTGGCTTCTTATTGGTTACCAGTATTTGCTTCCGGGAACTTTTGAAATCGCCTGATTTACTTTTAGCAGTTGTTTTTTGTGTTTTTGGAGCAGGTTCAATTCTTCTTGCATTTATTCTGTATCATTTTTTTATGTCAATATTTTCATATTATTCACGTATTGAAATAGATAATGGTGTGATGTCTTATTATTTTAAAAGAATACTATCATCCTCTAAAACACTTGGACCTAAGGACTATGTTATAATAAACTTTACATTTAGTTGGGGAGCATCAAGCGTAATGATACCTCACCCGTATGGAATAGCCATAAGATTAAAACAGAAAAGAGGTTTTGGACATTTTTTCTTGTGGCGAACGATCTTGAATACTAGGAGGGATGATCAAAAAGCCATATTTAGAAAATCTTGTATGATTGAGGAGCAAATGAAGGAAATCTTTCCTGATTTAGCTGTTGTCAATCAATGCAGGGAAAGATCCAGTTGGAGAGAAGGTGACAGGTAAGGCGATATATTCCATTATAATTTGGAATATAAAAGGTGTTGAACTACTATTTATAATCCAAATATAAGTGAATAATCACCATTTTCCAAGAGCATTGCACTTAAACTGAATTGCTAAAATATTTTTTTGTGGCTTGCCGGAAACATCAAGGAGGAATGCGATGTTTAATTCTTCATCATGGAAGAACAATAGATTGTGGCGGGAACGACGTA
>JAEEGH010013123.1_pt1 | contig 18450 bp, 18 predicted proteins | sample 9134181 | NCBI WGS metagenome assembly JAEEGH01 (sample SAMN16246544, study PRJNA631951) | gut metagenome | biome: gut microbiome; feature: rumen; material: DP-attached | host: Bos | place: Iran: Karaj | collected 2018-10 | reverse complement strand
GGCTCCGCAGATAGCCGCATAGCGCTCCGGTCGGTGCGCGGCTTCGGAAATCTTCCTGCCGAGCCCGTCGATGCCGATAATTACAAGCACGCGATCGGCTTCTGGCGGAATCACCGGTTCGTGCGATGCGTGCGCTTTCAGCGGCAGCTGCCGTGAACCGTCGGCTTCGACGATCACATAATCCGCAAGCTCTCTGAGCTCGCAAAACGACTGTTCGGGGCAGGAAAGCTTCTGACCGTTCAGCATGCCGGTTGCGTAAACCTCGCCGCTTTGGAGCGGTTTCTCGATTCGCGGACAGTACGGATACTGCGGCGGTTTTTGGATATGCGTTGAGGTGCAGACGATTACGGAACCCTGCGTACGCAGATAGTCCGCAAGCGCGTACATCGTCGACGTCTTACCGCCGCCGCCGATCAGCGCAGTGATTCCTTTCCGTATTCCGAAGAATGAACAAAACTCCCGCATAAACACCTCGTTATTCTTTTGATAGAATAACACAATCCGAAGAAAATGTAAAGAAAAAGGACTTGCCGAAGCAAGTCCTTTGATACGGTACATTCAACACCCTTTCTCAAGATCGATCACGCTGCCGTCGACTAAGAAAGAAGGAACGTTTTTGCGTCCCTTCCTGATCCTTTTACTTGTTGCGCGGGGGCTTTGCTTTGATCTTCTTGAGATTCGCAAAGCGCGGGAGTCCGTTCTGCAGCGGAATCTTCGGATCGCCCTGAATGAGCGGGAGAAGATAATCGATGTACGGCTTTCTGAGACCGTTCCCTTCGGAGTTGATCCATTCGCGCGGAACCTTCTTTTCGGTGTTGGCGCATGCTTCGAGGTCGATCAGCTTGATTTCACACTTGTAGTTGCCATCTTCATCGGTCTTTCGGCGGAAACCGACCATCTTATCGGTGATGCCGTGCACGGCGTATTCGACTGCAATGCGGCCGGCTTCATAGGATTCCTCGATATCCGTCTGAGAAGCCGCGTGAGACGCGCAGCGCTGCAGCAGGGAGAATTCGATGCCGCGGATCTTTGTGCCGTGGAAATGGTCTTTCAGGATGCTGACGAGCGTTGCCGCAAGGCCGCCGAGCTGCTTGTGACCGAATGCGTCAACCAGTTCGTCGTTGTTGCCGTATTCGGAAATCAATTTGCCGGTCTTGTCGTGAATGCCTTCGGAAACCGCAATAAAGACCTTGCCGTTGTTGTCGTCGTATACTTCCTTGACGTCCGCAATGAAACTGTCAAGATCGAAATCCGTCTCCGGAAGATAGATCAGGTCGGGACCGAATCCGGTATAGGTGGCGGCTGCCGCACTTGCGGTGAGCCAGCCCGCGTGACGTCCCATGATTTCGACGATGCAGATCATCGGCGTGTCATAGACGCGTGCATCGAGATACAGTTCCATGCAGGTGCTGATGATGTAGCGCGCTGCGGAGGGGAAGCCGGGGGAATGGTCCGTGCCGTACAGATCGTTGTCGATTGTCTTCGGTACGCCCATGATGCGGCATTCGTAACCGACATGCTGCATGTACTTGCTGATCTTGTTGCAGGTGTCCATGGAGTCGTTGCCGCCGTTGTAGAAGAAGTAGCGGACGTCGTACTTCTGGAAGATCTCGAGAATCTTCTTGTAATCCGAATCATCCTCTTCGATATCCTTCAGACGGTATCTGCTGGAGCCGAGCGCGGAAGACGGGGTATTCAGAAGAAGCGAAAGCTCATATGCGGCTTCCTTGCCCATATCATAAAGATTCTCTTCGATGATGCCGCGGATGCCGTGCGCAGCGCCGTAGACCTTGGTAATATGCGGATCGTCAAGCGCGGTGCGGATCACGCCGTAAATGCTGGCGTTGATCACGGCGGTCGGACCGCCGGACTGCGCGACGATGCAGGTTCCGATTAGTTCGTTGTTCATAGTTGCCTCCAAATCATGAATCTTGTATATTATAGCGGCTATGCATGCAAAATGCAAGCATTATCTCTACGCTTTTTTGTGCGCCTTGACCTTGTCGGCGATGAAGAAACCGAGCGTGATCAGAAGCATATACGGCGCAAGAATCAGAACGGAAGGCAAGAGATAGAGGAACGGAACCGGTATCCACTTGTGGAAAATCTCAAGCAGGAAGTTGCCTTCCGTCTCGACCGAGAAGAAGTAGTTCGCTTTCGGATGCAGACCGGTCGCTCGGAACAGCATATTGATGCCGAACACGACGAGCGCGACGAGCAGAAGCGTCACAAGCGTCAGCGGCAGATCGCGGAACTTCGGACGATAGAGCCCGAACGTCACGATCGAAAGCGCCATCACGATGATAATGAAGTGGATGCCGTAGAAGCCGATCATGCGCGGAAGCAGAATCGAATAGCCGGAGAAGCCGTTTGCGGGCATCAAAAGCGCCATCAGCGCGCCGATCGGCGCAACGAAGAAGCAGAAGCTCAGCAGCGGCTTCTTCATCGTGATGACTGCGATCGGGATCAGGATCAGATTGATGTTGCAAAGATGCAGCGGCAGTTCGCCCCACCAGTTGAATCCGCCCATGTTTTGCGTAATCGCATCGTATTCCTTGTCGATCGAGATAAAATACTTGTAGACAAAGAAGCCGATAAAGGTCAGTATGGCGGTAATCGCGATCAATGCGCGCTTCGCCTTGTCGCTTCTTTTGCGCATGATCAGACTGACGACAATCAGAATCAGTATAAACGCGGCGAACGTTATGCAGAACAGCGTATTGAACGGCGCCATGTTCAGAAATCCGGAATCAGGTTGCATCGATTTGATTCTCCTTATCTTTGTTTTTACGGAACAAGCGTTCGATTGCGAACGCAATTCGTTCGATTTTTGTAAGACGTCCGATCTGCAGGGCAAGCTCGGTGATCACAAGCGCCGCACCGATGTCGGCGAGCACATGCTGCTTGACAAAGAGGATGCTGAAGCAGACGAGGATCAGAAACGCCAGATTGAACCAACGATACCATATTGGAATCCGTTCGCAGCCGAATGTACCACGCCAGCAGAGATAGCTGATCACGACATGGAAGGACGGGCAGAGGTTCACAGGCGCATCGATGATGTACAAGCCGCGCATCCAGTCATTGAACAGTCCGGGTTCCGTCACTTCGGGACGCTGCATCGTGACCGGATAAGCAAGGAAACAGACTGTAGACAGAATGCAGATGATCGTATAGACGCCGCACAGACGGTATGCGTGCTGTTTGTCTTCCATCAGGATCCAGATAATGCTGATGAGCCAGGAGAGGAACGACGCATAGTATACGATGATCCATGCGGGCATAAACGGGATCTTTCCGTCCAGCGCTGTGCTGAGATCATGCACGGGAAGATACTGCAAGAACGGACGCGTGCCGTAGAATACAAGGAGATCGATCGTTAGAAGATATGCAAAACAGATCCATACATACGGAGGAAAGAGGTCCTTAAACGTACGATGCTCGCTTTGTTCGATGGATTGTTCCTTCTTGTCCATGATAAAGGTAGGGCGCTTATTGATCGCAAACAGCAGCAGCATGCCGAGAATGCCGCAGCAGACGAACTCGCCGATGAAAACGGTAAGTCCCAAAAACCACCAGGCGTCTTCGAATCCGTACGCATAGCGCAGCACAAACGGGACGATAATCGTATTGGCAAGGATAGGCGGAACGGGCGCGAGCCATTTGTATTTCCGCAGCGTATATGTAAGAAGCGCACCGATCAGCGTTGCGACGGTACCGAAAACAACATCCCAGATGACCGCTCCGGTCAAAAGGTTCGAAAGGAAACAGCCGATCACAAGTCCGGGAATCGCCGCGGACGTGAAGAACGGAAGGATCGTCAGCGCTTCGGAGATGCGAAACTGGATTACGTTCGTGCCGGATAGACCGAACTGCGCGGAAAGCTCGGTCAATACCACATACAGAGCGGCGATAAACGCAGCTTTTGTGATGTAGCTTGCTGTGTACTTGTTTGATTTTGACATAAGATACCCCGTAGTTTTGTTTTACGTGAGGATGGTTCCGAACTCACTTTGCATATTCTAACACATTTCGGCAGAATATGCAATCTTTCTTCCGATTATTTGCCGAAGACGCGTCGAAAGATCGCACCGGCGCAGTCCGCCGCCGACGCCGCACCCGTGTCGACCGTGAGATCGTAGCCGTACTTCGGATAGAGATACCGGTACGAAGCCTCGGCGGAACCGACATAGCGATCGCCTCTTTTGCGTTCGCGCTCATTGAGGATTGCGGGCGGACAGTCGACATGCACCGCAAAGACGCGCTCCGGACGGAACGCCGCAACGAGCTGCCTAAAGATGCGTTCGCTTGTGATGACGTGATCGACGATCACGCCGTCCGATGCGTCGCGGGTGCGGACGGCACATTCGCAGAGCTTTGAGGAGATCGCAAAGACGTCGTCCTCGTAGATCGGCTCGTCGTTCGACAGTACCTCCGGCATGAAGTCGTCGATCGAAACGATCCCGTATTGCTCGTTCCGCCGTTCGGCGATCAGCATCTTCAGCGTCGAAGCAAGCGTCGACTTTCCGCTGCTCGACGGTCCGTTCAAAAGAATGATCTGTTTATTCATGTACGTTCACTTCGTAAGGTCGATCCAGTATCGTCTCAGAAGATGGCGACCTTCGGCGTCGTTATACGCTTCGATCGTGTCGTCGAGCACGCCGCCCATTTGTTCGCATATATGGATGGAAGCCTTGTTTTGATCGTTGATCGTCAGTAGGACTTTTTCCATGCCGTGTCGCTTTGCAAGCTCCAGACCGAGGCGGAGGATCGCTTTACCGTATCCTTTTCCCTGTTCGGACACCCGGACGGCATAACCGATGCTGCCGATCTCCGAAAGGACCTTTTCGGGAAATTCGGTGCGGAGCTGAAACTCGCCGATGAATTTCCCATCGTCGACCGCCCAGTAGTGAAAGCTGACAGGCTGACCTTCGATCAGTCCGCGTTCCTTCCTGTCATACCATGATTTTGTACGAAAAAACCAGTCGTCATCGATGCTATCCGGATTCGTAGGTCTGAAATAGACGACATGGTTTTCATACAGCTCCCGACAGTATGCTTTGTACCCTTCCGTGTATTCGGGACATCTCCTGATCAGCTCTATCATACGCTCCCCTCAACCCATGCCGGGTGATGATCCGATCTCCGTATCACCGCAAATTTCCTGCTCCATGATACCATTTAGAAAAACGCTTGTAAAGTGATGATTGCGGATTAGAAAAGTATGAAACAGCGGCTAAACGGAAGAATTCGAACCCCGAAAAAAGGAATGATATATCGCTGCGCGATATCATCCCGAAGGGATATCATTCGTTCCGCACCGGAACGGACATCATTGAAAAAGCAGCCTTTCGGCTGCTTTTTCATGGCGGAGACGGTGGGATTCGAACCCACGGACCGGCTCATCACCAGTCAAACGATTTCGAGTCGTTCTCGTTATGACCACTTCGATACGTCTCCAAGGGGTGTGCTTGCGGCACAATCGGTAGTATAACGCATCCGATACAAAAAAGCAAGTTCAAAATTCTTTCGTACGCAAATTTGCAAAGAACGCGGACAGCAGCGCTGCACATTCTGTTTCACAGACGCCGCCGATCGTTTCGACGGTGTGTTCAAACCAGTGATCTCCGAGGTCGATTCTCGAGCCGCAGCATCCGTTTTGTTTATCGAACGCACCGTAGACAAGGCGGGGGAGATTGAGATGGATCATTGCGCCCGTACACATAGCGCACGGTTCCATCGTGACATACAGCGTGCAGCCAAAAAGCGAACCGAACTCTGCATACGCCTGACGCATTGCAAGGAGTTCCGCATGCGCCGTCGGATCGTGCAGCACTTCGCAACGGTTATGCGAGCGACAGGCAATGCGTCCGTCTTTGACGATCACCGCTCCGACGGGGACTTCGCCTTCCTTAAATGCAGATTGTGCTTCTATTAAGGCTTCCTGCATCCAGTCTCGGTCATTCACGGGAAAGCACCTCCTGCGTGTCAAAACCCGGGTAGACAACGCGCATCAGACATAGACCGTGCGCCGGAGCCGTTGCGCCCGACTGTTTTCTGTCTTTCGATTCAAGCGCTTTCTGCATATCCGAAACGGGACGCTTTCCGCTGCCGATTTCCAGCATCGTGCCGACGAGGATGCGGACCATGTTGTAGAGAAAACCGTTTCCGGTGACGGAATACACCCAGAGATTGCCGTTCTTGGTCCATTCGGATAGCGTGATCGTTCGGACGGTGTTTTCCATCTCGCTGTCGGAACACTTGAACGCTGCAAAGTCGTGCGTGCCGATCACGGTGGAAGCCGCCTGCTGCATGGCGTCAAAATCCGGTGTGACATGCAGATGCAGCGAATACAGGCGTGAAAACACGTCCGCATGCGTGCCGACCTGAACGGTATAAGCATATTGCTTTTGCTTTGCGGAAAAACGCGCATGAAACGTGGGATCGCATTCTTCCGAATACAGCACGCGGATATCCGGCGGCAGATGCATATTCATCGCGATCGCAAACTTGTCCGCCGCCATGCGTACGCCGGTGTCAAAGTGCGCAACCTGCGCTCTGGCATGTACGCCGCTGTCCGTTCTGCCGGAGCCTTCGACGCGAATCCGTTCGTCGGTGAGTTCGTTCAGCGCGCGTTCGAGATGCGCCTGAACGGAGATTCCGTTCGGCTGCACCTGCCATCCGACGTAGTTCGTTCCGTCATATGCAACGATGATTCGAATCCGTCTCATTTGAACAGCACCAACAGCACAATCAGTACGGCGATAAATGCGAGCGAAATCAAAAGCGCAAACAGATCGGCTTTTGTGAACCGAAGCTGATGCATTCTGGTTCTGCCTTCACCGCCGTGGTAGCAGCGGGATTCCATCGCGGTTGCAAGCTCGTCCGCCTTGCGGAATGAGGAAACGAACAGCGGAATCAGAATCGGGATCATGCTCTTGACTCTGCGGAAGATATTGCCGCTTTCGAAATCCGCGCCGCGCGCCATCTGCGCGTTGCGAATTTTCTCAGATTCATCCATCAGAGTCGGAATGAACCGAAGCGCGATCGTCATCATCATCGCAAGCTCGTGCGCGGGGAAGTGAAAGACCTTCAGCGGCGTCAATAGCTTTTCGATGCCGTCGGTCAGAGCGATCGGGGACGTCGTCAGCGTCAGCATCGACGCGCCTGCCACCAGAAGAACGATGCGAATCGTCATGAAGAACGATTGCAGAATGGCTTCGAGCGTCAGCTTCCAGAATCCGAGATCCAAAAGCACAGTTTCACCGCCGGTAAAGATCAGGTTCAGCAGGAACATGAACACCAAAAGGAACCGGATCGGCTTCAGAGACCTTCCGATGTATTTCAGCGAGATACGCGAAAGCAGCAGTCCCATGATCAGGAACGCAAGCGGAATCGCAAAGAAATAGATGCGCTTGACAAGAAACGTCATCACGATGTACAGAAGCATGATCGTGATCTTGGTACGCGGATCGAGCTTATGTACGATCGAATTTCCGGCGACAAACTGTCCGAGGGTGATATCACGCATGACGTTTTACCCCCTTGAACCAGTCGAGAAGCGCCGCTTCCGTGCAGATCGTCGTCGGAATCGAAATGCCGCGCTTGTTCATTTCCGTACAAATCTTTGTGACGTTCGGAACGGAAAGACCGAGCGACTCGAGCTTGTCCGCATGTGAGAACACATTCTGCGGCGTGTCGAGCATCGCAATTTCTCCCTTTTCCAGAACAAGCACCTTCGTCGCATGACGCGCGATATCGTCCATGGAATGCGAGATCATGATGATCGTGCAGCCGGATTCGCGGCGAATCTGCTCCAGAAGAGCCAGGATATTTTCGCGTCCCTTAGGATCGAGACCTGCCATCGGTTCATCAAGCACCAGATACTTCGGCTCCATGGAGAGCACGCCCGCAATCGCGGTGCGTCTGCGCTCGCCGCCGGAAAGCTCAAACGGAGATCGATTGGAGAATCGTTCATAATCCAGACCGACCAGTTCCATCGCATGACGTACGCGCCGGTCGATTTCCGGTTCATCCAGTTTCATGTTTTTCGGACCGAACGCGATGTCCTCTGCAACGGATTCCGCAAACAGCTGATACTCCGGATACTGGAATACCATGCCGACAAGCTCTCTCGCGCGTCTGCGCTCGGCTTTTTCGGACAGGTCGTGACCGTCCACCAGAACGGTACCTTTTTCGCTCGGCAATAGTCCGTTTAGATGCTGAACAAAGGTGGATTTTCCGCTGCCGGTATGACCGATGATCCCGAGAAACTCACCTTCTTCGATCGTGAAAGTGAGGTCCTTGAGTGTCGGCGCAAGGCGCTTTCCGCCTTCGGTATATGCGAATGTCAGATGGTTTATAACAATGGACATACTGCCTCCGCAAGCTGTTCGGCGTTGAGGACGGAATCGGGAACAGAATACCCGAGTTCGCGCAGCGCGTTTCGAACCTTTACCGTTTCCGGCGGGACGAGATTGCTCTCGGCAAGCAGTTCAACCTCGGAAAATACCGCTTTTGGCGTATCGTCACAGACGACTTTCCCGTGATTCATCACGACAATTCGATCGCATTCGGTCGTTTCTTCCATGTATTGCGTCACCATCAGAACGGTCATTCCCGTTTTATGAAGCGATTTTACGGTATCGATCAGTTCCTTCCTGCCGCTCGGATCGAGCATTGCAGTCGCTTCGTCCAGTACGAGAATGCGCGGTTTCAGCGCAAGAATGCCGGCGATCGCAATGCGCTGTTTCTGCCCGCCCGATAGATGGTGGACCGCTTTTTCCGCATAGCTCGTCATGCCGACCGATGCGAGCGCCTCGTCGACGCGCGAACGGATTTCGTTCGGTTCGATTCCGAGATTTTCGGGACCGAACGCAACGTCCTCCTCGACGATCGTCGTCACCAGTTGGTTGTCGGGATTCTGAAACGCCATGCCGACCTGCTGACGGATGGGCAGGATGTTCTCTTCGAGATTCGTTTGAAGACCGCAGACGGTTACGGTGCCGAAAGACGGCAGTAAAAGTCCGTTGATATGCTTTGCAAGCGTGCTTTTGCCGCTTCCGTTATGACCGACGATCGCAACAAAAGAACCCTCCTCGATCCGGAGAGAGACGTCGCAGAGCGCAGGCTCGTCTGCGTTTTCGTATCGGAATGTTACATGGTCGAATTGAATCATGAAAGCTCCGTTTCAATCGATAATTTCACAGAATTAGAGTATACATTAGGACTGTTCATTTTTCAAGAGATTTGTTATAATTTGATCGGGAGGATGCCGTTATGCTGACACGCTTGCAACAAATCCACACACTGGTTACCTGTGATCCGTTCGATCATGTTTTCCGAAATGTCGATCTGTGGTTCGAAGACGGAAGAATCGTCAGAATCGGTTCGTTCGACAGAACGCCGGACCGGACCTTCGATTGCAGAAACATGATTGTCTATCCGGGGCTCATAAATGTACATCATCACCTCTATCAATACTTTACGCGCAATCTCAAAAAGGTTCAGAACTACGAGCTGTTCGACTGGCTGAAAGCGCTGTACGGCGTCTGGAAGAATCTGAATGCCGATACGGTTCTTTTGAGTTCAACTGCCGGTATGGCGGAGCTGATGCGGTACGGCTGCACGACCTGTTTCGATCATCATTACGTGTTTCCGAACGGCTGCACCGATCTGTTGGGCGCGCAGTTTGAAGCGGCAAAGCATCTTGGCATCCGCATGCACGCTTCGCGCGGAAGCATGGACCTCTCGGAGAAGGACGGAGGACTGCCGCCGGATTCGGTCGTTCAGACGGTCGATGAAATTCTGAAGGACAGCGAGGAGTCAATTCGCCGATACCATGACGCTTCGGATCTTTCCATGCGTCAGGTCGTGATCGCGCCGTGCTCGCCGTTTTCCGCATCCGAAACGCTCTATCGCGAAAGCGCCGTTCTGGCGCGCAAATACGGTGTGAGGCTGCATACACACCTCTGCGAAACGAAGGATGAAGAGACATATACGACGTCGCGCTTCGGTAAAAGACCGTTTGCATATCTGGAATCGCTCGGCTGGACCGGACCAGATGTGTTCTATGCGCACGGAATCCATTTCAACGATGAGGAGCTTGACCGTATTGCCGAAACGCAGACGAAAGTTGCGCACTGTCCCTGTTCAAACATGAAGCTTTCGAGCGGCGTCATGCGGCTTCCGGATATGCTCGAGCGCGGCATCGACGTGGGACTTGCCGTTGACGGTTCCGCAAGCAATGACGGAAGCAATCTGATGGATGAAATGCGCGCCGCATATCTGATGCAGCGGCTGCAATGGGGAGACCGGGCGCCGAGCGGGTACCGGATTCTGAAACTTGCAACCGTCGGAAGCGCAAAGGTGCTCGGAAGAACCGATCTCGGCTCGATCGAGGAGGGGAAGGCGGCGGACGTTTTTGCGATCCGTTCCGACCATTCCGATCTGCTTTGTGCAATCGACGATCCGACGACGCTGTTCGGGACCGTCGGATATCACAAGCCTTGCGATCTGGTTTTCGTCAACGGCAATCTGACCGTCAAGGACGGCGTTGTCCTCGGAACAGACGAGCCGAAACTGATCGAACAATCCGAACGGGAACTGCAGCGGTTTCTCCGAAATCTGTAAAGAAAAGGCACCGAACGGTGCCTTTCATAATACGCTCACGTCGCCGCGCTCTACAGCATGCACGGCGCCGTCCGGTGTTTTGACAAGCAATCGAAAACTGTCGTCGATCCCGACGGCGATGCCGCGCTTGATGCCGTCCGTATCGGAGAACAGAATCGATCGCTGACAGATCATCTGCCGTTCCCGATACATCTGCAGAAACGGCGTTTCCGGAAGCTGTTCGTAATAGAACTTGATGCGCTGCAGCATCTTTTGCAGAAAACTCCTGCGAAGCGCTTCATCCTGTTCCGAAGAAAACACGGCCGTCGCGGTGTCCTTGATGTTCTCCGGAAATCCGCCGACCGGTTCAAACAGATTGACGCCGATTCCGATCACAGCATACTGATAACTGCCGTCCGGCGCAAAGGCGCCTTCGGTCAGAATGCCGACCGCTTTTTTATCGTTGACATAGATGTCGTTTACCCATTTGATGCGATTCGGAATCTGAAATCGATCGAGCGTTTCGGAAACGGCAATCGCGCCCATACAGGTCAATGCGGCGGGAGGCAGGGGAACGGTTGGCCGCAGAAGAATGGAACAGTACAATCCGGTGCCCTTCGGAGAGAAGAATACGCGGTTCATTCGCCCTCTGCCGTTGGTCTGCTGCGCTGCGACAAGCACGTAGCCTTCCGGCGCACCGGCTTTTGCAAGTTCTTTGACCGATGTGTTTGTGGATTTGACGGATTCGACGGTATGAAGTTCAAACTGCAGCGGTCCCTGCATCAGACGGACTCCTTCTTGACATATGCGCTCGTGCTTGCGGAAAGCAGCGCGCCGTAATCCAGACCGAACGCGATACGATCACCGACGCGGTATTGCGGGGCTTTGGTCATATCGAGCAGCAGATGATCGGAGCTTGCGCCCAAAATCCCGATGCGCGAGTCAACGGGGGTAAGACCGTCGGTGTTGACGTCCTGTCTGCCGATTGCGGCGATCCCGCGCAGCATCGTGCCCTTGTCAACGTATTGAACGGTCTCTCCGAACGCGTTCCGTGAAAGCTGACCGATCGGATAGGACGGCTTTTCCTTGCATTCGACGAGTTCCGCTTCAAGTCGGAACGCATCCTGATAACAGCCGTCGATTGTCGTGTAGGTGCCGGGGATCACGCCGCACATGACCGATTCGCCGAGACGCAGATGATTGATGCCGTCCGGCAGACGGTCTTCCAACAACAGTTTTAAGGAAGTGCTGTTTCCGCCGGAAATGACGGGAATCGGCAGATGAAGCTCGCTTCTCAGTCGTTCCGTAATCTGCACGAGCGTTCCGAGATTCTCTTCATCCGGCAGAACGGAGCCGTAGCAGGTCAGATTTGTGCCGGTTCCGTAGAGTTCAAGATTCGGACAGTCTGCGATCAGCGAAGCGATACGGAGGATTTCTGCATCGTTCCGGAAGAACACACCTTCGCGCAGATCGCCGAGATCGATCATCAGGATCACGCGGTGACGTTTGTTCTGCCGCGCAGCGGCTTCCTGCAGCGCAAGGATCGTCCGTTCTTCGCTTTCGAGACTGATATCGGACGCGCGAACGACGTCGTCTGCGCAATCCGGCATCGAAACGCGAAGCACGAGTTTCGGAAGCGATGTCACGGCACGGTCAAGGTTTTCGATACGGGAATCCGCAAGCATGTCGCATCCGCTCTTGTTGATGCAGTCGATTACGGCGGGATGCGCGCAGACTACTTTGGAAACAAGTGCGATCGAAACGCCGCGCCGATGCGCCGCTTCGACGAGCGTTTTCATGTTGTGAAGAACCTTTTCGGTGTCAATGATCAGTCTCGGATACTGTCCCATCTCAAACTCTCCTTTAAAAGACGCAAAGCGGATTCCGGATCTTCCTTCGAAAGAACGCCGATCGACGCCATGATATAGTCGTGATCGAACAGCAGACGTACGACGCCCGGCGAAGGCAACAGCTGCATCTTTGACTTGTTGCAGTCGGCAATGGTTCTTAAGATCGATTCCCGATGGGGCAGACGCGTCAGCGCGCCGCCGGTGCCGACCATCCATTTGATCGCGGAAAGGTCCTTGCCTTCGGCGATCGTGCGCCGTCCCTGCGGGGTGTAGAGATGCCGCAGCTTCCCGGCATGCCGATCCAACGCAACGAGACCGGCTTCCAGGCACAAACGCTCCGTCAGGCGGAATTGTACATCCGTCTCAGGAATCGGCAGATATGCGCGCATCACGGCGTCTGTATCGATCTGAAGCTCCTGATTGAGCACATCCTTGCCGATGCGGTCGACAAGGTTATGCGCATTGATATAGAGTCCGAGGTCGCCCTCGACCGTGCGTTTCGCTTTCGGTTCCGGTGCTGTCATCATCGACATGATTTCCGGCGAACCGTCGGTAACGGAGTGTACGTCGGTCGTCGCGCCGCCGATGTCGAGCACCGCAAGATCGCCGATATCGTCATAGAGCAGCTGCGCAGCGAGCATGACGCTGCCGGGCGTCGGCAGGATCGAGCCGTTGACCATATCGCGGATATGCTCCATGCCCGGCGCGTTCGTGATGTGCTTTTCGAACATCGCGTGGATGCACTTGCGCACCGATTCGACGTTCATCTGATCGAGACGCGGATAAACGTTGTCCGCGATCGAAAGCGGAATGCCGGATTCTTCTGCAATGCGCGAAATCACCGTGCGGTTCTGTACGTTGCCGCAATAGATGACAGGCGTTTTGATGCTGCTCTTTGCGATCTCCCGCATATTGAACACCGCAGTTTCGCGTTCGCCGTAATCGGTGCCTCCTGCCAACAGGATCAGATTCGGATGGATGGATTTGAGATCGTCGAGGTCGAATTCGTTCAGCTTGCCCGCAGTCGTCTGTACGATGATCGCGCCTGCGCCGAGCGCTGCCGCTTCGCCTGCGCGCACAGTCATATCGCGCACCAGACCGTGTACCGTCATGCGCAGACCGCCTGCCGCAGAACCGGAAGCAAGCATGCGATCGTATGTGATCGCATGCTCGCTCTCGTTGACAAGCAAGTCGTCTATGGCGTTTTGAAGACCGATCCGAACATCGCCGTCCAGGACGGTGGTCGGCGCTTTGCCCTGCGCGATAAAACGCGGTTTTGCAGTGCCGAGTCCGTCAAATGCGTTGACGATCGTGGTCGTCGAACCGATCTCCGCGACAAGTACGTTAACGTGCATTCTGCTGTTCTCTTCTTGCGCGCTCCTTGACCAGGAACGTTGCGACATGGCAGCCGTGCGAACCGCGTCCGAAGCCGACGTCTGCGCCCGCTTCTCGTGCGCCTTCGTCCGTAACCTGTGTGCCGCCCGCAACAAACATCAGCTTGTCGCGCACGCCCATTTCACGCGCAATCCGGTCGACCTTTGCAATGTTCTTGTAGTGGATGTCGTCGTGCGAAATGATGCAGGATGCCAGCATGGCGTCCGCGTTCGTTTCGATCGCCGCCTGTACGAGCTTTTCCGGCGGAACGGAGGTGCCGAGATAGATGCACTCGATACCGTACTTTTCGATGCCGCCGTGCTTGATGTTGAGGATCTCGCGGAGACCGACGGAATGCTCGTCGTCGCCGATCGTACCTGCAACGATGCGCATCGGCTTCTTGTCGATCGCATCCCAGAGCTCTTCATCACTGAGCACATCGGGAACCGTGGGAAGAACGAGGTCGTCCATGTTGATGGAGAATCCGACCTTGCCCTTCATTTCGATGCGCGTACCTTCGGCGCGCTGCATGATTTCACGGTTGATGACTTCGCAGTCGTTGAGGTTCATCCGCTTGCCGACTTCGAGCGCCGCGGCTTCCGCGTGACGGACGTCGGTGGGGAAGAACATCGTCAGCATGACGGTGCCGTCCGCGAGCCATTCCATTTCCGGCTTGATCAGCTTTGCGTTCGGTCCGGCATAGTCTTTGACTTCGTCCATGCGAAGATAGACGTTGTCCGTTTCGTCGAGTTCATCGATGTATTGGATCTTATCGGGGCATTCGAAGGTACATCCGCCGATCAGCTTCGAAGGATCGGAAACCGCTTCCGGATCGTACTGCGCAACGTTGTTGTAGCCATAGTGCGCGGTAACGGGCGCGCAGTAATCCTTTGCACGCTTGAAAACCGTACCGACGCCGATGCCGCCGTCGATCTTTCTGGAAATACCGTCGCCGTTGCGCTCGGGGAACATACCGCTGTCGACGAAGAAGCCTTCTTCGACGGAATTGAAGTATCCGCCGAGCTCCTTCATGTTCTCGAGGAACAGAACGGCACGTTCCTTGAGCTCACGCGCTTTCTCCTTTAGATAGCCGTCCTTCTTAAGTTCGACCATCTCCATGAGACCGTCCATGCCGATCAGCGCCTGCTTTGCGGTGTCGCACGCTTCGATGTTGTAGATGTGCCACGGAACGTTTCTGCCCTCGTCCGGCGTGATCGTGCTCTGGATATCGGCGCTCGTGAGCTTCGAAATCACCATGTTCAGCACATGTGTGACCGTCGCTTCGCGCGTGGAGGCTTCGATGTACTTGGTGTTCATCTGCGCGCGCATCCGGTAGCCTTTAAAGAGATCGCGCAGTGCGACCGCGTAGGGAAGGTCCATATGGATGCACGGACCGGGCGTTGCCGTCGGGGGGACGGTGGAGAGGCAGATGTTTTCCTTCTTCATCCCGACCTTGTAGGAGATCAGCGCGTTGATGCCGTGCTGCACCATCAATTCGGGCATGACCTTCCATGCGTCGCGCGCGGTGGCGTTTGCGTTGTGCGCACCGTCGATCTGCGCCATGTCCGCCCAAGCCATGATGCGCTTTGATTCACATGCGTCGACGAAAGAACGCACCATATTGATATTCCGGTAAATGACGTTGTACTGCGGATCCTGATGCGCGCCGTTGACGCCTTCTTCGGCAAACATGACGGCGATATCGGGACCGGCGACGCCGGAAACGTAGCTGTGGTAGTTGATCGGTCGTCCGACTTCATCCTCGATCATATCGAGCGCCTTGCGCTGTGCACGCACCTGCTTGCGCGTGACCGGAACGCCGCCGATGCCCTGCGGCGTACCTTCAATCAAGCCGTCGAAATGACTTTGTCCGGCGGTACGGATGACCATGATATGGTCAGCGCCGTGGTGTGCAGCCATGCGCATGCGGCGGATGTCGTCCTCAAAACGGCCGGAAGCGATCTCGGTCGTGATGACCGGAATCGGCTGCGGATCGATGTCGCCGAAATAGTGTGCGGGAGGAAGACCGACGCTGTCCTTCAGCGGCTTACTGGCGTCGGAATAGGTGAACGGTCCCATCTCAAGATGCGGAACCGGTTCGCGCCAGGTCCAGCCGCGACGGCGCGGACGATAGTGTTCGAGGTCTTCGAGAATCTTTGCGACGTCGATCTTGACGTCTTTTTCGAGTTTGTATTCGCTCATGCGTTCTCACCTCCGAACAGCGATTCCGCTTCCGCCCATGCGTCGGTTTCGATGAGTTTCAACCCTGCGGTGCGAATGTCGGTCTGATGCTTCTTTGCAAAGCGGTAAACCACGTTCCCCGCACCGTGCTCCATGAGATTGTGTTCCATGCAGCCCTCGACGAGCGCTTTCGCTTCGATCGAGGAGAATCCCATGCGCAGCAGGACGCTGCGCTCAATCGCGGGCGTCGTGTTCTCGTAACCGAGTTTCAGAAGCGGATCAATCATTTCATCGATCAGATTCCAGAAGCGCGCTTCCAGTTCGGCGTCGGAGAGATCCTTCAGATGCTCTCTGCGTGTTTCAAAATCGTCTGTGCGTTTCATGCAAGATGCTCCTTTACAAAGGTGGGATTCGTCTTGGTTTCTTCTGCGAGGAATGCAATGTCCGCTTCGTTCGGCGTCTTGCCGGTCATCTTCTGCGCGTTGTGAATGAGCGACGTGCGCAGATGCTCAATATCCGCTTCGCGCGCATGGATCATCGACGGATGGGCGGGGAGGATGATGCTCTTGCCGGGGACTTCGTCCTTCGGATCGCCGAAGTGAATGTCGATTCCGTTCGAACGCGCAAAGCTCAGCTGCGCGTTGACATGCTTGCCTGCGCCGGTATACTCGGTCTCCTGCACGACGATGATCTTGTCCTTCGGAAGCGTCTGCGCCAGCGAGAACGCCGCCGCAAGCGACGTGTTGCCCGCAGGACCTTTTTCCATGCCCTCGAGAGCCGCGAGCATTTCGGTCGTATAGAACACTTCGCCCTGATTGACGGTCACATAGCGGTCCATGTAGCGAAGCGGCCTTGCGGCGCTGCGCGGGACGTCGCTGCGGTCCGGCCACGTCGAGAACGGCATGCCGAATCCGGTATGACCGGTTGTGAACGATTTGAGATTGAATTGTGTATCGCTCGCCATGTGCAAACCGGAGAGGTTGACGCTTGCCGCAACGACTTCCGCGCTGCAGTTTGCTTTGAGAAGTCCGCGTGCGGTGCCGGTGAGATTGCCGCCGCCCGCATTGGTGCAGACGACCATATCCGGATCGCGGCCGAGCATCAGACGGCACTGCTGTGCAATCTCAAAGCCGAGCGTTTCCACGCCCGCGATGCCGAACGGCGTATAGAGCGACGCATTGAAATACCCGGTTTCTTCGAGCATGCGGAGGAACATATAAAAGAGTTCCGGTCCGACGGTCAGCTGTACGACTTCCGCGCCGAGCGCTTCGCACTTTCTTGCTTTCTCGATGATTTCGGGCTGACCGACGCCTTTCGAGTCAAAGCATTCCTGTACGACGATACATTTCAGTCCCGCTTTTGCGGCGCATGCGGCAACCGCGGCGCCGTAGTTTCCGGAGGTTGCGGAAATGACGCCGGGATAACCCATGCGCTTCGCCTGATGAATGCTCGTTGCGGCGCGGCGGACTTTAAAGCTGCCGGAGAGGTTTGCCGCTTCGTCCTTGACGAAGATGCGAGCGCCCATGCCCTGCGGCGCAAACGAACGTGCGAGCGCGGAGAGGTTCTTGAGCTCGATCAGCGGCGTATTGCCGATCTGGAACTCGTTCGTCTGAATCTTTCTGACGGCGTCGAGATCGTATCCGGTCGCGGCCATCATGCCTTCGTAATCGAATGCGATGGAGCCGCTTTCGAATTTGTCATAGTCCATGCCGACGGCGCGCTTCATGATTTCGTTCTTGCGCGACATGACGGCTGCGTAGCTGTTGTCAAGCATGGGTTTCACCTCCGAACAGGATGGTTTTTACGGTTTCGTCGATCGTGTCAAGCTCGGGGATGTAATCGCCGAAATTGTGCTTGAAGGAGGGATTTACGGCGCAGAGCGTCCCTTCGACTTCGCGTCCGGTCTTGGTACGGACCTTGACGAAATCGCCGAATTCGGCAGTTTCGTCGATAAGGTGTCCCTTTACCCACATTTCAAGAGGCACATGACGCGTATCCTCGGGGATATTCGTCGCGCGTTCTTCGGGCTTCAGAACGTCGATATGGATCTGAACCCAATCGTTTTTGTTTGCCATTTGACGCTCCTTACTGTTCGATATAGTTGCGCATGTCGCCCATGATCGCATGCGGTACGGGCAGGTCGATCATCGTCTTGAGACCGGGTTTTGCGTTCAGCACGTGCGGGATCATATTGACGCACATTGCGATCGTGCCGATGCCGCCGTTGACTTCCGGCTTGATCTGCATGTTGACGTTCGGCGTACCGGTGAGGGTGATATAGTCGCCCGTATAGGTGCCTTCCATCTCCGGCTCGATCTGCTGCGGATGGATCATGTCGATCATGACTTCGTCGCCGACATAGCCCTGACCGGTCATGTTGACGCCGGCAACATCGCCCGCTTTCGCAAAGCCGTAGGGGGATTTGCGGTCGACG